>Ga0074193_1002031_pt1 | contig 20521 bp, 18 predicted proteins | sample EPASupsiteHSE605_FD_64523 | JGI IMG/M metagenome (GOLD analysis project Ga0074193, IMG submission 64523) | Bioremediated contaminated groundwater from EPA Superfund site, New Mexico - Sample HSE6-05 | ecosystem: Environmental > Aquatic > Deep subsurface > Groundwater > Contaminated ... | reverse complement strand
GCTAATCAGAAAGTAGATGGAATGAAAATAGTATCCCTCAGTTCCATTGATGCTCGGGGAATAACTTTCCCAATGCAGCCCGATACAGGCAAGAAAACGGAAAACGGTTATTCAATTGGGAATAATGTAACTTCTGATCCTGCGATAAGAAAAGCTCTGAACATCGGAATAGACAGGCAGGCCTTAATCAATGGCGCGTTAAACGGGCAGGGCGAAGAGGAATTTACGGGCGTGGACAAACTGTCCTGGGGCAATAAGGAAGCTGCTTTTAAAGACGGGAAAATCGATGAAGCAAAGAAGATTTTAGCGGACGGCGGCTGGAAAGATACTGATGGTGACGGTATTCTTGAAAAGAATGGGTTGAAAGCGGAATTTACCTTACTGTATTCTTCAAGCGCTCAGGATAGACAGGCATTATCCGTTGCATTGAGTGAGGAAGTCCAAAAACTGGGCATAAAAATTAAAGTCGAGGGTAAGAGCTGGAATGAAATCGATACCCTGGCGCATTCAACTCCGGTAATTTTCGGTTTTGGCACATTGGACCCAACTGACTTATACCTGAAATACTACAGCAAAAGCTACGACCCTTCAAACTACAACAATATAATAATGTACAACAATTCGGTCGTGGATGACTATCTAAGGACAGCCATAACTAGCACTGATCAGGATACTGCCAATAAAAACTGGCAGCTGGCTGCTTGGGATGGAACAACAGGATTTTCTGAAAAAGGAGACGCTACATGGCTCTGGATTGCAACTATTGATTACCTGTACATTATGGACGAGGATATAGATATCGGGACTCCAAAAATACAGCCTCATGGTGCCGATATCTTCGGTAATATCCTGGAGTGGAAACGCACAGGAAACTAAGCTGAAATCTGGATTTCAACGAAGAACAATCACGAAAGTCTTTTAGCAAGGCTGAGAACTGTTCCTTAAAGTTCTTAATTAAGCTGAGGATACAAAACTCCTCAGTGTGACTCTTTTTGGCAAAATTTGATTGAAATTTGTGTTTTTATTTTTTACACATTTTCTCATGTTTTACCATGTTTTCATGTTCTTAAATATAATATTCTTGTGTATTATTCTTAAATACTGTCTCATTTCAAATATATTTCTCGACTTTTGACTATCTTTTAGGATCTTCAAAATTATACTTTTTCATTACACGCATCGATAACTTTCAAATTCGGAAAAACGTATAAAGTTCTTTATTTAGTATTACTAAACTCCTTAATACTAATAATTAGTAACACATAAATTTCGGAATGTATTTATAGTAAATTGTTTTAATTGTGTTATCTTAACTTTACTGATAAAAGTAATATTTTATATCATATTTTTATCAAGAAAATGTTATTTAATAAAAGATTCCGGTCATCTGGACAGATTTAAAAAACCTTTACTTGGCAATCCAATTCTTGCTTAAACGTTCAGGACTCTGGTAAAATAGAGGAGGTGTCTATATTCAGAAAAATCAGCAGTATCTACTGATAGGGACAGGAGTCATAATTATATCGGCTATCCTTATTTTTACATTAATGGGTCATCCGATTAGCTCGTCATCCCATGTTTCTGATGGATCTATTTCAGGGAGCTCGGATAAACTCGTTTCCGAGGACTCGGATGAACAAGCTTCTAAAGGCTCTGATGAACTTGTGGTGAATGTAAATTCGCATACCGGTGAGCCCGAAACCGGATTTGACCCACTTCTGGGATGGGGGTGCGGGCATGTGAATTTTGAGCCACTTCTACAGAGCACTCTTTTTAAGTCAGCTGACGATGGAAGCATAATAAACGATCTTGCTACGAATTACTCTGTCAGTTCGGATGGAAATACCTGGACTGTGCATATTAGAGATGATGTCAGGTTCACGGACGGTGAAAACTTAACCGCAGAAGATGTGGCATTTACGTTTAATACCGCAATTGGAAGTAACTCCGAACTGGATATGAGTAATCTCGAAAAAGCCACGGCAATAAATAACACTGCAGTTGAATTCAAGCTGAAAGAGCCTCAGTCCAGTTTCATATGGAGACTCAGATACGTTGGGATTGTGCCGGAACATGCATATAAAAAAGAAACCTACGGAGCCAATCCGATAGGATCTGGACCATATAAACTCGTAGAATGGGACAAGGGGCAGCAGGCAATCTTAGAATTAAACGAAAATTACTATGGAAAAAAGCCATATTTCAAAAAAATAACCATGCTGTTTTTGGATAAAGATACTGCGTTTGCAGCAGTAAAATCCGGGGATGTGGACATAGCTGAAATTGAAATTAGCCATGCAAACCAGACCGTAGATGGATATAAGTTAGTAGATCTTCCGGCAGCAAGGGCTCAGGGACTATCCTTCCCTCTGCAGTATAACACAGGCAAAAAAAGCCTTAAGGGAGACCCAATAGGCAATAATGTCACAGCAGACATAACAATTCGAAAAGCCTTAAACATCGGTATCGACAGAAAAGCTCTGCTTGATGGAGTCATATACGGAAAAGGAGCCGTAGAATATACCGGAGTAGACCAGCGGGACTTCGGGAACCCTGACGCGAAAATTAACGATTCAAGTCCCGAGGAAGCCAAAAAAATACTGGAAAACGCAGGCTGGAAAGACACCGACGGTGATGGAATTCGGGAAAAGAACGGAACTGAAGCTGAATTCAAGTTATACTACTCTGCTACTGACCAGACAAGGCAAGCTCTATCAGTAGCTGTAAGCGAACAGGCTAAAGAATTAGGAATAAAAATAGACCTTGTAGGAGCAAGTTGGGACGAAATCTACGCTAACCAGTATAGTTCAGCTGTATTATACGCTTACAGCAGTATAGATACCTTTAATCTCTACCAGCAGTACCACAGCAAAGAGGCTGACGATACCTACAGGAACCCTGGCCTTTATAATAATTCTATTGTAGACGGATATCTGGAAACAGCTCTTAGGTCAACAGATCAGGACCAGGCTACAAAATACTGGAAGTTAGCTGCATATGACGGAAGTACCGGTTTTGGGCCAGCAGGAGATGCTACCTGGTTATGGCTGGTAACGATTGATTACCTCTACATGGCAGATGAAACCCTGGATATGGGTACTCCGCAAAGAAACGCAGGAGCAGATGTTTTAGGAAATATCTATGAATGGAAAAGAGTAGACACAGCAAGCTCGACTTCCAAGTGAGACTTTATCCGATAATTAACGGATAACCGAGCCTTTAATTCTGATCTTGCAGGCTCAGTTACTCACTTTTTCCTTTATTGCTATCAACAGTCGAGTTTAATGACTGACTATAAAGGTACTAAAATGTTTATTTTCCAGGGTTTAACTCTATTCTGGCTTAAAAAATAAAAAAACCTTGAATAATCCCCAGAAATAGTTCACAGGCCAGTATTCACGTTAAAATGGACACCACTATAGAATAATTATGTATGAGGGAGTAGCGTGTCAAACAATGAAAAAATAGCGAGCTTCATCGGAAAAAAGGCACTCAGGTTGACAAGCCTTTTGATTATAGTTTGTTTTGCAAGTTTCATGCTTATCCAGTATTCGCCTATAGATCCCGTTAGAGCCTATATTGGGGAGATGCCAGTAACCGCAGAGCACAAAGCTAAACTTGAAGCGTACTGGGGGGTTAACACTCCCCCACAGGAAAAATTCCTCAACTGGGCCGGAGATATTCTTAAAGGAGACTTTGGGACTTCACTGATTTATAGAACTCCAGTTATTGACGTCATTGAAGAACGATTTACAGCTTCTCTAATCCTGATGGGGATTTCCTGGCTGCTTTCAGGAATTATGGGGTTTGCTTTAGGAATTATAGCGGGCGCGAATCAAGGTACGTGGGTTGATAAGGCAATAAAAACTTATTGTTATGCTCTGGCTGCTGCACCTACGTTCTGGCTAGCACTGCTGCTTCTTATAGTGTTTTCGGTATATCTGGGCTGGTTCCCAATAGGATTAAGTGTACCTATAGGGGTTACAGCCGACAATGTGACGTTTTTTGATTGGCTTAAGCGTTTAATTCTCCCTGCGATAACTTTGAGTTTATTAGACATTGCCAAAATTACAATGTTCACTCGAGAAAAATTGATCGAAGTTCTATCCAGTGATTATGTCTTATTTGCAAAAGCAAGAGGTGAAAAAGGGCTGGATCTGATTTTGAGGCATGGAGTTCGAAACGTTGCACTTCCGGCCATTACTCTGCAGTTTTTAGGGTTCAGTGAATTGTTCGGAGGCACAGTCCTTGTTGAACAGGTATTCTCTTATCCCGGAATTGGACAGACTGCAGTATCAGCAGGACTGAAATCCGATGTACCGCTGCTTTTGGGAATAGTCATCTTCAGTACTTTATTTGTTTTCTTTGGAAACCTGATTGCTGATATTATCTATGAATTTATTGACCCCAGGATAAAACAACAGGAGGCATTGGTATGAGTACTGCTGTTGTGACAGTTAACAGGGGACTATTCGGAGGATTAAACCTCAGGAAAAAAACGCTTCTGATAATAGGTTCCACTTCACTTTTATTGCTTGCAATTGTGGTTTCCAGCGTGTTTTTAGGCGAGGAGCCGCTACAGACCAATTTCGGCTCAAAAAACCTTGCCCCTTCTCTGGAACATCCGTTCGGAACGGACTGGATGGGAAGAGACATGTTTATAAGGACTCTGGAAGGACTGGGCCTAAGTATATTGGTTGGAGGGCTCGCTTCCACAATTAGCACTCTATTGACCGTAATTCTGGGATTACTTTCAAGTGCAGGAAAAACTGCAGACTCCTTTGTATCCTGGTTGGTAGACCTCTTTCTTTCAATTCCGCATCTGCTTTTAATAGTTCTTATTTCCATAGGAATTGGAGGGGGAGCAGCAGGAGTTATCACCGGAGTTGCATTAACGCATTGGCCGAGCTTAACAAGGGTCGTAAGAGCAGAAACCAAGCAGTTGAAAACCCAGGAGTATATTCATATCTCCAGAAATCTTGGCAGGTCAAAATGGTGGATAGCTACAAGACACATTCTACCTCATCTGGTTCCCCAGATACTGTTAGGCACAATTTTAATGTTTCCACATGCGATTTTACACGAAGCTTCAGTCACATTCCTGGGATTCGGGCTTTCACCACATGAACCGGCAATCGGCATAATTCTTTCCGAATCTATGAGGTACCTTTCAGCAGGATACTGGTGGCTTGCGTTTTTCCCTGGATTATCTCTGTTAATTGTAGTCCTGGCATTTGATATGATTGGAGAAAATTTAGGAAAGCTGATAAATCCGAAAATTGCTCATGAATAATTTTCCTTCCGTTATTAGACTGGAAATGTGCTGGATAAAAAATGGTGCTGATCTAGAGGTGTACTTGATTAGAAATATGCTGGCCTAGAAATGTACTGGATTAGAAATGTACTGGAATAGAAATATGTTAAATCTATATCTGGAGAGTGTGAAATGTGGGAAATAAAGCTGAAATAAACCCTAAAAAAGAGTTATCCACTGGACTTGAAACAGTTGCTGGAGATCGGAAAAAAACTGAGGCTCTGTTGACAGTAGAAGATCTTTCACTTTCGTTCACTCAATATGCGTCAGGACTCAGGCAGACTGAACTGAAAGTAATTTCTAACTTGAGTATCCAGGCTTATAAAGGTGAAATTTTAGCTATCGTAGGGTCAAGCGGATCGGGTAAAAGTCTTCTGGCTCATGCGATTTTAGGAATTTTGCCTTTGAATGCAAAATTAGATGGTAAGATGGAATACGATGGTAAAAAACTTACTCAGGAAAGAAAAGAAGAAATGAGAGGCAAAGAAATAGCCTTGATTCCGCAAGCTATAACCTATCTTGACCCTTTAATGAAAATCTCGAATCAGGTAATAGGAAGTGTTGAAAAGGAAAAAGAAGGTTTAATGAAGAAACTTCAGGGAGAAGTTTTTCAGAGATACGGTTTAAAACCCGAAGTAGAAAGAATGCTTCCTCATGAGCTATCAGGAGGAATGACCCGAAGAGTTCTGGTCTCCACTGCCGTAATAAGCTCTTCAAAACTTATAATTGCAGATGAACCAACCCCTGGCTTAGATGATAAAACTTTGAATGAGACCCTGAGTTACTTCAAAGACATGGCAGATAAGGGGTGTGCAGTGATACTCATAACTCATGATATCGAGGCTGCACTAAAAATCTCCCATAAAATCGCAGTATTTTACGCAGGTACGGTTCTGGAAGTAGCGAATGTTGAAGACTTTAAAAACAATGGTGAAAACTTGAGGCACCCGTATACCCGTGCACTCTGGAATGCTCTTCCCCAGAATAAGTTTCAGGCAATCAAAGGCCATCAACCGATGCAGGATGAAGTCATTGACGGATGTATCTTTTATGACAGATGTTCCAAAAAGAAAGCTATATGTTCCAGGGGAATTCCTCAATTGAAACAGGTCAACGGAGGGGTGGTGAGGTGTAATAATGCATCTTAAAGGTGAGAACATAAGTTTCGAGTATAAAAAAAATGATCCGGTTTTAAAAGATGTTAATATTTCTTTGCGCAGCGGGGAGGTACTGGGCCTTATTGGGGACAGTGGAAGCGGCAAATCAACTCTCTGTAAGATCTTAGCAGGCTATGAAATTAAGTACCAGGGAAAAGTAACTATGGATGGAAACGAAATTCCGTCAAAAGGTTATAACCCCGTCCAGCTTGTCTTTCAACATCCGGAAAAAGCTGTAAATCCGAAATGGAGAATGAAAGATATTCTAAACGAAGGACATCTTGTTTCACAGGATATTTTAGAGGCCTTTGGAATAAAAAACAACTGGCTTAACCGATGGCCCAATGAGCTTTCCGGAGGAGAACTCCAGAGGTTTGCCCTTGCAAGAGCTCTAAGCCCTAAAACCAGATTTTTAATAGCTGATGAAATTACTACAATGGTAGACGCCATTACCCAAGCTCAAATCTGGAACATTGTTTTAAACATTGTCGAAGAACTTAACATCGGAGTACTGGTCGTAAGCCATGACAGGAATTTAATTAATAGGTTATGCCACGATACCATTTATCTAAAAGACATAAACAATGTTTGACAAAAACCAAACAATGTTTGACAAAAACCAAACAATATCTGATAAAAACCAAACAATATCTGATAAAAACCAAACAATATCTGATAAAAACCAAATAATATCTGATAAAAAACTGAACTGACTGTTAGGTAGAATATTCAATATTTAACTTTGAGGACTTTTTTAATATAACGAAGCGTAAAAACAGCCCGGCTTTAGCTGGAGGTTATAGCTCTAATCTAATTTTTTTCAATTTAGTATTAAAGACCTGTTTTAGTACAGAGCTCTTGAGTCTGATTTTAACTTGCTGCAAAGTCTATGCACAGGTTTTACTACAAAAATTATATTAATAAAACAAGAAAACAGAAGTTTTTTCAGCTTAACTGGTAATTCTCAGTACTCGAAATATGATTATGTGGATAATATTTCAGGCATCTTTCAAGAAAAGTTTATAAATTCCGCAGTAGCTTTTGTCCAGTGCTTCTGTACATGTGTAAGAATCATCTTTATATGCAGCGCATTTCGATGTGTACTCACATTTCATATCAAACAAATTTGATGTCCCAATTACCATATTAAAAATTTTCATATGATGATATACGCAACAGACATATTTAAATTTATTCTACAGTCCCGGATGAACTATCACTTCAACAATGTATGCTTACTTTTCATTTTTTCAGGAAGACGATTATGATTTCACAGTCAAACCGGTTCAGCCAGCAGTTTTTCCTTCGTCTTCTGCCACAAAAATATTCCAGTTGTCATACATTCTATAACGGGCAATTATATCCTTCTTATCTACGCCTAGAGCACAGTTTTCATCGACCTGTGGGCACAGTCTTTCTATTTCAAGTAAGCTTTGATTATCATTATCACTAAAAGGTCTAATGGAGATTATAGACATGCCTCCTATTGTTGATTTTTCCCTTTCAACTAAACCTTTCTATTTAATTATCATACTTTGAATATATTCTCTATATCTTTCAATCGTATATGGATATTTAAACAGAGACATTTTAAAAATGTGTTATTGTTAATGAAAAAGTAATAATGAAAAAGTAATAGTGAAAAAGTAATAATGAAAAAGTAATAATGAAAAAGTAATAATGAAAAAGTAGTAGTGAAAAAGTAGTAGTGAAAAAGTAGTAGTGAAAAAGTAGTAGTGAAAAAGAAGTACGAAAAAAGAATAACGAAGCAAAAATAATGAAAAAAAAGTGAAAGGAAGGAAGGGGTTATTCTCCCTTTATTATCCTTACAATGTCGTCTCCGACATCTGAGGTTGTACTCTTGCCGCCCATGTCGTAGGTTTTTACTTTGCTATCCAGGATGTTTTTCTGGATTGCATTGACTATGGTGTCTGCGGCTTCCTTTTCTCCTAGCTGTTCTATGAGCATTGCACCTGCCCAGATTGTGGCAATAGGGTTCACTTTGTTCTGTCCTTTGTACTTCGGGGCTGAACCGTGAATCGGCTCGAACATGCTTGTGCCTTCAGGGTTGATATTTCCACCTGGAGCAAGGCCGAGACCGCCCTGGATCATGGCTCCTAGATCAGTAATAATGTCTCCGAACATGTTCGGGGTTACGACAACATCGAACCATTCCGGATTTTTCACAAACCACATTGTGATGGCATCAACGAAGTTAAAGTCTGTAGTAACACCGGGATGTTTTACAGAAACTGCATTGAACTCCTCTCTCCAGAATCCGTAGATATCGGAAAGCACATTTGCCTTATCAACGGACGAAACATGTTTTTTCCGGTTCTCGGCAAGGTCAAAGGCGTACTCGATAACCCTTTTTGTGCCTTCTTTGGAGATAAGGCCTATCTGGTATCCTATTTCTTCGCTGTCGGTCTCGATATCAAGACCGAATTTTGCGGAGTAGAGTGTTCTTTTTACTTCAAGAAGGTCTTTGCTTGCTCCTTTTTTTGCCCTGCCGCCTATTCCTACGTAGAAGTCCTCGGTATTTTCCCTGACAACCACAAAATCGATATCTTTTGAGGTTTTGTCTTTGAGGGGAGTCCATACTCCGTCAAGAAGTTTTATCGGACGAAGGTTGACATACTCGTCAAAGTAAAAGCGTGCAGTTAATAAGATTCCTTTCTCAAGGACACCTGGAGCAATCCTTGGGTCTCCGATGGAACCAAGGTAAATAACAGGGTATCCGGATAATTCTTTTAAGGTCTCTTCCGAAATCAGTTCTCCCGTCTCAAGATAATGGTCTGCTCCATGCGGGTATTCAATCCACTCTACATCAAAACCGAATCTTTCGCCAGCAGCATCTATGACCTTTCTGCCTTCGGCGATAATTTCTGGGCCTATCCCGTCACCCGGGAGGACCGGAATCTTATACTGCGTCATATTTATACTCCATTGTAATTTACAGGCAAAATTGCCTTTTTTATTGAAAGATCTCAAACGCGGACAGGGCTGTCTCAGGACAGATTTCCTGTTTTTTAGCGTTCAGATACAAGTTTCCTGGCATACTCTATAAGTCCTCCCTCATCCACGATTTCACGCACGAAATCAGGGAGAGGGGTTGCCTGGTAGGTCTCACCTTTTGTCTTATTTTCTATAACTCCTGTGGCAAGATCTACTTCAAGTTCATCTCCGTCATCAATCCTGTCAGTGTCAGGGCATTCCAGGACAGGAACTCCGATATTTATTGCGTTCCTGAAAAAGATCCTTGCAAAGGATTTTGCAATTACACAGGCTACTTTTGCTCCTTTCAGGGCAAGAGGCGCATGCTCGCGCGAGGAGCCGCAGCCAAAATTATTTCCCGCGACCACGATATCATTTTCATGAACGTTTTTTGCGAATTCGGGGCGTACGCCTTCAAACGTGTACTTTGCAAGCTCTTCAGGGGTATTGTAAATCAGGTACCTTCCGGGAATTACTGCATCCGTATCTACGTCATTTCCGAATTTCCAGGCTCTTCCTCTCATAACATCACCGGTCTTTTGTTGCAATTAAGTGCAACTACATTAGAATTTTCTACAGCCCGAATTTAGCTGCATTTACAGGGTTGAAGTATCACAGGTAATATTTATATTATTTTCTAACAGGACCCAAAAATTAGTTAACAATTCAAATCCTCTGACTCCTGAGTTTCCCACGAAAATTTACAGAATGAGTTACTTTTGTAATTGAAAAGTACTTCCGTTGCTTTTTTCGTCATTATGAGACTCAAGAGCACTTGGTTCTCCTCCTCCGTGCCAGCTCAGCCTCGGACGGATACGCACAAGATGAACTGACTCTGAATGGTCATCCACTATCAGGGCAGCCCCTCTTTCACTTCCCATCTTCTTAATATATGCCTGGAGATTTTCCTGCATATAAAGAGGCCGTGAAGTTTCCAGAGCAAGAATATCATCACTTGCCGTAAGGCGGTGGCAGATCAAAAGGTCACTCTGGGAAACCACATCAGGGTGCAGACTTGCAGGTCGCTGGGTTGCCAGGACAAGGGAGAGACCAGGCTGCCGGCCCTGTCTGAGGCAGCGGTTAATAAGCACTTTTGAGGCAAGGCCTTCAGTCTTTGCGGGTATGAAAATGTGAGCTTCATCTATAAAGAGCCAGACCATGGGAAATTCTTCTTCATCGGTTTTTTCCCCCATAAGTTTTTTTTCATAGGTTCTTCTTGCCTCAAGTCTTGCTTCATAAAGCCTACCTGCAATAATTGATACGGCTGCAGCGCAGATATTTTCATCTTCAAGCGTACTCACATCAAGGATAGTTGTCCTTCCCCCTGATACGATATCTGACAGTTTTATCCCTTCTTTTGAGAATAGGCCCCAGGAATTTACTGCCCTGAAATAGTTCTCTGCAGCTCCTTTCGAAGCTTCGTCAGAGTGAGGATCCCGAGCAATCTCGCTGAGAATTTCCTCAAAAGAATATGCTTCTCCTTTTTCCCTGAGGGATTCGATTGCCCTTACCAGCAGAACTCCAGGAGGAGAAACTTCCTCGATGTTAAAGATCCTGCACCACTGGCTTCCTGAAAGTTCTCTTATCGGAATGGAAAATGGCTTTACATCGATATTCCGTTTCCTGTAAGCTTCGACCTTGCCCTCAGGCACGAAAATCTCTATCTCTAGCCCGGCTGGAGTGAGATCCAAGTTTTTAAGCCTCTGCGCTTCAAAAGCGTTTGGATATTTCAGTGTCCAGAAAATCCCCATAGTATCAATAACAACGGATGCAAGTTTTTTCTTAATTGTAGGCTCAAGAAAGGCAAGTTCTTCAAGCAAACAGCCCATAGTATAGGATTTTCCGTATCCTCTTTTCCCGCAAATCAAAATAGCATGAGGCTTCAGGGCATCAAGGTAAACGGCTGCTCCCCGAGAGTGGTCAAGTGCCATGTAATTTCCAATCGATAACAGTCCCTTCCCGGGATTCTCTTCACTTCCAAGCACACGTAGCTTCCCTGTGATTTTTCCTCCAAAAACAGGACTGAGTTCTTCATTTTCTATTTTTTGCATCAAATAGTATCGGACTGAAAACTATTTAAAATAATTTATTTCCTATAACTTAAAATAAAAATCCCCACTTTGATCTTTTTCATAATCTTTTTCTTCCATATGAGGATGATATCTGGAAAAGTCTAAAGCTCACATAGATATGTGACATCATCAGTAAAGCATATATTCACAGGATAGGAAGGCAAAGTTCGATGAATATACTGGTAATTCTTGGACATCCAGGTAAAGGTAGTTTTAATCATGCGATTGCAAATACCGTTATAGAAACCCTTGCAAGTAACGGGCATGAAGTTTTATTTCACGATCTTTATGAGGAAAAATTTGATCCGATCCTTTCAGGTCAGGAAATCCCTAAAGGCGCTTCTTTAGAAGGAATAATAACAGAACACTGCAACGAAATTAGCAAGGCTGAAGGGATTGTTATAGTTCACCCTAACTGGTGGGGGCAACCACCTGCGATTTTAAAAGGATGGATCGATAGGGTAATACGTGCTGGAGTAGCATATGAATTTAAAGACGGAGATAGTGGCGAAGGAATACCAACAGGACTGTTAAAAGCAGAAACGGCTTTAGTATTCAACACATCAAACACACCGAGAGAACGGGAACTGCAAATGTTTGGGGATCCGCTTGAAATATTATGGAAAAACTGCGTTTTCGATTTCTGTGGAGTAAAAAACTTTCATAGAAAAATGTTTGGGGTTATAGTTACCAGTAAGCTTGAAGAACGGTTAGGTTGGTTAAAAGAAGTGAAGGAAACAGTAGATATGTATTTCCCCCATAAATTCTGAAAAAACTTGTTTGAAACATCAAAATTAAAATTTAAGAGAAAAGATTAATAATTTGGAGAAAAATTAAAAATTAAAAAAGTTAAAAATCAAAAAGTTAAAAGTTAAAAATCAAAAAGTTAAAAGTCAAAAATCAAAAAGTTAAATAGTACCGTTTAATTTTAGAGTTTGAACACTTAAAATTATCAAATTATATCTTTAAGAGTTCACTTTCTTGAGGGTACTATTACTTGCTCACGGTATCAGGATATTATCTCATCCAGCTGGCCTGTCTGAGCTGCTATTTTGATTTCTCTGGCTATTCTTCTTCCGGTTGAGAGGTTTTCTTCTATCAGGTCGGCATAAGGAGAACCTGAAATGTAAAGGTTTGTCCCTGCAACAATCCTGGCCGAGATCTCAAAGACTTTAATCTCAAGAGTATCCGTAAAGACAGTCTCAAGGCAGAAAGCCCCTATCATCCCGCCAAAGAGATCAAGAGATTGTTCAACTACCCTTTCTCCAAGAGAGAAGATGAGAGGTAAGAGGGATTCTCTTGCTACAAGAGGAACGTTTCCTGTGACTACATATGTCGGACGGATTCCTGCTTCTATGAGTTCTCTGGGTGAGCCGAGCCTGAAGATTTCATCAGCATTGGATTCTACCCTGCGGTCCATGCTCAGAAGTTCAAGGCTTCCCTGGCTTAAGGTATATCCTTCGTTTCGGATCGGGGAGTAGAAATAGTGCAGGTAATAACGAGTTCCGGTAATAAATTCCTGGATCGTGTATTTCTGGGTCCGGTCTATAAGTTCGTTGAACTCTTCGTAGGTTTTTGCAACGAAGAAACCTTTTCCTCCTTTTGCCCCATCGTACTTGACCATTACAGGCCCATTGATGTCGTGAGGATCATCGATTTTCCCAGGCATATGAATGCCTGCCCCAAGAAGCCATTCACGCTCCTTATCCCTATCTGACTCCCATTCAAGCACAGCCCGGTTTCCGAAAGTGGGTACGGCCATATCTGCAAAATTTTCCGTACCAAGGTAAGCAACTACTGAACCGTGTGGAATAATGATGGTGTTTTTCTTTCTAAGCTCCTCAGCCTTGTTCATTATATCGGCATAGCTATCGACGATAAGATACTCATCGGGTTTTGCTTTGGGAAAAGCCTCATAAAATTTTGGAGGCTTGCCGACGCAGATTCCCAGGGTTCTGAAGCCTTCTTTCCTAGCTCCGTCAAAAATCTGAAGGCTTGAGTGGGAGCAAATTGTTGCAATTGTAATGTTTTCTAAATCGTAATTTTTCAAAAATTCAAGAACCTGCTGTTTTGTTATCATGATTGGTACCAGCGGAAAATTTAGATTAGTATATACAATGTTCTATTTAAGGTTAAGGTCTGAATTCTATATCCGGACTTAGTAGTGAATGAGTATTTTGCCATAAAAATAAAACTTTATATTGATTCGTGCAAACTAAGGTATACTCTGAGTTAAAAATAGACAGGTTTTTAATCAAGGAAGCAATCATGGACGGATTTGAAGGTCAAGAGGGCTTATCGGAAGCAGGCGAACCACTACAGGTTCCTGAACAAATGGAACAGGGAAGTAGAGTGCTTGTTCTCCCTGTAAATGGGGAATCCAGAAAGATCACTCAGATTCTTTCTAATGAAACATCAATGAAGATTCTTGAGTTGCTTGGGAAAAAAAGCATGTCTGCAACCAGCATTGCAGAGGAGCTGGAGCTTCCCCTTACTACTGTCAAGTATAATCTTGACTCCCTTTTCGAATCCGATCTTATAAAGGTCAAACAAATAAAATGGAGTCAGAAAGGAAGGCAGGTAAAGATCTATGAGTCAGTTGAAAAACTTATTGTCTTTGTCCCTTCGAAAAGCTCTATAGACAAACTCTCTCTCGTAAACCTGCTGCAAAAGTACCTCGGAGTAATAGTAGCTGCCTTTTTTGCAGCCGCGGGCATAGAGTATTTTTCAGCTTATATGAAGGCAAAAAGGGTCATTGATGCAACTGCTCCTTTAAGAATGAGGACAATGGAATCATTTGATAATTCTTCTCCAGATCAAATGATCATGGGAATAAACGAGAGCAATAACATAAGCCCGAAAATAGCTCTCGACCAGCAAGTGTCAGGAGGAACTTCGAATGCAAGCACTGAGGTTCTGGGAGCCGGAACAGGAAATGTGTCTTCTGGATTGGAAGCTGGCCCGACTCAGGGAGTTGCTGAAGTACCAATGTCCACACCTGATGGTTTAAACTCTGTACATGGGTGCTCTTCTATCCAGCCCGAAGGGTTAACTCACACAAGCGGGATTCACGGTCTTTATGACACGCTTTCTCTTCACCCTGGATTCTGGTTCCTGTTAGGGTGTGTTTTTATAGTAGTCGTGCTGATTGTAAGAGAAGTCTATTATAAGAAAAAAGCCAAGTAGAGATTCTTATGAGAGTCGCTTTAAAACTTGCATACGTAGGCACCGAGTTTCACGGCTCCCAGATCCAGCCCAATATCGAGACCGTGGAGGGAGAACTCTTCAAGGCTCTCCGGAATCTCGGGATTATAGAAAGCCCTAAGTCTGCAAATTATACCTGTGCCGGCAGAACTGATGCCGGGGTTCATGCCCTTGGGCAGGTTATCGCTTTTGATACGGATAAACCGAACCTGACAATTCCAAGAGTAATAAACTCCGAACTCCCTTCAGGAATCTGGGTCTGGGCTCACGCAAAAGTGTCCCGAAGCTTTGATGCCAGGAGAGATGCGGTTTCCAGACACTACCGTTATGTAATGAGCGGAAGAGAGTATAATATCTCCAAAATCCGGGAAGCTTCAAAATTGCTGCTCGGGACGCATGACTTTGAAAATTTTTCGCGAACCAACGGAGAAAAAAGTACGATCCGAACCATAGAAAGGATCGATGCTCGCGTAGATGGAGAGCTTATAAAAATCGATGTTGTTGGAAATAGTTTTCTCTGGAATATGGTCCGGAAAATTGTAACTGCTCTTTTCATGATCGGAAAAGGGGTGCGTGATAACGATTGGTTGCTCCAGATGCTGAATCCGGATATTTATGAAGAAGGAATCGAACCAGCTCCTGCATATGGATTGACCTTGCTGAAAGTTAATTATGACGAGAAAATAGAATGGATTGAAGATAGTTACTCTATCAGAAGAGCAAGTGAGCAGAACCAGAAACGTATCCTCAGGCATAGGGTTATGGCAGAAGTGCTGGAAGAACTGACCTCCCATGAGTAAAAAACGCCTTTATATGGATTTTTAATGTTTCGAATTTCACTTTGATTTTACTTTTTTGATCATACTTACCTAATATTTATTTTAAGCAAAACAATATCTCTTAATTAAGATGATATATCCTAATTGAAACTATATTTTAATTGAAACCGTATTTTAATTGAAACCATATTTTAATTGAAACCATATTTTAATTAAAACAATATCTTTTAACTAGAACAATATATCCTCAGTAAAACAGTATAAATTCCCTTCTTTGATTAAATTCAATAGGTATCTCTCTAAATTAATTTTCCTCAATTGTTAGCTATTTATTCTCTTTTTCCACTGGTTGGTGTTTAAATCTAAATTAAGTTGAAATCATTGACGGTAAATTGACTTTACATAAGCTGAATAATTGTTAAACCAATAAATATAGATAGAGTATAAAAGAAAAGAAAAGAGTATAAAAGAAAAGAGTATAAAAAAAGAGTAAAAAAATTAGTAATGAATAAGTCCTATTTTTTCGCCGCTCGGAAAATATATAAACCCGTTTACCTTCAATTTCTTTAAAGCATTATCAAAAGTAAAATCAAACAGCTTTGTATTACTCTTGACAGTACTTAATAAAAGAGGCATTCCTGCATCATCCAGTTCTGTTATTTCTTTAAGCAGGACTTCTGCTTCAGGAGGCAATCTATACAGATAGTCTGTTGATATTTTATTAAGTTCACTTACGTTATGTCTTGACCCTTCCATTACATCTGACCAGAGTCCTGTACTTGTTTTCAAATCATTAAGTGTTACCCAGGACTTAAAATTAAGTCTGGCAAAAGAAGTGGCTAATTTCGGAATAACCGATCCGATGTCCTGATAATATGGAATATCTTCACTTGAAGATATTTCATCCAGAATAAAGTACATTGCATCTTCCATTCTTTTTTCTACTTTTTCAGGAACATATGGCTGGAAAAGTAGAGAATTAATCATATATGCCCTTGCTACAGGCAAGTATTCTTCAAAATTCTTTTTATATTCTCCATGCGTTTTAAATGCCATGTTCAAAGGAATCGGAAGGTGAATAGGCACATCGGTTACATCAAAATAAGATAAATTAACTTCACGGCTGTTAAGAGGATAAGTTTCCTCACCGTTTTCAAGAAACTTATAGAAATTCTTGGAAGAAGGCTGCCGAAATTCTAACGGGACAATTCTTAATATTCGCTTAAACGCAGCCCATTTCTGCCTGTCCCGGTGTGTATCCAGGGCTACGGTGTTTATTCCGCCTTTCTCAAGGTCTGTTATTTGAGGGGCTGAGATTGCACACATACCCAAACAGTACCGAAAATCCTCAATATTATAAAAGTTGGGGTTTTTCACAGGAGTTGATAAAAACTCCAAAAACTCTTCAGTACTTGCTAAGTCCTTACCCCGAATTTTATTCGGATTTATGTATTTCCAGCCAATTACGTATTTAACTAAAACCGGATCAATTTCCTGCCCTTTAAGCTCATAAAATGTTTCGGTTTCCGTCACAGTAACTTCTATTAATTTGTCCTTTGGTGGAAATTCCCCGCTTTTTACCGCGTAAATCTGGCTTCTAGGGTCATTATAATAAGGTGAGGGATCAAGATAGAAGATTCCTTTCCTTTTATCTTTGTATCGGACATAACCCGTATTTTCCATTTTAAAAATAAGATTGTATTCGCTTGCCGCAAATTCATATCCACGGCTTCGGTCTTTTAACGGGGGCAATGCCATAGGATCACTCTTTGCAGATCAATTTCTTCCTTGTAATCTTTATACAACTTGCAGGTAGAAAAGATTACTAGTTTTGTAATTTTTCCCTGTTTTTACAACTTTTTTCAGTTTTTATAACTTTCTTCAGTTTTTGCAACTTTCCCTGTTAACAGACAAAGATGCCGCCTGCAATATTATTTCGCGTCATAGATAATGTGCTTTTAATGTATGTGCTTTTAAAGTCATGGATGATGTGCATTTAACGTATGTGTTTTTAACGTCATGGATAATGTTTTCCAGCAAAAACACGATCAATAAAATATATTGCAAAAAACAGGTTACAAGTTACCTGCTGAATGCAGGTTTGATTCTTCATTCCTGCTTTCCATTTTCGTTCTTCAGTTCTTTTTGAAAAACAGTTATTGTCCGGGTAAGGCTTCTATGCACTCTCTGGGAGTAGATATTAAGAACCTTAAGCCCTGCTTTTTCTCCATATTCCGCTGCAGCTTTATCCGAAACTACAACTGCGATGCCTCCTGGCTTAAGGACACGCTCGATCTCACTAAGAGCACAGGAGTAAAGTTCTTCCAGGGGCCCTCCGAGAATTGCAGCCGATCTACCATAGGGCGGGTCAGTAACTACTGCGTTTATTGTTTCTTCCTTTAACGGAACCCTGCAAGCGTCTCCTTCCATCAGGGCATAATCCAGTTTAAAGGCTTCAAGGTTCATGAGGGCACCCTTAACAAGTTTTTCCTGGGCATCGATTCCTATAACCCTTGCTCCCATAAGCCCGGCTTCAACAAGAATTCCTGCAGTGCCGCAAAAGGGATCCATAAAAAGTTCTCCAGGCTTTATTCCTGACAGGTTTGCGAGGGCGCGTGCGACTCTCGGCATAAGGACACCAGGATGGAAAAAAGGTTTATTCTGGGGGTTTCTGGCTTCATATGCACTTCTGTCAATAGAGGACAGGAGAGTTCCGAACACAGCTTTTTCACTCAGGATCACTCTGAATTCCACGTCCGGGTTTTTCAGGTTTGCCCGAAAGCCTTTCCTGTAAATGTATCCTCCTACTTTCTGTTCCAGAAACTCGCCAGGAAAATCCACACTGTGTTTGATTCGTTTTGCCCTGACCACAAAACTTTGTCCTTCCCTGATGTAGCCTGATGGATCAAAGGCTTCTGCAAGTTTCAGGATCGCATCCGGAGTATTTTCGGAAATCCCAACAACTTTCAGGATATGGTGGGTCATTGCCAGCCTGTCAGTTATCGGGCCTCGGAGGATTTTTTCCACATCCTCTTCTTTACCAGTTATCTCTACCACAAGGCACTGGTCAACAATAGTATGGGGCCGAAAATCAAGTCCCTCGATTCTGAGACAGGCAAATACTTCGGCAATGGGCAGTTCTTCATGTTCTCCAGAAAGTTCAAAAGCGTATAACATTGGTGATCGGGAATAGGTTGATAAATATAATTCGAAATAAGATTCGTACCATAACAGTAAGGAACTAATATAAAAATCCGTGTGTGAAACGTGAAAATAGTTACTGAAAGTGACTGGTGAGGTTGGTGGTAGTTAATTTTTCATGGGATTTTAGAACAGAGAATAATTGAGAAATAAGTTTAGAATTGTTGATCATTAACTCTTTCACAATTCATTTTTAGGCTATTGCCTCATAAATGCTATGGCTGTCACCGATATAAGAATCATAAATGTGCTGGAAGACTATATCACATTTCTCTTCATATGTTTTGGGATTATATGATTCGGGCAGCCCTTTATCAAGCTCATCTTCAATTTCTTTTTTAACTGCGGCCATTGCCTGTTGCTTTTTCCGCCAGTCCAGAACCAGTTTCTCAGCTTTTAGTTTGGAAAGCAGTTCTCTTGCAACTTTCTTTACCTGGCTTTTCTCTTTTTCAGTTAGATCGGGTTTTTTTAGCTTGTCAAAGAGAGAAAGGTCTTCTTCAGTTAAATTTTCCATTATTGCTCTCTCATCTTCTTTTTTCAGCTTTTTAGCAAATTCGATCAATTCTTTGTAGGGATGGCCTTCGCTATCAGAACCTGAATTATAAGTTTCGATCAGTTTTTCAAAACTCTTCTGGTAGTCAAGGCGACTGTTATTTATTTTAACCATTTCTTTCAGTTTGTAAGAGAGAAGATTTTTCAGCCATTCAAACTCAGTGTTCTTATACTGTTCATCAAATCTATCGGCCAGAGCGTCAAAGTCAATGTCTCTAAGAGCAATTGTTCTGCCCTTCTTTGATTCCTTAATGATATATTCTCTGGATTTGATAGATTTATCGAGGACTTGCTGTATACCATCCCTTACTCTTGAGATATCAACTTCAGGATCGAGAGAACGGATTTCGTTTATCAGTTCTTCGTAAAGAGTTACCTGTGGAAAAAACTCAGAGGCCCGTTTGTGGGGAAGTATGGATTTGTATATTTTTAGAGCAGTTCCGGCTTCGGTCAAAAATTTCTTTTTTGTTGACTCGTTTTTGAGAATAACATCAGTTGCGCCTTTCAAGAGATCGATTTTATCAAAACCCGATTTTGTCTTGATGATTTTGTCAGAATTTACTGAAAGGCCGAAAAGGAATTTATCTATCTCTTTGAGTTTTTGTTCAAGAGCTTCCACAAGTTTCTCTTTCGGCTTGATTGGGATTTCAACTCCACCGGATCTGGGTGTTGCATAAATCTTAAGGGCCTGTTCAAGATTTCTGAAAATACCAACATAATCGACAATGAAGCCTCCGGGTTTATCTCCAAAGACCCTGTTTGCTCTGGCAATTGTTTGCATGAGGCTGTGGTCCTTCATGGGCCTGTCAAGGTAAATCGTGGAAAGCGAGGGAACATCAACGCCTTCTCTCCATTTGCTGCACACGAAAACAATTTTGAGTTTACTTTTTGGGTCTTTGAAGATTTTCTCAAGATTTTCCGCATCCATTCTTTTCTTGTATGGCCTTATGTCCAGTCCGTTTTCCTTAAATTTATTTACCTCGTTTTGCCCTTCCTAATAACGACTGCCATATCCGTGTCCTGTTAAGATTTCTCAACTATTTTAATTATATTGATTTAATATTATTTTTCTGAGCAGAAATCTCTAAAAAATTATACAGTTTTGAAGCCGAAAACTTGTTATGAAAAACAGTACCTAAGAGTCATCTTCAAAAATACATCAACAAACGGAAGGCAAGTTTCTCAATTTCAGGATGTTCTGTAAACGTCGTCGTGATGCGCAAAATCCCAGAATATAACTTTATTTTC
>Ga0074193_1002030_pt1 | contig 20573 bp, 16 predicted proteins | sample EPASupsiteHSE605_FD_64523 | JGI IMG/M metagenome (GOLD analysis project Ga0074193, IMG submission 64523) | Bioremediated contaminated groundwater from EPA Superfund site, New Mexico - Sample HSE6-05 | ecosystem: Environmental > Aquatic > Deep subsurface > Groundwater > Contaminated ... | reverse complement strand
CTTCTTCTTTTTTGTTGGGGCTTTTTACGCTCTGGTCATACGTGCTTTGGTCAATGCCTGCCTTGCCGTCAGGCAGGTCTTTAATGTTTACCGTCCATGAGTTTTCGCTCTCGGAAAAAGTTTTTTGTAGTTCAACAAATTCTTCCAAATCGCTTTCATTAAGCGGATTGGTTTTGCCTAAATTTCTATCGAGGTTCAGCGAGTAAAACCAGACCTTTTGTGTGGCTTTGCCTTTTTCGAAAAACAGCACCACGGTTTTTACTCCTGCACCGGTAAACGTTCCACCGGGCAAATCTAACACCGTGTGCAAATTGCAACTTTCCAATAATGTTTTACGAATGGCAACCGTTGCATTATCGGTATTGCTCAAAAAAGTGTTTTTAATTACTACACCTGCTTTGCCACCAGCTTTCAGAATTTTAATAAAGTGCTGCAAAAACAAACTGGCGGTTTCGCCAGTTTTTATTGGGAAATTTTGTTGCACTTCTGCTCTTTCTTTTCCACCAAAAGGAGGATTGGCAAGCACTACATCGTAACGGTCTTTTTCCTGTATGTCGGCAAGGTTTTCGGCAAGCGTGTTGGTGTGTATAATGTTTGGGGCTTCCACACCGTGCAAAATCATATTCATAATGCCGATAATGTAAGCCAGCGATTTTTTCTCTTTGCCGTAAAAGGTGCGTTTTTGCAGTATCTCGGTTTCTTTGGTAGAAAGTGATTTGCTGTTTTTCAGATAGTCGAACGCTTCACAAAGGAAGCCCGCAGAACCAACAGCACCGTCATAAATTTTGTCGCCAGTTTTTGGAGCAACCACTTTTACAATGGTGGTAATGAGCGGTCGTGGTGTGTAATATTCGCCTCCGTTTCGCCCTGCATTGCCCATGTTTTTTATTTTGTCTTCGTACAGATGGCTCATTTCGTGCTTTTCTGCATGGGTGCGGAAACGCAATTCGTCAATACGGTTAATCACTTCACGCAAATTATAACCGCTTTGTATGCGGTTTTTCAGTTCGCTGAAAATCTCGCCAATCTTGTATTCAATGGTGTCGGCACTGTCGGCACTCAGTTTAAACTTTTTGAGGTAAGGAAACAGTTTATTGTTTACAAAGTCGGTAAGGTCATCGCCTGTAAGTGCATTATGGTCAATTTTTAATGCTCCCCCACCGTTTACAATTTTAGGAGCTGCCCAATTAGTCCATTGATATTCTTTGTCAATAATTGTGGTGTAGGTTTTACCTGTCAGTTCGGCTGCTGTGGCACGGTCACGCTCCAAATCGTCCAAATATTTCAGGAACAATACCCAAGAAGTTTGCTCTACATAATCTAATTCGCTTCCACAACCAGCATCTTTGTGCAGTATGTCGTCAATATTCTTAAAAGTTTGTTCAAACATTATTTAATCTTGTCTTAAAATCATTATCAATAAACGCAAATGTACCAATTTCCACTGGTACGTTGGCAAGAAAACTGCTCTTTTGCAAGCTGAAGCATCGGCTTGTGTGTCGAGGCTTGCGAATGTGCAGTTTTGTGGGTCGGCTGTTCATTATATCGTTTTTCATTTTTTTGTCTTTTTGCAGCAAATTTTTCACTGTCGCACGGTCTTTCTGCGCTTGTGCACAACGTTCGGAAATATATGCAGTTGCCGATTGCGGTTAGCCTTTCTATCGAGCCGTACCGCCGTTGTTGCGAGCTTAAAACCAACAAGTTTGCACGGAAAGGGCAATTGACCTATATTTTTTGTTAGCGGTAGTTATTCTTCCTCTTCCTCTTCTCCCCCAGCATCCACTGATTCAGATATATTATTGGGATTTATTGTTCTTGCTGCAGATGAAGATTCAGTTATGATTCTTCTTTCATTTTGCTCACTAATAAATGCTTGAAATTGAAAATTTCTATATCTCAGTGGCCTGCCCATAAATTCATTATTGAAATTTTCGCTTAAAGCTAATATTACCTCTTGCTTTACAGCTTGTGCTAATTGACGAAAACTATTCCAATCTGATGCAATATTTTGTATCGCTACAAGAGAATATCTTGCTTCATAAAATGTACCATCATTTTTAACTAAAAAAACAGTAGGTCTTAAACGATTGTTATTGTTGTCAAGGACAACAATTTCCTTTATATCAAGTGTCTTTAATAATATTTCCCAGCTTATATCTTGCATTAAAGTTTTCTCAATTTCAGGATGATTTGTCAAATATAGAAACTCAATTAATCTTCTGTACTTGAGAACACCTCTACCAACTTCTTTTGCCTGACCTGTTGAGATACTTGATAATATTAAGGATTTTATGTCTTTTAACTCCTCCGAAAATGCCTCTAATCGTCTTGATTCTGATTTAACAAGTCTTTGTTCGAATAATAATCTTTGAAATAAAGCAGACCATTGTTTTCTAAGGTATTCTTCAATATCAGCTAACTTGCTAAATTCTATCACACTATTATTTTTTGACCTAAGTCTTAAGAAGTTTATAAACTCAAAAATATAAATAGCAGATTCTTTATTATCAATTGATGGGAATTCTAAACTCTCTAATATTCCTTTGTCTTTATTTTTTTCATAAAAGAGGTGGTCATGCATTACACGTGAATCTATGAAAGTAAAGATTGGGATATTAGATTCAATTGCTTTAAGAATTTCTAGTTGTGTTATGGAAATTTTCTCTGGAGATTCAAGAATTTTATTGCCTTTGGAAAGACTTTTTAAATTCTCAATATCAAGACTATTAATAGCTTTGGGAATAGCTGTGCCTCCATATCTTGATCCGATAATTAGTATCACAACGTCCGCATTTCCAATTTCCTTAATACAACTTTCATGAGTATGACTTCGGGGGTCAAACAGAACATCATTGAAATCACTCATAACGGGTTCATGACCTAACGCCTGTAAATATGCCCTTAATTCTGATCTAACAATATTTAGGTCATAACAAGTAGAAGAAACAAATGCTTTTAATAATGCCATTATCGTTGTTATTTAGTTGTTTATAATTACCGTTAACGATCTTGCTGTAAAATTCTGGTTTAATGGGATTTAACGCGAGCTATGCGGGGATTTTATTTATTATTCTTTAGAAGATAACAGTATATTTATCAATTCATTTAACATTAATTTTAGATTATCCAAGACTGTAATTGATTCGCTTGCTCGGTTGATGACATATTCGGTAAATTGTTCTTTATTAGTAATTTTAACTTTTTTAAGATAAACTTTTAATTCATTTGGGAATTTAATTTTATCCAAATAGGCCGAAACTGTTTCATTCATTTGATTCCAATCTTTTGGAGGATCAATAAATAATGGTGTTCTGTACTCTAACCACCCTTTTTTATCTGCATAATTTAATATATCTACTGGCATAAGGCTTTCTATTTCTATCTCGATTTGCAAACCTCTTTTAAAGAATTCAATAAGATTTTTATTGTGTTTTGCCTGAATAGCAAATACTTTTACAGCTTCCATTTGATTTGAAGAGTTGAGCTTTTTTAAAGCATCATTTTTTGCTTTAACACCTGCTTCATCTAAATCAAATAACCCAATCGCTTTTATAAGTTTATTTTCATTATTACGTTTTAGTTTATGCCCCCAAATAACTAGTTGTTGTGCTACCCAATTGGCTCCAGCATTACGCTGACTTTCTATTGAAAATTTATCTTTAACTTCACTGAAATAATGAGTGGCAACATAATTTAGCAAGCTTAAATCAGTTAAACCTTCTACATAAATGGTCGGCAATGTCATTATATTGTAATTCACGTTAGATGCAACATCTTTAATATTTGAAATATGCTTTAATATTTTAATTAAAGGATTGCACCATTTTGTGTGTGATGGAGAATATTCAACAAGTTTCCATATATCAGAGAAATCTTCGCATTCATTGTAATATTGAGATAAGCCAATAATATATTTGGGGGTAATTATCTTATCCGCTTTTCTATTAATCTCATTAATTAGCTGATATCCTCCGTCTTTTAGAATTTTCTGATCTTTCCCTTTAATTAGAGGCAAAAACTGATCTAAGATTAATAGGTCTACACTGTTCTCTTTAAGGAAAAACATTGCTCCTTGAATATCTTCTACTGTGTTTATTTTGATATTCAAGTCCGCAGCCACTAGTATTTTTGAAACTTCAGAAAGCTTATCAATACTATCGTCAACAATTAAAACATTCATAATCTATTAAATGCATTTATCAATTCTACTTCCCACTTTTTTTCACTTGAACTATATTTCACAAAACCACGATAAAACTCATTGAACTCATTTTTAAGGTGCTTATCCAAGTCTATCAAATCAATAAATGATTTACCTATACCGAATTCACTAAACATGGTAATAACAATAGTTGGAATTTGCTTATTTTTTCTTTTCATTTCACGCATAATTGTTTCACCTCCAAATCTTTCAAACCCTTCTTGCTTATTAACTTCTTCTCTATCCCAAGTTGGCAAACTCATATCAAGCAATAAAATATCATATTGATTGGCGATTAGTTCTCTTAGTCCAGATCTGAACGAATCCTTAGTAGTTATTTCTGCATGCGGATAATTTAATTGCATTACCTGCAACACAGCTTCCATTTTTATAAGGTTATCCTCAATAAATAAAATTTTTTTATGCATTTATTTGATAATTAAATGATATCTCGATACAAAATATTACTTCCAAAGTATTTCCATCTATGTTGAAATCAAACGCGTTCTTTTTTGACTTAATATCATAAACAAGAATTTTCTTTATTTTTTCATATCCACTACCCCGTTCTTTATTTACATATTCCTGATCGACATCATCCTTCCATTTCTTCTTGATTCTTTCAAATGTTGAAATTAATTCGGATGTATTAATCATATCTTTGTTAAAATTGTTTTTAACACTAAATCGTAGTATATCTTGATCGTATGAAACAGTAACTATTACTTCCAATTTGTCATTCGGCAATTTACTATGATGCCTGATGTTTTCTATCAGATTTATCAATATGAATATGAAATGTTTATAATTGTGTAAAAGAAGATTTTCATCAGCAATAATTACTGGCTGAATGATTGTGTTTGGATGTTGAATATTGCTTGATTCAAAGCTACATTCTATAATGGTCCTTACATCCATAGCGGTTTCTATAGTACTATCTGCAACAATGAACCAATTTGCTACATCTAAAATTTCATTTTGAAATTCAACTTTGACATCAATAATATTCCCATTCAGTTCTATTAAATTACAGGAAATTGATGTTATTGACTTTCTAAGGTTATCCAATTCCTCGTCTATTGTTTTTCTTAGTGTGTTTGTTAGATATTCTGCAACATTTTGCAAGTTTGATTCAGTAATTGCCTTTAATATGGAGAAAATATATTCAACAAATTCTTCAAAGGTTTCATGAGTTCTTCGAGATTCCTCATATAGTAATTTGAAATAACTATCTGTGAAATAATAATTGAAAAAACCATTTTTCTTATTAGGATAATTTTCAGATTTTACTTGAATATTTTCACTAACTAAGAACTGAATAATTGAATCTATTTTTTTTGAAAATTCCTTTAGAATTTGCTGTATCTGATTTTTGCTTTTTTCATCAAGATTTGAACTTAATAAATCATCCCAATATGCCAAGTTTGTATAGTTGCCAGAATCATCTTTTTTTGAAATTAGATGATTTTTATCAAAAACACTCCTAATCTGATTTTCAATCTCTCCATGCCTAATTCTCGTACTTAATTCTCCATCCAGCCCATTTTTTTTATTATAGAGGAACCCATCAATCAATTCATTAACAAGTGATTTAAATGAAAGAAACGATGGGTTGGATGTAAGATTTTTGCTATCAACAAATGATTCAAGAAAATTCTTGAGTAAAGTTTTATAATCATAACTCTCTAAATCGAAGTTTTCCGAGAATTTTGTCAATAATCTATATCTTTGAAAACTGTTTTGGAAGTTAATTTCTTTAGTTGAGTCTAACATACTTGCTGTAAGTCTAATTCTCCCTGAATTAACTTCTTTCAGTATTGATTGAATTTTTTCTTTTTGTGTTATGGCTGTTAGTTCGTTAATAAATATTTCAGCGTTTAAAGGTGAATTTTGTATCAGAATTGACAAGATTTTTTTCCTTTCACCCACAACCTCTTCTTTAGAATCGTAATCGTAATAGAACTTCTCCAAAACATCAATTGTACAGCCATGTTCAAGAATAAACAAGTACTTTTTTAGGTCATACTCATTAATCGGTATAGTAGTTTCGGATGGCTTCCTAACGTTAACGGATTCCAACCACATTTCAATTGATACAAAACAATGATAATTATCAAGATTGTTAAGATGAAAAAATATTGCACTATCAATACTTCCAGAAAAAGGGTAGTTTTTTTCTATAATCGTCTCAATTAATGCCGATGTATTTATTCGTTTTACCAAATTTTTGTTCTTAAAATAAGAAGTGATATACAACCTAATTGCTTCATCAAATTGATTAGTACTATAATAAGTGTGAAATAAAATAAAGATTATCTCTTCTAAAAAAATATTATTTTTAATATCATCTAGATTGAAATTTGTTCCAACCTGTATACATTTATCATGGTTTTTCTGTTTGAACGCTTTTCTTAGTTGATATAAGTTGAATTTAAATTGGCTAATTACTGACTCTAATTGGTTTTCGTTTACACTATAACCCGCTATTAATTTTACACAAATAGTTGTTGTTAGATTATTAAAGTCGCTTTCACACTTTGTTTTGCGTGATTGCATTAAAACCAACGGATTCGGAAAAACTGAATGAAAACATAGATTATTAGATATTACATTCTTGTTGGAATAAATGCCAAGTGTGCTACTGATAAGTGTTAGAAGTTGTTTTGCATATGACAAATTGGGTGCAGCAATTATGATTTTAAGAAGCTCTTCAGCTTTTTGAACAGATTCATTCTCTATAATGTAAGTAACATATAGTTTTTTAAGTAACTCGTCAAAATATTCCGAAATATTTGTCGGAATAAATTGCTTTTCACTTTCAATTAAAGACTTCACATAAATCTCCCATAATTCAACTATATTAGGTGTTTCTCTTAGTATATTTGGAATTTCTAAAATGCACTTTTCATAGTCTCCCATTGAATATTGTTCGAGTATTTTTATATATTGTATAGATTCAATTTTAATTTCCTTAATACCACAGAACTCTTGCAAACGTTTAATTCTATTGTCGTCAATTGCCGACATTTCATTTATGACCATATGGGCTATTTTAGTATAACTCTCATCTTCCGAAGAAAGAAGTTCTACTAATAAATTTATCAACGCAATGTATCTATCAATAATGGAAGATAAGGAGTCTGCATAGATGAGAAACGGATATTGTTTATAATCCGAAATCAAATAATATGATAATTTATAATTTAAGTATTCGAAATCATGATGACTTGCTGACCTTATTTCATTATTTAATGAACGATGGTAGTCTGTGCACGAAACACCCTGTTCAGATTTTTTACTGAAAATTTGATTAAAAAGAAGCGTATAAGAATTGGTTGTTGAAGAATTAATTGAGTTAGCAAATTTCCAATTTCCTTCTGTCCCAGACATCTTTTCAACTAAACAGTATCGCAACTCCAAACCCCAATAAGAATAACATATTTCATTTTCAATTTTGTCTAATATTTTACTAGCATCATGATTATTACCGAGTAATAATTGCTTTTCTAAATCTTTTTCATATTGAAGGAATTTCCCAATTTCATTTTTTGATAACAAAATACTTTCAAGTACCCAAGCAATTTCTCCCTCTAGGTTATTTGAATAAAAGCTAGCCCTTGATTCTCTTAATTCGGGGTATGATTTCGGCGTATATTTACCGAGAATAAATGCTTTAGTAATAGGGTGTTTGTATGCCTTAGTTACTTCCTTTCTAAAATCTGATAATGACAATCGTTTTAATTCACTAATAATAGCAAATTTGTTTTGTGAAGATTGATATAATCTTTTGTCAATTGGAAGCTGTATTTGTCTTTTTTTTGTCATTTATTTTCAAATTCAAGTTTCATAGGTCAAACTTCCTTTTTTAAATCACACACAACGGTTTGCATATTTGTTTCGTTTGGAGTTTGAAACGTTTTCTTGTCTCACGTTAGTAAAGCTACCAAAAAGCGGTAAGAACTCCAAATGCGTCATCTGCCCAAATACAATAAATACACTGCTGGTGGCTTGCTTTATTTTTCTGATATTATGGCATTTATGTCAGTTATAGACAAAATCTGAATATCAATTTGGCGTGACTTTGCTTTTTCTAATTCAATCTGTACCCAAGCAGAATCATAAACTGATTTTGTTTCAATTAGTAAAAAAACATCACTATTATCTAGTTCATTTATAACTCGTTCCTGCTTATTAATTGAGTCATTGTCAATAAGGTCGATATAAACTTCACCTTTCTGTTTAAGCACTTTAGCTATACTCTCAAGTAACTCCTTTGTTACTTCGTTTTCCTTTGTTGTATAACTAACAAAATACTTCATTTAATAATGTCATTAAGGAATAAAAAAAGCGCAAAAGAATTCAATAACAAGAAAATGAAATACAATCTAACTGAAACATTTGATATAGAACGCCACAAACGATTCTCACTTTTTCGAGAAGCTTCAATTGTGATTTCTACTGTTGAGTTTTCAGGTATAATTATTGTGTCCTTATTCCTGTTTTTAATACTATTGAAATGTTTGTCCATCTTTTCTCTTAATTTTTCCTGATAGAAATAAGTATAACTATCTAAAAACCAAAATGTTATTGTTAATAAATATAAAGTTACAAATAAAGATATATCAAGTTTGTCATGAGCAAGTTTTATAAGTGAAGGAACTGCAATCCCTACCAAAACAAAGTAAAGTTTTTTTAATTCTAAACTTGTATTAGAGAAATTTAAAGTCGCGGAATGTAATTGGTCTATAACTTTCCAATCAATTTCATCTTCTACTGTCTTAACATATTCTTTGCACATATAAATATATTTATTATGTATGTCTTTCTAAGCTTGCCACTAATGTTCTTATATGTGTCTAAAATATACATTAAGCCCTCTCTACCCCGAGGCTTTATGGTACTTTTGTATATAATTCCCTTACGAAATCTTCTGCTAAATGTGGTTGGAAATCTAAAGCTGGCCTCGAATTCGGCTTTGCTCCCGCTGCAATCAAATCAATTCAAACCAACTGAACCCCATCTCGTAATCTTTTGGCATTCAAATATAAATAAAATATTATACACTAATAAATGAAATTAATATATTTTACACCCAAGTTTTCAACAAAATGGCTTTTAAGATATTCGTATGACTAATTTAGCCGCAAGGAGTGAAACGACTGACGATGAAAACACAGTCATAATTATTCAGTGCATAAAAACCTTAGCACAGCCAAGGCAATGGGGGCATATCAGCCGGAGGGAGCAACGCGACTGAGGATGGACAATGCCCCCAGGGTTTTGGCTGCGCTTACAGATATATGCACTTATAGTTGAGCAAAAGTGTGGCAAAATCAGATCTAGGTGTGGAATTTGAGGATGCTTGCAGGTGAGTGTTTGGGCACCCACTAATCCAGACTTTTACCAGAAGGAGAGTGCCGACTGAAAACAGAACTACGGTTTGATGTTTTAGTAAATAGAACAGTAGTAGTGCCTAAGCCATGTGGGCATCTCAGCCGAAGGGAGCGCAAGAAACTTGGGATGAAAACGCATTCAGAATTTTTTAGTGCATAAAACCTAATTGCCGACAAGGCAAATGGGGGCATCTCAGCCGGAAGGAGTGAAACGACTGAGGAAGGAAAATACCCCTAATACTTTGTCGACACTTATCCACACATGCACTAAAAGAAGAATATCAGCCAGAAGGAGAGAGCCGACCGAAGATAGACACAGTCAGAATTTTTCAGTGCATAAAACTAAGCGCCGACAAGGTAAAAAACATAGTTGGGCAAAAGTGTGGAAGAAGTAGATCTAGGTGTGGAATTTGAGGATGCTTGCAATGGAGGGTTTGGGCACCCACTAATCCAGACTTTTACCAGAAGGAGAGAGCCGACTGAAAACAGAACTACGGTTTGATGTTTTAGTAAATAGAACAGTAGTAGTGACTAAGCCATGTGGGCATCTCAGCCGGAGGGAGCGCAAGAAACTTGGGATGAAAACACAGTCAGAATTTTAGTGCATAGAACCTAAGTGCAGACAAGGCAAATGGGGGCATCTCAGCCGGAGGGAGCGCAAAAACTTGGGATGAAAACACATTCAGAATTATTTAGTGCATCGTACCTAAGCGCAGACAAGGCAAATGGGGGCATCTCAGCCGGAGGGAGCAACGCGACTGAGGATGGACAATGCCCCCATTGCCTTGGCTGCAATTATCCGCATATGAACTAAAAAAAGAAGAATATCAACCAAAGAGAGATTGCGCGACTGAGGATGGAAAATGCCCCCATTGCCTTGACTGCAATTACCAATATATATGCACAAAATAAAGAATATCAGCCAGAGAGGGATTGCGCGACTGAGGATGGACAATGCCCCAATTGTTTTGTCGTCGCTTGCCGGAATATGCACAAAAAAAAGGCCGACATTTCAGTCGGCCTCTCGAGGTACCCAGCAGAGCTCATAATTGACCGCAAATGACTTTAAGTGACCGATAATTTATTTAGTACAACCATTTTCTTTATTTCAACAAATTGAAAAGTAAGTCAAAATAAGTCACTCAAAATCAAAAAAAACGCCCCTATTCCCGCCCCTTCAATCCTATTATAGTTAGGTATAATAATACACTCTCCATTTTTATCTCATTTAATAGTAATTCTACAGAATTAGTTTTTATCAAGAAACATAATCTAGTAAGTCAATTTTGCTTATTAGTACTTTTAATGGCCTTACTTCTCTCTCTCTTAATATATGTTCAATATTAGACAAGAGCAATCCTGGCTTGAAGGAATCGATAATTGATTTAAAACTAAGCAATCTCTCTTCTCCGTTTACAAGAATCAAATTTTCTATTTGTATAAAATCATAATCTTTCAAATTATACATAACAATAAATTGCGAAATAATATAATAAACACTTGCAACATCCGGGTTAGACTTTACAATATCAATAGCTACTAATTTTTCAAGTATTTCCACCAGCTCTTGTATACTATATTTTTGATTTTTTATATCTATATAATATTTTGGCTCAAATTCTCTAATGTAGATTAATAATAGAAAAATTGAAGGAAATAAATAACTATTAAATTTAAAAGTAATCAAAGCAATCTTTGCATGCGAGAAGATTTTCTCTTGTTGCCTAATTGTAAGATTTTTACTATTAAATAATAAGGTTGCAAATTTCACAAACTCTGTACTATCATATTTGAATAAACTTAATCCGTTCCGATCTGAGGACTCAATAAAATCTTTAAAGTTAAATTTGTCATATAAGTATTTACAAAATTCTTCGTATTTAGGTTCCGGTAATCTATACTCAACATCAATGAACCTCCTAAGATAATCATTCGCATTTATTTTATCATTTCCATAATATCCCTTAATTGAATTTTCCAGTTGTTCTCTATCTATAGACAATACAAAAACAATTCCATCTACTGAAAAAAAGTGTTTAATCTTTTCGAGTACTTCAACTGCATAATCAGGACGACATCTATCTAATTCATCAATAAAAAACACGAGAGGTTTAGAGGAGCTTTGCTCAACAATATATTTATGTAAATCTATTTTAAAATCAGTAATCGATTTCTTTTTCTTAGAATAGTTTTCTACTTCTTTCGTTAATATTTCTGTTGTTCCCTTTAATGTACCTTCTATTGCTTCACCTACAATTTTTAAATCAATATACTTATTTGCTAAAGCCTTTGCTAAAGAAGGGACTATATTTTTTGCCAGCACAGCTCCATTTGTTAATACTGATTTTAAAAGTTTATTCTCACTATCTCCTACTAATGATTTCAATTCACCAAGAATAGCAACCATCGGTTCAGTATCAATGTCATTTTCCCATGCATTAAAATATAATGTTCTAAATTCTTCATTCTTTAATTTTTGGTTCCACATTTTAATAAATGTAGTTTTTCCCGTTCCCCATTTATTATTTATCGCCAAAACGAATCCAGTAGAGAAATTTTTGACAATCGATGTTAAAACATTTGCATTTTTCTCTCGATTGAGTTTACAATTATTAAAGGGATTTTCTGGAAGAATTTCTAATTCGTTTAAATATTTTTTCATTTTGTTAATATAATGGATTACCGGATTCTAAAACAAGTTGCATACCCCTGCTATTCTACCTGTCTATATACATGTGATTATTGCCCCTTTTCAATCAAATTGCAGCACTAAAATCTAAATTTAAGGCAATTATACCATTTGTGATACAAAGTGCTTAAAATCGACAAAATTTAAAAAAATTACAACTATATATATACTTTTTTCTTTCTAGTGTATAGCAATGATAGCAAAGCTTAAATTATATATGTGCATATAATATATGCACTACTTAATAAGTTATTTATCCAATAAAATTTCAACTAAGAAATAGTCAATACATTATTACAATAGTATTTATAGAGCATATCAACATTACAACGTATTTATTGTATTACTTATTTTAGTTATATTACCTTTATTATTATCTACTTGATAATTTCCCCACAGACTTAGGATTAATGTACGCATAGAAATATCGTTATCATCCCCCATTTTCGATTTTAAGGTTTTAAAAATATCTACTCTAAACCTGCCTACGTTATAGGTATCAGGCAAACGATACATATTAATAATGTCAGAAACTTCTTTTCTAGCCCTAGATAATGCTGTTATTGCAGAAGAACCATGCTTTTTGCCTTTAGCATTTTTTTTATTTTCGCTTTTCTTAGCATATCTTTCGGTGAAGATGACAACACCTAGGGAATGAACACCAACAAGGACAGCATAGTGTTCTTTTGTCATTTTCTCATCATCAAAATTAATTCCTGACATTAATTGTATCTTAGAACATTGGTTTGTCCAGAATTCAACTAAACGGGCATAATTACTCACTATTGCGCCTATCGAATTTAGATTTTCCAACCCATATGAACTAAATGATCTATTATCCTTCAATGTGAATTCAATTCTCAAATAAAATATTCCCTTTTTAGCCAATTCCTCAAAATGCTTTTGTACAAAATTACCCTTATCGTACTTCCCATAATGTTTTAATAACTCTTCGCATTTATTATACAACTTAATCTTCAAGTCTTCACTTAGGAAACCCACTGTATCATATTTATATCGGTAATAATCTAACTTACTAAAATAGGTTACCAGTTCATTTACTTCGTTGCTTGGAATTCTAGTTTTTATATTTAACCCAATCTCGCAATTCGTAATCGTTCCCTCACAAAATTTATTATAAGGGATTCTTAGATATTTTGCAATTTTCTTTGTTGCTAACTCAAATTGATTCTTATTAAGATCGGAAAGAGAAAATAACCCCAAATACCATTTTCTTATACTTCCACTTATCCTTAATATGTTTTTACTTTTTAAATATTCCAATTGAAGGAATGCTTCATCATCTTCTATGTCAGAATACAAGTAATAAACATTCCATTGAAATTTTACTCCTTTAAATGCACATTTAGAGAAATCACAATCACACTCATTCAGTGTAATTTTAACATTGTCAATCATTCTACTTATTTAGTTTTAAATATGCATCTATATCCTTTTTACAATACATAACACTTTTTCTACCCCCAATTTTTTTAAAAGGTAAACCATCATAAATTCTCATTCTATAAAGAGTTGAAGGAGAAATATTCAATAATTTACAAACATCTTTATTGGTTATTAAATCACTCTCAATTGAAGATTTAACATCTTGTATTTTTCTCAATTTCTCAATGCTTAATGCAGTAATTTCTTGTTGTATTTCAAATAATTTATTTGTCATAACAAGGATGCTCTTCATATAAGCTTTTTGCCTTTTAGCTAATTTCAACAATTCAAGATCTACACTCATTTTTTTTCATGCTTTTTAATCTTAATCGTTTTTCCTATAGCAAAGAGTAGCTCGTCAATATAGAACGAATAATCTTCTATCATTTTTAATTCTTTTGTTATAAAATCAGAAGTCAACCAATCTTTATAGTCACTAATTAGGCCTTTATGTTTTTTATTAAGAGTTTCAATTTCTCTCAATTCATTAATTTTTTCATTACTATTTATCGATTTATATACAGCAAAAGCTCTAATAACATGTTGATCAATTATTGGTTGTCCTACAGTTTTTGTCAAAAATTTTCCAAACTGGTAAAATACTAAAGCCTTATTATAATTATTTTCACAACTCTTACTTTCTATAACTCCTTTTATAATATGTTTAACCTTACTTAAGTCTCCATTTTTCCAAGCAATAGCATAAAGTAATTTAGAGAGAGGATCAGTTAATCTCTTAGTAACATCATGTGTAAAATTTAACTCATCATCAATGATTTTGTTATTAATCAATGAATGAATATCACAAATACTCAAACTAAACTCTATTTTAGGATAACCATCTGTTTTCATGCGATCCTTTATTGGAATATTAATGATATCAGGAATAGCTTTCAGTTCACTTACCGTTTTTGATTGTTTTATCAAGTCAAAAGCGTCTTTTGTTAGTTTTATTGCTTGTTCGTCTGTTATATTCTCCATATAAGAATTGATTACGAATAATAAAAAATCTCCCCGTTAGTGTTTCAATTATATTAAAGTACACATAATTGTGTTATGAATCGTTATTTAATAATTTCTTTACTATACAATTTGTTGCCTTATAAAACTAGATAATTTTAATATAATTTGACCTTCAGCTTTTACTATTTCACTCTTAAATCCAAAATATTCATCTGGGGACATTGTTGTGGTTGTTTCATATGTCGTATAAATTTTTTCAACAAAATTTGCTCTAAAATTTAATATAGATTCTTCAGAAAATTGTAACTGGGCATAAATTTCTACTTCATCGTTTTTCTGGACTCCCCAAAATGAATCCAATTTGTCATATTCGATAAAGAGGTTATTAAATGAGCTGACACTTATTTGTGGATTAATAATCATTATCTCAACCCCAATAGTCTTACCATAGTCTAGGCTGAATGAAGAACAAACAGCTTTTGAAGCAGGAAAAGGTTCTGATATGAATCTAATTTTCAACTTAACGTCCTTCCCAGAAAATGCTTTTGGAACTAAAAGAAATTTATCAATGGTTGATTTTGCCGTTTGATATTCATCAATAGGATTAGATTCTGAAGTTTTTTTTAGAAGAAGTTCATCAAATTTTCTTTTTAGTTTTTCTATTAGGGCTTCCTCATTAATAAAAGTATCGATAGTGTGACTTTCTTTTAATATGGATTTAAAGCTTTTAAGCTTTTCATGTTTGTCACCAAAATCAATATCATTGGGACTTATTTTACTGTCCTTTTCATCAATTAAATAGATAAATATTTCTTTCTTTAGTTCTGAAGCTTTTTCATATTCGAGTTGAGTATATGATTTAGATGATGTTTTTTCTATACTGCCTAACTTATATGCTAATATTCCAATATAGATATCAGATTGTTCAATTTCAGCAAGACAAGTTTGTAGAGGGGTCTCTTTTCTTGCACCGAATCTTTCCATGCCTCTAATATTCACATCATAATCGCCCAGTAATTCCCAAACCTTTCGTCTGTATTGAATAAGATCTTCATATGTAGAAGAAATGAAAACAGTTTTTTTTCTAGTAATTGTCATATTAGTTACCTTTTTTAACCTTTATAAACTATTTTTTTAACTTTCCAAAATCTTATACTCTAATGCAAAAACTGAAATTCCTCTTAATTCATATGTCAGTTTTTTTCCCTCTTGTCTTCGAAATAATAATTGTTGGTCTTTTAATTTTGTAAGATAATTGCTAATAAAATTCTGCATTGTGCCAACTCCGAATTCCTTAAACTCTAGATAATCTTTGGGACTCACTTTTCCCATCTCTCCAATTTTCTTTAGCACTAATTTTTCATTTATAGAAAGGTTTAATCCATTAAACTCTTCTTTTATAATACTTTGTAGATATAAATACGAAATTTTATCGTTTAATTGATTGTTAACTAAATATGTGCCCATAAGAACATTAAAGTGCTCCTCTTTAAATGTTCTTCCTTTTGCAACTATAGTTTTTCTAACATTCTGAACAAGAGCAATACAAATAGATTGGCAATATTTAAAAACAAAACGAATTTCTCCATTTGAAGATTCATAAAGTTTCAAATAGACTTCCTTTGTAATTGGAGAAGAGCTCTTATTTTCAGAGCTGTGAAAAGTTTTGACTCGTACTTCAACAGCTTTAATAAGATTTTCTACACTAATAGGTTTTAACTCAATACCGGATGATAATCGTTGAAAAACTTTTGGATTTAATGATTGTATTAAACTTGATAATCCACTTTGTCCAATTAATACCCACCAAACATTTGGAATTGTAAACAGAGTGTCACGAAATGTCGTTAGACAATCACTCAAATCTTCGTCATGTAAGTTTTCCACATTATCTAATACAATAAAGCTCCCTTCAAAACCTAATTCTTTTATTACTAACAGAGATATATCCTTAATAATCTCAATCATCGTTTCATACGTCGTTTCAAAAATTGAAGGTAAATGAATTTCTCTACCTCCATTAATTCCACTTCCAAGAACAGAAATGCCAAAATTAATTGTTGCAGGTTTTTTCTGATGTATCCATATAGATACATCAGATACTTGTTTAGGAATTGCTTTATGCGATAGTATGCAATATTCCTCTATCGATTTACAGAATGACTGAATACAACGTAAAGCTATAAATTTTGGTTCATCAGAAGGTTGTATACAACAAAGACAACGTGCCGATAATAATTTAGGACCATATTCAGCTTCTTCGCTTTCCAATAAATATTGTTGTACATTTAAGAAGCTAGTTTTTCCAACGCCAGGAGGTCCAGAAAGAATAAATATGCCTTGCTTGTCAGATTCAATCGCTGTTAAAAAATCAATTTGTTCCGAATTTCTACCCATTAATAGATCAACATCTAATTTTGATACAGTCAGAGGTTTGGTGCTATAGGGACTTTCTCTAAATCCTAATTTTTCCCACATTTTGTAAGGCATGTTAACTTTATGAAATATTAATACTACAACTAATCTCTATGTTTGAGTATCATCTAATTAAATTTTAAGCTCAATACACAATAATTTATTATATACACTAATGAATCAATACAAAACAATAAAGAAAATTTGTTTTTATCCAAAATAAATTTTCTTTTATATTACATGTAACTATTTCCAAAACAACGCAATCCAAAGTTATAGATATAAACTGAATTTGCAATAGTTTTTAATTAATTTCCATATCCGATCCATTGTGCAAACACAGAGAATTAATAAGACCACAAATCCTTAGCTTTAAGTTCTTTCTTTAAATAATTATTCTTTTCTGATTCATTTTCTTTGAAAGTAAATTTTAAAGGAGCATCAAGTACAATATCTCCGCCAAAAGAAGTCGATAGTCTATATATACTTTCAATAATTTTTGTGTCGAGAATAATATTTTTTCTTTTACCAAAATCATTTGTTTTCAAGTATTCATCAAGTGATATACAGCAATCTTTTAAAACATTAGCTGACTGATTATTAATATCTTTTATACGCCTGTGATAATAAGATAATTTTTCATCTTCAGGATAATTCGCGCGATAAATCTCCTTTGACAATGTTTTGTTTATTTTTTTTATGTCAGAAATTTCCCAAATTCTTTTTCTTTTATTTAATTCAATCGATATTCCATATCTCTTTACTTGTTCTTCTGATATAGTTATTCGATACCTTGTATTTACTTTTAGTTCATCTTTCCCAAGTAATATTTTCCCCTCCTCTGTATAACTCTCTTTAATTATTTGCCCAAGAACATCTTTTTGGGGTCTTGACATTAACAGTGTATCACATGTATCCTCTAATGTAATGCCTCCTTGATTATTGATTACAACATTATAATTATATCTTATAATATCACTTGTATCTTTCACTCTTAATATCGAAGAAATTTTTTTAAAATCAATTTTTACAATTGGTTTTATTATCCGTGCATCATCATAATCAAATATTTTACCTTGTACAATTAATAGTCTTAAACTGTCCTCATATCTCTTTTGCTTTTCTTCTAAAATTTTCTGTTTTGCCTTTTGTTCTTTTTCTATAATTTTCCGTTTTGCTTCTTGTTCTTTTTCAATAATTTTTTGCTTTGCTTCTTCTTCAATTTTTCTTTTTTGTTCTATTTTTTCTCTTCGTTTTTGCTCTATACTCCATATTTGTTCTGCCTTATCGATTTCTGGAATAGTAAACCAATCTTTGAGTGCAAAATATGTCATTTCTACACCATAACGAGAATATATATCAATAATAAAAGCCTCTGCATAATCAAGATGTTTTTCTAAATATCTTATAATCTTATCTTGTTCAACACGAGAATATATTCCATTACTATACAACATTGACGAACAAAGTGCATAAGCGGTTTTCTGATACTGACAAAACAAACTTAATTTATAAGCCATCGTAGTTGTTATAATTCCTGTAGAGCTTTGTTGAGCTAAAGAAGTCGAAGATGCAATTGTAATAAATACAAATAAAACCAATGTAGATAATAACTTTTTCATCACTTTATAATGTTAATTCAATCATAAAGATAGAAAATATTTGCATTTATGCGGTTTGCTTTTATGTGGTAATAATATATGCTAACCTATTATTATTTCGCATTAAAATTCCACATGATGTCTAAAGATAATAGTGTCCCTCCTCCAATTGATAATAGAGTACTTAAAATAGCTAATAAAATCAAGGAATTACGTGTCAGTAAAGGATATACTAGTCACGAAACTTTTGCGTGGGATAATAACTTAAATCGCGTTCAGTACTGGAGAGTAGAAAATGGTGCCAATATTACAATTAAAACATTATTGACAGTTCTCGATATCCACAAGATTACTCTTGCAGATTTTTTTCGAGATATTTCTTAGACGTTCCGAAAATACTAATTTCGGATGCTGCTTCTTTAGCAATTCCTAAATCATATTTCAAATATCTTTCTGTCATTGTTATTGACTTATGCCCTAAATATTTCGAAATGGTATAAATTGATGCTCCATTCATAATAGCTAGAGTAGCAAAAGTATGCCTAGAAGAATGATAAGAAATATGTTTCGTAATCCCTGCCCTCTCACATAGCTTTTTAATAGTTTTATTTACTGTCGATTCAGAATATTTTTTAAAGACGTATAAATTCGTACCCAGTAATTTTTTGCTGTCAGACAATTCTAAAAGTACTGCTCTCGCCATAGGGTAAATTGGTACAATTACATTCTCCTTTGTTTTGACCATAATTTTTTGTATCATCTCAGAGTCAAAATCAATTTGATTCCATTTTAAATCAAACACATCAGAATATCTCAGACCTGTATAGCAAGAAAACAGATACATTTGGAGTATTCGATGCTCTTTTGTTTCTCTATGAAATTTAGGTCTGAGCATTCTTAAAGAATCTAGCTCTTTAAATTCTAAATAAACGTCTTTAACAGAACTTTTTGGGATTTTAAAATGGAGATAAGGATTTTTAATATCAATATCATGTTTCTGCATGTCAATAATTGCAGCTCTTAAATTTTTATGCTTTAATTCTCTCCCTCCATTTGCATTGCCTCGTACATCTCTCATGTAATCATCAAAATCTTCGACAAATTGCAGATTTATGTCAGATATCTTAAACTCAGGAGCAAATTCTTTTAATATATGATATGTTGTATTATAAATTCTTATTGTTTCTGGATGAATATTCTCTCTTTTTTTCCTTTCAATAAAAGGTAGGTAATAATCATAGAAAGAACCATTTTCTGGCTTGGCTCTCTTTTTCCCAGCAATTAAGTCTTTTATTAACTCCAGTGTAAGTGGTTTGTCATCGGCAAGTTCTCGATTGATGTTAATTTCAATCTCTGATATTCTCTTGTTTAAGAGAACATATAAGGATTTATCTTTGGGTTCCTTTTTCTTAGCATCCCATTTTTCCTTTTCTATATCTATGTTTACAGGTACTTTAGTTTCTTTGTCTTTAACTCTAATTCTAAGGTAAATTGGATACTTGCCATTTTTCTTTACAGGTTTGTCTGTCCTAATACATTTTGAAATTGAATATTCAGCCATACTAAAAAAGGTTACAATTTTCATGTACTAAGTAAGTTAATATACCAATACCTTCAAAATATATTTTTTGTAATGACAAGCTTGTAATTAGAATAGATTTTATTGTATTACGCCCCTATTACCGCCCCTCCAGAAAATAAAAAACCTCTAAGATGTTTATTTTTCACATACTTAGAGGAAATTTTTGAGGTACCCAGCAGATTCGGACTGCTGTAGACGGTTTTGCAGACCGTTGCCTAACCACTCGGCCAGGGTACCATAATTTGGGAAGGCAAAGGTAGAAAAAAAAAGCAATCGGCCAAAC
>Ga0074193_1002022_pt1 | contig 20644 bp, 16 predicted proteins | sample EPASupsiteHSE605_FD_64523 | JGI IMG/M metagenome (GOLD analysis project Ga0074193, IMG submission 64523) | Bioremediated contaminated groundwater from EPA Superfund site, New Mexico - Sample HSE6-05 | ecosystem: Environmental > Aquatic > Deep subsurface > Groundwater > Contaminated ... | reverse complement strand
GGTTGAACACGGCGGGCAGGCCAATGGAGCCGCACCGTCTCCATTCGGTCGTTTGCCCGGACAGCCTCGGCAGCCGCGTGCAGCGACGCATCGTAGAGGGCATAGCCGCTCAGGTTCTTGGCAGCCGGTTTGGGCCAGCGGGCATCGAAGTAGGTCCTCCCTTGCAGCCCCTGTTTCTCGGTCAGGAAGACATCGTCGACCAGTCGCCGCACCGTGGCCGGATCCGGACCGTCGAGACGGCTGACGATCAGCACCGCATCCCGGTCAAGCCGGGTCTCCTGCCCGCGGAGGCCAAGGAAATAGGGGTTAGCCAGCCAACCCGCCAGGGGGTAGTCATCGGTCAGGACCAGGGCGAGTTCGGAATCGACCGCCGCCCGCGTATCCATCTGTTCCCTTTGCTCCTGACGCCGACTCTCCTGCTCAGGTTCGGGCGGGCGGATCGCCAGGGGCACACCGTACATCACCACCAGGCAGCGGATGTGCTTTTCCGGATCAATCTTGGCCAAGGCCCGTCGAACCGGTTTTCTGATCTTCTCGTCATACTCCTGCCGCGAACACCGCTCCTCAGCGGTGACGTCGAGGCGGACCAGGTGCTCGGAAGGGATATGCCGCCGCCGCATGTAATATTGGGCCAGATCGAGGCTATCACTGGCCCTCTCATTGGCATCATCACCACCTCATCGGGCGCAAGCGCCGCGCCGGGGACGGGATGCAGCACGATCCCTATCAGGAAGAGAACAATTTTAACCGGATTTTGACTGGCGCAGGAAACCATGACGCGTTACCTTCTGGCCGATGTTGTGTACGGATTCCACCCGGGAGAGAGGAAAGGCACAGGGATGAACAAGAAAAATACAGCGGAGATTGCCGACCTGCGGCAACGGCTGCTCGACTGGTTCGCGGCCCACCAACGCCCCTTGCCCTGGCGGACCACCTATGAGCCGTATCAGGTTTGGATCGCGGAAATCATGGGCCAGCAGACCCAGATGGAGCGGGTTGCCCAGTATTTCACGCGCTGGATCGAACGGTTTCCCGATCTCGCCGCCGTGGCCGCCGCGCCGGAGCAGGTCATTCTCAAGGCCTGGGAAGGGCTGGGCTACTACAGCCGCGCCCGCAACCTCCAACAGGCAGCGCAACGGCTGATCGCAAGCGGGACGGTCGAGATTCCGGCGGATTACCAGCAACTGCTCGCCCTGCCCGGCATCGGCCCCTACACCGCCGCCGCCATTCTCTCCATCGCCTACAATCAGCCTGTGCCGCTGCTCGATGCCAATGTCGAACGGCTGTTCGCCCGGCTGGCCGACCTCGATCGGCCACTGAAGCAAGAAGCGACCAAAAAGCGGTTGCAATCCATGGCCGAGTCCTTGCTCGACCGGGAACATCCGCGGCAATACAACCAGGCGCTCATGGAGTTGGGCGCTTTGGTCTGCACGCCGAAAAAGCCCACCTGCGCCTTCTGCCCGGTGCAGATGCACTGTCGGGCGCACCGGGCCGACACCGTGGAATTTCGCCCCCTGCCCACCGGCAGACAGAAAAAAATCGACATCACCATGGCCTGCGGCATCCTCCGCCAGGGGTCGAATTATTTCATCCAACAACGGCTGCCCGACGATATTTGGGGTGGCCTGTGGGAGTTCCCCGGCGGCCGGCTCGAGGCAGGAGAATCACCCGAGCAGGCGGCGATCCGGGAAATCAGGGAAGAAACCGGCTGGCAGGTTACCGGGCTGGTGCCGTTCGCCACGGTCACGCACCAGTACACCCGCTATCGCGTCACCTTGCATAGTTTTCTCGGCACTCTCCCCTCCTCCTTGGCGAAGCCGGAGTTGACGGCCGCCAGCCAATATGCCTGGGTTTCGCTGGCACAGCTCCCGGACTACCCCTTTCCCGCCGGCCACCGTCAACTGGTAGCCGCCCTGGGCACCAAATTTTTTCCGGAAATTAGGCAAATTTGCCTATAATATTTCCAATTTTATTTCAATTAGATACCAAAAAGGCCAGAAGAAAATACGATTTACCGGAAAAAAATTGCCATCCGCCACCGACGGTGGTATTTTAGATAGATACTATTTCCCAATCCCATTGACCGATGGCGGCGACGTGCCCTATACGCACCTGACACTATCCAACACCGAAGAAGAGGTCCAACGCCTCAGTACCAACTGGCAGACCCTGCTTGATGCCATGCCGGAGATGGTCTTCCTGCTCAGGGATGACTGCGCCGTCGAGTACATGAACAGGAGTGCCAAGACCTGTTTCGGTTCCCCCTGCTCGCGGGCAGCGTGCGACAGTCTGAAAAAAATCGGGACAACCTGCCGGGAACGGCTCCTCAACGCCTCGGACTCCGCTGGTGGCGACGAGGTCATCGAGGCCGTTATCGATGCCACGCCGGTGGAGTACTCCTCCGTCCCTTTTGTCGGCTATACCGGTGAAAAACTGATCATGCTGGTGATGCGCAACATCACCCAGCGCAAGAATTTTGAACGCGAACTCCTCCAGTTCAACACCAGCATCGAAACCATCCTCCAGCAGAAGATCGGCGAACTCCAGGCCAGCGAGGAGATGCGGCTCCGGCTCTCTCGCCAGGTCAACAGCCTGAAGAGCCAATTGGGCCATTACCACAAGGCGGATAAGATGGTGGGCCGCAGCCGCAAGATGCGCGAACTGCGGGAGATGATCCATCAGGTGTCCGGATCGGACGCCACTATTCTCATCACCGGCGAATCGGGGACCGGCAAGGAACTGGTGGCCAACCTAGTCAAGGCAACCAGCCCCAGAGACGACAAACCGTTTCTGAAAATCAATTGCAATGCCATCAACGACTCCCTGCTCGAAGCCGATCTCTTCGGCTATGAGAAGGGGGCCTTCACCGGGGCGTCGACTCGTAAAATCGGCAAGTTCGAGGTGGTCGACGGCGGCACCATCTTTCTTGATGAGATCGGCGACATCAGCCCCAGGATGCAGGTCGCCCTGCTGCGGGTGTTGCAAAACGGCGAGATTATCCGGGTCGGCGGTACCGAACCGGTGCGGATCAATGTCCGGGTGATTGCCGCCACCAATGTCGATCTCGCCCAGGCGGTCAAGGAAAAAAAATTTCGGCTCGACCTTTACTATCGCCTTAACATCATCAATATCGACATTCCCCCTCTCCGGGAACGCAAGGAAGACATTATCGAGCTGGTTTCCCACTTTGTCAACCACTACCGGGAGGCCTTCAAGAAAGAGATCGATTTTGTGCCGAAATCGACCATCAACCGCCTGCTGGCCCACGACTGGCCGGGCAACGTCCGCGAACTGGAAAACCTCATTCAACGGGCGGTGCTCATGGCCAAAGGCAAGATGATCAGCGAAAACGAACTGATCTTCGATCAGGATCCCAGCATGACGCCACGGCCAACCGACACCTTCAACATCGACGATAAACTCGGGGCGCTCACCCTCAAATCGATCGTGGCTGACTTCGAGGCCACCATCATCCAGCGCGCTCTCCACAAATACAGCGGCAACGTCTCCACCGCCGCCGATCAACTGAAGATCGGCAAAACCGCCCTGTACGACAAGATGAAGCAGCACGGCATCTCCGCCAAAAGCATCAAACAGACCAAAAAGAGCGATTGACGGCGAACCGCTCTTCCGCTTTTCCTCTCCCCGCTCATTTAGGGTTGCGCTGCGAAAAGCAGATTATCCCTGTCCCGGACAGGAGCACCCCGGGAAGATTCAGAACAGCAGAAATTCCTTGAAATGACCGCGCAGGCAATGGTTTGAGGCCATGGCCGAGGAATAGGCGCCGGCGTTGATCAGGGCCAGATGGGTATGTCCGGTCAGATCCGGCAGCAGGGCGTTTTCGTACCAGACATCCAGGGCCTCGTTGATGTTGCCAACCACGGTTACCGGGGCATATGGCGTCCGGTCGTCGCGCAATGGCAGCGGCTGAAAGGGCAGGTTGTAACAGGCGGGTTCAGGCGCGATGTTGAACCCGGCGTCGACACCGACAAACACGGTGTTCTTCTTCCGCTCGACAAAGGTTTTTTCCAGGAGAAGGATACCGGCATCCTTGACAAGGTAATCGCCCGGCTCGATCTCCAGATGCAAGCCGCGGCCGGCGAACTGCCGGTGCAGCACTTCGGCCCACCGCTGCAGATCCAGAGGTTGATCCGAGGCCAGGTGGGGCACGCCCAAGCCGCCGCCGATATTGACCCGCTCGACCTCGCCCGCCGCATCCACGAACCGGAGACAGTGGGCAATAATTCGTTCCAGTTGTTCCAACTGCGGCGTCAGATAGCCGCAGCCGGTGTGGAAATGGATTTTGGCAATCCGGAGGTCGTAGTTCCTGGCGACCTCCAGGGCCTCGGCAAACTGCTCCCAATAGATACCGAACTTGGTGGTGATCTCGCCAGCATATTGGAGTTTGTCATTGGCGGCCCGGCCGATCCCCATGGCGGGATTAACCCGGATGCCGATCTTGGTGCCCGGCTTGCGCGCCCCCCAGTTCCGGATGGCGTGCAGGGAATCGCAATCCATGAACAGGCCATCGTAGCGGGCCAGCATCTCCAGATCCCGGGAAGAAAGGCTGGAGGCGGTAAAGGAGATTTCCGCCGGCGCAAAGCCGCAACTGACCGCATGCTCGACCTCGCCGGGTGAACAGGCGTCGATACCGCATAACCCGGTCTGCTTGAGAAAGGTCAACAGCGGCGCAAACCGGTTGGCCTTCATGGCGTAACAGAGTGAAAAACGGTCCGCCAGTCCGGCGGTGGCAAGAGCGCCGTGCAGCCGCTCGAGATTCGCTTGCACCCGGGCGGCGGCATAGACAAAGGAAGGGGAGCCGAACTGATCGGCCAGCGCCTGGACCGAACGGCCGGCAAAAAAGAGGTGGCCATGCCGGTAGCAGAGGTCGTCCCTCTGCCACCAGCCATAGTACGACTGCTGGTTCAACGCAGGGCCCGACCGAGGTTCAGCAACTCGGGTGGCACCATCTCGCCATTGATTATCTCTTTCCGGCCGGTGATCCAGCCGCGACAATTCGATGCCCCGCAGGAACAAGGAAACTGCTTGAACAGGACATCTTCGGTTTCGGCATAATCCATATACAAAAAGCTGTTCGCCCGGATATCCTTCAGGGCGACAACCGTCAGGTCCACCATGTTCAACGAAATATTCGGTGAGCAGGAATGAAGGAAAAATCCTGAAAAATAGGGGTCGTACAGATGCGTTTCCGGAGTAAGCTGAAGCGTATGCTGCCGGATTTCATGCACGACATACCCTGCCATTCTGGCGATGATCTCCCCTTTGGCGAAGGCGCGGTAGGCAATCACTCCTCTACCGGTCAATTCATCCTTAAAGACAACGGCAAAATCAGAATGTTTGGGAAAAAGGGGATCTTTTCCAAACTGGTCCGGGTACAGCATGTGCATGTTCTCCTAGAACGTGGAAGAAACAAACCCCATCAACAGCGCATCCATTGACAGGAGGTTGAAATAAATTTTGAGCAGCGCTCTATACAGCTATTCTCTATGGCTGACAAGCATTATTAACAACGATTTTCCAAATTTAACAAACCAATCAACTTATTGATTTTACTAATTTATCACACAGAAACCACCTCGTGTTCGCAAGAAGCGTTGCGCACGGACGAGCCCCGGGGTGACGGAACGTCACCGGCTCCCGATCCGGCCTCACCCGCAACGCCCACCACGGCGTCCCTGTCGAACCCAAAAAAGCCTTTTCATTTCAAATCATTGCCTGATGCTCTCACCCCCCGATATCCCAGCCACTCGACCGGATCGGCGCCACGGGCCCCCCAGCTCATTTCGACGATTCTATATATCTTCTTTCAGCGATTGCAATCCCAAACAAGATCCTGATAAAAACATTCCCCCTCTTGATCACCCCCTGTAGTACCGGCCACTCGAAGAGACGATTATTCCCTTTCCTCCAGCGGTCGATCCGGCTACCATTGTCCAGAGTAACTAATTGTCTCTCTTCCCTTTTCCCGTAGAACGGAGGTATTCCATGTCAAATTGGTTTGTGGCCGTGGACGGCAAATCCCTGGGTCCTTTTCCCCTGCAACAGATTCTCGACGGTTTGGCTTCTGGGCAGTACACCGAGGCAACCATGGTCTGGCGCGACGGCTTTGCCGACTGGCAGCCCGCAGGCAAGGTGGCGGAATTGCGGCCCGGTCAGGCCGCGTCCGCGCCGCCGCCCTATTCCGGCAAGGAGGCGCATGAAATCGATTACACCATTTTCGGCAACGAGATGCAGTTTGTCGAGATCGAGCTGGATACGCAGGAAAGCGTCATTTCCGAAGCAGGGGCCATGATGTACATGCATGACCAGGTGGTGATGGAGACGGTGTTTGGCGACGGGTCCCGCGCCGGCAGTTCCGGCACCTTTTTCGACAAAATGCTCGGTGCGGGCAAGCGGCTGATCACCGGCGAAGGATTGTTCATCACCATGTTCACCTTCACGGGAAGCGGCAAGGGCAAAGTGGCCTTCGCCGCCCCTTATCCGGGCAAGATCATCCCCCTGGACCTGACCAAATACAACGGCCGGATCGTCTGCCAGAAGGACGCCTTCCTGTGCGCGGCCAAGGGGGTCTCGGTGGGGATCGCCTTTCAGAAAAAAATCGGCGTGGCCTTGTTCGGCGGCGAGGGGTTCATCATGCAGCAACTGGACGGCGACGGCCTGGTCTTTGTCCATGCCGGCGGCACCATCGTCGAAAAGGAACTGGCCGCCGGCGAAACGCTGCGGGTGGACACCGGCTGCCTGGTGGCGCTGACCGCATCGGTCAACTATGACATCGAGTTTGTCGGCAATGTCAAATCGGCGATCTTTGGCGGCGAGGGTTTTTTCTTCGCCAACCTGCGCGGGCCGGGGCATGTCTGGCTGCAATCGCTGCCCTTCTCGCGATTGGCCGGGCGCATTTGGGAAGCGGCGCCGCAGACCGGCGGTGGCGGTCAGGGTGAAGGATCGGTGCTCGGCGGGCTGGCAAATATATTTGAGCGGTAGCGGTGCATAAACGGCAGCGAACGGCTACCTGTTCGCTGCCGATAGGCCCTCTTACCGCTGTTCCTCGATAAAAGCCTGCATTTCCTTACTGATACCGAGCGGCCGGGCCAACCCGTCCAGCCAGGCGCGTTCCGCCTCGGTATCGATCTCGATCGCGGCCACCGCCAGCATATACATGGTTTTCGCCACTGCGGGATCAGTGATGCCGGCGGTCAGCGTCTCAAGGCTTTTCGGTTGATGCAACTCACCCAGCAAAAACATCTTTTCCTCCTGGGACAACTCCGCTCCCCGCAGTTTGTCCAAAACCGCTCGCTCCTCCTCGGCATCCATGGTCCCATCGGCATGGGTGGCGGCCACCATTACCTGGATCATGCGAACCGCCAATTCAGCAGTACCGAGCCCCCCGACAGCGGGCGATGGGGGCACGGCCCGCGCATTGCCAGGCATGGGCGGTGGCGGCGGCGCCTGCATACCGCCCGGAGGAGGCGGGGGAGGCGTGCTGGCCCCGAAAGAGCCTGAACCGGGGGGAGGAGGCGGCTGGCCCATGCCGGCAACCTGGCCCTTGTGCTCCTGCTGCTGTTTCAGGATTTCGTAGGCACCGACCCCCAAGCCGATCATGGTCATCAATCCGGAGCCGGAACCGAGACCGCCCAGCATCGACTTTTTCCCGCTGCCCCAGGAGCCGCCGCCGACCACCTCGCCAACTATTTTTCCCAACAACTTTTCCGCATCAAACATGCCATCACCCCCATGGAGGTTTGTTTGGGCAAGAATCGGCTTGTCGCCAGCCCTTCTGATACTTTATACTCTTTAAAAATTTCTCTGCCTTCTTCAGCCGATGCTTGCACCGACCACGACCACCAACGCATCCCTTGTCGCCACCGACGACCGCAACGGGGCAACAGGCGCCCTTTTCCGTTCCGAGCCGACGCAGTCGATCAGTCTCATTGCCGATCAAAGTAGCACAACGGCGGAGAAGTACAAAGATAAAGTAACCTTGTCCGCAGACGGTCTTAAAAAATCGCGGAACAGAGAGGCCGACAGCAATGAAGACTCCACGTCGGTCGCAGGAGATGATTCCGAGACAACAAGGCAGAGCGAAGCGCAACAACTGGCGCCGGAACTGACCGCCGCCGAACAAAAGGCGGTCCAGCAGTTGCAGGAACGCGACCAGGAGGTCAAGGCCCACGAGATGGCCCATCTGGCCAATGCCGGTCAGTATGCCCGGGGTGGCCCCACCTATTCCTACCAACAGGGACCTGACGGCAGGAGATATGCCATCGGTGGCGAAGTGCCGATCGATATCAGCAAGGAACAGACACCGGAACAAACCGTGCAAAAAATGCAGACCGTCAAACGTGCCGCCCTGGCCCCGGCCGAGCCTTCGTCCGCGGATCGCAATATTGCCGCCGCCGCCACTGCCATGGAAAGCCAAGCGCGACAGGAACTGCGGCATGCGCCCTCAAACCCGGCCGACAACGAGCGCGCCCGGGACGATCATGCGCACCCCGCTGAAGAATCACCAGAAAGCAGCGCCCGGACCGATTCCGCCCCCCGCCGCCGGCTGATGCACGACGTTTTTGCCTGAACAGCTTTCTTTTTTTCTCACAACGTATCGACACCCAGGATTCGATAATGGACGAAAGCGACTACCTCGACGATCTCTTTTCTTATATCAACCAGGCCCCGACAGCGTATCACGCCGTGGCCAGCAGTGTGGTCATTTTGAACAGCCAGGGGTTTCGCCGCCTGCATGAGGGTCATTCCTGGGGAGAACTCAGCCCGGGTTCCTACTACCTGACCCGCAACGACGCCAGCCTGATCGCCTTTACCCTGGCCGACAGCCCGCAAGCCGGCTTACCCCTGCGCATGGCCGGCGCCCACACCGACAGCCCCGGTTTGAAGATCAAACCGAATCCGGTGCAGTTACGACACGGGTGCGTGCAACTCGGGGTCGAAGTCTACGGCGGCGCCCTCCTTGCCCCCTGGTTTGACCGCAACCTCTCCATTGCCGGTCGGATCAGTTGGAGCAGCAACGACGGCCCACTGCGCTGTAGCCTGATCGACTTCAAACGGTCGGTGGCGACCATCCCCAGTCTGGCCATCCACCTCGACCGTGATGTCAACAGCAAGCGGAGCATCGACAAACAGATTGACCTCGTCCCGCTGATCATGCTGTCCGGTGAATCTACCACCCCGGATTTCCAGGACCTCCTGAAAGAGGAACTTGTACGCCAGCAGCCGGAGGCCGCCGAGGCGACCCTCCTGGCCTTTGACCTGTTCCTCTACGACACCCAGCCGCTCTGCCGGGTGGGCCTGCATGGTGAGTTCATCACCGGGTCCCGCCTGGACAACCTGCTCTCCTGCCATGCCTTGGTCCGGGCGCTGGTCCAGGCCGAAGGCAGCCGAAACCGGCTCATCGTCCTCAACGACCACGAAGAGGTGGGCAGCGTCTCCTTCACCGGCGCCCAGGGACCGTTCCTCAAGAGTGTACTGGAACGACTTTTCCCCGCTCCCGCCCTCCGGCAGCGGGTTGTCGCCGGTTCGCTCTTTGTTTCTGCGGACAACGCCCATGGGGTCCATCCCAATTTTGCCGGCAAACACGATCCGGAACACCTGCCCCTGCTCAACCGGGGACCGGTGATCAAAATGAACGCCAACCAACGTTATGCCACCGATGCCCTGACCAGTGCCCTGTTTCGCCAATTCTGCGCCAAGGCCGGGGTCCCCTGCCAGCAGTTCGTCATGCGCAACGACCTGGCCTGCGGCTCCACCATCGGCCCCCTGACCGCCGCCGAAATCGGCGTGCCCACGGTCGATGTCGGCGTGCCGCAACTGGCCATGCACTCGATCCGGGAAACCGTCGGCCACCTCGACGGCTGGCACCTGCTGCGGGCCGTGACCGCCTTCTTCTCGGCAGAGGATGAACGCATCCGCTGCCCGGAAATCGCTCCCTGAACGCGGGTGGCGGCCGTGCGATTCGTCGACGGGATGATCGCACGACCGTTCTCTTCCTTCTCCCGCCTTCCCCGGCTGATCATCTTTTCCGGTTGCCATCAGCCCCTGCCCTTCGCAAATCATAACAGCTCTGCCGTCTTTAAAATTTATTAAAAATTAATTTATTAGTTTATAAATTAATTTTTAATAAATTTTTCTTGCCCGATATCTCGGACCACTGTAAGACATACCTGAATCGTGCTCGCCAAAAACGCCTTTTTCCCGGGTGCCCTTGTCGTCACCACACCCGAACCGCACGCACAACCAGACAGACGAGCACGCCTGTCGCGAGGATCACCCAACAAAAGACAGCCCCCATTTCTTCCAGGAGGTTCCCCATGTCGATCGGCGCCAAAAAACTCCAGGTCCTGCATATCCTGTGGCAAAATCTGCATAACCCCAGCCCGCAACTGGTCAACTCCAACGACATTGCCAGCCAACTGAATCTCAGCCTGCCCGAGACCCACCTGCTCCTCAAGATCATGAACGATATGGGAGTCATCGAAAGCAATGTGGACCACCAACTGTCGCTGATCACCCAGAAAGGCCTGCGCTGCCTGGAACGGCAAAGCATTCATTAAGGCCTTTGGCGCCATTGTATGCCCGGCCAAGAGCACAATCACGATCATTACATCAAGGCCTTGATGGAGATCAGCCAGGCCGTCACTTCGGATCTTTTCCTTGAAGACGTCTTCAAACTGATCGTCATGGTGGTGGCCAAGGTCACCGGCGTGGACATCTGCTCCCTCTGGCTGGTGGACGAGAATTCCAACCCGCCGAAGATCCGGCTCAAGGCCACCCAGGCCATTGAGCCGGAATACGTGATCGACCGCTCCCTGAACCTGGACGAGGGCGTGGTAGGACACGTGGTTTCCACCCAAAAACCGTTAGTTATAGCGGACGTTCTGCACTGCGAAATTTTCAAGGAAAAGGCCATGGCGAAAAAGTTGGGCCTGGTCTCCATGGTAGGGGTGCCGCTCCAGGGAAAAAAGGAAAAGATCATCGGGGTGCTCAACTGCTTCACCTCGTCTCCCCACCAGTTCTCCCACACCGACATCAACCTGCTGACCACGGTGGCCAACCAGGCCGCAGTCGCCATCCGCACCACCGAACTGATTGTCAAAACCAGGATCATCGAGGAAGAGCTGAAGGCGCGCAAAAAAATCGAGCGAGCCAAGGAAATCGTCATGGAACGGCAGGCGCTGAACGGCGACGAGGCCTACCACTGGATCCGCAAGCGGAGCATGGATTCACGCAAGACCATGCTGGAAGTGGCCGAGGCCATCCTGCTTGCCAATGAGTTGTATTGACTGGTCGCCACAAAGGGCACTGTCCCGCAAACAACAACCCCAAAGGGCACCCAAGATCAACTTATTTATTGACAGATAAATTAAGTTTAAATAAATAATCTGCCAGGCAATCAGGCGCACAACGGCGTGCGCCCGGTCTATTGCTCGCTACCATGACAAGACAAAGGCGTCTGTCTCCCTCCCAGAGAGACAGACGCCTTTTTTTGTCGCCACATCCGCCTGTACCAACCCGACGACAGGCTTTCATTCAAAAAAAGAGGTAATAAGCTATGCGTTTTGCAAAAAACAACGACGTCTTGGGCACCACCAACAGAGGCAACCCAGCGGAATCCGGTTTATGCACCCTGTGCCGCGCGGATTGCATGGGCCAGTGCGAAACCTGGAAATCGAGCCTGGTCGGCCGTAAACTGCTCTATCCCCGCGATTTCGGCACGGTCACCGCCGGCGCCAACAATACCACCCATGTCGGCGTTTCCTACAATTCGCTGCGGATCCAGGGCTACGCTTACGGCGCTCACGGCATGGCCCAGGGCCTGTCCAACGATCCTGACCACTGCATCTTTCCCAACGTCGACCTGACCACCGAGTTCGGTTACGAAGTCAAGACCAAGGCCAGGATTCCGCTGATGACCGGCGCCCTGGGCTCAACCTTCATCGCCGCCAAATACTGGGATTCCTTTGCTGTGGGCGGCGCCCTGGTCGGCATTCCGATCGTCGTCGGCGAGAACGTGGTCGGCGTCGACAAGGCCTCGGAGATCAAGAACGGCAAGATCGCCAAAGCCCCGGAACTGGATCGCCGCATCGACACCTACCTGCGCTACAAGGACGAGTACGGTGCAATCATTGTGCAGATGAATGTCGAGGATACCCGTAACGGCGTGGCCGAGTACGTGGTCGGCAAATACGGCGACCGCTGTATCGTGGAGCTGAAATGGGGCCAGGGCGCCAAGGACATCGGCGGTGAAATTCAGGTAACCAGCATCCAGTATGCCCAATTCCTCAAGAACCGCGGCTACATCGTCGATCCCGACCCCACCCTGCCCGAGGTGCAGATGGCCTTCGAGAAAGGGGCGATCAAATCCTTTGCCCGCCACAGCCGGCTGGGCGGCACCAACCTCGACACCGTCGACCTGGTCCGCGAGGATTTCATGAAGTCGGTCGAGTACCTGCGCAAGATCGGTTTCAAGCGCATCTCGCTCAAGACCGGCTCCTACGGCATGGAGGAACTGGCCATGGCGATCAAGTTCGCCACCGAGGCCAAACTCGACCTGCTGACCATCGACGGCTCCGGCGGCGGCACCGGCATGAGCCCCTGGAACATGATGCAGAGTTGGGGCGTGCCCTCGATCAACCTCCACGCCAAGGCCTACGAATATGCCAGCATCCTCGCCGGCCAAGGCAAACGGGTGGTCGACCTCTCCTTTGCCGGCGGCTTCGCCCTGGAAGACAGCATCTTCAAAGGGCTTGCCTTGGGCGCCCCCTTCACCAAGCTGATCTGCATGGGCCGCGGCATCATGATTCCCGGATTCCTGGGCGCCAACATCGAAGGCGCGCTCCATCCGGAGCGCCGGGAGCGACGCAACGGCAACTGGGACAAGCTGCCGGCCAGCATCGGCGCCATGGGCAGCACTCCGGAGGAGATCTTCGCCTCCTACTACGATGTCGAGAAAAAGGTGGGCAAGAATGAGATGAAGAACATCCCCTACGGCGCCATCGCCATGTGGACCATGGCCGACAAGCTGGCCTGCGGCCTACAGCAGTTGATGGCCGGGGCACGCAAGTTCCGGATCGACACCCTCAGTCGCAACGACCTGTTTGCCGGCAACCGGGAGACCGCCAGGGAAACGGGCATCACTTATATCACCGATGCCCGGGATGAAAGCGCCAAGAAGATTCTGGTCGCCTGATACAGTTATACTTCATTTCCGGGCAGGGGAACTCTGCCCGGAAATGAAACGGTTTATTTGATCTTCAGCCACAGCAGTTCGGCCACGGTGTCGCCGTCATTTTCCCACTGTTCCGGCGTGTGCGTCTTCAGGTAGATGAGATCGCCGGCAGCCGCCTCCTGCCGCTGTCCATTCACCCACAGGGCCAGCGTTCCGGTCAGGACATAGCCCATCTCCTCGCCCTTGTGGCTGAAAAAATGGCCGGCCAGTTTCCGGCCCGGCTCAATTTTGAGGAGATAGGGTTCGACCCCCACCTCCCGCATGCCCGGAGGCAACAGTCGGGTCCCCTCGGCGAGCCCCTTGGATGGACCATCCAGACCGGCCCCCACCCCTTCGCTCCCCCGAAAGACGCATCCCGGCCCGGCCGCCAGCCCCTCGAAAAAGTACCCCACCTCAACCGACAGGCTCTCGGCCAGCCGAAACAGGGCCGGGATTGACGGATAAATGAGGTTTTTTTCCACCTGGGAAATGCTGCTGGGGGTCACGCCGGTCTTCTCGGCCAGCTCTTTTTGACTCAAGCCCTGCTTTTTCCGCATCATTTTGATTTTGCCGCCCAGGTCCAACCGTTCCGGCAACGGCTTGGGCAGATCAAAAACAATCTCCGCCTCGGTACAGCTAAACCCTTGCGGCTCATTGAGAAACCGGGAGTTGCGTTTCTCGGCCTTGAGGATCTTCAACGCCGGTTTGCCGTTTTTGACCGACAGCTCGATGGCCACCTGGGCGATCTTGTTGATGTTGGCCTTCAACCGACCGGAATGGGCACTTTTTTCCACAATCCAGTAGGCGATGGTGTCGAGTTCGTACAGCCGGGGGCAGGTCCGGGCGTAGAACTTCATCACCTGTTCCTCGCCGCCCCAGAGATCCTGCATGCCGGTGAGGCTGTCGATGATGAAGCGGATATCGCCGGAGAGATTGGCGTGCAGGCCGTAAATGGCCTCGCCCACCTGGGTCGGATTGGCGGGATCGTTGACCCGGATCACCTGATAGGGCCACTGGGCGCCGTCTTTTTCATAAAACTTGTTGAACACCTCGGAGCGGTCGCCCTTGCCGTTGGTGAAACAGTCGAGGATGGTGAAGTTCTGGCTCTCGGCCAGCGGGCCAAGAAAGGAGACCACGTTTTTCGGGGACCGGTCGAAGCTGACATAGATCGTCGGTTTCTTCAGGGCCAGCGATTCACGGATGAAATGGACACAGAAGGCAGCGGTAAAGCTACCGGCATCCTCGTACCACAAGACATTGTCGCCGATATAGAGATCACCGAGCAGGCTGTCGAGCTGCGCAATCCCCGACGACACCGGTTTTTTCTTCATGCTTTCCATCACCGGCCCGCCGCTTTCATTCCGAGGCATGCGCCATGACCCGCATATAGTCGTCATGCCGTTTCATGCGGTCGTCGAGCAGCTTGTTCTCGGCAAAACCGCAGGTGTTCACTTTGCAGTAGGCCCCATTGGTGATGGAATTGAACACCAGGGCCGGAATGTCATAATGGTGGATGGTGGCGAACTTTTTCACCTTGCCCTCCTCGATGATCATGATCCGGTTCATGTGCAGGCTTTCGTTGCTGTTGCTGAGATAGCGGAGTTTCTGGAAGCTCCGGCGGCCGTGTTGGCCGGGCGGAAGGTGATCGCTGACCAGGATGATCAGACTCTTGGGATCAAGTTCGAGCAACCGGTTGACATAATCGGCCACTGCCTGGGAACGATAGAAAATCTGGTTGGCGGCCCGCTCAAGTTGCTCATCCTTGAAATCGGAGATCATCTTCAACACCGGCGGCCGTTTTTCCTCGTTCAAGAGATGCGGGAAATGACCGTAGATGGTCAGGACGTAATTGAACAACGGCGCCCCATCGCGGTCCTGAAGGAAGGGCGTGATGAATTCGAGATTCTGGGAGAAGATGGTGCCGTCGTACATGTACTCCTTTTCCCCCGAGGTGTCGCCCTTGCTCAGATAGGTGTCATTGCCGCTGACGTACTCGCGGGGGAAAAACATCTTGGCGAATCCCATGCCTCGGTAGGCGTTGGGGGTATTAAAAAAGCTCGGATTATAGGCATTGGAGGCCATGGTCTGGTAGCCGGCCAGTTGCAGCTTTCCAGGCAGGCAGTAGGCGGCGGAGCCGGTAAAACTATTGAATTCCACCCCGGTCATCTCTTCGAAGGCCGGCACGCCGCACAAGACCTCAAATTCCGCCTGGGCAGTCTTACCACCAACCACAGGGGAAAGCGAGAATCCCAGCTTGTTGCCGAACAGTTTCCTGAAACTGGGGTGAAAGGGGTCCTTGGTATAGGTGGCGCCCTTGAACAGGGTGGGGTCGAGGAAGCTCTCCATCACCACCAGGTGGACGTTGCGCTTGTTGCCATTCGCCCCGATCCAGCCGGCCAGTTGTCGGGTCTGCTCTTCATATTGGCCACGGTTCCGGAAGATCTCGGTCTTGGCCCGCGCCGTATGTCGCTCGGCCTCCCGATAGAGCAGCATCATGAAGCGGCCATTGTTCTCGGCGCTGTCCGCATCGGACCAGTAGACGATTTCCTCGCCGACCTTGCGATAGGTGGCGATGTACTGTTCTGGGAAATACACGGGGGCGGCGGCCAAGAGGGCAGGCGGCAAGGCCCCGGCGATGAGCACCATGAACCTGCGGTAATTGACCGACCAGAAAAAATACCCCAGCGGCAGGACGACAAACACCAGCAGCAAGAGGACATACGGCCACGTCAGCACCCTGAGCAACTCAGGCACCTCGGCCAGTTCCGAGAACCGAAAGACGTTGCTGTACATCAGAAAATAGATGTCCTGGCCGAGGTAGGCCAAAAACAGCGGCACCGCTGCCAACAGTGCCTGCCAGCGCGACGGCCGCAGGATCGTGTTAAAATAGCAGTAGAGATAGAACAGCAGGGTCAGTTCCAGGTACTCTCTTTTCAGATACACCCCCCTGACCTCGTCCAACTGAAACAGCCACATCGACTGGATCTCGATGGCACCGAACATGCCACCCAGGCCGCCCAGGGCGAGGATGACCAGGGAGTAGGCATAGACCCCCAGGATAAAGGCGGTGTAGCGGTTGAACAGCAAATAGACGATCGTGCTGGCAACAATCCGCGCATTCGAGGTAATTGCCGCGGCAATGCGAGTGGCAGCCATAAATTTCGAATAGGGAAAAAGATGAGTGTACGGAGGTTAGGGTCACGGGAAAAGCGAGCTGACCCTATGCTGACATCGCTGGATGTTACTCGACCCGCAACAGTATTGTAACGGAAAAATAATCCGTCAATATATTTTCACTGCCACCTTATGGTACCGCGCGCCCAAGAAATCCCATCCCCTCAAGAAAAGACGTGTCCTTGCCGCGGTGTTGCCGGCAAGGGAGACGTCGCTTAAAAGCAACAACCCCTGCCGGGACAAGCCCCATCTTTAACGACACCCAACACCGCTCTATCATGCCTAGAAAATATCGATAAAAATCAAGACCACTCCCCCACCTATCCACGGAATCGGCCGGCATCGATGCGACTTCCGGCCATCTTTGGAGGCACCCAGGCACAATGGGACTTCAGCCGTATAGCAGCAGCACCCCCCTCCCTGTAGCCATGTGCAGACAGGAAGGTGGGATCTCACATCAAATCCGTTGCAAGGCCCACAGCATGCCAACAAGTGCCGTGCGCCCCAAACCCGCTGCTCCTGTTTCAACGTCAAGGATGGGCCGCGCTGCCGCCGACATCTCCCCCTGACTGGCCGATTGTGTGCACGGCACTATTGCACAGCAGGCCGCTGACTTGCGAATGCCGGCGCCACGTCGAGGGAGCGAAGCCGCTCCCCTTTTCTATACCGGGCCGGGTTCCCTCGAAACGAAACGCAAACGATCATCCTCGCCCAAAACCACAAAGTGGCACAGATAGTGCTTACTGACGAAACGGACATTTTCTTTCTTTCCAACGCACCCAATGGGAGGGAGCCGGCGGGAAGATTCATGATTCCTGAGGAGAGGATGCATGCGAATACATCGGCGCCAATTCTTGAAATACTGCATCGGATCGGCAGCCGTCCTCGGACTGCCACTGACCGTTCTCGGCAAACTGGAGCAGGCCCTGGCCGATGCCACGGTCCCGTTGCCAAAGGTGCTCTGGCTGAATGGGGCAAACTGCACCGGCTGCACGGTGTCGCTGGCGAATTTATTCAGTACCAGCGGCCCCACGGACATCGCCGATCTGCTGGTAAATACCATTGACCTGGCATTTCATCCGAACCTGATGGGCGCGGCCGGCGATCTTGCGGTCAAGCAATTGAAGGATACGGCACAGGGAAATTTCATTTTAGTCGTCGAAGGCGGCATTCCCACGGCTTTTAACGGCCACACCTGCCTGCTGTGGAGCGAGAATGGCAAGGATGTGACCGCCATGGAAGCCGTGCAGATGCTGGCCCCGAATGCCGATGCCGTGCTGAGCGTGGGCACCTGTGCCAGTTACGGCGGCATCCCGGCCGGCGCCCCTAATCCGACCGGCATTGTCAGCGTCAGTAAACTGACCGGCTTGAAAACGATCAACATCCCGGGCTGCCCCACCCACCCCGACTGGATTGTCTGGACCATCGCCTCGCTGCTTGCGGGCAGCGCACCGCTGTTGGATGCGCAAAGTCGCCCCAAGGCCCTTTTCGGCAAAAAGATCCACGAGGTCTGCCCCCGCAAGGGACAGGAGGAGGCAGACATATTCGGCATCCCCGATGAGTGCCTCAAGGAACTCGGCTGCAAGGGGCCGGAGACCTTTGCAGACTGCCCGGCCCGCAAATGGAACAGCGGCACCAACTGGTGCATCGGCTCCGGAGCGATCTGTGCAGGGTGCACCGAGCAGGGGTTTCCGGATCGATTCTCCCCCTTTTACAAAGTGGCGTACGGTTATCAGGAATTCACCAAACCGGCCGACAACCCGCCGCAATCAAGCCAAGGCGCGCTCACCTTCACCAAGGCAGAATGGCGATCGGACACGAAGGTCCTGAAAGCGGAAGGCAAAGGCAAGGCCGGCCAAATCGTCACCATCTCCCGGAGCGATTCGGGCATCCAGTTGGGCGCGGTCTCCGTGAACACGACCGGGGCCTGGAAATTTCAACAGACAGCGCCCCAATTCATCTCGAGCTTGACGGCGGCATCCGGAGGCGAGACCGCCTTGTGCAATGTGGTCAGGAAATAATTTCCTGGCCCCTCGCCGCGCTCATCCGACAGCCGGATCACCATCCCCCCAATTTTTTTCTTTCGGAAGATACCCAATGAAAACCATTACCGTCATGGATCCGGTGACCAGAATCGAAGGCCACATGAAAGTCGAAATCACCGTGGATACCACCGGTGGCATACAGCAGATTGTCGATGCCCGTTGCACCGGGACCCTCTTTCGCGGCTTTGAAACGCTGCTGAACGACCGCAGCCCCCTGGATGCGCCCCTCATCACCCAACGCATCTGCGGCGTCTGTCCCATATCGCACGGCCAAGCCGCGGTGTTGGCCCTGGAGAATGTCTCCAACTGGCTCCCGCCGACCAATGCCAGGCTCATGCGCAACCTCACCCTCGGCGCCGATTTTCTCCAGTCGCACATCCTCCATTTCTATCTCCTGGCGGCGCTGGACTACACGGCCGGACCGGCCTCGCAGCCCTGGACGCCAGCCTGGCAGATCGACATGCGCCCGGGTCTGGAGGCCGTCGCCGCCAACCTGCCCAAAGCGATCGCCGCCCGTCGCCGAGCCCACGAAATGGGGGCTGTGTTCAGCGGGAAAATGCCGAACAGCAACAGCTACATCCCCGGTGGCTTCACCGCCATCCCCACCGCCAAGGATATCGACGCCTATCGCCAGCATCTTGCGGCGTTGACCGCCTTCATCGAGACCACCTATCTCCCGGATGTCAAAAAAGTGGGCGAAGTCTATAAAGATTATTTCCAAATCGGGGCTGGATGCCGCAATCTGATGGCTTTTGGCGCCTTTGAAATGGACGATAGCGGTTCCACCCGGCTTTTTGCCCGCGGCTCCATTGAAAATGGCGCAGTCAGTGTCCAACCAACCTTGGCCACCACCGAGATAACCGAATCCGTTCAATTCTCCTGGTATGCCGACCAAACCAACAATCTGCCGCCCACATCGGGAGAAACAGTGCCGGAATATCCCAAGGGCGAGGCCTATTCGTGGATCAAGGCCCCGCGCCTCCGCGGCAAACCCTTTGAAGCCGGCCCCCTGGCCCGGATGTGGATCAACCGTACCTATCAGAACGGCATCTCGGTGATGGACCGGCATGTGGCCCGGGCGCTGGAAGCCGTAAAAATCGCCAAGGCCATGTCCGGCTGGCTGGATGGTTTGACGCCGGGAAAAAACGCCTATGACACCACCTATGACCAATACTCGGGGGTCGGCATCGGTCTTTCGGAAGCCCCGCGCGGCGCTCTGGGCCACTGGGTCAAAATCGTCGGCAACAAGATCGCCCATTATCAGGTGATTACCCCTACCTGCTGGAACGCCTCGCCGCGTGACGATCGTAATGTTCCGGGGCCGATGGAGCAGGCCCTGATCGGAACGCCGATCAAGGATGCCACTCAACCGATTGAAGCGCTCCGGGTCATCCATTCCTATGACCCCTGCCTGTCATGCGCGGTGCATATCATGCGGCCGGATAAAAAACCGCTGGTGGTCTTTCCGGGAAGACAGTGAGCCCACGACCTTGCCCCTCTTGGGGCACGCACCATCACGACCGCAGGATGCAAACGATCATCCTCGGACTGGGCAATGAACTTCTGGGCGACGAAGGGGTGGGGGTCCACGCTGTCCGCCTTCTGCAAAAGGAACAGGTATTGCCGGACACACACGTGCTTGAGGTTGGCACCGCTCTTTTGAACTGCTTACCGGCGCTGGAAGAAGCCGGCAGAATTATTGTCGTCGATGCCATGAAGGCCGAGGGAACGCCGGGGACGATCTATAAAATACCCCTGGAGGATTGCAGCGGATCACCTTGTATCGCTTCGATGCACGGTTTTGACATCTTCCGGGTCATGTCCCTGGTGGGCCGCAAAGATCCGCCACCGGTCACCGTCTTCGGGGTCGAACCGGAGCTGATCCATTGGTCGATGAGCCTGTCGCCCCGGGTTGCCGCGTCCCTACCCCACCTGATTGCCGCTCTCCAGCAGGAACTGCGGCTTTAGAGCAGGCCATTCCCGGTGCGTTGACAGGTGCCCCGGCACGAGTCGGCATTCCCCGCCTTCACCATGGCGGACCCAGGAATTTGGGTCCGCCACCGCACAGACAGCCCAGGTCCTTGCCCGCCATTGGGGACGCACAATTTTTCCCCCTGCCACCAAACCTGTTTGACAAGCGTCCTTCGGTTCAGTATTGGTGAGCACCTGATTCCCCCTCTCCTTCCCTGTC
>Ga0074193_1002020_pt1 | contig 20659 bp, 16 predicted proteins | sample EPASupsiteHSE605_FD_64523 | JGI IMG/M metagenome (GOLD analysis project Ga0074193, IMG submission 64523) | Bioremediated contaminated groundwater from EPA Superfund site, New Mexico - Sample HSE6-05 | ecosystem: Environmental > Aquatic > Deep subsurface > Groundwater > Contaminated ... | reverse complement strand
TAGATATGCTTTGATTCATTGGAGTCTTGATGCTTTGGTCAGCTTAAAGATACTGATTTTCAAGCATATCTACAACTTTTTAGACACTTTATTGTCTGACAATCAGGGAGATATGATATTTGTATTACTTGATTTTAGATGTCGTATGAAATCTCTATGGAACTGTCCCTTTATCACGGCTTTTGACAACATCATGACTATAGATAACTAAGCATAATATTCAATACAAAAAAACGGCTGAAATACCTGTAAATAAAGGATTTTAGCTAAATAGCTTGCACCTAAAGTGACGAAGAACCCGATTTTTACGCAAACCATCTACCATCCCTCACTTTTCTTCACTTTTCCCTGTATTTAAGCGAGGTTTGGCGGTGATAGATCCCTTTTTGCATCCCTCACCAATCCTTCATCTGTCACCGGCTTCGGGAGCCCGGTTTTCATGTTAAATCCTGCAACTGCATACACGCGAAGGCAAGTAATCCTCTTATACTATATGACTATCTCTTTTACTATTACATAGTATTGCTTTCTATTAAGAGATCTATCCATTTGCTAACGAACATCTATTCGTTTTCCAATTGTAAAACGTAAATTCAACAGCTGTATAACCATTATTCAACAGCTGTTGAATAATGGTTATACAGCTGTTGAATGAATACTTGTTCGTACTCAAAATTATTAAAGACTACAGTAAACGTACTAAATATGTTAATAGAATGTTTTAGTTAACTCTAGTCAAAAACTCACAATAAACACTTATTCAACTGTTTATTAATCAATTTTAATAGATTAACCCTTCAAGCAGACTGAATTAATTATATATTTGAAAAATATTATCGGACTCTTCCATAGATGATATATGGACACATTCAAATGGCACATTGTCTATTGAGGGTTGTTTGCGTAATACTACCTGCTAACAATTAAAAACAAACCATAAACATGAAAAAGTCAACAGTAATCTCAGGAATCATTTTGCTCGCAGGAATGGCTGGATGCGGACAAAGACAAGCAGGGAACGATGATCTCATCACGGTAGACATTACGAAAACTCCTTCGTCCAAAAAGGAATTGATTCTTCAGGATTTTATGGATGTGGAATACGTTGCTTTGGAAACAAAAGATGACTTTCTTAATCGAGGTATTGTGCAGGATATAGGCAAAAAAACAATATTAGTAACCAACCAAGACGATGGGGATATTTTTGTTTATGACAGAACCGGAAAAGCATTAAGAAAAATAAACCGTAAAGGACAAGGGGGAGAAGAATATATTAGTTGTTTTACTATTACTTTAGATGAGGATAACGAAGAAATGTTTGTTAACGACATCTCTCTCCAAAAGATCCATGTATATGACTTATATGGAAACTTTAAACGAAGTTTTCAACACAAAAAAGGCGGCGGAACTTTATTTTATAACGATGTATTTAATTATGATAAGAATAATCTGATTTGCTATGATCAATACAATGAAGAAGTTCCATTTGTTCTTATATCAAAACAGGATGGGAGTATTACCAAAGAAATTAAAATTCCTTATAAAAAGAAGATATTATTTCTGCAGCAGTCAAGGGATGAAGAATCTTTTTATATTAAGACTCCCGGCCCTTATCGTAGAATAATCACTTATAAAGGCAATTGGATATTATCAGAACCTTCATCCGATACCATTTATACCCTTTTACCAGATTATAGCTTGCGTCCTTTTCTAGTAAGGACTCCGGCAATTCAATCCATGGATCCGGGAGTTTTTCTTATATTGAGGTTTTTTTCCGACCGATATTGTTTCATGGAAACCATAAAAAATGTATTTGACTTTGATAAACAGAAAGGATTTCCAAAAGCTTTTTTCATGTACGACAGGCAGGAAAAGGTCTTTTTGCGATATACTGTTTACAATGGCGACTATACGACCAAAAAGGAAATATACATGAACTGGTTAAGACCCGTAAATCACGAAATCGAATCTTGGCAAGCTTTAGACGCCAACCAACTCGTCGAATCTTATAAAAATGGGGAGCTGAAAGGGAGACTGAAGGAAATAGCTGCGACATTGAACGAGGATTCAAATCCGGTGATAATGTTGATAAAGCATAAGAAATAAATATGAGAGTATGTTGGGTTAAAATTACGAATACAATGTAATCCTTTATTTATCTGTACACAAAAGAATATTCCAAGAACGAAACGTCAACACCAAACCCTACGTGTTTTGCTGAAAATCTCCACACCTACGCTACGCTTCAAGTAGTATTTTCAGCAAAAGTGTTGCCTTATTCGGCCTTTCCATTAGAGGGGCGAACAGATAAACAAAGGAAAATATATGCTTTGGATTGTCTGGAAGAAATGTTTTCAGATGTAATTTCGGCTGCTTATCAAATATTTGCTAATTTTACCAACAATAATGTAAATAAGTATTTAATAGCTATTCATGTGATAACCCATTAGCTTATTCACTAAAACTCCCAAAGAACAAAATCTTGAAAATATTTTTTTATGGCGATTTATCAAGAAATACTAAATTGGTCACAAAGTAGACCTGATTTTATTAAGGATGCTTTGCGGAGAATTATCTCCAATACTGCAATTACCCAAGATGATGTAGATGAATTAACATTATTAGTAAAAAAGGAGAATGGCGATGCTTCTGTTACAATAAATGCTATTCCAATTGAAAGCACACATCTACCTACAACAATCAATGCAGGAGCAGTATATCCAAAATTGATAAGTATTAAAAACCCTATAAATATTTGTGCATTATATAATGAAGGGCATCTTCAATTTTCAAGAGATTCCTTGACCGTAGTATATGGGAACAATGGCTCGGGAAAATCCAGTTATTCACGAATACTAAAAAAACTCTGTTGGAGTAGAAATCCAAGTGTCGAATTAAAGAAAAATGTATTTGTCCCGTCTCCAAATCAACAACAAGTTGATCTTGTTATTGAAGAGAACGGCTCTAATACAAATTTTCGTTGGATGGAAAATTCTGCTTCTCACCCATTTCTTAGCTCCATTTTTGTATTTGATACAGACTGTGGTGAAATCTATATTAACAAAGAAAATCCAACTGAATATAAGCCTGTCGGAATAGACTTATTAGAAAAACTAATCCCGATTTTAGGTAATATTTTTCAAAAATTGAACTCCGAGACAGCTGGATATATTACCCAAAAGCCCAATTTAGACCAGTCATTAAATTCAACAAACACAGCTCAATGGTACAATAATTTAGAGTCCAAAACAAGAAATAATATTGATAATTATATACAATTTACCCAAAGTGAAATCGATAAAAAACAAGAATTATACAATTTAATAACCACTCAAAACCCACAGCAAAACATTCAAAATCTAACAAACTTTAAGTCTCGAATAGAAAATTACATTCGACAATTTGAGGGAATAGAAACACGCTTTAACCCGCAAAATATTGAAAATATAAAAAGACTAAGAACCAGATATGAGAATATTAAACAGGCATATGATATTGCTATACATGAATTGGAAGGTCTAAGCATAATTGAAGGCTTTGGAACTAATCAGTGGAGAACTCTTTGGGAAGCAGCTAAAAAATTTGCGCATAGCAATGGTATGTCTGACGGTCAAAATTTTCCTTCCACAAGCTCATTAGAAAAATGTATGTTATGTCAGCAAGACTTGGATGAAATAGCTCGGAAAAGACTACAAGGTTTTAATAATTTTATATTGAACGATGTTTCAACTCAGTTAAGCGCAATTCAAAGAGAAATTGAGGCAAAAATTACAATTTTTAATTCTAGCAATGTTCCTCCTTTTGAAAATTTCAGTGAACTAAGCCAATCCATCCCTAACTTTCAAAATGTTCATATGGAATTTACTCAATCATTAGGTTTATTAAAAAGTATTTTAGTAAATTATTTGCGAAATGGAGGAGAGTTAAATATCAACCTTAACCTCATATCAGCTACTATCAATAATTTAGTGCCAAATATTGATGCTCAATTAATACAAAACAATCAATTACTTCAAAATAGAAATACCCTAATAATAGAATATAATGACTTGACAGCTAAAGAATTTTTGTTCAGTAATAAAGCGACTATATTGAGATACTTTGATGAATTCAAATATAAAACTTGGATAAATACCTGTCAATCAAAATTGAACTCTACTGCTATTTCGAGAAAAATTGGCGAATTGATAGAAAGCCAATCCGTTAATTTGCAACATCAAGAATTTATTAATCATTTAAATTCTTTCAACTCTGATTTAGCATCTAAAGTTTTGTTGTCTAAAACGAAAACATCTCAAGGAAATACATTCCAAAAGTGCAAGTTAAATGGTTTAACAGATACCATAAATTCAGTTTTAAGTGAAGGCGAACAGAAAATTATTGCTCTGTCAAATTTTTTAGCTGAATGTACTATTGAAAATAGAAAAAACACGATTGTATTCGATGATCCTGTAAACTCTTTAGACATGGATTATAGAGACCTAATCGCAAATAAAATAGTGGAATTGTCACGAGATAGACAGATAATAGTACTAACACATGATTTGTCTTTTTTACGTTTATTGATTGATACGCATAAAACAAACATCCTTACAGATTGTCATGTTATAGGTATTGATAAATATGAAGGAATAAGTGGAATCGTTACAGACGAAATACCATATTTAGCAAAGAACGTACAGGAAAGAATAAACTCAATTCGTAGAATTTTAGTAGAGCATGATTCTTTGCATATAACAAATACTCTCGGAAGAGAAACTAAATTAGACTCTGCTCAAAAACGCTTTAGAATGTTGTTAGAACGCTCTGTTGAAGAAATCCTATCGAACAAAACTTATGAACGATTTTCAAAAAATATTCATCTAAAAAGAGGGAATTTATCAAGTTATGTAGTTTCAGAAAAATCTGATATTGATTTTTTATTGGACTTGTTTGGAAAGTATTCTGTAACTGAACACGATGGAGGAACTTCAACGATCCCTCAATTGCCCAATAGAGCAGCGATTGAACAAGATATTACGGATTATTCAAACTGGAAGGAGGCTTTTAAAGTAAAGTTAAAAGCATGGAAAGATTTAAATAATTACAATTAGCAGTACTAAATGTAGAGTAAAAATATAACAAACAAAGCCGTTCCGAAAGGAGTGGCTTTGCACTTGGTTTAAGCTTCTGCCAATTGGCGTTTATCCTTATTTTTTGAGATAAAAGTTGCATATCTTCCCTTTACTTATAAATGATAATTTTTGAATTTGATTTTTGAAATAAGATTCAGCGTTTTGCAATTCTTGATTTTACTGATTTCCTTGCCAACTGTTGCCAACTACCACCACAGCCTATACAATTTCCGAAACCATTTGATATTCTACTCTCCTTTGCAGCGAATCATTACAATTAGGATAGTTATTAATCAATTAAAATTCTCTTTATATGGAAATTGTAGCAATAAAAGGCAAAGCTTTCGAGCAACTGAAACGGCGTTTCGAAGATATTGCCTGACAGGTGAAAGCCCCTTGCGGGAACGGTCAGAACACCGAAAAATGGATGAACAACGCGGAAGTCTGCGGACATTTACAAATCTCTTTAAGGACATTGCTATCGTACAGGGATAACGGAGCGTTGGAGTATTCCCAAATCGAACGCAAGTGTTATTACAAGACTTCGGACGTAGAGCTATTATTGAACCAATCAAAAAAAACGAATCCCGATGAAAGAAGAAAAATATATCGAAGAATCAGGTAGACTATTTGTCCATGCTGGTTGGCAATTGGGAAAGCGTGAACCAGAATCCCACAGTCATTATTTACCACAACGGTGATACTTATCGGTTAAGCGTTATCCACATGAACGAAACGAGCAAGCAGGCAAGCCACCCAAGAAATTCAGGAAGATGAAGACGGGTACTTTATTCGTACAATCTCAAACGGCTAAGCGTCGGTTACAATGCAGGGTTGGATATGTTGAAATTATCGTCTTTTGCGATTTTATGCGTAACTAAACAGAAAACGGATATGGAAATCCTGGATAATAAATCAAAAGAAATCGCTTCGTTATTTACAGCTTTGGACGAACTATTAGACACCATCGGGCAAGCCCCGAAAAGCCGAGCACCGCACCTAAACGGCAAAAGTATCTGACGAATAAGGATGTTTGTCGGATGCTGCAGGATTGGCGGGACAAGGGCAAAATACCGTTTATTCAGATTAAGGGAAAGATACTGTATCGGGAATCGGAGGTACTGAAGTTGATAAAACACAATTCAACGAAGTAGCATATTTACAAGTAAGCTCTTTTCTTTGAATATTTTAAGAAAGACTAAGAAATTTACTTTTGGTCATTCTTTATTTGTATTTTTGCAGGGAATCAAGTTGCTGCAATGTTTATGATTGACGATTACGGACAAGAAACGTATAACATCTTATCAAAATTGATAAAGATTAAGTTTGCCAAGTATTTGAAAAATAGTGGTATTGAATTAGAGGATATTTATCAAATGAAGAATCTGAAAAACGATGTCGAATTTTATTTGTTAGAAGTTAACAAGACACAAATACGATTCAATACACCAAAGGATTTTCTTTTCCATTTTATTCAGTTTTTGAAGAAAAATATAGAATATAACGACAAAAGGTATAGGGAATTAACCACAAGGCAAATTGAAGAATTTACAGATGAGATTGCCCTTGAAATGAAATATAAACAGGTTGATTGTTACAAAATACAGCAAATCGAGTTATTAAAGATAATGCAAGAGCATTATGATAAGTTGAAAAATGGCTTAAAATAAAGTTACTTATGAGTATTATTCAAAAATTAGAATCTACATTTTTCCACTTTGGATTTCAAAAATGCAAAAAGAAAAATAATTTGAACTTTCTGAAATTAGCAAATCAAGAATATCTCTTAATGAAGATTTTTGAGAGAGCCGAAACAGCAGATTTAGTTTTTGCAAAATTCCATGCCGGTGAAAATCCCTGTAATTCAGTGCCATATTTTGAAAAATCCGTAAAACTTAGTTTCTCACCTGATGCAGACGCCCCAATAATAAAGGAGTTTCTTGAAAAATACAGTTAGGATAGGAAGCAAAATAACAAGCAAGCTTATTCAGAGTTCTATTCGGTTTTGTTACTATTCATCAGTAAATCAATTGCAGATGTAAGTTTTTCGTACACTTGATTATATTTATTTACTAATTCTTTCATCTGCCCTACTTCTTCACTTGACAGTGAAGTATTATGTTCTAAATAATAGTTTTCATTAAGTATTTTAACGAAGGATAAATACACTTCATAAAAAGGGTAATTATAAGTATCTGGAGATTCAAAATGCTTACTAAATGAATCTCCCCCTATTGTATGGTTAGTTGTTTTTAAAGATTTCACATCTGAAAAATACCATAATAAACCTTCATAACAATGCACTTTTGATATTTTATTTGAAATACAAAAAATTTCAAATACGATTTTTTCGCTAACATTCAGTAGATGGATTTGACTTTTTATTTCAGTCGATTTTCCTCTATCTATATATTGATTATGAATTATATCCCATATCGCATCATTTTGAGCCTCATTTTCCATGATTTGCTCATAATAGCCTTTGTATATATTTGTTGTTTTGTATTTTTCAATAACATCATGCCCTATATACTTATTTAAAAAATCATAAGAAAATGGTTCACACATCATTTCAAACATCCGTCTATAAATCTCTTCATCTGATAATAGAATAGGGAACGGGTCTATTGATAGTCTGTATATTGCAACAGCCCCGATACAATCACATAAATATTTTTCAAACTCTTCTAAAAATTTATTCTTCGAAAATTTTGTCGAATATATTGGGCTGTTTCTTACACTGTAGAATGTACGATAACCCTGTTTGTGTACGAATTTATTAAGCTTCTCTTTGGTTTTCCAAATTCTATCAAAAAAGTCCGAAAGTTTTTCTCGTAAATCAGAGAAATCTAACTCGTGTTCTTTGAGATAGTTTAACATCTTATCATTAAGGAAGATTTTTTGTTGTTTATTCCATTCCTCATGTTTGTCTTTTTGGGAAATTAGATATAATGTTGTTACTGATAATTCCAATGACTGCCTCAATGAATAGAATGCGCAATCGAAATAACCTTTTTCAAATAAGAAAATGGCATTTGAAATTAGTTTTCCAGCCTCAATAAAAAACAAATTAGAATCTAAAGCATCAATACGACCACTATTTGAATATAGTATGTTGTCCAAATCGTAATAATATTTCTCTTTATTTTTTATCTCAATTGGAGAAATGAACTCGTTTTCAACAAGATCTTTCTTATTAAATAAATCAGCCATATAATCTTCATTTTGAGCCTCAAAGTTACTAATTCTTTTAAGTTAAGGGCTAAACTACTTGTATTTATAGTGAAGGATTATTTGTTATACTGATTTTTCTTCAAGTCTTTCAGCACATCGTCTTTCGGTAGTTCATACCTGTTTTCGAAACGGCTCGACAGGGTTTTCATATCCTCATTTAAATAAGCGGCAAGACCAAATATCTTGCCGCTTTCTTTTTACCCTATTCGTTGGCGAATACTACCTTCATGAGCCGTTTCTTTGTCGGAGTATCCGGCAAATCGTACTTGCCCTTGATAGTCCTTGCCAAATTTGTCATATCCTCGTCAACTTTCGTCAGCGTGAACTCTGCATAGATTTGGGTGGTTTTTACGGATTATGAAAACTTTAAACGAAGTTTTCAACACAAAAAAGGCGGCGGGACTTTATTTTATAACGATATATTTAACTATGATAAGAATAATCTGATTTGCTATGATCAATACAATGAAGAAGTTCCATTTGTTCTTATATCTAAACAGGATGGGAGTATTACCAAAGAAATTAAGATTCCTTATAAAAAGAAGATATTATTTCTGCAGCAATCAAGGGATGAAGAATCTTTTTATATTAAGACTCCCGGTCAACAGTATCCGAGATTTATGTATACGCTGCTGACTATCGACGTTACGTTCTACCTTGTTGGAAGAATTATGAAACACGACCAATACCAACCTTTTGTAGAGAAATTATCGATGTACCCAGAATGGGACAAACTATTTACAGAGCACAATTATAATTTTTATCAATCACCATACGAACTTTATATATTTCTGGAAACGATAATCGGTCTGGCAAACGAATACATAGAAGAATAACGCAAAGGCAAGAAACAGGAGCTATCCCTACTATCGGATGCTCATCCGGACGGGGACACCCTCTGGGAAATACAACTTCCGAATGTGTTTCCGTAAAATTTATTTATATTTATGAACTTTTTCAATAGATTCAGCATGTGAATATTAAAAAAATAACCATGAAACATTCAATGACTTTTTTGATAATAGTTTTAATAATTACTTCTTGTAAGATTGATAACTCAAAGACTAACAATATGATTGATAAATTTACTTGGGAAGTTCAGCTTGCCGGATATGATTATCAAAAATTGGATGAAAAAGGAGAAATAACACTTGAGGACTTTATTTCAGAATTCGAGAAGTTTCCGTGGATAGAACAAATAGAGAGTCGCAATAATATACAGCAAGGTAGTGCTCCAAGCCTTTTTGTAAATGACCATAAATCTTCGACATGCCTTTGGGTTTCGATGGCTGGTGATAAAAAAGAATATGTATATTTAATCGGATACGTTTATCCAAAGACTGTAAAAGATCATTATGGCCTTGGAAAACCTAAGGAGATAAATTGGGTTGAAATTTATTTGACTGACGATGCCGAACTAGTAAAAAGATGTTTTAAAATGTTTTTTCATAGAGAGACTGACAACTTAGTTAGAAGAATTAAAAAACTTGAAATGTATGGAGAAATGGAGTCACTACAACAATGATCTGTACTACAAGAAAAACTTAAAAGACCGACTCAATCTGATTTGAGTCGGTCTTTTAAGTCGGTCTGTTTCTATTCTATTTGTTGCATTGACTTCTAATCCATGTGTACCGGTCTGAATTTTGTTCGGGGAAAGTCCAGTGCCCTGTTTCAAGGAAAAGATGAAGATCTTTGGGTGCTTTATTAACATTATAGGCTGCATGCATGGATGTTGGAGGACAAGTCACATCGTTATAGCCCCAGCTGTACCATCCCTGTGCTTTTACTCTGCTGGCAAAATTCGCCACATCGAAGTATGACAGTGTTTCTACTTCGTTGGGCTGAGGTTTGGCATTCTTAAAATAATGAGGCCAACCACCGGCACGGTTGTTCAAATATCCGGAGAAATCGCAAAGAGCGGGATATAATGCAGCTAAGAATTTGATTCTGGAATCCAGTCCTGCTGTAACGATAGACAAAGCTCCACCCTGGCTTCCACCGGTTACACCTACTGTTTCTCCATTAAATTCAGGTAATGAAAAAATGAAGTCGACGGCTCTTACGCAACCAAGGTAAACCCGTTTATAATAATGGCTGTCGCTATCGTTCTTGTTAAGCGCATTATAATTACGTAATGCCCCTGACGAAAGATTATTGTACACTTCCTGGGGCAGGTTAACAGGTATGCCATAATAGCTTTTTCATATAATTATTCATTTATGCATCATCATGTTTTCGATGATTTCGGTTAATTGATCTTTAGGCATTTTAAATAACAACCGGGCATGCATTCCGTTTATACTCTTTTCCCATTGATTACTTCCATCATCCAAGACTGTCATTGTGCCTTGTTCTGTATCAAAATAGTTACTTGCTCCTCTCACGGCTACTAATACGGCAGTCTCATCCCAGCTGTTACGTCCTTTCGGATCATCCTGAGGCAGGCACATGGTGAATGCGTCGATGACAGGACTTCCTGTCTGTCCCGATGCGGCCAGTTTCTTTCCGGTCAGAATTTGTTCGCCTATTTCAAATCCGCTAAGGAGGATTGGTGTAGGCCATTCCCGGAATACTTGTTGCGACGACTTTGTATCTACTTCTACATTAAATTCTTTTCCTTCCGGAAATTTACCCGCCATAGATACCAACAGCTTCACTTTCGCTTTAATCAGCTCTTTTCCGGTAAGGGGACTTATCTGATCTGGTTTAGATAAAAGTAAATTTTTAAGATTGGTAAAAAAGCCAACGGTTACAATCGTTACGCTACCGTCCGGCATTCCACTTAAGACTTTCCTATAAACTTCAACCGCATCATCCGATGCAGAAGTAGATTTCACGCGGTGCGGGTATCTGGCAGGCAGCTCGTCCGTCCACCGAAGACCTTTATGCCAGGTGGATTTGTCGGGGCCCTCCCCTTTAACTGCTCCCAATGGAATAGCAGGTCGTCCAAAATAGGTGTTAATAACTTCAATACAGGGAACTGCCGTTTCGCATTTATTTGAAGCAACGGTTGCCAGGATATTTACTTCGCCCGAGTCGGCCATGGCATGAAGCATGGCAAGCGCCCCTACATCATCGTAATCGGGCGCCATATCGGTATCAAAAATCAAATTCACGGGCTTATTTTTTGCATTACATACAACGCAAAACAATAAAAACAAAAGGCAAATACTCTTTTTCATCTGTTTGTGATTCTTTCTACTATTCTGAATTTCACAAAGTAACAGAAGATTTATTAATTACACAAGAATGATTTTCTCTAAATAATAAGTTATTGTTAATAAAGTAAAAGACCTTCGGAGCATTCTTCTCCGAAGGTCTTTTACTTTACGTTTAAGGGGATTATAAACTATTTGTCAAAAAAATCCAGCTTCCATGAATCCATCCAGTGCAATACGGGAATTCCGTTTTCAAACTGTATGGGCAACCATATATATCTGGCATCGGAAGGGTGCTTGGGACGCCATCTGTCTGCCATGAAAATAAAGGCATCTTTCTTTCCTTGAACCGGAAGGATATAGGTGCTCTGAGAATGGAAAGTGAGCTCCGCATCCGTCCCTACACAAGGATTATCGAGCTGCTCCCATGGTCCCAGAATATGGGAAGCCTTAAACATCCTGGCTGCATTGGGATCCCATCCCGTACATCCGGAAGTTATCATCCAGTATGTTCCATCCTTTTTAAAAATGGCAGGAGCTTCATTATGCCCTGCTGGTGCAACACGGATATACTTGCCTGTGTGATTCAGGTAGTCGTCGGTCAGTTCTGCAATCTGCAGAGTCAGATTCTCCTCAGAAGAATAGATATGGTATGCTTTTCCATCCTCATCCACATAAACTGTCATGTCTCTCGACATCTGTCCGCATTCAAAATCCCTGCGGGTAAACATCCCCTCTTCCACCGCTTTGCGCCAATCGGGAGTAAACCATTTAGCATAATCTCCCGGAGTTGCAGTAAGCATCGTATTTTCTTCCGGCATATCCGCAGGCCAAAAACCAGCATTGGGGCGACCGGAACGTACAAAACGATAGGGACCCGTTACCTTGTCACTCACTGCCACGGCGGCACGTGCTGCTGCATATCCTTTTCCTTTCAGTTCCAGATGAAACCACATGACAAACTGCTTGGTTTTATCGTTATAAATAACTTTTGGCCGCTCAAGAATACATCCTTTGGCTATATCGTGGGTATCGTCGTTTTCGATTACCTTCAGTACAATACCCTCGTCTTTCCAATTATACAGATCTTTCGAGGAATAACAAGTTACCCCTTTTAACGCAACGCTGGTTGTATCGCTTTTATGTTCGCCAAACCAATAGTAGGTTCCATTATGATACAGAATACCTCCGCCATGGGCATTGATGTGTTGCCCGTTGTTGTCGGGCCAGAGTTCGCCCGGTAGAATCGTTTCTTTTCTTTGTTCTTTTTGATATACTCTAACGTAATCGATCTCATACTTCATAGGGAAAGCGTTCACTGCCGGTTCTCCGCCGTTTACGCCTCCAATGGCAAGGTTCAGCAACAAGTAATGAGGCTGCATAAAAGGATTGGTTTTATTACCAAGTGTTCCATTTATGGTTTCCTGCAAAGAAATTTCATTCAACAATTCGTTATCCAGGTAAAGTTTAATGGAACTTTCGTCCCAATCCATGCGCCATACGTGAAACTTCGAAGCCCAGTTTTTGTCTTTATTCGTAAAATGGGTAAACGGAATCTTCTTGCTGTTCCATTTAGCATCATATTTCTTATCTGTTCCCCAGGCTGCATTGGCCAGAATATGAGGTTTCCCTTTAATCCGGTAATACTCCATGATGTCTATCTCCCCGCAAGAAGGCCATTCCATATCCCTGCCTAACGTCCAGATTGCAGGCCATGATCCGCCGGCAACAGGAATTCTGGCGCGGACTTCGTAGCGTCCATATTTGAATTCCTTTTTCCCTACTGTCTTTATAGAAGCAGAGGTGTATTCGGCCTGTTTTCGATTCTTCCTCCAATCGTTACTTTTATCTTCAAAATTCGGGTTTATTACCTGTTCTTTCCTTGCTTCAAGAATCAGCATGCCGTTCTCGCACCGGGCATTGTTTGGTTGATACCATTGCAACTCCTGGTTACGGGTAAATCCGTGTTCATAGCTCCAGTTCGTGGGATCGGGCTTTCCTGTGTAATTAAATTCATCATTCCACACCAGTTCCCATCCGGGATATTGTTCCGATTTATCCAGATAACGAACCATTTCGCAAGCCGCCAGCAAGAAAGCTCCTACCCCAAAGTTCGCAGTCGATTTAGCATCTACCACTTGTCCGGGTATTGCCTTTTCGCCGATAGGTTGCACATAACCCACCTTTCCGTCTTTCTGCACAGCTACCGAAGAGAGATAGTTCCATCCTTTTTTAGCAGCAGGCATATACGTGCTTGCATCCAGATAACCATTATTTATACCCCAAAGCAGTCCGTAAGTAAAAAAGGCAGTTCCACTTGTTTCAGGTCCGGGGGCCTGTGCAGGATCCAGCATACTACGGGTCCAGTAACCCTGGGGTTGCTGACAAGCAATAATAGCTGCTGCCATATCTTTGTAAAGCCGTACATATTCGTCCCGGTATTTATCCGTTTTAGGAAGATCTTTTAATACTTTAGCCAAACCTGCAAACACCCATCCATCTCCACGTGCCCAGAAGTCTTTCTTCCCGTTTGCCGTTTTATGTTTGGGGTAGATATATTTTGCATCACGGTAAAAAAGCTTCGAATCGGAATCATACATAATTTCTTTCGCATATGCCAGATAGGTATACAGCTTTTCAAGGTAAAGGGGATTGCCGGTAAGGTTATTTAATTTGGTCATCACGGGCATTACCATGTAAAGTCCATCGGCCCACCACCAGTAATCTTTGTTTGGCGTACTCATCTGATAGTCCAATACCTCTATGGCGCGGGCTATTTTTATGGGGTCGGGATTAAGCTTATAGAGATCAATGTAAGTTTGAAAGCATACCTGCCAGTCGCCAAACAGAACATGTTCGTCCGTTTCGCCATACTGATACTTCCACAAGGATTTGTCGGCCGACTTTGCTCCCATCCACTTGTTTTGCCTGGCCCATTCTTCGGAATACTTTCTGTATGCTTCATTTCCGGTTAGGAAATAGACTTCCATATTCCCGGTATGATAGGCGGCATTATCCCAGAAAGCTCTTTCATGCTTCGGGTGACTCTTTTGCCAGGTGTTATTCACTTGAATCAGCAAATCCATTACCTGATCCTTCGTCGGGTTTTTCTCTGAAGCAGAGACTGAGAAAAAGGCTAACAGCATTAATACCGGGATAAATACACTTTTATACGCCATAGTAATATATATCTTTATTTTTCTATACTTCATTAAGGATTTAAAATGCCACAGGATAGTCTTTCAAGAATTTTTCGTTGGAAAAAGCTCTTTTTGAAGTCCAGCTTTCTGCCGGTGCTGTCCAGAAAGAATCGTCGGCGGGCAGGCCTAATGCAATGAAACTTTCTGATGTAAGGTACATACTCCCGTTATTACTATACCAATCTCCGAGTTCGGGTTGGTGACCAGCAAAGCCTATCGTTAGGTAACCATCAGAGGTAAAGTTGGTAGGATTTGAGAAGATTCGTTGGTGTACAGCAGTTAGGGCTGATCTCACTTGCCCTTCGGTTAGTTTTTCCGGCAATAGTTTTTTCCAGGCCAGTAATGATAACGGTTGAAAAGCACCCGTCCGATAGGTAAGCGAACGGCCGATTGGCGGATAAGTTCCCTCCGGAGAGATCATTCTTTCGAGGTGCTCGGAATAACGCTGGATTCTTTTCAGTCCCTGATCGTACAGCTTCTTGTCTGATTCGCCCGATTTACGGAAGACTTCCAGTATTTCAAGAAGCATGGGGTGTATAACGAAAGAATTGTAGTAGTCGTAATGAAACTTGTCTCCGTCCATATACCAACCATCCCCGGTATACCATTCATTCATTTTCTTTACAGACAGATCGACCCGCATCACATCGTAAGACTCGCCAACCGAATGTAGAAATGCTTCGTTCATAGCGGCAAACAGTAGCCAGTTAGTATAGGGAGGTTTCACTCTTCTCAGTTGTGTCAACTCTCCTACAATTCTATCTTTTGTAATTTTATCTAAAGGATCCCACAATTGTTGCGGAGCCCGTAACAGGGCATTAGAGAAATACGCCGAATCGACAAGGGGTTGTCCTTCCGAACGCCACAACAGGTAGTCGGGACTTTTGGGATTAACCGAATGTTCAAAGCTTTGAAGCGCCCATTCACGCAATTGTTTCCGTTGCTTTCCTTCCGGAGTGGAATCGTCCGGCAAGGATAACCAAGGTGCGAGTCCGGACATTAATCTCCCGAAACACTCCATATAAGTAACAGCTTTATCGCGACCATCCCAATTCGGACTTACTTCCACGGACATTTTCTTTCTGAGCTCGCCTTTCGACATAACCGACAAAACCGGCTCAGCTATTTTATACATCAAGTCGCACCAATAAGCCCGGTCTTGTCCGTCCTTACTGGTTAGACCGGCCGTAGAATCGCTTGTTTTAGCCACTAAAATATCCGGGGAAACAAACCCCAACGCTGTAGACGCTGCCATCGTCTTTACAAAGTTTCGTCTTTTCATAGCATACTAGTATAGGCGGTTTTTATTCAAAGAAAAATAAATTAAAAAGATCCGGTGAATCCTTCAGGTTTTCCCCAGGTTTTGAAAAGAGATTTCAACTCTTTTCCGGTAACCGGAATAATGGTGCCATGTCTGGGGTGAAAATCCATACATACTTTATCATCGGCCTCCTTATAATTTTTAAGGTCGTTGCTCTGCATGAATCTATATTTTCCTTCGGTGTACCTGTCGTACATTAAAATATAGGCATCGGAATTGAACAATTTAAAAACCGATGAGCCTTCGGCGGGCTCTTTCTCCAGATTTAGGTATGTATCTTCTTCCAACCATTTTCCGGATGTAAGAGACTTGCTTGTTGCTTTCTTAATGCCATTACCATGACCTTCTGTTTTATAAAACAAATGATACAGGTTATCCTTGTAAATAATATCTCCGTCAATACATGATTTACCGTTTTCCGGGAAAAAGAGTTGTTTAGGATTTCCCTCCAGATCTGTAAAATCTTTGTTAGCATAGGCATAATAAATAATATCCGGACCATCTCCATGTTTCATTGACCAGTACACCAGGTATTTCCCGGCTGCAGAATCGTAGATGGTTTGCGGAGCCCATACACGTAAAAGGTTTTCATTTCCGGGATACTTATTCTGAATATTCACTATACTCGATTTCCAATGTAACAAATCATTCGATTTGAGCAACACCATGGCACGATTTGAATCCCATCCCTTGGCAGAAACCATATCAGTAACAACCATATAAAATGATTTCCCGTCTTCGCTTCGCAGGATATGAGGGTCGCGGACACCTCCGGTTGATGAAATTAGTTTTGAATCGAGAACTTGTTTATTATTGTTCAATGCATAGTAGGTATATCCGTCTGCACTAACAGCATAGTGAACAGATTCTTCTGCGATGTCATTTCCGGTAAAATAAACAAACAGATAACCTGCATATTTCTTATCTGGAGTTGCAGCAGCACGCTGTTTAGCAAATGCGGGCAATACAGAGCTAAGTAACAAACAAAAGACCAAACAACTAACGGGAAATAACTTTTTCATATTCATCTATCTTAACAGAGTTTCTAAAATAACAAATTACAAAATAAGCCTATTTTTTCATTAGTTGAGTAGAATTATAGCCGAATTATGTCCATTCATGTGCATAAAATGATTCATAGATACTATTATCAATACAATTTAAATATATAACATAGAAAAGCCTTGACCTGAGAATCAGATCAAGGCTTTTCTATGTTCTTCTAAATTTATGTATCAGAGTTCGCGAATCTTGATGTTTCTAAAACTAACCGGCCATCCGTGATCTTGCAAACCGATAAATCCTTCTTTCGCAATTCCTTCTGTAAAACCAGGGAAAGTTTTGAATTTACTGTTATTAACCAGATTATCCCACTCGCTTGTCCACAAAGAGTATTCCACAACCTTTTTCCCATTTTGAGTGTGAGTTACTTTACCGTCTTTTACACGGATAACAATCGTATTCCACTCGCCGGCAGGGTTTACAGTCTTAGGATCGGCAGGAAGCATATCGTAAAGCGATCCTGCCAGGTGGCTGTCGATCTTGTTGTCGGTTGCTTCCACATTATCCAAAACCTGCACTTCGGGGGCAGCATAATAAATAGGCTTGCCAGGTACTTCACGCACGTAATAAAAGATACCTGAGTTAGCCATTTTACCGGCGTTCCAGTCAATAGAAAGCTCAAAATTCTTAAATTTCTTTACACCAAAAAGGATATCACCGTTGGCTCCGTTACCGGGTTTTGATCCTTCTGCAGTAAATACCTTCATGGCTCCATCTTCAATCTTCCAGTTTTTTGGCATTTCAGTGCCGTTACATTGTCTCCAGCCGGTAAAATCATTTCCGTTAAACAGAAGTTCCCAACCTGCTTTTTTTTCTTTAGAACTTAACGCGTTCAGCTTTTGCGCATGAACAAACGTAGATGCAGACACAAATGCCAACATCATAAATGAATAAAACAATTTCAATTTCATCTTTTTCAGATTATTAGATAATTAACAATAAAAAATCACTACTGAGACCTTAAAACACAAAAGAATTCAAAACACCGACACTTATAATTCTTAACTTCATTCCTGTAATTTGAAGCAGGTTGATCAAAAAAGATTTAAAAGTCATGCAAATATATACCGAAACGAACTTATATAGTCCGTTTCGGTATAATATAATTATAGAATTAAACTTTTTTCATATTTAGAATTATATATTCCCACTATAAGAAATTAGTTACTTACAATTGGAGCTTTCCTGATGAAACGGGTATCGTCAATTTGAGAAAGAAGAAAATCGGCCAGGTCGTCTCTACGCAATGAAAACAACTTAATCATCCCATCTCCTCTGTAACCGGTAACAACCCGCCCCAAACCTGGCTTATCGCTCAGCATAGGTAACCGGACAATTGTCCAGTTCACTTTACTGTTACAAATCAAATGGGCCGATTGAACAATATTCTGATAGGCATTATTCATTACCGTTTTAACCATTAAACGAGCCAATACGAATGAAAATTGAAACTGGTCATCCTCAATCTCGAAACTTGGGGTAGAAGTTGCGATTAATCGATTCACCTTATATTCATTCATTGCTTTCAGGATATTGTAAAATCCAGCCATGATTGGCAATCCTTTTCCTTTATCAGCGGAAACAGGACCAAGCATACTAATTACAATATCGGTCTGCTTTATCGCATCTCCAACTGCCTGAGAATCGTTAATTTCACCTTTCACGATTTTCAGCTTATCATGTACAATGGAAATCTTTGAGGGAGAACGGGCAAACACCGTTACACTATATCCTTTATTCAATGCTTTGCGCACCACAAGCTGTCCGGTCTTTCCTGTTCCTCCGAAAATCGTTATATTCATAATTCAAATTATATTATTCCAACTCATCCAATACAAAAATTACGTTCGAAGGTTCAAAGATAGTAATTACAGGCGAGCTGGCAGTTTAATTGTTTTCCCGGCAGCAGCACTGTTTCTTGCAGCTTCGAGTATTTCAACTACAATCAGGTTATTCGCAAGTGATGAAAGATCTGAATCAGCCACCTTTAATTCTCCTTTGATCGCTTTAGCAAAGTATCCGAAAGGTTCATTCTCAGGAGCTGGCAGAGGTTGAAGTCTTTCCATACTTTCCGGACTTTCCCGTGTTAACTTATAGCTAAAATCTGTTCCGGTAAGAGCCTTAACGTAGCCGCTCACGCCATAAACCTCCATGTCTTTTCGGTCGACGGGCCAGTTCCAGGATGCCTGTATAATTGCCTGCGCTTTTGGGTAAGTAACAACAATAGTTGCTTCGTCATCCACTTTTGGGTATACATCTGGCTTGATCTGTTGCAAGGTAGCCGAAACAGCAATAGGCCGCTGATTATTCATCAACCAAGTCATCAGATTCGCTCCGTAACATCCAAAATCAATAACTGCTCCGCCTCCATTAAGTTTTGGATCCGTAAGCCAGACAAGAAATTCGGGGTTGACGTTGATTTCTTTCGGACCACGGTGTCCATCGCAAATTATAACCTTACGGATATCACCGATAGCTTTCTGGTTTATTACCATATCAAATGCTTTATGATTGGAAGGATACCAGGTAGTTTCATAGTTTGTAAGCACCATTATTCCATATTTGCGAGATAGCTCAGCCATTCTGGCAGCATGTTCCACACTCACCGCCAGCGGTTTTTCAACCATCACATGAATCCCTTTTGGTGCACAGACTTCCACTATCTGAAGATGATCGTAAATTGAATTGAATCCAAGAACACCTTCGGGTTTAGTATTTTCAACCATTTCCTCTATGCTATCATAAACAATAGCCGGATCAAATCCATAATTTTTAGCATAACGCTCTGCCAGCTCTCGATTGCTTTCCGCAATTCCAACAATCTGAATATCCGTACGCTTCAAATCCTTTAGCAGAAGATGAACATGCGAATGAGACAAGCCCGCAATTCCTAACCGTACCGGAGCATGCTGTTGTGCATACATCGCAGCAATTGAAAAGCAAAATAAGAACAGAACACAAAATAAAGAACGTGTTTTCATCGTAGTGAATTTTAATAACAATTGGTCTGAATATAAACTGGTCTAGAAAAAATTTGTCGCATCTGCACACATTTAGTGTGCAGATGCGACAAAAATATATAATATTAGCTTGAATACGAGAGATAAATATATAAACTTTACTTTCTACTCTGATACACATTCCCCGCATACAAGTCAAACCGATGTATGTGGAGAATGTGTAAATTTTGATTTTACTTAATTTTTGGAGCCAACACCACCAAATAGGATACACAGATTGTTAATACAATCACTGCGCCGATCTGACCAGACAAAGCATCTGAAGCGATACCCATCAGCAGAGGGAAAACAGCCCCTCCGGAAATACCCATAACCATCAGACCCGAAATCTCATTGTTCCGTCTTGGCAAATGAAGCAATGCTTGGGAGAACATGATTGAGAATACATTGGAATTTCCAAAGCCAATCAGTGCCACACAGATATAAAGAGAGAGTAAACTATTGCCAAAATAAAGACCGGCAACAGCAATAACCATCGCGGCAACACTGATTATGAAAAACTTTTTTGCCGAAAACCGCGCAAGAATAATGGCTCCCGAAAAACAGC
>Ga0074193_1002018_pt1 | contig 20672 bp, 15 predicted proteins | sample EPASupsiteHSE605_FD_64523 | JGI IMG/M metagenome (GOLD analysis project Ga0074193, IMG submission 64523) | Bioremediated contaminated groundwater from EPA Superfund site, New Mexico - Sample HSE6-05 | ecosystem: Environmental > Aquatic > Deep subsurface > Groundwater > Contaminated ... | reverse complement strand
ACCATTGCCGGTCTGACCGAAGCTGGCGAAAAAGCAGTTGAAGCCGGTAAAGATGTTACCATGCAGATTGCTTCAATGAAACCCATCGCTGTTGATCAGGACGGCGTTTCTGCTGAAATCATTGCCAAAGAAATCGAAATCGGCAAAGAACAGGCTCGTCAGGAAGGTAAACCCGAGGAAATGCTCGAAAAAATCGCCATGGGTAAACTCAACAAATTCTATAAGGAAAGCACGCTGATTAATCAGGATTACATTAAAGACGGCAGCATGACTGTTGGTCAGTACCTGAAATCCATCAGCCCGAACCTGAATGTGACCAAATTCTTCCGTTTCGCACTGGGAGAATAATTCCATCAGGGAAAATACCGAAAAAGCCATCCACAACGGATGGCTTTTTTATTTGTATGTTTCTGCAAAACAGTCATCCGCTCCGTTGCAAAACTATTTGTATTTTTGAACCCAAGACTTGTTCTGAATTGATTGCATGAAACATCTTTTCTCTCTGGGCTTTATATTATTTGCTCTCTGCTGTGCCGGACAACCCGAATACACCCGCAAACAAAAAATAAAGCTCCAGCCCGACGATCAGCATCTGTCGCTGCATTGCCGCAAAGGATGTTATGTTATTTCTTTTGATCCGGCTGATCTGGCACGCGGCTATCCCGATCATAAAAAATCAGAGCTCGAATCTTTTCTCCATCGCTCCGACACCATGCACCTCGATTCGCTGGTTGAAAAAGCGGCGCTCATTGTGCGCGACAGCACCTTCTACACCCGATTCAGCGGCATGGTCTGCAAATCATTTCTCAACGGTCATGTTGCAATTCATAATCTTACTGAAAAAACATTTATCCAAAAAATATATGCACTCATTGATGACCGCATGAGCTGGTTGTTTATTAACTATTATTATTTCACCGACCTGCGTAAAAGCACTGTGTTTTTTCAGTTCAACGATGTTTCGTTTGGCTGCCCGGCATTTTAGTATTGTTTTTTACAGCTTTATTCAAAAAAACAAATCACATACTGTTATGCTTACAGATTTGTGTATTTTTGCCATCAATTAATTTATAAAGTACATGAAGCAAATTTTTCTTGTGTTACTGCTGACATCGTTTGCTTACCTGCTGAATGCTCAGGAAAATGAAAAAAAAGCCCTTGAGGAGCTTGACGCATGGAGTAATGATTACTACGACGCGCTGGATATTTATAACGAAATAAAAGACAGCAAAGAAGAATCATCGCAGCTTTGCGATAAAGCGCGCGAAGCATATAGTCTTTTACAGTCGTCCATTCAACATTGCGATGCTGCCAGAAAACTTTATCCGGCCTTTGCAAAAGACTATGACATGTATCTCGCCGATACTTACCTGGCCATCGCCTGGTTCAATTTAAGTAAGTATACCTGTGTTCAGGATGTTTTTACCGATGAGACACTGAACACCTACGTGACCAAAACTTTTGAAATCAGGCCAACACAAAACACTATTTCGATGAGCGATATGAAACTGAATTTTTATAAACCGGAAGATTTTAAAACCAGCTATTTTAATCAGGTGTATATGGGATTTTACAATGCAGGAAAGCAGAAAAACAATGACTACCGGCGCAAATATGCACTCGAATATATCAGTTTGATGAAAGAGGAATTCGGAAATGATTTTATCAATTTAATTTGTAACGACTCAACAAAAAAATTTCATTTTATCCGGATGAACAATATGCTGATGTATTCCGAAGAATTTCTGAAAGAGCAGGAATTACAGGAATCCAAAGTATTGATGATGGAATTATATGCAGGTTGGCTGACCAACAAAAAGCTTAACGATCCCGGGGCTGAGTTCTCCAACAACGATGTCAAACGCCTTGAAACAGCCGACGTAATTCTGAAAGATCTGAAGGATGACGGAACATCGGCCGAAATTGATCAGCAGCTGGTGCGGCTTTATAACGCCAACATGCTGATGAATGAAAAGAAAATTGCGCACAACTACCTCACCGAAGCAAAGCTGCACGATCATTCAAGCATAGATGAGTTATACGACTATATTGAAAAAACAAAAACCTGGCGCGAAGAATTATCCAACACCGACGACCGCGGCACCGCAAAGGATCACATCAGAAGAGCCTGTAATCTGATCTTTGAAAAAATGAATGAATACAGCACCTCGGCCGATTACGAAAAACTGCTGGCCTATTATCAATACATTGACGACAGCAACGGGATCAGCACCACGCAACAAAAAATTGCCGAGAAAAAAGAACAGGAACGCAAAGAAGAACGTCGCGAAAAACTGCGCTACAACTGGGGTCTGTGTGTTGGCGTCGCTCCGGGAAAACTCATCTGGCAAGCCAAATACAATCAGCTGTCGGTTCACGCCGATCTGGTCACAGCTGGCTTCAGTCACGGTTTCCGCTATTGTAAATACGATCTGTACACCGATAAAAGCCGCTTTGGCGCCTATGGTGCCGACGACGGTGAACCCGGCGACAACAATACCTATTCGGGCTGGGAAGGATCGTGGTGGATTAACATGAACAGCATGGCAGGCAACGATATTATTTCTTTATCGCCCAATCTTGAATTCCGTTACGGAAACTATGAATTCCTTCCGGTGACCACTTCCATTATTGATCGCGGATCGAACACTTACGCCTATACCAATACAATCATCAACCCGGTTGGAAAACGCTTCGATGTTACGTACAACCTGAAAGCCACGTACTGGCTGTTCAACCGCATTTATTTTCAGACCGTGTTTGGTGTTGGGCTTGGCTATCGCTGGCTGGAGACCGAATACGACAGTGACAAATATGCGATTGAATATAACAACTTCGGCGACGAGCGCTGGCCAAAACTGACCATGCCCGTACGCGTGGGATTCAGAGCCGGAATACGACTGTTTTAATACTTCAGTTTTTACTAATCATTTTTTGTATCATTGTCATCAATGCTGCATGAACCGCCCATGCACAACGGTTCTTCACCAACTGCCGGCTTTTTCAGCAACTTCATTGACAGGGCGACTTTGTACAACTCGCATCCGGTGCAAATGGCAAAGGCCGTTTCGAGAAAAAGCATGGTGAGACACAACACACACAACATGCAAACAATATTAAACAACGACGGATCAGCCTGCAAAAAAAGCGATAAGGTAAATATAGTTGATGACAGCGTAAATCCAAGTGCCCACGCGAATTTCTTCTGAATGGCTCCGATGTAAAACGGGGTCTGATGTTGAACCAGCATCCGGCCAATAACAACAGTTGGTGCATAGGCGGGATTGATGAATAAACCAATGATAAAATTCAAAACAAATCCGCCCATGATGTAGCTGATCATTTCAAAACGATGCAGAATAAATCCGTTGAACGAAGCCATCAATCCGAATGCAAACATCAAACCCGCGCTGGCCCGCATAATGCGCTCGTCAAGCACTTTGTAGGCGATGCCTTCAACCTGTTCTCCAAAACTGAATTTCATAGGATTAAAACTTTTCACAAATGTACGAATCAAAACATCGGCGAGTGTTTAAAACAAATGATACATGTCATAAACCAATGCAATTTCAGTATTGAAAGCCTATCTTTGCACAAAAAAGTCATGGAAAACGATGAAATCATTTGCAACTGCAACGAGATTTATAAAAGTGAAATCGTGAAAGCTATAAAAGAAAAAGGGCTTACAACAGTTGACGAAGTGGGCGATGCCACTACAGCCGGCACCGTGTGCGGATCATGCAAAGAAGACATTCAGGCGATCCTGGATGAAATCAACCAATAGCAGCTTGATTAATCCGGATATTCGAAATCAAAAATAGCATCGAGCTCCTTCCACATATCATCGAACTCGCCTTCTACTTTTAAAGCGTAACGAAAAATCGGGTACTCCTTACTATAACGCTTGTAGAGAGATTCTGCGCGTTCACTTCCCCCTTTTTTCGAGTTGGTGCCATTGGCTATGCGGTCACTCATTTTTAAAAAAGTGGCCAGCTTGTTCTGCCAGATTTTCGGCAGCGTTTTAAACAGAATTTCCTTTTTATCCCATCCGCGCTCGTTCGATACACGCAGCACCAGTTCTGCGATACGGAGATTAAACATGGTCTTCAGCATCTCGGGCGTTGTATCGGTATCTTCAACAGCGTCGTGCAAATAACCGGCTGCAATCACATCTTCGTGAGATTCCTCATCGAGATGATACAGGTATCTTTTAATAACATCCACCACATTTTCAAGATGTGCCGAATACGGAGCCGAGCCATAGCGCTGACTTTCGGAAGGTCTGTTGTGTTTCCAGTACGCATATTCGCGCGCCTTCTCCGACATGGAAATAATATTTCGATCTTTCATGACAGCAACTTTTTCTTCACAGGTATAAGACAAAATCAAATTTACAAAGTAAAATTTTATTCGTTGGGCGTAGTCTTAAATATTATAAATATTGGGCGTAGTCTGGAGACTACGCCCAACAAAAATTTATTAAAAGACTACACCCAACGAAACTCCTACTCAACCACCTTCACACGGATACCTTCGCTGTGGCTGGTGAATTCAGGCGCATACATGCATTGAATCGTCGTAATGCCATTGCTGAAATCACCTGCATGTGTCGCAAACATGGTGTATTCAAACACGTAGGTGCCTTTGTACAGATTATTGAAAAAGAAGTTGGTAGCGGCATCGCGTGTGTTTTCGAAATACCAGAGTCCGCCCTGATATTTACTTGTGCTCAACACATTCACAGGCTCCATGCACGATGCACGCATGTCTTTCATATGCACATATTCCATATCACGGTCCACACGAATCTCAATGCGTACTTTTACCTTATCACCCACTTTCAGTGTAGCGTTATCTCCGATAGGCTCCATGCGCGGTCCGGTAGGACTCTGACGTTCTACAAACAATGCTTTCTTAATGCTGATGGGCGTTTCGTGCGGTGTAATTTTATCCAGATCTTCGAAATACTGCCAGTAGACTGCGCCCCACGCAATGCCACTGTCTTTCTTCGTCACCTGAATTTTTCCCATCTCAGGTTTTACCTGATCACCGGTCCATGCAGTTTTGAAATATCCGGTACCGGCTTCCACCTTGCAGTTTTCAATTTTATACGGATCAATGGTTTCGTTGCCGATTTTCACTTCCACAATTTTGTCAGAAGCGAGCAAATTGAATCCGCGTATCAGCAATGCATAAGTCGCATCCACTGTGGCTTTCGTCGATTTCCAATCCTGTACCTGTTTTTGTTTGAGTAACCAGATTTTCAGTTCTTCAACAACAGTGGAATCATTGGCCACTTCGCTGAAAACTTCCACCATCAGCGCCTGGCTTTCGATGGGAGCTTCCCACCAACTGTAACCGCCCACAAACTCGCGCCAGTACATACCCATTTCCTCATTCTGAATCGAAGTCTCCTTCAGCGATTTGACAATGTCGGCCGGAATATTTTTCTCGTTGAAACGATTCAAACCAAGCGCAATCATGCCTCGTCCATAAGTCGAAAACGAGGTCCAGTAAGTCTTTGCCTGACCAAAGAAATAATCAAAGGCTTCCTGGTTGCGCTGCTGAATAGCATGATCCGGAAAGAAGCTGCGCGCATATAGATAATGCACCTGAATATATCCGATGTGCTGTTCCGTTTTATATTTCGGATAGTACTTTTTAATGTTGTTGTAATCTTCGCGAATGCGGTCGTCGAGATATTCAACAGCTTTGTAAAGCATGCTGTTGATGCGGCTGTTCTCCTTGATTTCGCGAATACCCAGATGATCCAGCTTGCCAAATCCCGATACAATATGTTGCGTAATATAACGATCGTCGGGCATGCCTTTGTACCACGGGAAACCTCCGTTGGGCGCCTGCAGCTTGGTGAGCATGTTTTCGGCCTTGCGCTGTTCCTTGGCCATACGATTCATGTCGAACAACAATCCAACGCGTTTCTTGCGTTCGCTCTCATCCTTTGCATCGAGCACCCAGGGCGTTTCTTCGAGCACCAGCGACTTCAGTTCCTCGTTGGTTTCAAGCTTCGAAAGGAATGACTCCGGTGTCATGTTTTTCCAGGTGTCAAACACTTCTCTGATTTTCGGATAACTGTTGGCAATGAATGTTGCAATGGTGTTTGCATAATAACGACTGAAAGTTTGTTCGCTGCATTCGTACGGATATTCAATAATGTACGGCAAAGCCTGCACAGCATACCACGCCGGATTGCTGGTGAATTCAAGGGTGTAGCGATGACTGACCAGTGTTTTTGAATTGCCGCTGTTCACGAGTTTATCGAACGTAAAGTTTTTGGTTTCATTTCCGCGAATCGGCAACGGCAGACTTTCGGTCACCAACATGCGGTTCGACAATACCGGAAGTGTCATTTCTTCACCATCGGTGTATGCGCCCGAACGAGCTTTGATGCGATAGGTAACAGCACCCAGACCAAACGGAACATCCAGATTCCATGCGATTTTTGTGCTTTGTCCTTTCTTCACGTTAAACGACATGGTGGTGGTTGCAAGTCCGAATTTATCAGTTACAGACAGGCCTGTAAGCGGATCAATCAATTCGAGCATCACGGTTCCATCCATATCTGCTTCGCTCAGGTTGGTAATTTTTGATGAAAACACAATCTTATCTCCCTCGCGCAGGAAGCGGGGTGCAAAGGAATTGATCATGAGTGTTTTTTGGGTCACCAGATTTTTGGTAATCGTTCCAACTTTCAGATCCTTCGTATGTGCAAGCCCCATAAACTTCCATTTGGTGAGCGATTCCGGCATGGTGAATTCAATCACCAGCTCACCGTTTTCGTTAGTCCTAAGCTGCGGAAAGAAAAAAGCTGTTTCATTGAAATTGGTGCGTACAGCAATATCACTCATATTTCCAGAACTGTCTCCTCCACCGGTTCCTGGACCGTCACCCTCACCGGAACCCCAACCAAAGCCATCTTTGGATTTTTCAAGATTTTTATCACCCGCCTCTTCACTGACAAGTATTTCATCAGCTTCTGCTACGGAATAATCCATGGCGGCAGGTGCATCTTTTTTGTATCCGCCCGATTTTGAGCGTGTGGCACCTGTTGCTACCGTCTGACAGGCAAAGATCTCATTCTCTGCGTAGCCACCATAATCGCCATCGGCCATATAATCGTAGCCGTAATAATTATAGCTGTACAACGGATAATTGAACCAGCGCAATCTGGGCATAGAAATACCCTGATTGTAATAGTTCTGTTTGTAAGCCAGCGTATATTCATATGAATTCACTGTTGTGAAATTTGAGCTCTGATCCCAGCTGCGGCTACCATAAAAATAATTGAGCAGATTCATATACCAGCTGTGGCCACGGTATGCATCAAGCGAAGCATCGTACATGCAGGCCATTAATTCAGCCAGCTGCTTCACATTCTTTTTATCGCTGATAATGATTTTCCATTTCTCGCCTTCACCGGGTTGCAGCTTATCGCGGAATGATTCAATCACCACATCGAGTTGCTGATTGGTGTAGGGAACAATCACAGTGAAATCGGACGAATAAAAACGGTTCTGATATACACAGGCCAGATGAACGCTGAAGTTGCCGCGATGCGCTTCGGTAACCGGAAACGAAATGATCTGTTGTCCGCTGTTTAATGTGTACCATTGCGAACTCACAATTTTATCCTGCTGTTCAACTTCGACCAGCACGCGCACATCTTTGCCCATGCTGCCAATCAGCAGCGATGCGGTTTCACCGGGCTCACAAACAGTTTTTATTCCCTGAGCATAAAAAGCCTGATTGCTGCACGATGATTTTTCAGCGGTATTATAATGATTGAAAAACTGCTGATACTCGACGTTTTCACCAAAGGCATCCTTCGCATTCAACACCAGCAAAAACGGCCCCTGCTGCGCGTTCAGCACACTGTCAATATTTATCAGAGAGTCCTTTCCGGTGTTGTACAAATGCGAATACACCAGCTTCACTTTTTCCCAGTTGGCCGGATTGTTTTCATCATCAAATTCACCGAAAGGAAATTTTTTAAGATACTCAGCTTCAGTCAGCGCCTTGTATTCGGGCTGGCCCAGAAAACGACTGTTGATGATTCTGTCGGGATGTTTCAACTGATAAATCAACAACGTTACATCGGTTGCAACAGTTTCGCCGGACAAATTCTGCGAGCTGATTTCATAGGTTTCCTGAATACCGGACACCACATCCGAAGGCACATCGGAGCCCAGAATCAGCGCCTTGTAACCCGCGCCCACCCAGGTATTGCCCGAACGTGTTTCACCGTTGATGTCAGTAACATCCGCATAGATGGTATAATTGAAAACCGGCAGATAATCCTTGCGGATGGACTCATCGGGCAACGCCGTAAAATCGATTTTAAACACGCCGTTTTCATCGGTGGTAGTAACACCGTTGGTGATTTCAACCTGTGCCGAATACGGCATCGATCCGCGCCACCAGCCATACCAGTACGGGAATCGGGCATTGCGCACCACGCGGTATTTCACCTGTGCACCATCAATATTATTGCCGGCATAAGCCAACGATTTTCCGCTCACAGTCACCTTTTCATTTAAACGGTACGATCCTTTTACCGGTTCGAACTGCACATAAAATTTCGGACGTTTGTATTCCTCCACACTGAAATACGTATTGCCATAACCGTCCGAAATGCGCATCTGACCTGTAAGTCCGTTGTCCGGTGCCGTGAAGGATCCGGTGAAAGTTCCAAATTCATTCGACACCAGATTGAGTGTACTGACGATCTGATAATTCGCATCGTAAAATGTAACGGTGGTGGCCGTATTCGGCTTGATGCTGTAATGATTTTCCTTGTCTCTGTTCAGCAAAATGCCTTTGAAATAAATAGTTTGTCCGGGGCGATAAATACTGCGGTCGGTGAAAAACTGCGACACCACTACATTGCCTTTATCGTAGTCGTATGGCGGATACAGATAAAAAGTTTCGTACGGACAATAGCGGTCTCCGTTGTAAGAAACATCGGCATACATATAGCGATAATCGGAACCTTTCGGAAGATTGCCCAGACTGGCTTTCCCGTTTTTATCGGTGGTAAGTACCCTGAATTTATTGTACACATATTCGCGGGTAACGTAATTGTATTTTTCGTTGTACACCGCTACCTGTGCGCCCGTCAGAGGCTTTCCACTCAAACGGTCGGTAACCAGAAAACTCACTTCCTGATTGTTGTATTCCTGCATCAGATACGCAATATTGGTACACCACTGCTTTGCATAACCTACCCAGCCTTTGGCCATGTTGAAATCGCGGTTATCCGAAAGCAGCACAATATAATATCCGCCATCGAGTCCTTCAAAAATCACATTCGCCGAATGACGCTGATGGTCGCCCGGATCGGTCTGCGCCATTGAAAAAGAACGCACCGGTGTTTGTTTGCAGTAATACGCCAGAATTTCATCATAACCCATTTTGCGATCCATGTTATGATCTTTATCCGGATCCAGCTTCAAAATACGAAACCACACTTCATTGGTATTCGAATACGTAAGAATGCCTTCAAAAGGTTGTCCCGGAGCGCAGGTGTTTTCGAACTGCATATTCACCGAAGGACGCAGAATACTTTCCTGCAACACCATACAGTTGTTGGCACCACGGGTTCCCGGAAAATCTTTTACTGTTTTGTCAATATATTCGAGCGCTGTTTTATAATACCATTGATACTGCGGTGCTGTTTCAGCATTGTATTTCGATGCCGATGCGTAATAATAATTCGCAAGTGCATATCCGGTTTCGGACTGCGCTTTCTGGCGTGCCATGGCCGAATGCAACTCCTTCAATGCATCCAGATACAACGTGTCTTTTTCAGGCAAAATACATTTTGACCGCATATAGGCCAGTCGCTGCAATTCAACAAAAACAAATACCGAAGGATTTTTGTCGTTTTCGTGAAAGCTTGTCAGCGTCTGCAATACCGTGGTGGTGTAATATACAAACGACGTTGTGTCGTAAGTCGGCACTGCAAAATTGGCAAAACTTTTTCCCGGATAAAAATAAGCGGGCTGATCAATTTTAAAAACACGCGCCGGTTTTGTCAGCGATGTTTCTTCGTTCGAGAAGCGTGTAACGGCCATCCAGCCAATCAAATCGAGCATGGTAGGCGAATATTCCAGATAGGAATACTGATCCAGAATGGGCTGATATGCATTCAACTCAATGGTGCCTAATTTTTCAGGGTTCTTCAATGCCTGATCGTAACACCATTTCACTTCTTTCACCAAACGATCAAGCGTCCATGTTTTAATATCTTCGTTATCGAAATTATCGGTGGCCGTACGCTGATAAAATTTCCAGCGATTGACGGAATAATAATTCCAGTACATTTCGCCCAGCATGGCATACATGAGTGGCTTTACGGGAAACTCCGCCTTGTCAATTTCCTTTTTCAACTCGGCAATGGAATTTTCGTAATAGTCTTCCTGATAATCGCTCATCAGCGAAAGGCGGTAAATAACCGATTTGATAATCTGTGCATTGTTTTTTTCGGCAATGGCTTTTTTATAAATGCCATCCACTTCGGTCAGCGCCGATTGCGGAAGCGATTTACTGATCAGACTGTCGGTTTTTTTCCACAGTTTTTCATAGGCTGCCTCGTTTTGTGCATGAAGTGGTGTAGCAGCAAAAAGCAGAATCAGGCTCATAAACAACAGGGTGTTTTTCATATTTCAAAGATTATAAAACTGTTCAAGGATGCAGACGAATGTTTTTTTCACATCAACAACAAGTAAAGATAGCAGGAATTTCACAAATAAAAATTCCGTGTATATGTTTTATGATGATTTTATAATTCAGTATTACCTAAAGAAAGTCCACTTAAATCCGGCAGCTCTGAGTCCTGGCGGTTGGGTGTTGTGCTTTCCCCGACATTTTAGCGTCAGCCGGTAGAGGTTGACCACGCAGCATTGCTGACCTGGAATCGTCGGGGAGACAGAGCGAGTGAGCAGTGTGAGTTCGGAGCTACCACAAACTACAAGGCGCGGGCTGCATGCCGCATGCCCTATTCGTTGTGCCCTGTGCTTTGAGCATTGTGCCGCATGCCTCATGCCCTATGCGTTGTGCGTCTGAAAGTCCCGACCGACAGCGTCGGGATGCGCGTTGTGCCCTATGCCTAATACAGAGCGAGAATCAGAGCGAGAGCGAAGCTGAGCAATACCGCATGCCAAATACAAAGCGAGTGAGCAGTGTGAGTGCGGAGCTACCACAAACTACAAGCCGCGGGCCGCATGCCTCATGCCCTATGCGTTGCGCGTTATGCTCTACTGCACCTCATACGCGCCCATATCCGGCGCGGCGCCCGAAATTCGCGGATTGCCCAGAATGTCGTACATAATGGTACCCGTTACCGATGCATCGCCGGCATCAAACGCTGCCGAGCTGCTTCCAATGCTGAAATCCATTAATTGCGTATCGGTAAATGTGGGACTCAGATTTTTCTTGCAATCGGTAAATCCGCTCTGGCTCACACTTAGTGAAGTTTTAATCAGACAGTGATCGAAATGATAATTAAACACACCGCCCGAAGTGGCTTTATCCAGCAGCAATTCATCTTCGTTGGCGCCATATAAAATACAATTACCAAAATAGGCATTGGTCAGATCGCGGATTTGTGTGGTTCCGTAAACATCCTCGTAATAATTATTCAGTACAATGGCTGATGCGCTGCGGGTTCCGTGCGACCAGTAGTTGCCAATGGTGCAATGACGGAAATCGTAATTGCCGCCGATATTCAACAGAACGGAGAAATAGCCTGCATTTCCAAACACACAGTTTTCGGCTTTCACATACGAGCCCTGTGCAACAAAACAGGCCGTACTCATGTTGTCGATGATGGTGTTGGTAATCGTCAAAGTCGGATTTGGTGAAACTCCCAGCGTATCGACATGCACACCGATGCGGCCGTTTTTAATAATGGCATAATCAATCACATTGTCTTTGCTGCCGGCCGAAAGCCAGATTTTGCCCCACATGCCGGGCTGGTCTTTGTAATAATCGTCGAGGCGATCGCCCTGAAAAGTTACTTCGTTGTCCTTTGCACCATATATCTGCAGCGTGCCTCCATCGTAGACCCAAAGCACGGCATCGTTGTGCATATACACGTTGGTGCCTGCCGGAATGGTCAGCACACTGTCTTCGTCAACAACGGCGTATCCGTACACCACATGTGGCTTGTCGTTTGCCCAAACACCAGATACCAGCGAATATGCAGGCAGATACTGGGTTTGCGGGTGATCGGGGAAATGAAAATAAGCATCCTGTCCACAAGCCACCAAGGCAATTTTCTGTTGATTTCCGTTGGTCATAAACACAATTGAATCTTCAATAATCAAAGGCGTAGTGCCACTGTTCGGATCAACCGTTACTTCAGCGAAAATAAAAATACTGTCTTTGGGCGGAATTTCAACATCGTAAAACGCTGTTCCCTCCTGGCCGTTGACGTTGATGCGGAAATTACTGTTGGTGCTTCCGCCAAGCGAAATCGATGAAATACTGATAAAGTCGTTGCTGTTGTTGTACACTTTTACCGGAATGGTCACACTGCCCACGGTGGTAAAAACCGTGTCGAAATAAACGGTATCGGCCGAAAACGCCAGTGTAAAGTCCGGATCATCGTTAAAAACTTCATCTTTACGACAGCCGGCCGACAGCAGCAGTATAGCAGCGACAACAACAACGGAAAATGTGGTACGGATCAGCATGTGTATGGTGGTGATATTAATCAGTGTAGAAACGAAGATTCGTCAAAATTAGTATTTTTGCTCAAAACAAGCATATGCGATCCATTTGGTTATGGCTTATTTCAATTGTTCTGGCGGGCGGAATCATGGTGTATCAGCGTCTGACAGGGCCCACCACACCCGTTCGCGGCAATGTTGAATATCTCGGCGAAAAGGTTTCCTACAAACTGCTGCGCACCTGGGGCGACGATTCCGGCGCAGGTATTTCTGTTGAAACCACCAATAAAGAAGCTGCCGGTCTGGTTCAATACCGCCGTTATAACAGCCATGACGAATGGAAAGTCATTGTGCTAAAAAACAAAGACGGCGTACTTACAGCCACCTTGCCCCAATTGCCGCCGGCCGGAAAAATAATGTATCAGGTTTGGCTGTTTGAAAAAAGCAAACAAGTCCCCCTGACCGAAGAACCGGTGGTGTTGCGCTACAAAGGCGCTGTGCCCGACTGGGTCATGCTTCCGCATATTCTCATCATGATTTTGTCCATGATCATTGCGGTGCGCGCCGGACTCGAAGCTTTGAAACGCAACCCGGATCTCGTAAGAATCACATTCTGGGCAATGCTTACATTACTGATCGGAGGCCTGATTCTCGGCCCCATTGTTCAGAAATATGCATTCGATGCCTACTGGACAGGCTGGCCGTTTGGACATGATCTGACCGACAACAAAACAGCTGTATCATTTATTTTGTGGGTACTGGCATATTTCATCATCCGGAGGAATCCTCAAAAACGGGGCTGGGTGCTGGCTGCATGCATTCTGCAATTGGCGGTTTATCTCATTCCGCACAGCATGTTCGGTTCTGAAATCGACTTTACACAAACACCGCAATAATTTTTATGACCATCACTATTCTGTTGCTGATTGCCTGTGTGGGTGTTTCGTTGATGGCTTTCAACGATTCCGGTCTGATGGCAAAGCTGTTGTTTTCGCCTTACGAAATCCGCCGTAAAAATCAATGGTATCGTTTCATCACGCATGGCTTTGTTCATGCCGATTATGTGCATCTCTTCATGAACATGTGGGTGCTGTACATTTTCGGAACCGACGTTGAAAAAACGCTGTCCATGATTTATGGTTCGCAGGGAACACTATATTTTATTCTGCTGTATGCAGGCGGATTGTTGTTTTCGACCCTATATTCCTTCTGGCGCCACATCGATCATCCGCATTATGCTGCAGTGGGCGCATCGGGAGCTATTTCATCGGTCACATTTGCGTTTATCATGATATATCCCACGGCTGGATTGTATCTGTTTCCATTCCCGTTCGAAATTCCGGCTTTTGTTTTCGGAGGTCTTTATCTGATTTACTCATGGTATATGGCCCGCCGCGGGCGCGACAACATTGGCCACGATGCGCATTTCTTTGGCGCTCTGTACGGCGTCGTTTTTATGATTATTCTGGAACCCCGGCTGATTCCACTGCTGCTGGAATATTTTGCGTGATCTGCACTTCACCGATCAGCTTTCAGCAGTCAGCATTCAGCTTTCAGCGATCCGCTTTCAGCAAGTCCGGATATAAGCAGCGAGCGGCGAGCAGTGATCAGTGAGCTTTTGCTGATCCGCCGCGGCGGACTTTCACAACGCCTTTTTACTTTATAACTTGATGAACTTGATGACTTATTCAGCGCAGCGCATTTCACCGCATGCCGCATGCCTCAAGCTTCAAGCGTTGTGCATTGTGCGTTGCGCTTATCTTACTCTGGCCAGCGAAATCAGCACCACTCCTGCCACCGTCAGCAGCCCGCCGGCAATCTGAATTTCATCGGGAAAATTATCCAGAATCAGATACGACACGAGCATTACAAAAAAGGAGCGGCTGGTCGATAAAATAGAATAGGTTGAAACCTTGAGCCGAGCCAGCGCATTGTATCCCGCATAAGCCGAAATCACAGGCCCCATCATGGCTCCAAGGGCAATCAATGCAATGTTTTCTATTCCGATATCGAGCGAATATCCATATAAAATGGTAAATAAAACCGAGAACAGCAACAAAAAAACAACGCGGTTCATGCTCAGTACAATCGGGTGGTATTGCTGAATCCGACGCTTAAGCAAAGCTTTCTGGCCCTGGCTGATGAACGACGAAATCAATATCAGTCCGGCACCGGAAAATAAAAACGTACTTAGCTCAAAGTCGCTCCTGTAGCCAATCAACACAGCACCTGACAGCGTAATCAGAATTCCGGCCCCTTCGCTCCACGATAATTTTTCTTTCAGAAACATGTAACCAAGAATTACAGCATACACCGGACTGATGTTGGTCATAAAAGAAACCAGCGACGGATTATCGGTTTTATCCACAGCTTCGAACCACATAATGGTGGCGGTCATGTCCAACAGTCCTATCAAAGCCAGAAACAAAATGTAGGAGCCTTTGATTTCGAACTTTACATAGGTATCTTTGACAAAGAGCGACAGCAGCAGATTCCAGACAAGTCCTGCCGAAAACCAATACACGCCGAAAACCGGAAACGGAAAATCCTGTAAAAAAACTTTTGAAAATATATATACGCCTGTCATGGCAAGCACGTCGGTCATGGCATATACAATGCCCTGCCTGCGTGTATGCCCCGGATTATTGCTTGTCATCAGTCTTTGAACGTGGGATGCTTTTTATAGAATTCAAGGAAGAATCCGATCTGATCCACCGGAAGTCTTTTGGCAATAATGCGTTTGCGATAATCAAGCACATACACCACCGGTGTGGAATAAATATCGTACAGATTATGAAAATTTCCTTTAGCGGTGCGCGTTCCGTTTACATTAATAAAAGCATCCATCTTTTTCTCGGCCACGGCGTTTTTCCATGAGGTAAGACTGGTATCGGAACACACGGCATAAATTTTCAGATCCAGTGTGTCTTTTACCTTGTTATAATAATCAACCAGCTTGGGAGTTTCGGTTTTGCAATGTCCACAAGAAGGATCCCAGAAATAAAGAATAGTAAATTTTGCAGAGATTGCCTGCATAGAAACCAGCTGATTGTCCATGCCCAGCAAAATAAGTTCCGGTGCGGTTTTTCCAATCAGTGTCGGACGTTTTTTCTCACAGGCTTCGATGATTTTTTTATTGGTATTTTCCGACACCCAAAAAGCTTTTCCCGGGATATACACTTTATCCACAATATAGCAGAACACAGCATCCATGCCCATGACCTGCGATGTTTCGTAATAATGGGTCAGATACCATACCGTGTATTTGAACATCTCGCGGTTTGATTCGCATTTATCAATGATAACACCTACTTCCGTCATAAGCGAATCGGCAAACTGCGGAATTATCTTTGTCAGATACTGATCGAGTTTTGCATGATATATAGGCGTGCGCAACAAGCGGTCATCGGTAAAATCATAGTTGTCCCAGAAATGTGCGCGATAATATTTATAGGCAAAGGTGGAATCCTTTTTACCGTTTGGAAGCAGCGGTGCTTCGGGCACTTCGGGTTCACGCGAGCAGTCGAAAATTTTGGCTACCAGTGATTGCGGATGATCTTTAATAAATTTGTTTTTATAATCGGCCACTTCGGTATTGATGTCTTTCATCTGCTGCTCGACAATCTTAACCGAATCCTCTTTACCGGCGTCTTTCAAACGCTTATAGGTTTTATTGAGTTCTTCAATTTTTTTACCGCGCTCATCAATAAAAACCTTGTATGCAAACCACTGACTGTTGTCGGGCGATCCTTTTGCCTTGACCCCTTTCACCAGATCATTGGCATCCACGTCAAGAAAAAAATCGCGGTCTTTGTCCAGTACAATTTCGAAATATTTTTGTCCGGGCAATACAACGAAATAAATTCCTCCACCGATGGTATCTTTGGTTTCGAAAACGGCTTTGCCGGTGTTATCCAGTACCGTTGTATCGCGCACGTACTGGTATTTTCCGTAATAATAGCCCAGATAAATGGTGGAGTCTGTAAGTCCGTTTACTTTGATGGAAATTTTGTATCCCTGAGCCAGGGAGGCCGACATGATGGTCAGCATTACAACAGCAAAAAGGGTAATTTTTTTCATAGCGCCGGGTTAATCAAACTCTGTTCCAGATTGAGATTGTATAGTGATTTTTTGAAATTCAGCATGAAGGACTGGCATCAAAACAGCTGCCTGCGCGCCCCATCGTGTAATGAACCATTCGTGCAGATAAAATTCCGCGCAGATTTTTTCGGGTTCAATGCCTTTGGTAAAAGCAATCAGCCCATCTTTCAGGTCCTGATAAATATCGGTGAGACATTCAGCCATAGAGCGCTCTTCGGGTTCTTTCAATTCGGAATTGAAAACGTAAAAGAGATCGTTTTGTTGCAGCTTATTGCGGATATCGTTGAAAATAATTTCGTAGGTTTCTTCGGTTACATAGCGCTGCATAAAAGACTCATCGTAGCTTTCAGGAGCTTTCAGCATGCTGCCTTTAACATACAGCAGCGGAATCATTTTGCGCATATACTCCAGAATGGTATCAGCCTCGTAGCGCTGAATATTTTCCATAAACCAGCAAAATTCGTTGGCTACAGCGACCAGTTCGTGAATTACAATGGATTTGCTTTCTTCTTCGTTCATGGAGGTAAAAATTCAGTGCAAAAATACAAAAATCAGCTGCACATCAGCTTATATCCCTGCCCATGCACATTAATCAATTCGATGGATTTATCCATTTTCAGCAATTTGCGAAGCTTGGTGATATATACATCCATGCTGCGTGAGCTGTAGTAGTCATCGTTACCCCAAATCAGATCCAGCGCCACTTTGCGATCGGTAATGGCATTTCTGTTTTCCGCCAGTAACTTCAGCAGCTGTGCTTCTTTCGAGGTCATTTTAACTACGTCTTTCCCGTCGGTAATGGTCTGGCGGCTGAAGTCGAAGGATAGTTTTCCGATAAACTGCGGCTTATCAGCATCGCGCTGAATATTGATGGTGCGGTTAATCAGCGCATTGATGCGTGCCAGCAACACATCCATATGAAAGGGCTTGGTAATATAATCGTCGGCTCCAACCTCAAATCCTTTCAGAATGTCATCCTGCATCGATTTGGCGGTCAGAAAAATAAGCGGAAATGAGGGGGACATTGCTTTCAGGTCTGCCGCAAGGGAAAAGCCGTCTTTCTCAGGCATCATCACATCCACCAACGCCATATCGATGCCAGTATTCTGATTATAGGCCGCCAGTGCCTCAACTCCATTACGGGTCAGCAGCACCTCAAAGTCCTTGGCCTGCAAAAACGATTGCAGAATGAGGCCCATATTGACATCATCTTCGGCCAGCAAAATAAAAATCTTATTGTTTTTCATTCAATGCGTCAATTAATATGGTAAATGTTGTTCCCTTTCCGACTTCGCTATCGACCGAAATATGACCATTGTGGCTGGCCACAATCGCTTTTACATAACACAGGCCCAACCCAAAACCTTTTACATTGTGAATGTTTCCGGTCGGAACGCGGTACAGGCTTTCAAATATTTTCTTCAGTTCCTTTTTCTCTATTCCGATGCCATTGTCTTTTACTTTAATCACGAGATAGCCGTTGGTGTTTTCGGTGCTGACGACAATATGCGGTTCTTTCGGAGAGTATTTTATGGCGTTGTCCAGCAAATTGAAAATTACATTTTCGAAATGCACCGGATCCACTTCTGAAAAATGATGTTCTGCGTCCAGATTCAGATCAATTTTTCCGTTTTTCTGATTCACCCACAGAATTGTATTGTTTACCGAGCGACGGATCAACTCATGAATATCAGTTCTTTCCTGCTTCAGTTTCATCTGCCCCCGCTCAATGATGGCGGTCTGCAGAATTTTATCGGTCATAGCCGCCAGTCGTTTATTTTCCTGAGCGATGACCGAAATAAAGGCATCCTTCTGTTGCTGATCGATGGTGGTTGTTTTATCCGACATCATTTCACAGGCAAGCGATATGGTCGAAATCGGTGTTTTGATTTCGTGCGTCATGTTATTAATGAAATCCGTTTTCATTTCCGAAAGCCTTTTCTGCTGCAGCAGATTGAAAAGGATAAAGAAAAATGAAGAGGCAATGACCGCCACCAGAAACAGGGTCAGCATGAGCATTCCCGAAACATCGGAATACAGATAGCGGTTTTTGTGCGGAAAATAAATTTTCAGATAGTCGGGCGATGAAAACATATCGCTCGGAAACAACCGAAAACTATACTTGCTTTTCACGAGCGATTGTTTATCGACTCTATTATCATACATCATCAATGTGTCGCGCGTAGGGCTATATACAGCAAAAACAAATTCGGCATCAATTCCATGAGCTGAGAGCTCTGTTCTTATTAAAGAATCAATATTGGCAGAATCAACCCTGCTTTCAATGGGAAAGAAATGATTGATGTTGAAAAAATCCTCCATGACATCACCAACCAGGTATGCCCGATGCAGGAACTGGTCTACATTGCTGTACAAGGCAGCCATCTTGCGATCCTCAGCCGTCTGGTTTTCTTTGCGGGCCATTTCGGCCATATGTCGCTTTTCAAGCGCATACGGAAACTCCATCCGCATGATTGAATCGGAGACCGGAACTTCTATTTTCATCTCCGCTTTTGTCGTATCAATGTTTCGCAGATAATTGCCATACTCATTCAACGCCAGTCGCTGGCTGATCTGGTTGCGGGTATTCTGAATAATACTATCGGTCCGCATGCTGTCGACACCAATTTTCTTCAACGACCGGAATAATTCCTGATTCAACGAATCAAGCGTATTGACCAGTTGCTGCTCTCTGGAAAACGTCTTTAACTTTTTGCGCACCTGAAGCGCTATTTCATTTTTTTCAATCTGAAAAACCACTCTGGACATCACATCGTTTACATTTCTGTCAAAAGTTGCCTCACTGGCATCGATGGCCGTATGCACATAATAATATTGTATGGCAGCTATTCCTATCAACGCCAGCGCCGATACCGCAATGATTATAATTTTCAGACTCTTCTTCCTGCCCATTTCCTTCGATTAACAATTATTAACACTTCTTAACACCCATTAACAAGCCACCCCCCTATTGCCCTTTATCTTTGTAATGTGAAATTTGATACAGTAAAGCTGTCAAAATATTTCAGGTTTTTGGTTTATTTATTGGTTTACACAAATGCAGGACGCCACTCCTGCATTTTTGTTTTTAAACAAGTTTGTATCTTTGGCCATAGAAGTACAAATGTATGAAAACAATAGCGGATGTAAATTTAGTGAAGAATTTTATATCTGAGAAAGACTTTTCAGATATTGAGCCTTTGTTGGTTCATTCATGGAACACCTTGCTTAATAAAACCGGTGCCGGAGCCACTTTCACGGGGTGGGTCAACTGGCCTTCGGCTTTGCTCGGTTCAGGCAATATTCTGCGGCAGATGGAACAAACCTGTACCCGAATGGCTGAATATAAGCCCGACACAGTGGTTGTCATTGGCATTGGTGGTTCATATCTGGGCGCCCGGGCCGTGTACGATGCCCTCACTCCGCCCTTTGGCTCATCGGATAAGCCTCAGATGATATTTGCCGGCCACCAGATGGATGCCGATTATCATTTCAGGCTGCTGCAGTATCTGCGCGACCGGAATCCGGTTGTGGTGGTTATTTCAAAATCCGGGACCACCACCGAACCAGCCATTGCATTTCGTCTCATCCGGACCCTGATGGAAGAAAAATACGGCGCAGACGCTGCCGACCGTATTGTGGCTGTAACCGATGAAAAGAAAGGCGCCCTGCGCTCGCTCGCCATTTCTCAGGGATACGAAACCTATGTGATTCCCGATGATATCGGCGGTCGCTTTTCGGTGTTTACTCCTGTCGGTCTGCTGCCCCTGGCTCTGTGTGGCTTCAATATCCGGCAGCTGTTGCAGGGTGCAGCTACCTGTGAGGCGGAACTGACGCAGAACAACACGCTGCAAACGAATCCGGCCATGCAATATGATGCAG
>Ga0074193_1002017_pt1 | contig 20687 bp, 17 predicted proteins | sample EPASupsiteHSE605_FD_64523 | JGI IMG/M metagenome (GOLD analysis project Ga0074193, IMG submission 64523) | Bioremediated contaminated groundwater from EPA Superfund site, New Mexico - Sample HSE6-05 | ecosystem: Environmental > Aquatic > Deep subsurface > Groundwater > Contaminated ... | reverse complement strand
AGATACCCTGGCTGCCCTGCGTGAAGCCAAAAACCGTGGTGCTCGTGTAGTTGCGGTAACGAATGTCGTGGGGAGCACGGTATCGCGAGAAGCGCATGATGTGATCTTCACGTGGGCAGGTCCGGAGATTGCAGTCGCTTCAACGAAAGCCTACACAACCCAGCTGGAAGGAATGGTATTACTCGGACTCTATCTTGCTCAGGTCCAAGGGACCTTGTCGACAGAAAAGATCGGGCAGATCATCACTGCCTTGAAGAAGATTCCCGAGCAGGCTCAGGAGATTCTGGATCAAGAGGGAATAATCAAAGAGTTAGCTAAGTCCTTCGTTGACGTCGAAGATGCCTTCTTCATCGGTCGCTCATTAGACTGGGCAGTGGCCATGGAAGGTTCCCTGAAGCTTAAGGAAATCTCCTATATCCATGCTGAAGCCTATGCTGCAGGGGAGTTGAAACACGGTACATTAGCGCTGATCACAGAGAATACTCCCGTCATTGCGCTGGCAACCCAACGGGATGTGTATGATAAAACCATTTCCAATGTAAAAGAGGTAAAAGCTCGGGATGCTCAAGTGATCGGGCTTACGTATCAAGGAAATAAAAGTTTGGCAAAATCTGTGGATCGTGTAATTTACATTCCTGAGACCATGGATGAGCTTGCTCCGATTCTTACGGTCATTCCGCTGCAACTATTGTCTTATTATGTATCGGTCGCAAGAGGGTGCGATGTGGATAAGCCAAGGAATTTGGCGAAGAGTGTGACGGTGGAGTAGGAGAGTTATCTGATTGTTTTGTTGTTGTTGGTGTGAGTTTATAATAAAGTTTGTATGTCAGCAATAAAGATTGTATTGTTATTAATAATGTTAGTCTATTATATAAAAAGTGTTTGTATCATGGACAGGAGACCTTGAAAAGCTGTAGTGACTGACAATAACAATATTTTACTACTGTTTAATTGGAATAGTACCCCTCAATTTAGAAGAGGAGCCTGAACGGAGTAAGTCCGTTCAGGCTTTTTACTTTAGAAAGGCATATCTTTCACTATGATTTTTTCCGGACAATAATCTAATTATTGCTTAATTTTATATTAAAAAATTTACGGCCACTTAAATATAGAAACGCGGGGGTCAATTAGAAACTGATTAGAGGGGTGTGTCAGTAGATATTATTAAAATAGGAGAGGGAGTTCTATTTTCCCACTAGCCTAGGCGGAGTCACTTTTTTGGGTATTAGCTCACTAAGAATCTTCTTCGTTAAGTTCAGCTAATAATTGGTGATAGGTTTCCTCGTTAATTCTTTCACTTAACAAAGCCTCTCTCAATTTCATTTTTTCAACCTTGAGTTTGCTGCGGCAAGGTTTTGTTTTATTTAGATTTTGTATTTCCCTAATTTCCTTATCCATTATAAACTCACCATCTTCATAATCATCTTCACTGTTTTGCTTTATTGGATCATGCTTAGTCTTCATAACTTTATTGATGATAAGGCAACCGATTGCAACAAAGAATAACATTATAACAGCGATAGTCTTTTCACTTGGTGCTGATTGAGTTGGCTGACCACTTTTGCCTTGCTGCTCGCTTAGGGGGGCAACCGAAGGATGAGGATCAGACTTAGTGTAACTGGCTTTTATTTGTACAGTTGTCCCTGGTTTTAGTTTATTAAATTCTTTCTTGAAAATGGTAAAGCCATCGTAACCAGGTTGTGGCAGTCCATAATCGGGTGTAATAATCAGATTTGAGGCTTGTTTGGGCTGGAATACGATTATTTCGGCTTGGACGACAGGATACTCCGGAACATATTCGTAAACAAACGTTTTATCAGGGTTACCTTGCAAATTGTTGTAATAATACTCTATTTGAACAGGCTTTGTTTCCCCCGGTTGTAATTGGTTAGGAAAATTCCAGACAATTTGATCGTTTTTTTCGCCGTGTTTTACAGTTGGTTCAAGATGATTATCTCCTTTGCTCCTATCAACAACAGTATATTTTTTTGAACCATGAGGAAGATTCCAAACAAACTCACCTGAGTAAGGTTGGTCTGACGTATTATGAAAATCCACGGAATAAATTATTAAAATATCAGGTGTATCATACTCTGGCATCACATTAATCTCCATTTTAGCAATTTCGGGTTTAGCAGTTACAGCAAAAGCAGTCTTTGTATCGATAACTAAGCTAAGAAGGATCATAAGTACAAAAGCCCACTTTTTTGCATCAAATTGCTGCATATTCATACCCCCCAGATTTAAATTTACCTGTATAATCTTACTTAGTTATGTCAGACGCTGCCAGAACTCAACATTTAGTGAGAAAGAAAAAACGACATTATTTCATGACCACGTTTGGACAAGTATATTTTTTGAGCTAGCCTCGTACCAAAAACACGGGGAAGCCCATTGCTCTTCCCCGTGTTTTTATCGACTTATGACGCAACCGTTTTTACCACATTCCTCCAAGATAACCGCCGCCACCACAACAGCCATAACCGTAGCCATTACCTGGAGTATAACCAGGAGTTGGTGGAATCTGGCCTTGTTGTTGGCTATACTGCTGACGATATTGTTCAGAAGCGTCAATATTAGCTTTTGTATCATCTGCTTGAGCCTTGGTTATCTCTCCTGACTCTGCATATTTGTCCACGATCTGTTTTTGAGTCTCTGCTATTTGTTTGTTGAGGGCATCAATTTCAGCTTTTTGTTGGTCGAAGGTAGAAGCATAGACAGGAACAGCAACTAAAGCGAGAGTAAATACCAAAGAAAGAATAACTAATAACCTTCTTTTCATTTCATTGCACCTCCTTCCCGTTGTCTTTAGTATAAACAAGTTCCTTTACAGAAAAATCACGGTAGATTAACATTTTTGTAACATTTCAAGTTCTATTGCAACCAGCTGACATAAAGCATCTTTTTGAAACAAAACAGAAAAATGTATTGGGCTAAAGTTCACTTTGATGTGAGCCTTTGGATGGATATAATGAGATTGAGAACATTTTGTGATTCTTTTGGAGGTATCCATCAGTATTGACTGAAAATAAGATATAACAATCTCAAACGAAAGGCAAAAAATAACTGGGCATTGTTTCAGCCCAGTTTAACTTTATCAGTAGATTTCATCATTCATGACCAGATTGGCTACCTGACATATGATTTCCTGACATATTAGCATTATGGTTCTCGTTGTGATTAGTGTTATGACCATTTCTGTTCATACTATTATGCAATTGTTGATGTTGTTGGGGATTCATTTTAGAGTGTCCATCATTGTAATGATATTGATTGGTTAGCCCTGTGGTGACGGGTACAGGAGTAACGGTTTTTGTGGGGACGGTTACAGGAGTACTTGCCACAGTAGCAGTCAGAGCAGGAACTAGGGTACTTGCCGGAGAAGAAACCGGAGTAGCACCGGAATTCGCGTTCATGACCATCGGTTGCGGATCATTACTAATCCATTCGGCCATTTTTTGCTGATAGTCCGTGGAGGTGGCAGCACTAGCCACACCGACTGCACCAACTATCAAACCTAGTGATAAGGCACTTACCAAGAATGTGTTTTTAATGTTTTTCATGAAAAATCATCCTCTCATTTTCAATCTTTGATTACGACAATGCTTTGTATCATCCAGTTATTCGTTAAGGCAGACTATTTTTTGAGGGTAGGTCAAAAAAATTATTAAATTTAGACAAAATGGAGCTATTTTCCTTTCTACGTATTAAACATAGTATAAAGTTGTTATTTTACGTCCGCGTTACAGATTCTTAACATTTTTGTTAAAAAGTCTAATATGTTGATCACTAAGCTTGTTCAGTTGATGGCAAGTAAAGGGTGAAAACGGTACCATGGCCAGGCCCGCTTTCCGCCGATACTTTTCCGCCATGCATTTCAACGATTTTTTTAACAATAGAGAGTCCTAAGCCCGTTCCGGTGCCACGCCTTGATCTGGATTTATCGACCTTATAAAACCTTTCCCAAATATTTTCGAGTTCTTCATTAGGAATGCCTGGACCGGAATTTTCCACAGATATAAAAGCACAATTATACTCCATACCCAACGCTACACACACTGCACCACCTGCTTCCGAATGTTTAATGGCATTGTCCAATAAATTCGTAAGAACCTGTTTAAGTCGATCAATGTTCCCCAATACGGTAATAGTTTGCTCTGGCGCGGTTAGCGCTAAATTGATTTCTTTAAAATTAGCCATATGTCTTAAGCGCTCAACGGTGATTTGAGCGAGTTTATTCAAAACCACATATTCCATTTCATCAAAGGTTTGAGCGGCTTCCATTCCTTTTAAGTCGAGTAATTCATCCACCAGGCGTCTAAGACGCTCGGATTCGTCAATAATGTTTCTTAGATAGAGTTGTTCCTGTTCCTTCGATTTGACTAACCCGTCCAACACTGCTTCGGAAAAGCCTTGGATAACCGTTAAAGGAGTTCGCAACTCATGTGAAACATCAGAAATTAGTTCCTGTCTTAAACGGTCAAGTTTCTCAATAGCCTCAATTTTTTCTTTAAGTTGGGTAGACATACGGTTAAATGAGCGGCCAAGACGCCCGACTTCATCGTCTGAGGTAACCTCAATTTGCCTACCGAACTCACCTTCTGCAATATGGCGTGCTGTTTCTTCCATTTTAACGAGGGGCCGAATCAGCTTTCGGGACACAAACATACTTAAAACTGTAGCTAAAACAATCCCAATCAATGCTCCTATAAGCGAAATTCCCTTAATGCTGTCAACATGCTGTTTCATGCTTGCTAATGGGCTGTAGATAACTACCGAGCCGATAACCTGGTTATCTTTTTTTATAGGAACAGCCACAAGAAAAATCTCTTCATTGCCCCCCGCAATCTGACCAGCGAAAACGATATTATTACCGCTGAGAACTCTTTCTCTAAAACTTGGCTCTAAGAGTATTTTGTTCGTCGGCTGATCAATGGCCGTTTGACCGTATAAAATGTTTCCATAAGTATCCATGATGGCAGTATTAGCACTCAAAAATTTAGCTAAGATATCCAGTCTTTCGTTGATCGCTGATTTCTCAGTGTTTTCATACATTCTTACGACTTCTTCTGCCTCATTTATGAAATAACGAGCTTGTTGATTATAGACTAGGGATGTGATCTGCTGAACTTGAAACACAACGGAAAACAGAAAAACCCCTAGTAATATCAGAATAATTGACAACCAAAGCTTACTCACTAAGCTATTTCTTAGCGACCACTTAATTCGAATTTGTAACCCACCCCTCTAACGGTCTGAATAAAGTCACTGTAACCCACCTGACTCTCGAGCTTAGACCTTAGACGATTGATGTGGGTGTCAACAGTGCGAGAATCGCCGCAGTAATCGTACTCCCAGACCATGTTGAGTAACTGATCTCTGCTGTAGATTCGCCCGGGTTGTTTTGCTAAGCATAGCAACAGGTCAAATTCTTTAGCTGTTAATTTTACGTCTATTCCATTAACTTCGACGTCTCGTGTCATCTGATTAATTTTTAAACCAGGATAGGAAAGGATATGCTCGTTACTTTGTTCCCCTTCCACCCTTCGCAGAACTGCTTTGACTCGGGCACTTAGTTCACGAGGACTAAACGGTTTTACGACGTAATAATCAGCCCCTAAATCGAATCCTAACACTCGATCATTTTCTTCTCCTTTGGCCGTTAACATGATAATAGGAATCTTAGTCTCCTTTCTTAATATCTTGCAAACCGTCCAGCCATCTAATCCAGGCATCATTAAATCGAGGATGATAAGATCGAGATGATCTTGTCGAACCATCTCCAACACGTGGTTTCCATCCTCGGCCTGGTACACGTCAAAACCTTCAGCTTCAAGGTAAAGACGCACAATTTCCCGAATTCGATCGTCATCGTCTGCTATCAGAATCTTATTGTGCATTAAATGTTCTCCTATTAACTCTTTACTCGTTGGAAACAATCTACTTGAAGTTCTATTGTTATACTAATTTACCAACACAACCAATACCTATATACATTATCCCAGCCATCGTATTGAGGGCTATTATACCAATCGTATTTAGGCTGATAGTTAGGATCCATCGGGCTGTACCACGATCCGCACGCATCACGGTTAGCTGGTTGGCTAGCATCAGAATTAGGTTGGGCTTGGTATGGACTAGCAGTAGGGGCTAGTCCATACCAAGGATGGTGTGTCGCAAATGCTTTTGTTAGAAAGAAACCGGTTAGCATAACAATTTGTTCAATGCCAACGTCTTTAAGCTTTTTAAGAGCTGTAACTGTTACTTCATGAACATAATCTGATACTAGAATTATCCCTAAAAGTTTAGTTTTAGTTCCAACCATGACGATGGTATTTCCTTCATTTTGTGAAGTATCAATGCAATTTTGCACTTCACGGTTAATGGACAATCCCATTTCACGGAATACGCCCGGTTTACCCGCAAAATATTCTGTTCCCTCTATGGAAGCCTGTGCTCCTTTACCCAGGAGCGCCTTGAAGGAGTCAGCTTTCTGGCTAGAAATATTATTAGCTTTAGCGTAGTTCATAATAGCTAAGGCAATCGGGTGCTGAGAGTGTTCCTCAATAGTTCTGGCAACACTTATAATCTCTTGCTCAGACCCTTTAAGTGTCATGATTTTAGAGACTTTTGGTTTACCGGCGGTGAGAGTACCTGTTTTATCAAAAGCAATTGCCTTGATAGTGCCAGCAACCTCTAAAAAAGTTCCTCCTTTAATCAAGACTCCATTTTTTGCTGCATTGCCAATTGCTGATACAATTGCCACAGGCGTTGCATTTTAGTATCTTGTTCACAACAAGAACAATTATTTACTTCGATATCTTTTTTCGCTTGGTTAGACATTTTAATTCACCCTTTCTGCAAAGACATATTTCATTTTTATCACAGGCTGCAACTTGTTCCTCAACATCGCCTAAAACCGCGTCAAAAATATTAAGAAGACTTCTAACCTGTTCATCACGTAGCGAATAATACATGAATTTTCCATCTTGACGCGACGTTACGATTCCGCATCCTTTTAAACAGGCCAAGTGTTGGGAAACATTCGATTGGTTCCCATTGATTTGATTAACGATCTGTTGAACGGTTTTTTCTTCTTCTTTAACAGCTTCAAGTATTTGAAGACGTGTTCTATCTGCAAATCCCTTTATGAACTTAACTTTGACATCTAAATAATCCATAAGTAACCTCCTCGACGTATTAGTCGTCCCTAATATATTTGTCATATTATCAGGTGATAATATGTTGGTCAATTAGTATCTTTTGGTTATGATCGCATCTTGCGGCGATCCTAGCGTATTGGGCACTGAAATAGGGTTTTATGTGCTGTTTTTGCCTTCAAATTCAGTTCAGGCCCTTGGTCCCAACAACTGCTGAAAATTATCTGAAAGCCTTTGCTGGAAGCGTCTTGGCTACTTGGCTTCGTGTATACGGCCAACTAAATTCTGATAGCGGTTGTATTACACACCATGTTTGTTGACAAAAAGCTAAGCGGTGTTAAGGTGGTGCAGACATTATCAAGGCTTAATAGAACCTGCTTTGGCAAAGAGGATACCTTTGTGCTGGATTTTGTTAATTCCACCGAGGATATTCAGGCGGCGTTCTCCCCATATTACGAGGAAACAACCATTGAAGAAACAACCGATGCCAATATTGAAATAAATCCAAGAAAATTATGGGGATAGTAGGAATACAGCAAAATAAAGAGAATAGTTAAAGATTGGAATTTTAAGAGATCGGGTTTATCAGGTCTTTATTATTTTATAAGATCTTGTGATACTCAAGGTTTACCGAATTTAAGATTTAAAACATTTATTCGAGAAGATATATGGAATAGACTTAATTTTACAAATAAGAGCCACTTTAAAGGAAGAGATGTATTGTTACAATGGACTCGTGTTGATTTTTTGCGCCTTGCTTTGCGTCAGGCGTTATATTCCCCGGTCTATTCAACTTTGGTTAGTCGTTACTTTCCGGTAAAGGATCCAGATAATGCTTCAGAGGAAATTTTATTAGATTCGCTACAGATATTATGGGGAATTCGCAGGGAAAATAACAACCACGCGAAATATGTGACGAGGTGGGTTTATGAACGTCTCACTGATGCAACGGGTACAACATTCCCACGCTTGCTCGGGCTTTTATTAAATGCTGCTAAAGATCATGAGTTACAATATAGAGAACAACCCCATGTGCCAGCTCCATCAGATCGATTGTTGCGAAATCAATCATTAAATTTTGGTTTGATTAGTGCCTCGAGGCATCGAGCACAGGAACTAAGACAAGAATACCCTGAATTATTACCTGTCTTTGATCGTTTACTTGATTTTCCAGAGATCTGTTCAAAGGCTGTACTTGAAGAGCTAGTCGGCAATAGTTTAGGTTCGAAAGACGAGGTTATTACTAAACTACAAAGTATTGGTTTATTGCAAGAATTGAATAAGGGGAACGAGTTCCAATATCGTTTCGCTGACTTATATGCGCATGGCTTTAGAATGAGAAGAACGAGACGGAAATATTAGTTAGTTGTTTGTACAGAGTTCGAGAACGGTCTGCAATGTAAAGTTATGAAGACCTGACGCAATGAGAAGTTGAACGAAATGAATTGGGATTAACATAAAATGAACGCGAGGGGATCATTGTGACGGATATTATTAATAAAATAACAACTCTTGTGAAAGAAATGTCTTTGTCTGAATTGCAGAATACTGTGCTGCAGCTTGTGGAGAAAGACCCGTATGTCCGGGGCGCTCTACATCAGGTATGGAAAGAGCAGGAACGAGAGACTCTTTTGCGAAAATCAGTTAAATGGACATCTACCGACTGGCTGGAAGCAAGAATACATTTCGAACCGATCATTCAAGATGAGCTCAGACAGTGTGCCGCATGCTTTGAAGACCGCTATGAAAATGGTAATGTTGATTACGATGAAGGTCGCTTTGATTTTACTGAGGGTCTTGATCAACTTAATGAATGGTTTACGGAACTATTGGAAATGGCAGCCGATGGAAAATGGATTGATGCTTCCGTCGGCTTACTGCTAACACTCCAGCAACTGGACGATTGGGCGATAGAATACGGGGATGAAGACCTCGGTGGGGAAGATTTGCAGGATGAATGTGAACCATTTTGGAGCAAAGTAAACGAACTTACAGCAGTTATTCGGAATTCAACGGCTCCTGATCCGAATAAAAGCGCCTTTTTCCTCGAATTGATTAACTGGATCGTCGGACTTTGCAGGGAAGAAGATGAGTGGTCGATATGGAAAGAGCCGCTCAGAACGTGTCTGTTTTCCTCTGAACATTACGAAAGACTAAAAGAGCATGTACAACTGCTGGAACCGAGTTTATTTACTTATGATTCGGAAATGAAACCCGCCAGTGCGAATGTTGTGCGCTGGTGGATTCAATGTAGTCTTGATTCAGATCAAGAAGAGGAAGCGGCCCGAGCAGAAACGAGGTTGCCAGCCTTCGATTCAGAGGCTTCTGCCTGCTTTGTGCGTTATTATGAACGCCTGGATCGAACGGAAGAGGCTATCACCCGACTTCAGCTAACCCTCGGATATATCCAAGAGCAGATTAAACTGAAATCGTCCGAATCTTTTGGTGCCGCGCACTCCCATTATGAATCCAATAAGCAAATTAGTCTTTTCTTTGAATGGCTGATTACGATATACGAACGCACGGGATGCCAAAAAGAAGCGGAAGCCTGGCGTGTTCAATGGTTTGAAACATTGCCGTCAATTGAACTGTTTAAACTCTGCCTCGATGCAGTGCCGTTGGAGGAAAGAGAGCATCAGTCGAAAAAATGGATTGCTGATGTTCGCAGATTTAATAAATATCAATTTACCGATCTGCTAATCGATATGCATCTCCACATCGACGATCCCGACGGGGCCTGGTTGGTCTATCTTGAAGAAAGTCCTAAATCATCCGATTGGATCACAAAGTCCACTCGGCAGTTGTTTGAAAAGATCAAGCAGCACGATCCGGTACGACTTGTTCCTATCCTCCGCCAATATGCAGAACAAAGAATCGCTGAGAAAAATCGCAGAAGCTATCAACGAGCAGTAGAATGGTTATCGGAACTAAAAGCTGTTTATCACTTGCTCAATCAGACCGAAGAGTGGACTTTATTTTTGCAAAAAGTAAGGAAGAATCATAGCCGCCTGCCAGCTCTGCAGGATGAAATAGCTAAGGCTATGCTTTAAGCCTGCAGTTAAACAAATTGAAGAAAAACACAAGTAAAGAAAGCCACCCCTGACGATATAACATTGGCAGGGATGGCTTCTTTATGAATATACTTAATGGTTGTTAGTGATTCGTTAAGGATTTGGGGTGTTAAGGTGTAGTGGAGCGCTTTTTTAATCAACTCTCGTTGGATTTCGCCGAATTGTTAGGAAAATAGGGTGCAGCCTTTTTCAATAATATCTCCGATCAAATCGTCAGGTATTGGTTTTCCGAAATAATACCCCTGAACGTAATCACATTTTGCATTAATCAGGTAATTAAATTGCTCTAGTGTCTCAATCCCTTCAGCGATGGTTTTAATATTGAGCCTATTTACTAAGGCAATAATCGATTCTGTTAAGTTATTATAAGGATTTAAATAGTCAATTTCTTGAACAAAGGACTTATCGATTTTCAATAAGCTAATAGGGAGCTTTTTAAGATAACTTAAGGAGGAATAACCAGTTCCAAAATCGTCGAGGGCAATTCCTACTCCGAGTATTCTTAAATGTTCTAATTCCTTGGCAATGCGATCGAAATTATCGATAAAGCAACTCTCTGTTATTTCCAATTCAATATTTGAAAGCTTTAACCCGGAAGCATCGATCAAATTGATTAAGATTTCGCCAAATGCCTTTTGTCTCAATTGAATAGGTGAAATATTTACCGCCATGATTAGGTCACAACCATATTTATCTTCAAACTTTTTACAAGTATTAATTGCTTCTTTTAATACCCACTCGCCGATCTGAATAATTAGCCCGGTTTCTTCGGCAATAGGGATAAATTCCATGGGACTTAAGAATCCTATTTCAGGGCTATACCATCGTATTAAAGCCTCAAAGCCTCGAAGTCGCCCGCTAATTGTATATTGTGGTTGGTAATGCAATACAAATTCATTACGTTGTATTGCTTTTCTTAATAATCGTTCGATATTTGTTTTTTTCATGAATTCATATTTCATTTTAAAGTTAAAAATTTGAAATCTGTTGCTCCCAAATTTTTTGGCTTTATACATCGCTGTAGTCGCATTATTTAGAAGTTCTTCATTCGTATCCCCGTCGTCAGGATAAATCGAAATTCCTATACAGGCAGTTAAATTAATTGTATCGTTATTAATTATAAAGGGTTCTTCAAAGAGTAATCTTATCTTATCTAAGAGATTTACTATTTCTTCTTCTATTTCTTCACTCTCCAATAACATGGCAAATTCATCCCCGCTTAAGCGAGCGACCATAGCTTTTTCTTCATCAATACACTTTATTAATCGCGTTGACGTTTCGATTAATAGCATATCCCCCATTGAATGTCCAAAAGTGTCATTAACTACTTTAAAGTTGTCTAGGTCAAGAATTACTACAATCAGTTGAATTGCATTCTTCTTAGCTAATTTGATAGCATTCATTAGCCGTTCCAAAAAATGCACTCTGCTGGGAAGATCAGTTATATAATCGTAATAAGCTTGGTGCTTTATTACATTTTCAATTTCCTTGACGAGTGTAAGATCGTGGTTTGTTCCGATTACTCCAATAATCTCCCTCTTAAGATCGTACAGTGGGGTTAAAGTCACTTCATAATATCCAATACCACTTCCGGCTTCCCTTTCATATGTATACGTAAAAGAGTTAGAGACCCCATCATTAGCGGCTCTGAAAAATGCATTATTCCATTCTTTAATATATCCAAGATCCCTCTGAAAATTGGTGATAAACTTTCCAATGATTCTCTCGTTTGGCAAACCAACAACTTCACAAAACTTTCGATTTACTGTTGTAAAAGCTCCCTGACAATCACAACAATAAATAATATCATGAGAATTATTCACAAGGGTTTTGTAACGTTCGTCACCAAGTGCTATTAATTCTCTAAAAGCATAAATAACCTCAAGCTGTCTCTTAAGCTCATCTTCTGACTCTCTTAATTCCTTGTGTAGAGTAGTTAATATCAACTCTTCCATCTTCTGTCTAAGTTCTTGCTCATTAACTATTTTTCCATCTTCAAGTTGGCTGAGAGACTCTTGTTGTAATAATTCATAGTCAACAGGGTGATGCTCGTCATCTACAATGACCTTGGATACAAATGCCTTTGATTCATCGGATTCGAACTCCATTTTTACCCTCCAATCGTCAGAGTTTTAATAGCGAAATAGTTTATTATGTTATTATTCTTTCTGATATTAATAACTCCTCCTTTTCCCAACTTAGAAAGAATATAGTCAAATGAAGATCTCCGAATTGTAAAATTTTCAACAGACAGGACATCCCGCTGATTCTTCATTGGCCGGGCTGACGTAGACAATCCTTTCTTTTTCAGTGATCATAAAGACTTCATTATTTTATAAACGATTCATTCAACAGTAAAGATCTTGTCGAGCCGTATTCGTTTGATTAGATCCAATGGTAGCCCTTGAGCACCCGCCAGAACAAGCCTGCCGTTTTTTTCTTTGATGCGTTTATTAATAGTCACTAACGTTCCCAATCCAGAACTATCGATATAGGTAAGTCCAGAGAGATCAATCCTAAGGTCTGTAGCTCCTTGATCTATTGTTTCTAGCAGATCATCCCTTAGTAACGAAGCATCCATCACGTATACTTTGTCGTTCAAAGATACTGTCGCATGGTTTCCGCTGACTTTAATCGTATGTTTCATAATTCTTCTCCTTTACTCCGCAACTTTAAACCTATGATAATACTATGCAGATTCAGATTTCTAAAATATTTCTAAAAGGTATATTTGCAAAGTCTCGGCTAATCTTTCGCTATCGGCTTTACATATTTCGACATATTCGAGTACTTCTTCTAGATGACAATACTTTTTAAATTAAGATAGCATTTAGATCTTTAGTAATCCATAACAATCGCATATTATCTTAATCGATTTTAACTATTGTTAATTTATTTGCTAAAGCTGACTTGAACATCCGATAGTCATAAATCATAATCATAATCACAAGCTTAGTCAGCCCATTATTCAAAAATTGTGGATTGTTTTGTGTGTGGTAAATAGAATGGAAATATTTCCATTCTTTACTCCTTGCTTCAATTGCAAAGAGAACTCAAATGTAGTAATATAAGGACATTACAAAAACACATTTATGAAAGTCGGTGATTTGAGGATTGGCCATTAAACGAGTGAATAGTATCGAAGTTAGAAAGATCAATCGAAATACTATCTATAAGTTTTTATATAAGCATGAGCCTATATCTATACAAGAAATAGCTCAAACGCTCAATATGAGTTTACCCACAGTCACCCAAAATCTTAAAGAATTGCAAGAAAGAGATTTAATTATTGAGACTGGTTTATTCGAATCTACAGGGGGAAGAAAGGCCAAGGCAATCACGTATAATCGTCATAAATATGCAATAGGCTTAGATATTACTCGGAATCATGTAGGAATGGTAGTCATTGATTTAAGTGGTATGGTGATTAAAAATGTACGTAAGCAGTATCCGTTTATAAATTCTAAAGAGTATTTTAAAGGGGTTGGCGACCTAGTAAAGACTTTTATTGACGATAGTGAGATAGATAGTGGAGCTATTTTGGGGGTTGGGATTGCCTTACCTGCGCTATTATCAGCAGACAAACGACGGGTAAATTACGCGACAGTGATCGATTTTAAAGAGGGAAGAGTAGAGGATTTTTCTGAATTCATACCCTTTCCGTGCATATTAAGTAACGATGCCAATGCAGCAGGATTCACAGAACTATGGCATGAGGAAGATATCCAGAATGTAGTCTATCTTTCTCTAAATAATAGTGTTGGTGGATCAATTATCATAGGCAAAAATATTTATTCTGGTCAAAATCAACGTGGTGGTGAATTTGGACACATGACCATTGTCAGAGATGGTCGCACTTGCTATTGCGGACAAAAGGGTTGTGTCGATGTTTATTGCTCAGCGAAAATCTTATCAGATAGCACAAATGGAAATATAGCTGAGTTCTTTCGGTTGCTGAGAACAAATAGCGAACCGCAAAAAACTCTTTGGGAAGAATATCTAACGCACTTAGTAGTAATTATTAATAATTTGAGGATGCTTTATGATTGCAATGTAATTCTGGGTGGATATGCTGGGGCCTATATGGACGAATATATTGAACATTTAAGAGAATTGGTCTCCAGGAGAAATTCCTTCGAGGTTGATGGAAGCTATCTTCACGTCTGTAAATATAAGTTAGAAGCTACGGCAGTCGGGGCGGCCTTACAACATGTTGAAGGCTTCATAAATAATGTATAGCCTAGAGCTCAAGTTTGGCGGCATAAATTGCAATACTCTTGTAATACTAAGATATTATCACCCTTACTGGAAAACTCCGTTAATCCAGTAAGGGTGATTTTTTCCACGACTGGCAATTCCTAAGTAATTCTCAAATTACGACAGAGGTGCTGATTGGACCTCGAACATGATTAATAAAGGGGAGCCCACACAGCACAACTATTTTAACTATTGGTAAATTCTGAATATATACAATTTATATTACATAATGGTTGACTAATGTTAAAAAAACGTTATAATCTTATTAAAAGTAATTTACAAAAGTGTTATATAAATGGTGGGAAATAAGTCCAATTCTTCAACAGTTTAAGCAAGATAAACCGATAACAACTCTAATGTAAGATTCTACAGTTTCATGATCAGCATGAGAAATATGAGACAAATAATCTCATGGGGGAAGAATATGAAAGAACAAGTTAAGCTAAGAGTCTCTAAAATTGAGAAATCATTTCCAGGTGTCAAAGCTCTTGATAAAATCGACTTTGCGGTAAAAAAAGGTTCTGTTCACGTCTTGTGTGGGGAAAATGGGGCAGGAAAATCAACCTTAATGAAAATCATTAATGGAATCCATCAACCAGATAGTGGTCAAATTTTCATTGATGAAAAACCTGTTAAAATAAATAACCCTATTCAAGCGAGAACACTGGGGATCTCCATGATATTTCAAGAGATGAGTTACGTTCCCGAGATGACGGTTGAAGAGAATATTTTTCTGGGGAATCTTCCAGTCAATAAATTGGGGAGCGTTAATTGGAAGGAGGTAAGACAACGTACCAACGAGCTCTTAAGGGCGGAAAATTTGCCATATTCCCCGACGACCCTTCTTAAGGATCTAACGATATCAGATATTCAGATGCTGGAAATCATTAAAGCGATTTCTTACAATTCTGAGATTATTATCATGGATGAACCAACCTCAGCGATTACCCTTAAGGAAGTAGAGAAATTATTTGTTAAGATCAGAGAACTTCAAGCTAGAGGAGTCAGTATCATCTATATTTCCCATAAATTGGATGAGGTTTTCCAGATAGCGGATGAGATAACAGTCTTAAGAGATGGCACGGTTGTAGAGAGTCACCCTAAAGAAGAGCTGGACATCGAAACGGTTATTACCCTGATGGTGGGACGTAAACTTACCACTACCTATCCAAAGGAACAAGTCGCTATTGGAGAAGCGATGCTTCAGGTTGAAAACATGAATAGCCCTAATGTGTTTCACGATATCAATTTCCATGTCAGAAAAGGCGAAATCTTAGGTTTTGCGGGGTTAATGGGAGCCGGGCGGACCGAAGTAATGCGTTCTCTTTATGGTCTCGATGCTAGAACATCGGGTGTAGTGCAAATAAAGGGTCAGGAAGTTACGATTCGAAACGTCCGACAGAGCATTGATCACGGCTTGGTAATGCTTTCTGAGGATAGGAGAAGATACGGTATCATTCCTATGCGCTCGGTTAAGGAAAATACGACCCTAGCCTACTTAAAAAAAGTGTTTTACAATTTCAGGAACCACAAAAAAGTCGAGAAGACAATCGTCTCCGATATGCTTGCCAAAATGCGGGTTAGAACACCTACCATGGATACACCGATCGCCTCATTGAGTGGAGGAAATCAACAGAAGGTCGTTCTTGCTAAATGGATGATCCGAAATCCGGATATTCTAATCCTAGATGAGCCGACTCGAGGGATTGATGTCGGCGCTAAATTCGAAATTTATAAGCTCATGACTGATTTAGCCAGAGAGGGTAAAGTTGTTATTATTGTTTCTTCAGAACTTCCTGAGTTAATAGGGATGTGTGACAGAATTTATGTCATGGCCAAAGGGACCATTACAGGTGAGATTAACCGAGAGGATTTTTCTCAAGAGCTCATCATGAAGTATGCGACCGGAACTTTAACGTCTGACGGGGTGAACTAAAATGTCAACAGGAAATAATTTTTGGACTACTATAAAAAAGAAATATAGCATTTATTTAATCCTCATAGCCTTATTTATTGTCTGTTCGTTAGCCAATCCCAACTTTTTGTCGGTCAATAACTTGACGAACATTTCCCGACAGTTGGCAGTAACCACAATTTTGGCCCTAGGTGCAACGATGCTGATTATAAGCGGCATGCTGGATTTGTCATCAGGGTCCGTCCTGGCACTTGCAGGAGTCTTTGCGGTATCTGCCTACAAAACGACTGGGTCTTTATTCATAGCAATAATCGTTGGTATTCTGACTGCGGTTATCTGTAATATAATCAATGCCCTCATGATTAGTACGTTTAAGGCACCACCTTTTATTGCTACCTTGGCAATGCTTACAGTATCTCGCGGTGTGGCCCTTCTCTTTACAAAGGGACAGAATATCCTCCAGCTTGGACACTTTACGGTCTTGGGACAGGGATCTATCGGGGTCATTCCTATTCCTATAATTTTTCTGGTTGTTATTGCAGTTTTTACCTGGTATTTATTAAATCATACCCGATTTGGCCGTTCTCTTTATGCTGTTGGGGGTAATGAAGAAGCGTCGATTGCCTCAGGGATCAATGTTCATAAGGTTAAGTATACTGCCTTTATCATCAATGGTATTTTCGTAGGACTGGCTGGTGTTCTATTTATGTCTCGGGTCAATGCAGGGCTTCCCAATGGAGCTATCAATTACGAGTTTACAGCTCTCACTGCAGCAATTATTGGTGGGACGAGCTTTTCAGGTGGTGTTGGTACTGTCGGTGGTACACTGGCCGGTGCGTTTATTGTGGGATTTTTAGATAATATCATGAACCTAACCAATGTCGATTCCTACATGCAGCAAATAGTTCGTGGCTCGATTATTGCACTTGCAGTAATCTACGATATCCATACCAGGAACCGTCGAGCAAACAGTATGTTAGGAAGAATAGCGGACAAAGGTGCCACGAAAAAATAAAAACTGCAGATAAGGCTCTGGTTTATATTAAAAGCCATGCTGCCTTACTGTTTATAATAAAAATATAGAACGTAACGAGAAAGAAGGATGAGGAAAGAATGAAAAAAACACTGTTAAGCGTATTTTCAATGCTACTTGTGATACCTCTATTAGCTGGATGTGGAACAACAAGTAAGCCTGCAACGCCTGCTCCGAGTGATACGGCTAGTAGTCAGAAAACATACAAGGTCGCTTACATTGCTCGTGCTCAATCCGATTCGTTTGCAGCTTGGCTTGCCAATTCCGTTAAAGACGAAGCCCAAAAATATCCCAATATTAAACTTGAAGTATTTGATGGCCAAGCTAATGATGATAAAGAAAACTCCATGATCGAAAATGCCATTACCAGCAAATATGATTTGGTTATTGTTCAGCCAAATAGCGGAGAATCTCAAAGGCCTTATGTAGAGAAAGTCGTTAATGCCGGTATCTTTGCGATTACTACCAACGCGCGTATCTCGGGTATTAAAGGTGCGTCTTCAGTTGATGCGCAACCTTATGAGCAAGCGGGGGTTAATGCCCGTGCAGCTTTAACCCAAGTTCCACAGAACGCCAAAGTAGTTGTTTTACAAGGACCTTCAGGTAACTTCCATGCCGATGAACGACGTAAGAGTTGGCAGAAAGAGTTCTTTGACAAGCGCCCAGATGTTAAAATCGTTGGAGAACAAATTGCAAACTGGAACAAAGATGAAGCGATGAAGTATATGGAAGACTGGGTCCAAGCTAATGACAAGATTGACGCGGTTATTTCCATGAATGATAACATGGCTGCCGGAGCCCTTGAAGTAGTAAAAGGCAATCCAAAATATGAACATATGCTCGCTTATGGTGTTGATGGAACCGCTGAAGCGATGTTCCTCATCAAAGAGGGCAGAATGACTTCTACATGTTTACAAAATGCCAATGAGCTTGCTGAGAAATTATTAGATTCAAGTAACAAACTTTTAACCGGTAAAGAAAAAGAAATTAATACCGATATTGGGAACCCTCTCGTTAACAAAGACAATGTGGATCAATACATTGAAATCCTCAAGAAATCTGGAACAATTAAATAATCCATTTTGGCTCTCTGGAGTCTGTAAACAGGACATTCTTCCGCAGGGATGAATGTCCTGTTGGGCAAACAGCCAAGCTAATGGGTAGGTGCTCTGACCTTAGCGCTTAAATGTGATTGTACTTTTTTTAACTAACATATTCACCTTAAGGAGGGAAACTCAATGAAAAATAGAGCAGCCTACATGACCGGTCTTAACAAAATGGAAATACGAGAGATCGAGGTCCCTGTACCGAAAGAAAAACAAGTCCTTGTGAAACTTGAATATGTAGGAATTTGCGGTTCTGACGTCCATTATTTGGAGTATGGGAAAATCGGCGATTTTATCGTCAATGGTGATTTTATACTCGGTCATGAATGCGCAGGAACTATAGTTGCGGTTGGATCAGGCGTCGAAAAATTAAAGGTAGGCGATAAAGTAGCCTTAGAGCCGGGATGCACCTGTGGTCAATGCGAATTTTGCAAGACGGGACGATACAATCTTTGCCCGGATGTAGAATTTTTAGCTACACCACCCTATCATGGTTGCTTAGTGAACTATATAGCCTTTCCGGAAAATATGGCCTTTAAGTTGCCGGATATGATCTCAACGAAAGAGGGCGCACTCGTTGAACCCTTAGCAGTTGGTATGCATGCTGCCAAGCAGGGTAATGTCAAGTTGGGAGATTCAGTAGTGATCCTGGGATCAGGGACAATTGGCCTGGTCACACTTTTGGCCTGTAAAGCATTTGGCGCTACGGATATAACCGTGGTGGATGTTATTCCCAAGCGGCTTGAGTATGCTAAAAAACTGGGAGCTACAACAGTTATCAATGCTACAGAAGTCGATGTTCTAGCTGAAATCGATAAACTTACTAATAAACAAGGCGTCGATATCGTCATAGAGACGGCAGGGTCAGCCACAACAATTGCGCAAACCCCTTATCTAATAAAAAATGGCGGGTGCATCGTTCTTGTCGGCATGGCACCTCAGGATATTATTGAATATAACTTTGCCAAAATCCTGGCTAAGGAAGCAGAAATTAAATCAGTCTTTCGTTACAGAAATATCTATCCCCAAGCGATAAAAGCAATTTCCAAGGGCGTCATCGATATCTCGGGGATTATTACGCACGAGTTTGCTTTTGATGAGGTTGCCCAAGCATTTGACTTTGTAATTAACCATAAGCAAGAGGTTGTTAAAGCCGTCATCAAAATCGATTAGTCTCAGGTTAACCACATTTGTGGACTTTTAAATCAGAAGGGGTGCGCGATGCAATATTTACTTGGCGTTGATTTAGGAACTTCGGGTACAAAAACAGTGTTATTTGATCTTGTAGGGAACGCAATCTGTTCTAAGACGATTGAATATCCATTATTTCAGCCAGCTAACGGTTGGGCAGAGCAAGACCCTTCTGATTGGTGGAATGCCACATGTGATGGGATTAAATACGTTATTAATAAGAGTGGAATCGATGCTGCTGAAATCGCTGGTATAGGTCTTTCGGGACAGATGCATGGGCTGGTCATGCTCGACAAAAATGGTGGTGTTTTAAGAAAATCAATTATTTGGTGCGATCAGCGAACAGCTAATGAATGCCAGCAGATGAATAATCTAATCGGTGAAAAAAGGCTCATTGAAATTACCGCTAATCCTGCTCTAACGGGCTTTACCGCTTCAAAAGTACTCTGGGTTCAGAACCATGAACCGGAATTATACGAGAAATGTGCCCACATTTTATTGCCGAAGGATTATATTCGATACATGTTGACCGGTGAATACGCTACAGAAATGTCTGATGCTTCAGGTATGCAGCTAATGGACATTCCTAAACGTTGTTGGTCTGATGAGCTCTTAACCAAATTTAAGATCGACAAGTCCATGCTGGGGAAGTTATATGAATCACCTGATGTTACCGGCATGGTACATCGCAGGGCAGCCGAGCTGACGGGTCTTCGTGAGGGCACAATTGTTGTAGGCGGTGCTGCTGATAACTCGGCGGCGGCCGTGGGTACAGGGGTTGTAAGGGCGGGAAATGCTTTTACTACCCTGGGTACTTCCGGTGTTATCTATGCAATATCGGATGATGTCTCCATTGACCTCCAGGGACGGGTTCATACCTTATGTAGTGCAGTGCCTGGCAAATGGACAGTCATGAGCTGCACTTTGGCTGCCGGCTTATCGCTAAAATGGTTA
>Ga0074193_1002016_pt1 | contig 20700 bp, 15 predicted proteins | sample EPASupsiteHSE605_FD_64523 | JGI IMG/M metagenome (GOLD analysis project Ga0074193, IMG submission 64523) | Bioremediated contaminated groundwater from EPA Superfund site, New Mexico - Sample HSE6-05 | ecosystem: Environmental > Aquatic > Deep subsurface > Groundwater > Contaminated ... | reverse complement strand
GCCGTGGCGGCAAAGCTCAGCTATATTGCAGCCGGTCTGAGCAGGCTTATGGGTATGCCGGAAGCGCCGCGAGGCTTTGAGAAACTGCAGATAAAGGAGATAAGCCCAAATGAGCACAAAGAAGACAATACCTGACCCGAAGGAGGAAAAAGCGGAGTCCGCGGCTGAAAACACTCCCGATACAGCCGTAACGGAGGAAAAAGCTCCGGATACACGGGCAGGCAGGAAATTTGAAAAATCAAACGATAAAACAGCTGAGGAGCTGAAAAAAGCGCAGGCCGAGCTTGCCGCCGAAAAGGATAGATATATCAGGATGCTTGCCGAATACGACAATTTCCGCAAGCGCAGCCAGAAAGAGCGCGAAAGTGTTTATTCAGACGTACGCGCGGACACGGTAACGAAGTTTCTTGTCGTTTATGACAACCTTGAGCGCGCGCTCAAGCAGGCGACGGCGGACGAAGCCTACAGCCGAGGCGTCGAGATGATTTTTACCCAGTTCAAGGAAATCATCGAGAAGCTGGGAGTGTGCGAAATCAATGCCGGAGCCGGCACGAAATTTGATCCCGCGATACACGACGCCGTAATGCACGTCGAGGACGAAAACTTCGGTGAGGGCGTTATAGCGGAGGAATTTCAGAAGGGCTTTAAGCTGGGCGACAGAGTAATCCGCTGCAGCGTCGTAAAGGTCGCAAATTAAAACGTAGATTCCGGAGGAAAACTCCCATCTAAATAAACGGACATAAATAAGTTTTTATATTCATATCAGGAGGAAAAACAATGAGTAAAATTATCGGTATAGATTTAGGTACTACAAACAGCTGCGTAGCCGTAATGGAAGGCGGCGAATCCGTCGTTATCGCAAACGCTGAGGGCAACAGAACAACCCCCTCCGTCGTAGCGTTTTCAAAAACAGGCGAGCGTCTGGTCGGGCAGGTCGCAAAGCGTCAGGCAGTCACAAACCCCGACCGCACGATAAGCTCCATCAAGCGTGAAATGGGCACAAACTACAAGGTCACCGTGGACAGCAAGTCCTACACGCCGCAGGAAATCTCCGCAATGATACTCCAGAAGCTCAAGGCGGACGCCGAAAGCTATCTCGGAACGAGCGTCACCGAAGCCGTTATCACGGTTCCCGCATACTTCTCCGACGCTCAGCGTCAGGCGACCAAGGACGCGGGACGCATCGCGGGTCTCGACGTTAAGCGTATCATCAACGAGCCGACAGCCGCGGCTCTCGCCTACGGCATCGACAAGGAATCCGACCAGAAAATCATGGTCTATGACCTCGGCGGCGGCACCTTCGACGTATCAGTTCTCGAAATCGGCGACGGCGTAATCGAAGTCCTCGCAACAGGCGGCAACACCCGTCTCGGCGGCGACGATTTTGACGAGTGCGTTACAAAGTTCCTCATCGAGGAATTCAAAAAGTCCTCCGGCGTTGACCTCTCCACCGACAGAGTCGCGCTCCAGCGTCTGCGCGAGGCCGCAGAGAAGGCGAAAATCGAGCTTTCCGGCGTAACCACCTCAAATATCAATCTTCCTTATATAACAGCCGACGCAAACGGCCCCAAGCACCTCGACGTTACACTCACAAGGGCGAAGTTCAACGAGCTTACGCATCACCTTGTCGAGAAGACCGTAGGACCCGTACGTCAGGCGCTCACAGACGCCGGACTTTCGGCAGGCGAGCTTTCAAAGGTTCTCCTTGTCGGCGGCTCGACCCGTATTCCCGCCGTTCAGGACATGGTCAAGTCTCTCACCGGCAAGGAAGGCTTCAAGGGCATCAACCCTGATGAATGCGTCGCGGTCGGCGCGGCTATCCAGGGCGGCGTTCTCGGCGGCGACGTCGAAGGCATCCTGCTTCTCGACGTTACCCCGCTTTCCCTCGGTATCGAAACTCTCGGCGGCGTCTGCACAAAGCTCATTGAGCGTAACACGACGATTCCGACCAAAAAGAGCCAGATTTTTTCCACCGCTGCCGACAACCAGACCAGCGTTGAAGTCAACGTTCTGCAGGGCGAGCGTGAAATGGCTCAGTACAACAAGAGTCTCGGACGCTTCCACCTCGACGGTATCGCGCCGGCACGCCGCGGCGTTCCTCAAATCGAAGTCACCTTTGATATTGACGCAAACGGCATAGTCAACGTATCCGCAAAGGATATGGGTAACGGAAAGATCCAGCACATAACCATCACCGCTTCCTCTAACCTCTCCAAGCAGGACATCGAAAAGGCAGTCAAGGAAGCCGAGCAGTTCGCGGCTGAAGACGCGAAACGCAAGGAAGAAATCGACGTACGCAACACGGGCGATCAGATGGTCTACCAGACCGAGAAGACGCTTTCAGAAATGGGCGACAAAATCGATTCCGCCGACAAAGCCGAAGTCGAAGGCGCTCTCGGTAAGCTTAAGACAGCTCTTTCCGGCACCGACACCGAATCGATCAAGACGGCGACAGAGGAACTCACTCAGGCCTTCTACAAGGTCAGCGAAAAGCTCTACTCACAGACCGGCGGCGCCGCCGGCGGCTGCGGCGACCCGAACTGCGACTGCGGCGGAACCGGAAACGGCGACTGCAGCCACGAACAAAAGGGCGGTTCGGACGGACAATATTACGACGCGGACTACGAAGTAGTTGACGACGACGGCAAAAAGAAATAAAATGAATCAACTATACTCAAGGGCGCACATATGTGCGCCCTTGAGCCGAGAAAACTTTCAGCGCGAAAGGGACTCTATTTATGGCAGATAAAAGGGATTATTACGAGGTCTTGGGGCTTGATAAAAGCGCTCAGGACAGCGATATAAAAAAGGCCTACCGCAAGCTCGCAAAAGAAAACCACCCGGACCTTAATCCGGGCGACGCTTCGGCGGAGGCCCGCTTTAAGGAGATTGCCGAGGCTTACGCGGTCTTATCCGACCCCGACAAAAAATCGAAGTACGATCAGTTCGGTCACGCGGCTTTCGACCCCTCGATGGGCGGAACCGGCGTTGATTTCGGGGACATTTTCGGCGACCTGGGCGATATTCTGGGCGGTATTTTCGGCGGCGGCAGGCAGCGTCAGCAGAACGGACCCATGCGCGGAGAAAGCATACGCACGGGCATAAGCATCACCTTTGAGGAGGCCGCTTTCGGCTGCGAAAAGGAACTCAGCATCGCGAGGATAGAGGATTGTTCCGACTGCAAAGGCACGGGCTGCACGGCAGGCACCACCGCCGAAATCTGCCCCGAATGCAGGGGCAGCGGCGCCGTTCATCAACAGCAGCGCACACCTTTCGGCATAATGCAGACGACCGTGACCTGCAAGACCTGCGGCGGCTCCGGTAAAATCATACATCAGCCCTGCAAGACCTGCGGCGGCACGGGTTCTCTGCGCCGCCAGCGCAAGGTTTCCGCCAACATTCCCGCCGGCATCGACGACGGGCAGAGCATTGTTCTGCGCGGGCTCGGTAGCGCGGGCAAAAATAACGGGCCTGCCGGCGACCTTCTTGTAACAGTCGCCGTACGACCCCACCCACTGTTCAAGCGCGACGGCTCCTCCGTTTTGTTTACCCTGCCGATTTCCTTCGTTCAGGCGGCGCTCGGAGCCGAGGTCGAGATACCCTCGCTCGACGGAAAAATCAAATACTCCATACCCGAGGGCACGCAGACGGGAACCGTTTTCCGCCTTAAGGATTTGGGCATTCCCTATATCCGTGGAAAGGGACGCGGAGACGAGTTCGTCACCGTGAAGGTCGTGACGCCCGAAAATCTGGGCGAAGCGCAGAAGGCAGTGCTTCGGGAATTCGCAAAAGCCACGGGCGAGAGCCTGACGCCCCCAGACGCTTCATCCAAGAAAAAACATAAAAAATAAACGTAAAACAGCTCTCAGCCATACGGCTGAGAGCTTTTAGCTTAGGTTCGTTTGTTTTCCTCGACATGGAGTAAAACCTTCTCTACGCGCTGACCGGAGACCTCAAGCACCGTGACCGTCAGATTCTCAAACCTGAAGCTCTCCCCGATTTCGGGAAAACGCCCGAAGTTTTCGATTGTCCAGCCGCCCACCGTGGCGCTGTCCGTTTCAAAGCTGTCCTCGCTGCGGTCCACCATTTCAAGAAAATCCGAGATATTCATGTCGCCGTCCAGCTCAAAGAGGTCCTTGCCGTGCTCAATGACCTCGGGTTCGAACTCGTCGGTTTCGTCCCAGATATCGCCGACCAGCTCCTCGAGAACGTCCTCCATGGAAACGACGCCCATCGAGCCGCCGTATTCGTCGGTTACAATTGCAAGGTGCGTTCTGTTCTTGCGCATCTCGGCAAGGACGGCCGGAAGCTTAACGGTTTTATAGACATAGCAGGGCTTGATAAGCAGCGGGCGCAGGTCGATTTTTTCCGTGCCTGTTATGGCTTTGAAGAAATGGTTCAGATAGAGGATGCCGATGATGTTGTCGACACTGTCCTCATAAACGGGCAGACGCGAATACGGCGAGCGGTCGATAGTTTCAAGTATCTCCTGCCAGTCGTCGTCGATGTCGATGGAGACCATATCGACCCTGCTTGTCATTACCTCGCTTGCGGAGATTTCCGAAAAGTCCAGCGCCGCCTGCAGAAGCTCGCTTCTGTCGATGTCAATAACGCCCTCGTCCTCAACGGTTTCGATGATTGAAAACAGCTCCTCGACCGCAGCGTCCTGTTCGTCGGCGGGTTTCTCGCCCTTAAGCGGTTTAATGATAAGATGGATGAGCGACACGACAAGGAACACAAGGGGTTTTAGGACAATCATCAGCGCGCGGACGACATAAGCGTTGTCGACAGCAGTTTTGTTAGCGTTTTTCTTCGCGGCAATCTTGGGTATCGTTTCGCAGAAGATGATTATCAGCACCGTGATAAGAACGGTTCCGAGCGTCGTCGCAAGCGCTTCGCCGCCGTTTTTCGCAAGCTTCAGCGCAATGATAGAGACTATCGAGGACGCGGCAATGTTGGACAGGTCGTTAAGTATCAGTATGCTCGAGAGCATATCGTCATAGCTGTCATAAATTTTGCAGGCAAGGACTGCGGCCTTGTTGCCGCTTTCGCCCATGTTCTCGAGCCTCAGTCTGTTTGCCGAGGAATAAGCCATTTCGACGCTGGAGGAGAAAGCCGCAAACAGCATAAGCACAACGACCGCGGCGGCGTAATAATAAATAGCCGAACTCATTTGCCGTCCCTCCCTTCCTCTGCGGACACGGAGGGCAGAACAGCGTTGAGCTTCACAATCCTGTGCTGCTTCATTTCCTTGACGGTGATTCGAAGACCGTTATAATCAAAATAATCACCCTCGTCCGGTATGCGGTCAAAATGCTCATAGGCCCATTCGCCAAGTAGCTTATGCTCAAACTCGAAGTCGTCGGGGTCCTCGAAGTCTATAAGCTCAAAGCCCTCCTCAATTCCGAGCTCGGGGTCGAGATCGAAGCTGCCGTCGGAATTTCGGACGCAGGATTCCTTTACCTCGTCATCCTCGTCCCATATATCGCCGACAAGCTCTTCAAGTATGTCCTCGACGGTCACGATGCCGAGCGTTCCGCCGTAATTATCCGTAACTATCGCCATATTGAGCCTTTTACGGCTCATTTCCGAGAGGAGCTCGTCGATTTTCGTGCTCTGATGAGCAAAATAAATATCGTCGAGAACGGAGCGTACGTCAAGAACGTCCCCCTGCTTGATATAAGCCTTAATGAATTTCCGAATCTGAAGAACGCCGATGATATTGTCGATGCTGCCCTCGTAAACCGGGAAGCGGCTGTGCCTTGAAGCCTTGACAAAAGCGATTATTTCCGCAAGCGGCGTTTCTATGTCTATCGAAGCGACGTCGACACGCGGCGTCACGATGCTCTCGACCGTAACGTCCGCGAACATGAGAGCCGAATGTACAAGGTCGCCGCGCTCGGCGTCAAGGTCGCCGTCGTCCTTCATGTTTTCGATGATGTCATAAAGCTCGTCCTCCGTCACCGAAACCTCGCTGTCGCCCTTGGTGTGCCTTGCCACCGACTGACCGATCTTAGTCAGAACATAGGCAATCGGAGCAAAAATGCGCATAAAAAAGCAGAGGGATGAGGCAAGCGAAAGAGAAAACCGGCCGCTGTATTTTTTGCCGATGCTCTTGGGAAGCATTTCCCCCACAAAGAAAAGGACGAGCGTCGTTATGACGGTCGAAATCGTGACGGCCGAGACGCCCCATTTAGTAGTCACAAGAACCGTAACGATTGCGGCGGTGACGATTTGCATGATATTGGTGCCGATAAGTATTGTGGTAATTGCCTTGTCGAAATTGTCAAGAACATAAAGCGCTTTTTTAGCGCGGCGGTCGCCCCTGTCGAGCTCCGACTTCAGCTTGATACGGCTGACGGACGCAAAAGCTGTTTCCGCAGTCGCAAAATATGTTGCGCCAGCAACCAGCAGAAGAATTATAAACCAGGACAACCAACTGCCCTCATCCATTGCGGATAATCACTCCTTAAAGCCTATGTACATTATTATATATAATATTACAAGGTATTTTATCACGCTGTATAGGGCAAGTCAATTGAGAGTTTCCGGCGAATTCAGGCGGAAAGGCTAAAAATTCCCGGTATGACCCTATTGCGCACGCACCGTATGTCCGTTTTCCGCCGTCACCCGTGCATAGCCCGTCAGACTGAAAATTCTGCGCCGTACCACTTTATATATGAGTAAGGATATGCTATACTTACCCTATATTGTGAAAGGAGCGACAGTATGCTGAAACTCGTTTTAGGCGCCGCGGGCAGCGGAAAAACTTCGCTCATTACAAACGAAATACGCGAAAAGGTATCCTTGCGCCAGAGCGGGATTATTATGCTCGTACCTGAGCAGTACAGCTTTGAGGCCGAGCGCGAGCTTTGCTTCGTCTGCGGAGAGCGTCTTTCGCTCTATGCCGAGGTGCTTAGCTTCTCGCGGCTTGCAGTGCGCGTTTTTCAGGAGACGGGCACGGGCGGAAGGCTCCCTCTCGACAAAGGCGGCCGGCTTCTTTGTATGTCGCTCGCCCTGAGCCAGATTAGCTCGCGTTTGAAGCTGTATTCCGCAGCCAGAAACAAAGCGGAGCTGCAAACGAGCCTTCTGCAGGCCGTTTCGGAGCTTAAAGCCGCGAACATCAGCTCAGACGAGCTGAACAAGGCCGCTTCGTCCGCCGGCGCCGGTCTATCCGAAAAGCTTTGCGACCTTGCTCTTTGTCTTGAAGCCTACGACGCGGTTCTCGCGCAGGGCAGAGCAGACCCCTCGGACAGGCTCTCAAGGCTTGCGGAGACCTTAGCCCAAAGCTCTATCGGGAGCGAAGGACCTGTATATATTGACGGCTTCACCGACTTCACGGGCTCTGAGCTTCTGGTAATAAAAGAACTTCTACGAAAGAACGCTGAGCTCACGGTCTGCCTGACCTGCGACGGACTTTACGGCAACAGCGAGCATTTTGAACCTTCCCGCAGGGCGGCAAACACGCTTATGCGCTTTGCAAAGGACTTTGATATTGAAACCTCGGTCGTCATTACTGAAGCAAGCCCCGACAAGGCTGCCCCGCTGCGCTTTCTGGAAGAAAAGCTATACAGCTACAGCTCCGAAACGCGGGAAAACACCGACGGCTGCATAAGCATTGTCAAAGCGGAGAGCCTGCGCGCCGAGTGTGAGGCGGCGGCGGCAAAGTGCCTTGAGCTTGCGCGCGAAAAATCCTGCCGCTTTCGCGACATCGCAGTCGCCGTGCGCGGCTTCGACTCATACGCCGCGGCGCTTGAGGAGACCTTCCGCTTCTACGGCGTCCCGCTTTTCACGGCACGGCGCGGCAGCATCCTTCAAAAACCCGTCGCCGCGCTGATTTCAAACGCCTTTGACATCATTTTCGGCGGCTGGGAAGCAGGCGCCGTCCTCAGCTATATGAAAACCGGTCTGACCGCGATTTCGCAGGATGACCGCGACTTTTTGGAAACCTATGTCACTATGTGGGATATTCACGGCTCGATGTGGACGCGGAAGAAGCCCTGGACTCTGCACCCCGGCGGCTTCGGCATGGAACCGACAGACGAATCGGCGAAGCTGCTTTCAAAAATCGACGAAATAAGACGAGCTCTGGCTTCCCCTCTCATGGGGCTTTCCGAGGCCGGTAAAGAGGCGCAGACTGCGACCGAACAGGCAAAGGCTCTCTCCTGTTTCCTCACAGCGCTCAAGCTTCCCGAAACTCTTGAAAAAAAAGCTGCCGAGCTGTGCAGCGCCGGCCGTGAGCTTCCTGCCGCGGAATACGTCCAGCTCTGGGACATAGTATTGAAATCACTCGAGCAGACAGCCGCCATTCTCGGGGAAAGCCCAATGACTCAGGAGCAATTTTCAAAGCTCTTTTTGCAGACGCTCTCGCAATACGACGTTTCCGCGATTCCCGTTTCGCTCGACCGTGTTTCGGCTGGCGATATGGACAGGATGCGCCGCCGCCGCATAAAGCATCTCATCATACTCGGAGCCTCGGACGATGCTCTTCCGCAAATGTCTTCGGGCGGCTCGCTTCTTTCAAATGAGGAGCGCGAGGAGCTAGGCTCACTCGGGCTTGCGCTCGGCGGCGGAGCGGACGAGCTCTCCCGCGAGCTTGCGCTCATATATAACTGCGTGACCCTGCCCTCCGAAACGCTGACGCTCTCCTACTGCGCTCAGTCCGAAGGCGGCGCACAGGCAAGACCGAGCTTTCTCATTACCCGCGCAAAGCTTCTTTTCGGGCTTGCGGAGCAGCCTGTGAATCTTTCAAAAATACGGCTAAACGCTCCCGGACCCGCCTTCCTGCTCGCGGTGAACGGGGACTGCGGCGAATATTCCGCCCTTGCCCTTTCGTATTTTTCTGAAACCGGAGCGGGAAAACTACGGCTTGCGGAGCTGCGGCAAAAAGCGGGTCTCTCGCGCGGCAAGCTCTCCACGGACTCCGTCAAAACGCTTTACGGCGATGAGCTCTCGCTCTCGCCCTCGCGCACGGACGCTTATTCCGCCTGCCGCTTCTCATATTTTCTCCGCTACGGGCTGAAACTCGAGGAATCGGAGCGCGCCGGCTTCGAGGCGCCCGAGCTCGGGACCTTCATGCACTACGTCCTAGAAAATGTGGCAGGCGAGATATCAAAGGGCGCGGGCTTCAAAAGCGTGACTGGGGACGTGACAAACGCGCTCGTCGACAAATACTCCGAGCTTTATATTTCCGAGAGGCTCGGCGGCTTCGAGGACAAATCGCCCCGCTTTGTCTACCTTTTCGGCAGGCTCCGTCCCTCCGTGCGCCGCGTTGTTGCGGATATGGTACGCGAGCTTTCAAAATCGGACTTTGTTCCGCTCGACTTTGAGCTTGGGCTCGGCAGAGGCGGCGAACTGCCTCCCGTGAGCATCGGGGATGATGAGAATAGGCTCTTAATCAACGGCGTCGCCGACCGCGTGGACGGCTGTTTCCGCGGCGGCAAGCTCTATCTGCGCATAATCGATTATAAAACCGGCAAAAAATCCTTCTCGCTTTCGGACGTCTGGTACGGCATGGGAATGCAGATGCTCCTTTACCTTTTCGCGCTTGAGCAAGCGGGTGAAAAACGATACGGCAAGGAGATTGTTCCGGCGGGGGTGCTCTATGTCCCGGCGCGGGACACTCTCGTTTCCGCAAACATCGACCTTTCGGACGAGGAGTTGGCGGCGGCAAAGGCGAAAACTCACAGAAGAAGCGGGCTTATCCTAGACGACAGTGGTATCATAGCCGCGATGGAGAATTCCGACAGCCCTGAGTATATACCCGTGAGTATAAAAAAAGACGGCTCTTTGAGTTCCGACAGTCTTGCAAGCCTCGAGCAGTTCAAAGCACTTCACAAGCACGTCGACGGGCGGCTCCTTGAGCTGGCGGAAAACCTTTCCGGCGGAAAAATCGAAGCCTCGCCCTATTACAGAGGGGATCAGGATAACGCCTGCCTCTGGTGCCCTTACGCCGCGGTCTGCCGCTTCGACGAAAAGTGCGACAAAATACGCTATCTTTCAAAGCTGAAGCCCAATGAATTCTGGGAAAGACTGGAGGACAGGCAATGAGCAGATTTGAACTGACCCCCGACCAGAAAAACGCCGTATATTCACGCTCTTCCTCCCTTCTTGTCTCCGCCGCGGCGGGCAGCGGAAAGACGCGGGTGCTCACCGAGCGGCTCATGGCCTATGTCACGGACAAAAAAGACCCGAAGGACATAAGCTCCTTTCTCATCATCACCTACACCCGCGCGGCAGCGGCCGAGCTTCGCTCAAGGATACTTGAAGAGCTTTCCCTGCGTGCGGCTGAAGAGCCGGAGAACCGCCGTCTGCGCCGTCAGACAACGCTTTGCTACAGAGCGCAGATCGGTACGATACACAGCTTCTGCACCCAGATACTCCGCGAATACTGCCACAAGGCGGGTCTTACGCCTGATTTTCGCGTCGGCGACGAGGACAAATGCGCGGAGCTTAAAGAAAAAGCGCTCGACAAGACTCTGGAAAACGCCTATGAACATATTGCGGAGGACGGCGATTTTGCCTCGCTTGTAGAAAGCGTCGGCGCGGGCAGGGACGATTCCCGTCTTGCACGAACCGTACTAGGACTAAACGATAAAATGCAGAGCCACCCCTATCCCGAAAAGTGGGCGGCTTCTCAGCTTGCCTCGCTTGACGTATCCGGTCTTACCGACGCCGGCAAAACAGTCTGGGGACGAGAACTCATGGACACGGCAAGGCAGACCGCGCTTTACTGGCTTGGGCGGCTTGAAGCTATGCTTGCTTTCCTCAACTCCGAAGAATCCGAAAACGCTCCGATAATCTCCGCCTACGGCGAAAGCCTGTGCGAAACCATGGACGCCCTCCGCAGCTTCATCCGTGCGCTCGACAGAAGCTGGGATGAAGCGGAAAGCGTACTCCCAATACCCTTCCCGCGCTTCAAACCGCTCAGAAAATACGAGTTTGAGGAGCGGAAAAATGCGCTCGTTTCGGCGCGCGAGGGCTGCGTCAAAGCGTGCAAAAACCTCTGTGCCGTTTTTGACGCGCCTTCGGAAAAGCTGCTGCGCGAGCTCTCGGCGACCGCTCCCGCTATGCGTGCGCTGATTAAGCTGACGCTCGAATTTGACAGGCTCTACTCTGTGGAAAAGAGGCGTCTCAATCTTCTGGACTTTTCCGATCTCGAGCATTTCGCCGTGAAGCTCCTGAGCGACCCCGAAACTGGGGAGCCGACGGAAACGGCGCTTGCCGTCTCGCGCCGTTACACGGAGATAATGGTGGACGAGTATCAGGACGCCAATGCCGTGCAAGACCTCATCTTCCGCTGCATCTCACGCGGAGGGAACAACGTCTTCATGGTGGGCGACGTCAAGCAGTCAGTCTACCGCTTCCGTCTTGCCGATCCCTCGATTTTCATAAAGAAATACCACGATTACAAAGACTTGATGTCCGCAGAGGATATCGAACCGAAGAAAATTCTCCTGCAGAGCAATTTTCGTTCTGACAGTAACATTCTCGGCGCTTGCAACCATGTTTTCAAAAATCTGATGAGCGAAGCTCTCGGCGAGATTTCGTATGACGACGAAGCGGCCCTTATCCATCCCGACCCCACACAGCTGCCCCGCGGAAAGGTAACGCTCACCGTTCTTGCCGTTCCTCAGGCGGAGGATGGCGAGGAGCGACCCGACAAGACCTATCTTGAAGCAAAAATGGTTGCGCGTCAAATCAAGCAGCTTATCGGGGACGGAGAAGCCCTTCTCGACAACGGTACTGAGCGTCCCATGAGATACGGCGATGTCGCGATTCTGCTGCGCTCTCCTAATACAGCGGGCGCCGCCTTCCGTCGCGCGCTTCTTGAGGAGGGAGTACCGGTTTTTGCCGAGCAGGGCGGCGGTTTCTTCACATCGCCGGAGATTCTAATTACGACGTCATTATTGTCCGTTATAGATAATCCTCACCGTGATATTCCGCTTGCTTCAGTTCTCTCATCCCCCGTTTTCGGCTTCACAGCCGACGAGCTCTCACTCATTCGAGCAATTGAACGGAACGGCGATTTCTTTTCCGCGCTCACAAAGGCTGCCGAAGACATCGAGAAGTGCCGCTCCTTTCTTGATACGCTCAGAGAACTTCGCGTTCTTTCCGAGGACATCGGCGTATATGAGCTCCTGTGTGTAATATACGACCGCCTTGCGCTGACCGCCGTCTGCTCCGCGATGCCGGGGGGCTCGGTCTGCAGCGGAAATCTGATGCTGCTTCTGGAATACGCCGCAAAATTCGAGGAAAACGGTTATCGCGGACTGTACGGTTTTCTGAAACAGCTCAAACGCATGGAAGAACGCGGCGAGGAGCCGTCCTCCGTAGCGGGAAGCTCCGGCAATACGGTTTCGATAATGAGTATTCACAAGTCGAAGGGTCTGGAATTTCCCGTCGTCTTTCTTGCCAACACCTCGCGCGAATTCAATAAAATGGATTTGCGCTCGCCCGTGCTCATACATCCCGAGCTCGGTCTCGGCTGCAAGCTGACCGATACGGAGCGCGGCATCGAGTATCCGACGCTCGCGCGCCGCGCCGTCGCGTCACGCCTCAATTCCGAAATGCTCTCCGAGGAAATGCGCGTGCTGTATGTCGCGATGACGAGAGCAAAGGAAAGACTGTATATTTCGTGCACGTCGAAGGATCCCGCAGCGCTCATCGAAAAGCTCTCGGAGAACATTTCGGTGCCCATGAGCCCCGAAGCTCTCAAAGCCCTGCCGTCAATGGCGCACTGGCTCATCTCGGCGGCACTCATCGAAAACGGCGGGCTTCTCACGCTCAGAACGGAGGATCCGGCGCCTGACGGCGTTTCCGATGAGTCCGACCCCGAAGCACCGGAAACCGCGTGTAAGACTCCGGACGAAGCAGAGCTTGCGGAGCTGAAAAGGGTGCTGAACTGGAAATATCGGTTTGAATATGCCGCTAAACTGCCATCCAAGCTCACGGCAACCTCTCTTCCGCAGGATGACACGGACACGGACGGGGAGGCTATCACAAAAGAGCGCACGTTTTCCTTCCGTCTCCCCGATTTTGCGGGGGATGACCGCCCACTGACGGGCTCTGAGCGCGGTGTGGCGACGCATATCGTAATGCAGTTCATCGATTTTGCTAAAACCTCCGACCTTGAGGAAATTGAGGGCGAGATTGAAAGGATTAAAGCTCTTGGTCAGCTCAGCGAAAGACAGCTAAAGGCCGTGGACAGATTCTCGATACTTGGCTTTTTTACCTCCGATACGGGACGCCGCATCAAAGCCGCCGACGCGGTCTACCGTGAAAAGCGTTTTTCCCTTCTCTGCCCGGCGGGAGTATTTTTACCGGAAGGGGGAAACGAAAGCGTCCTTTTGCAGGGCGTTGTAGACTGCTGCATCGAGGAAAACGGCTCGCTTGTGATAATCGACTACAAGACGGACCATGTGGCGAAGGATACTCTGCAGGACGCCACAGAGCATTATAAAAAGCAAATGCTCGCGTATGCCTACGCCATGTCGCGTATTTTCGACAAGCCTGTTTCCGCCTGTCTGCTGTGCTTCCTGCGCGCTGGTCTAGTTTCCGAAATAGCGCCGCAGCAGCTCTTCTGAAGAAATGAAAAAATGGGCCGTTATGGCCCATTTTTTCATTTCTTCAGCCGCATTGAGGCTTTAAATCTATATAATTGTTCTCAATGTATCAAGTATTATTTCAGAATAAGCGATACTTTCTTTCTTTTTGCTTCTGAAAGGATCTTTCTGCTCTCGATGCTCTTTTCGCGCATCTGCATAATCTCCGCGGGTAAAAACGCGCTGTCAAGCTTAGCAAGCTTGTTCGCCTTCATCTTCTTCCAGATAAGACAGGCGGCAACTATTGCGGCGGGAATAGCGATTAAGAAGACGGGCGTCACAAGAGTGCCTAAGCCTGTCACTATGAAGCACATAGCAGCGGTTATCAGTATCACGAGGAGGGTCCCGCCGACTGTTATTCCGCGCTTTTGGGAAACATACTGAGGATTTGCCGCCAAGAAGCCGTTGTAAGCGTTTTCATAGGCGCCGATATTCCCCTGATGGAAAGCAATTTCGTCGTTGAGCCTACCGGATTGCTGTTGGATGTGCGGCAAAGATAGATAGTCGGTCTTGCAGCGGACTGCAATCGATTTGGCGTAATCACGGGCGTTTTTCGGCATAAGCTGTAGTTTTTTAGTTTTGGTCGGAGGACCGGAGCTATTTTTTACATAGGAATAGCAGTAGTACCTCAGTGTTGCAAAAGAGCAGGTGTGAAGAATGAAAGAAAGGAGCTCTTCGCACTGTTTGCTGAGAAAAATCGGGACACGGGAATACATATCATAAAGCTGTCCGATCATCGTCTGATAGCCGCTGAAAAAATCAAATAGCGCTGTATTGTCCGCGAAAACGCCGGTGCTTTGTTTCATATAAAAAGAAGCATACGCTATTGCCAGGCAGATACAGTCGCTTGTGAACAGGCTCTTCTTATCGCTGTCATTACCAACTAGGGACAAGGAAGAAGAATAGCCGTCAAGTACCTCTACGATTCTGAATGCTCCCGAATTGATAGACAGATATCCTGCGCACAGGCCCTTACTTAGAACCGCGCGAGGGTCGCTTATAGCTATTTCGAGCACCTTGGCATAGTAATTATAGGCCTCGCCATAGTTCGCTGCCTTAAAAGCACTGTCGGCCAGTCGCTGATAGTTTCCCAGCCGGCCGGACTGATCCAGCTTCACATAGCCTGAAACATTGATGTTTACCCTTTCGCGCTCGACTAATGTTCCGCAGTATGAACAGTAACAGCTATTTGCCGATTCGTCCATCTCAAGATGCGCGGAACAGTTCGGGCAGGTGGCAGCAATAAAGCCCATCTCAAGTCCTCCGATTAAGCAGAATGAATTTCAGTATTGTTTTGACTAAGCAACATAGACCGACAGACTCCGACAATTGAGGATATATCTACCATACCGCTTCCATGCGGAGTCCTAAATACGAAAAAAACGCAAATGACCCGCGCTTTTAGGCACGGGTCATTTTACTGACGAATTTATTACAGACTTACAGACCAAACTTCTTGTTGAATTTCTCAACGCGTCCGCTGGTGTCAACCAGTTTCTGCTTGCCTGTATAGAAGGGGTGACATTTGGAGCAAATCTCAACCGTTATGTCCTTCTTCGTAGAGCCCGTCTCAATAACTTCGCCGCAAGCACACCTAATAGTGGTCTGCTGGTAGTTAGGGTGGATACCTTCCTTCATTATGTTCACCTCTTTCAGAGTTTAGCTTTCAAAGCGCAAGTTGTATTTTAGCATAGGTATTTGATATTTGCAAGCACTTTTTCGAGTTATATTACATTAAGTCAAAAACTACTTCTAATTCGCGGTCGTATTATCGGACGGACTGGGCTCTGTGCTCTCCTCGGGGCTTACGGAAGGGCTTTGCGTTGCGTCGTCGGCCTGCTCTTTATGGAACCAGGGCAGAACTATCGTTGCGTTCCCGCTCTCGTCATAAACCGCATAGTGCCTCAGTCCGTAAAAAAGCAGAACGGCGGCGACAATAAGGGCCAGAATGACAGTTATGATTACACCCGCGCGTGAGTGCGTTTTTTTTCTGCCTTGATAGATGTCCTTTGCCTTGATCGCCATTTTATGACCTCCGAATTATCGGTTATTCTCTTCTTCGATCTTCGAAATAAGGTCGACACGTCTGGCGTGCCTTCCACCCTCAAACTCAGTGTTCAGGAAAATATCGACGACCTTAAGCGCGTGTCCGACGCCGATGACCCGTCCGCCGAGCGCAAGAATGTTCGCGTTGTTGTGCCTGCGCGTGTATTCAGCCGTATAGCAGTCGTGGCAGAGCGCGGCCCTGATGCCTCTGACCTTGTTCGCGGCAATTGAAACGCCGACGCCCGTTCCGCACACGACTATTCCGCTTTCACATTCGCCCGCTGCTACGGCCTTTGCGACCTGCTCCGCGTAAACTGGGTAGTCGCAGCTTTCCTGCGTATATGTTCCGAAGTCCTTGTAGGCAATGCCCTTTTCGTCAAGGTACTTCATAATCTCTTTTTTAAGGTTAAAGCCTCCGTGGTCGCTTCCCAGTGCTATCATCTTTACACTCGTTCCTTTCGTTATTCAGTGCAGCTATCTTAATACGATATTTTTACCACGAGTTTATCCCCATCCTATATTTTCATAAACTCTGGCTTTCTCTTTTCGTAGACCGCAATATATTTATATCCCAAATCACGCAGAATGTCAAAGCCCTCGGCAAGTCCCACGCCCGCGTTGGTCACTCTGTGCGCATCGCTGCCGATAGTAATTAGCTCGCCTCCCAGTTCCCTGTAGAGCCGCAATATATCCGGATCCGGCAGCGGACCGCCGCCCGGCGGCGTACGGAAGCCCGAGCAGTTAATCTCGATGCCCTTTCCGCGCTCGATAAGATTTTTCAGAAAAACTTCCAGCTTTTCACCGTAGGTCCTCGTACTGATCTCAACTCTTGCCCCGCCCTTGCGAATAAAGCGGGCAGGGTAACCTACGTGCGCCACAACGTCGAAGCAGTCGATGAGTGAAAGCTCTATAAGCTCGTCCATATAGTTGTCAACGAGTCTTTGGCTTACGTCGTCGCTGTGATACTTGGTGTCGTAAAAATCGCGCTTGCCCTTGAGGTTATGAATCGAGCCGAGGACGAAATCAAGTTCCCGCGAGCCCGCTATTTTCTTCGCCTGTTCCGGATCATGGTTGGCCTCCCCGAGCTCAATTCCGATAAGTATCTTGATATCGTCGGGCGCCGCGGCGAGGGTTTCCCTGTACATTTTAAGGATCGCCTCGCGGATGCAGAAGCAGTCTGGATTCGGCTTGCCCGTTAAATAATCGTCTATGTCGCAGTGATCGGTGAAGCAGAGCTGAGATACTCCCTTATCACGGGACGCGAGCGCCATTTCGAGCATGGTGTTGTGCCCGTCGTCGGAGCAGGTGCTGTGGATATGGTAATCGACTAAACGCATTTTACGTCCTCTTTTTATTTTGGAATCAAATTATTGGCTTTATTCGCTCAGAACGGCCAGGCGCCCGGTATCCACGCCAGCAGATCCGAATAGGCTCTTGCAACGGGAACGCCCGTCAGCACGGGATAAAACGCAATGAAAAGCAGCAGGCAAAGAGCAGTTGCACCGAAGACCTTTCGCTTCCATCTTTTATCCCTCAGTCTGAAGGAATTGAACACATGGCAAATCGCCAGAACGAGGAAAATGAGGCAGGGGAAATAGTGGTATTCAAAGGTTATGCGCGTTATGAAAATCCACGGAATCAACTGTGCTAAATATCCCAATAGGATAAACATTGCCTTCCCGTCTCTATATCGGACAGTTTTCCATGCCATTGCGAAGATAGCAAGCAAGCCACCCCAGCAGACAAGCGGGTTAAGAAAGGCTCCGAAAGCCGATTTCATATTGTTCGGGTATGAGTGGAGGAAGTACAGAATGGGTCTGCCGTCCACTATCCACTGATACCAGCGAGATGAGTAGGGATGTGTCGCGTGGACGCCCTCGTGATATTTGAACATTGAGGTCTGGTTTTCAAGAACGAGCTTCGCGTAGTCCTTATCGAAGAACATTTTGAAACCGGACATGCCCTCCGCCCTGCCGTAGGGGTAGTAGCTGACATAGTAGATAATTGCCGGAATGATGACGAAGAAAACGATGCATTGCAGCATGTTCGAAACAAGCTCTTTCCTATGCTCCTTTTTATGCCCCGTCAAAACGAGCTCTCTGCCCCTGGCAATGCGGAATAGAAGCCAGATAAGTCCCAGACCCGCGCCGGCATAAATCGCTGTCCACTTGGAAGCGGCGCCCAGACCGAAACACAGACCCGACAGAAACAGCGGTATTGTTTCCTGCCGCTTTTTCATATAGGGGTCGTCCCGCGGCGCCGTTATATAGCGGTACATGAAAAAATACATAAGAATGATAAAGAACACGCCGTAGGTATCGATAGTCGCAATGCGCGTCTGTACGAAGTGCATGAAATCGAAGGCGAAAAGCGATGTTCCGCAAATCGATATTGCTGTAGACCCAAAGAGGTTTTTAATGAAAATATAGAAGAACGGCAGCATCAGAACACCGAAAAGAGTCCCCATGAAACGCCAGCCGAAGGGATTGAGCCCGAAAGTCCTGATACCCAGCCCGATTATGATTTTGCCGAGCGGCGGGTGGGTGTTCTCGTAGGGCTTGATGTTGCGGATGTTCTCGTACGCCGTGCGCGCATGGTATATCTCGTCGAAATACGCGCTGTTCATATAGGTCATAACGTCGGGGACCCTCTCCTGCTCGTCAAAAAGCGGAGCGCAGCCCGCGTCATACTTCAGCGTGTCGGGCGATATTCGGCTGCCCTGCCAGTCATAGAGAGCAAGCTCGCCCATTTCCAAAGTGTCGTCAGCTATAATACGGATATATTTTGCAGGTTTGTTGGCCGTATTCAGCTTCGCTTCGTTCCACTTGAAAATGTCGGAATATTTCTGCTCCATGGTGGACTCGTCGGTATAATTGACGCCGTCCAGAGAATACTGGAGGAAATAATTGCCGGTATATAACCCCGAATAGTACATTACCCGCGAAATAGGAGTCTCCTCGGGCAGTTCAACTATGACATAGCGGCCTTTTTCGGAATAGTGGCAGAAGCTGTCGGGAGCCTGCTTGTCTCCGAGTCCGTAAAAAGCCACGACAGCGTATAAAATCGTTATCAGTATAAGTGCCGGAATGTCCCTTTTCGTCACGGGAAAACGCCGTCTTGGATAGCTGAGAGACGCTGTTTCTCTCTCGTAGACATCCGCGACGGGGTCCTCGTGTTTGAATATACGCAAATACAAAGCGAAGAAAAAAAGCACCAGCGTAACCGCCAGTATCAGGAAAACGACGGGTAGAATCTGCATTTTGCTGTCACCTGTTTCCGGACAAAATCTTTTGTATTACAACTGCGATATTGCATTAGCGCGTCCCGTGCGGCTAGCCCATTTTCACCGCGACGTCGAGCGCAAGCTCAATCATCTCCGCAAAGCCGAGTTGCCTTTCCTCGGCGCTCATCTCCTCGGTTCTGTAGATATGGTCGGAAATGGTGCAGAGGCACAGAGCCCTTTTTCCCGCTCTCGCCGCCGTGAGGTAAAGTCCCGCGGCTTCCATCTCCACAGCAAGTATGCCCATTTTCTTCCATTTGTCCATTGATGAGCTCTCGTCGCCGTAGAAATTATCGCTTGAAAAAACGCTCCCGACACTAATATTCAGCTTCTTTGCCTCCGCGCATTCGACGGCGGAGCGCAGCAGCTCAAAGCTCGCGGTCGGCGCAAGCGTTCCAGGTACGCCGAATTTTTCGGCAAAGCGTGAGTCGGTCGCGGCAGACATACCCGCGACAATGTCGCGAAGCTTAAGCTCGTCGGAAAGCGCTCCGGCGCTGCCGACGCGTATAATGTTCTCGACATCGTAAAAATTATATAGCTCGTAGCTGTATATACCTATCGAGGGGATACCCATCCCGCTTGCCATAACTGTCACGGGAACGCCGCGCTTTGTGCCGGTATAGCCCTGCACGCCGCGCACGTTGTTCACAAGCACGGGGTCGTCCAGGAAATTTTCGGCTATGAATTTTGCTCTCAGCGGGTCGCCCGGCATGAGAACGGTTTTTGCAATCTGCCCTTTTTCGGCGCTGTTGTGCGGTGTTGCCATACTAATTCCTCCCGTATCGGAAAACGTGTATCCTTTGAAATAGGATACCACGTTTTGTCCGAGTATTCAAGCCATGAAGTTTTTTCTGTCCGCTCGAAGATTTCTGCGGACGCCTCAGGAAACTTGCAAACGAGAAAGAGCCGCTCGTCGCTGTATAAGAATACAGCAGAGCGGCTCTGACGAAGTAAGCAAAAAGCTGAGCTTTTTGCGGTGAAAGTTTTCTGTGGTGCCTGACTAGATGAGCTTGGCCTGGTTGATTTTTACTCCAGGTCCCATAGTGGAAGCGGTGACGCAGCTTTTGATATACTGACCCTTTGCCGCAGCGGGCTTGGCCTTAATGATAGCGCCTATGAGAGTTGCGAAGTTATCGTTCAGCTTCTCGGGACCGAAGCTCACCTTGCCGATGGGGCAGTGGATGATGTTGGTCTTGTCCAGACGATACTCGATCTTACCGGCCTTAATCTCCTTGACCGCCTGAGCGATGTTGGGGGTAACCGTACCTGCTTTGGGCGTAGGCATAAGGCCCTTAGGTCCTAAAATCTTACCCAGACGGCCGACAACGCCCATCATATCGGGTGTTGCGACAACGACGTCGTAATCAAAGAAATTTTCCTTCTGGATTCTGTCGACCATGTCCTGTCCTCCGACATAATCCGCACCTGCGTCCAGAGCTTCCTGCTGGCGCTCGTCCTTGCAGAAAACAAGAACCTTGCGTACCTTGCCGGTGCCGTGGGGAAGAACGATAGCGCCGCGGACCTGCTGGTCTGCGTGGCGGGAATCGACGCCGAGCCTGACATGCAGCTCAACTGTTTCGTCAAACTTTGCCTTTGAAGCCTTGATGACGAGGTCAAAGGCCTCCATGGGATCATAAAGACTTGCTTTATCTACGAGCTTTGCGCTCTCTTTGTAATTTTTACCTCTAAACAATTTTGTTTATCCTCCTTGTAATGTGGTTCGTCGGATGGAATTATCCTCCCACGTAAAGGGAACGGCGCGAAACGCCG
>Ga0074193_1002015_pt1 | contig 20705 bp, 19 predicted proteins | sample EPASupsiteHSE605_FD_64523 | JGI IMG/M metagenome (GOLD analysis project Ga0074193, IMG submission 64523) | Bioremediated contaminated groundwater from EPA Superfund site, New Mexico - Sample HSE6-05 | ecosystem: Environmental > Aquatic > Deep subsurface > Groundwater > Contaminated ... | reverse complement strand
CCTCTTGTGGATCAGGGAGATGAAAATATAAAACTATTTAAACATCACTTAAAACATCAAAATATTCTGTTTTGACTTACAAAAAATAAAAAATGATATTAATTTGTTGGGATGTTAGTGAGTTGTTACCTTCTTTCTTAATGAGGACTATGAAGAGATGTTTTTCAACATAAGGATGGAACAAAACTTGTTGAAAAGATTTAAGACACAAATGATAAATCATGCTTAAGCATCATTTTAAAGAGAATTCAATGAAATTAGGAGTCTATCTGGGAGAAATCTACAAATTATATATGAGATGAATAATCGGCAAGAAAACCATGATACTTTTTACCTTGAATCTCATGTATAGCTATTTGTTGCTTTCTGATTTGTTTGAAATTCAATTACAAATTAATAATCATGATGTTCTCATTTATTTCATGGAAGGAACCTTTTCATGAATTAATGACCAACAATATTGATAACCACAAAATTCAGTCCAAAGAAGTGAAATCCAATCAGATCTCGTTAAGAAACATTCAAAATGTATATGAAGATTAAATGCAATCAGTGAAACATATTTTGATTTTCAACCAATCAACCATTATTTGTTAAAAAAACAATGAAAAACATTGAAGATATTCTGGAGAAATGAATATTCAAAAAAAGAGTCGTTTCTTGATTGAATGTGGAATCCCAGCATGTTTTTGTGTTTATGAATTGGTGATAGTAAGCAGTAGGATTACTATGAAATGTACTATCAATCAAAAAAACATCAGAATAACTGATACTTGTGTTTCTATTGGAAATAATGCTATATCTGATCTCAATACTTCCAATACCTTGCTTTTTATACATAGAATTAAATGAGCTATCCATAAAGACACAATAAAAAAGTCTTACTGTATTTGTCAATGATGACCAAATCATATAGCCATTTGATGATAATGAGCATGTTACAAAATTAAAGTATTGAATGGAATTATGCTCTGGAGTGCCAAATGTATGAAACCCAATTGCTCCACAATCAGAGAGATTCTTCATAGTAACACATTCTGCTACAAATCCTGATGTGGTACATCCAATATGAATACCTGAACAGTAAAGACTGCTTACAAGATTCGAAAAATTGCACTTAGATATATATGTTTGGTTCTTACTATAGAAGCAAGATCCGATTTCCGTTAATGAATGACTCGAATCGCTACTAAAGTTGAAAAAAACTGTCTGCACTCGATTAATACCATCGCCCCATACCATGATTCCAGGGCACCTCCATCCAGTAGAGCTATAAAAGCAAACTGATTTAATCAGAACATTACAAACTTCAACTATAGCCACACAGCCACCATGATGTTTGTTCAAAACAGAACACCGATCAAACGTGCAAAAGAAAAATGAACAATTCGATTGATAATTCGAAAAAAAAATTGCTCCACCATGACCATTATGTTGACATAAGATGAAGAGGCTATAAACAAGTTGGTATGACCCATATTGCGTGGAATTAATCCCTATCTGGTTAAATACAGATCTCATTGAAATTTTATTCAAATCATATAAAACCTGTGAAAAAACCCTTCTAGGTTGACAGAGTTGGAAAGGATTAGAAGAACATTGGTATTGATAAAAGAATTATTCGATTAGAAATCAAGTATTTGGGCAATTTTGATGGTAAAGGGTTTGCTCCTTTGCAATGATATGTGTTAATGTGAGTCATAAACTGTGTTGTTGGATTGTTGTTGTTGGTAATACAGTTGAAAAGGGAGGCGTTTGGATTATTGATTGTTCCATAAATGTAGCAGTTGTGAAGCTGGGCTGTACATTCGGAATTAAAAATGACTCCATGATTTAATATTTGGAAAATAATTGGCTTAATCAATGATAAGTTTCATTTATTACCAAAAGAAATTGAGTTCATCACAAATATAATTCAATTCTCGAAAAACTCTAATATTAAGAGCATTATAAGTAACTTTTTTCCTAAATAACAATCATGAAGGTTTTTCGATACAAATGGCCATGAACATTATTCAAAATGTTTTTAACTATTTTATAATATTGAATTTCTTTTTTAGAGATTTTTATGAGAATTGCAAAAAGATGATGGAATGAATTTGAGCGATTAAAAGAAATCAGATAGAAAAACTTTGTTTATGAATACTTTAATCAAACCATTCATTAAAAAGGTTATAGTTATTATTCTCAATAAAGTCAAATCCAAATTTAGCTGAATTGTAGTGGAGGACAATTTTTTTCTCAAGTCTCCATGGTGCCGACAATGTGAATTATTATTATGGAAGATTTCAAAGTGATTATTATTTTTGCGTCGATCATAACCAATACAATAAATTTGACAAAACAGTGACCTCGTCAATTGAGTAAAGCAATAACTATGAGAATTATTCATTGATTTCCATCAATTAAAATACCTATTTTTTAAAAGAGGTGTTAAAATTTTTGTGGATTCGATTGATTATTTTATTCCTAATCAATGAAAATGTCATTGCAAGAGATTCATTGTTGTATTTCCCCAATTCAACAATTGGGCCCCTTAAGACGATAATATAAGCATTTTAAAAATTTGATATAAATATCATTTAATTGATGGACATATTAATTCAGTTTGAAAATGCTCTTTATGGAGAAGGAACCGTATCAGAGATGATTGGTACTGATTTTGATTATTATGTTGATAGAATTATTCAATTTCCAAGCCTTCGTCCATTAAATATAGACAAAATAGTAAGAATATGTCTTGAATTTTGCAAAAACTCACAATTTCGCCAATTATTATTGGAAAAATCGGTATTGAAATGTCCTGTTTTAATACACAGATTATTCAAGTCTGGTGTTTACGTATTTGAAGAGATTGAGCATTTTTTACAAACAGATTGGAGTTTTATCGCATGTTTCTATTATCGAAAAGAAATCAAGAGTTTTGCCGAGTTTATTGAAAAAAAAGATATATATAGAACTGATAATTACGACAAATCATATTATGAAGACATTGATGACACAGAATTAATGGTTGAGTATGGGTTTCTTCCATCATCAATCGAATATTGTTTGAAATATGATGATATTGAATCATTAGAATCCATTTCCCCGAGTGTAAACAGAAATAAAAACCTCATTGATTTACAAGGGAAATGGAGTCCCTTTGAATGGAGTTATATTGGAGAAGACCTTGATTTATTGTCAATTTCCGGATTTTTTGGTTCAGTTAAATGCTTTAAACATTTAATGATGAATGGTTGCATGATTAATGATTCAGTGAAGTCACTTGTTGTATGTAGTGGAAATACAGATCTCTTTTATATTTGTAACAAACAAACCGATGACCTATCGCAACATCTTCTTAAAGCATCTGAGTATATGCATTTGCACTATATTTCGTTTTTGCTTGAAATTGGAACTGATATCAACTCAAGTAATCAGAATGGCACCACTCCATTACATGTCGCTTGTCAAAGAGGCAATTTAAATGTAGCAGCATATTTGATTTCCAATGGAGCCGACATTCATAAAACCGATTCCAGTTTATATTAATAATTCAGCTAAGAACACCTCTCCACGAAGCTGCTTATTATGGACGTTTTCATGTTTTAATGTATCTTGAACAACATGGGGCAGATTTGCACACTTTGGATAACTATGATTAATTACTTTTTTCAAAATGACACCTCTTTGTTTGTCTACTGAAAATGGTTTTCTAAATATAACGGAGTTTTTAATAAGCAAAGGGTGTAGTATTCATACAAAAAACCTAGCTGTTTAGTTTTTATTTAAGAATCCTCTCCAATTCACCTTTCTTCTCAGAGAGGTCATTTTGAAATTGTTCAAAGTCTTGTTAAAAATGGAGCCAATGTTAATGACCAGAGTTGGGGTACCATATTATTATTCATGGAATAACTCCTCTCCATATTTGTGCCACAATAGGATATCTTAACATAGCCGTATTTCTCATTGATCATGGAGCAAATGTTAATGAAAGGGATTCGAAGCTCGAACTTGTATTTGTGATAACACTCCTCTTCATTTTGCAACGGAAAAATCTCATTATGAAATTGTTGAATTCCTTGTTAAACATGGAGCCGACATAAATGCCCAAAACGATCATGAAAATATTTCGTTATTAAATGGACTCCACTTCATTTTGCATCCCATTATGATGATAATCGAATTTCAGAGTGTCTAATCAATAATGGAGCAGAGGTTAATGTATTATCGTCTTTTATTAATATACATTTAATGATTCAACTCCTCTTCATAATGCAACCAAGAGCGATAATTTCGAATTGGTTAAATTATTGGTTATCAAAGGTGCAAATATTAACTCAGAAGAAGCTGATATTGCCTTTCCTTTTTTGAAGTAACTCCCCTTCATTATTCTGCCCTCAAAGGTAATTATTCCATTACTGAATTTCTTTTGAAACATGGAGCTGGTATCAATGCAAAAGACCCCTTAATCATGATATTTTTCATTCTCAGACACCCCTTCATATGGCAATAACAAATGGACATCTGGATATTGTTCAATTACTTGTGAAAAATGGAGCAAATATCAACACCAAGGGTTACAAAGGATCAACTCCATTGAAGGAAGCAAAAGAATATGGCTATAAAGACATTGAGGTTTTTCTCAGAAATAATGGAGGCACGGAGTAAAATTGATTTCCTTTTTACATTGTAAACTTTGTAAATTTACATCAATTTACAAACGGTTATAGCAATTAACCGTTGAGAATAATGTCTCTCACACTAAAAATCTGGCTCAACTGGGAAGCATTTGAAGTTGCTTCGATTATTTCGTTGTTTACAGCAGAAATATCTATGGAGAAAATCACCCTCTTTGCAAATAAATTCGCGGATCGTACTGCCATTGTATCTAATAAGGAGTTTATTGAAAAGGCATCTCAAGTTTTCAGATTAACTCCAGATCAACTCGATTCCATATATAATTGTTTATCCGCCTTTTTCACCAAAGATCCTCATGAGGCTATCCGCCAAACCCATATTGCTATGACAAATCCAAAGAATCCAGTTTTCTCTAACTTGAGGTGTTGTGATATTTTGTGCTATTTATTCGCGATTTATGTTAAAAAGAAGTATAGAAGTGTTGCAGAAGTTTCCCAATGTGAACAGTTTCCTCATAAAAATGAGGCCGAAAGGCTTTCTCCGCACCAAAAGAGATACTCTGCATCATCTCCAACTGTTGGCGCTAGAATGTCACTTAGATCAACTAGCAATGAAAGGACACAATATAGTTTAATGTTCAGGTTTTTCATCAGCAAGCTTGCCAACTTTTTCCATGTTCTTGCTCCAAACGGCTTCACCATGTATCAAGTAGATTCATTATCATTTTTAATATGTGTTGGTGATTCTTTTGTTAGGAAATCACTTTCACTTAGTGATATTATTACTGAAGCTGATTATCAAAATCCAGAAAGATTTTATTCTTTAATATCATCATCTCTTAGCGAATCTGAAAAATGCGATTCATCATGTAATCGTGCTGATACCCCAATCAACTCACCATTGACATATCGCCCTCAGCTCCAGCTAAGAAATGAAAACCAAGCTGATGCTCCTCCATCTCCGTTGTTTGAAGATAAACCAATTGTTATTAATGGTGAAAGCAACTCATTTAAGGTTATTTGCCCAACCAACGGACCAAGTGTTCATATTCATAATTGCAAACACATGACAATATATATATGCGGAATTGTATCATCTGTTTTCATTGGCCAGTGTAAAGATTCTACAGTATTTCTTGGAGCTTCAAACTCTATCATCCATTTAGAGTTCTGCGCCAACGTTAGACTCTATTCTGCTTCTCGTTTCCTCCACCTTGATACTTGCACTCGCATATCATCATTCATCCTTGTGAATAATAGGCCACTTGTCACTGGTAATTGCAACAAACTTGTGTTTGGTCCCTATTCATCAATATACTCACGACTTGCCTCCAACATTGCATCAGCAGGTGTAAACCCATATCTCAATAGATGGAGGGACCCACTTGTTCTCGGATCTCTCAGTTTCTCAACATTTTCGATTATTTCTCCTAATGATTTTGCACTCAATCACATTCCTATCAAATCAACTACAGACACCCCACCAGTAATGCCCCCATTGCCAGAAGAATACCAAAACTCACTCCAAGAAAAGATGCAATCAGTTCTTCAGCTTAAGCAGAATCTTGAACGAATTAAACAACTTGACCCAGCTTTATCCAAGAAAATAGCTGATGGTGTCAAAAGCAAAGCATCAAGATGGATCCAAGATGAAGGTTACATGCAGGAAATTACCGCTATCTTTGGTCTTTCCCAGGAACAAAACTTTGCACAAGATAGCACATATTCCCAACAAAACCCCTCAACCCCAGATTCGCCGAGATCAGGGTCAGCAAAGGAGCAAAAGCCCCAGAAGATTGACCACATCTCTAAAGATTACTAGTAAATCTTTCTACATTACAACTATTCAAAAAATAAACTAAAGGGGGTTTGGCCGACCTTTTCAAATGGGTCGTCTTCATTCATCTGGTAAAGGTATTTCAGCCAGCACAATTCCATACAGAAGGACAGCTCCACACTGGCTTCAGATTTCTGCCGAGAGTTGCGTTCAAATGATTTGCGATTATGCTAAAAAGGGCGTTCGTCCATCAGCCATTGGTGCTCTCCTTCGTGATCGCCATGGTGTTGGCCAAGTTCGTTCAGTCACAGGAAACAAAGTTGTGAGGATTCTTAAAGCAAACGGTTTAGCTCCTTCACTCCCAGAAGAGTTATACTATTTGATCAAGAAGGCCATTAACATGAGAAAGCACCTTGAAAGGTCAAAGCACGATGTTGATACAAAGTACCGCCTTATCCTTACCGAAAGCCGTATTCACCGTCTTGCTCGCTATTACAGGGCTCGCCGTGTTCTTGCTCCAAACTGGAGATATAATGCTCTAACAGCCTCAGCTCTCGTTGCCTAAAGAAACTGATTTTTACCACTTTTTGAAAGAATTCACTTTTAACTCAAAAAGTTGACATTTCTGAAAGTGAATTACAATTGTGATCATTTGAATAAAATATTTTCAAAGGAAACAGTTATATTTAAATAGACCATAAAAAACCAGAATGTCCCTGTTTTCGACTCAAATAAACACGCGATATTCGTATACAGGATCTGGACTATTTGAGATTTTTTACTGTTTCTTTTTAGGATGTGCTTTTTCTGGAAATGGGGGTTCTTTGAATTTGGAGACTGATACGGTTATCATGAGTAATTGCGCATTTATTGATTCTGTGTCATCTGGAGTAAATAAAGGCGGATCGTTTTTCATCAAATCGTCATCATTTTCAATTAAGCTTTGTTGTATGAATAGCTGTTACTCCCAGAAATATGGTGCTGCTGGATATATTGATTCGACTAATTTCGAGCTTGAGAATACCATTATTACTAATTGCACAGGGAATACTAATACTTTTCATGCGTTATCGCAGAATTCAACCATAAAAAACGTGAATTTGTCATTTGCAAAGTAGACTATCAGGTATGCACCATGTGCCTGATTCCTGATAAGAATTTGATCAAAAAATTTTGTTCTTTTTTTAATTCTACTGACCAAGATGGATGTTCTTATACAATTCATAAATGTCTTGATGCAAAAGTTGAAAATATTGCATTGATTGGAATCAAGACCGCAGGATCTGGATCTTTTGGGTTTTTATTTTTTGGAAGCAATCTAAGAATTGTTGTGCTTAATATGATTGCTTTCAAGAATGGGAATGGAATTCCATACCAAGCATTTGAAATGACTGATATCAATTACAAGATAGAGTTTCGTTTTTGCGTTTTCAATTTCCCTATTATAAGCAACACTAATGTTTTTAATATTTCTTCAATTATTTTATATAACCAAGATAATATATCGCCCCTTTATATGGAATCACAGTATTGTATTATGAGAGCTCCCGAAATAACACAAACTCTTGATTTCACACCAATGCTAACTATTCTTGAAACACCATCAAGCACCAATATTGAGACACTTCAAAGTACCCCCATGATCACAGATGTTCAGACTCTTGATAACACACCCATAATCACAGAAGTTCAGACTCTTGATTACACACCCATGATCACAGATGTTCAGACTCTTGATTACACACCCATGATCACAGAAGTTCAAATTCTTGATAACACACCCATAATCACAAACAAACCATCACACATCAAAACAATCCAAGAAACACCGTTAAGATCATATGAAGAGACTCCTCATGATTCACCAATAATTACTGAAGATCTAACTCAGGATTTCTCACCCATTTTCACAGATTACCCATCATTGATGCCTAGTATTTGTAAAACAGTCCATGAGACTCCCCAAATCCCAGAAACACCTCAAGACACACCAATGAACACAGAAAATCCGACAATTAATAAAACTCCAAAATCAACAATCCAAGAAACACATCAAATTACACAAATAATCACAGATGATCAAACTCTTGAATTCACTCCCATAATCACCAAGAATCCATCTCCTTTTCAAACTGTTCAAAATATTCCAGAAACACCAGGAAACACTCATATAGAGACACTCCAGGACACACCATTAATCACAAAAGATCACACAGTTGAGTTCACCCCAATATCCACAATTCAAGAGACGCCTCAAATCACCTCAGAAATCATTCAAACAACCCCAATGCAAACACCATCATATAGCATGGAATCAACACCGAACATTTCAACATTCATTGATATGACCCCAATCACTACACCAACAGAACCATCCACATCATCCACAGTCATTATTGTTGCAGGATCCACAGTCGCCGCGATATCGATTCCATCTATTGCCTTCTTTCTTTTCAAACACTTTGTTTCAGCCTCCATTGAACAACACTCTCCTTCAAGCATTGATATTCAGTAGATTCTTGTGTTGCACAATTTTTCCCCTACACACTAACACCTTATCCAAGCACTAAATGTTTTTTAACAGGATACTATTACCCTTAAAAATTGGTTATATGTTACCATTATATGTAACGAAAATATAAAATTCAAAAGCTTGAAACACTTTGAAAACATTATCAAATTTGAAAAATCTACATTTATTTTAAACGTTGGCCATTCAAATAGACAAATTGAAATAAACGATCAATTTCCTCAATGCCATATCTCGATAGTACCCAACAAACCACTCGTCTAGAATTAAATACACCTACTTATTTCCAAATTATCTCATGTTTTTTTATTGGGTGCTCTTTTTCTGGTGATGGTGGATCTTTCAAAACCGTGGCTGATTGTGTTTTCATAAAACATACGGCCTTTATCAATTCTGTTTCTTCTGGAACGTTCTCTGGAGGTGCCTTTCATATAAAGGCAAATTTTATTACTATCCAATCTTGCTGTTTGAAGAATTGTAATGCTCATTATAACCCTGTTGGATTTGCTAATGCAACAACTGTTGATCTTCAGAATCTTATTATCTCAGATTGCTCAGGACACACTGATAGTTTTAAATACGAATCGCAGTTTAGCAATGTTTCTTCAATCAACGTTTCAAAATGCAATGTCGACTACCAAGTTTGTACAGTATTGGCACTTGTTGATCAGAAGCTCATCAAAAGATGTTGTTCATTTATAAACTGTACTGACCAATTTGGGTGTGGTTTTACAATTCATCGATGTCTTAATGCTAGTGTTGAATACATAAACCTTATAGCAATTAAATCAACCGGGGCAGTTCCATGGGGAATAATCATGTTTGGATGGAATATCAGGATTATTGTCAAATATATGGTTGTCCACAAAATTGGAGCTGGTATTCTGTTTGAGGAATTTGAAATGACTGATGCAAATCATATTGTTGAATTCCATTATTGTGTTTTTAGTTCTCAAGTAATTTTTGGTCCTCATGTTTTAAATTTTTCTTCAATTGTGTCCAATGTTTTCAATCCGGTATTCCCAATGAGTTTCGAGAGTCAATTCTGTGAGATGAGAACCCCTGTTTATACTCCGAAAGCAACACTAGATCAAACACCGATTTTATCCCCTACATTTGCACCAAGTGAATCATTAATGGAAACGATCTCAGATACTCTAAACGAAACACCAGAAATATCACCTCAATTAACACTTGAATATTCTCCGTTGAGTACATTGATCCAAACTCATTCAAATACAATTGAAGAAACACTCAATGAAACACCATTATTCACTCTCATTGAAACACCACTAATAACAGAGCATCAATCTTACATGCCTACGTTAATCCAAACAGTCCTTGAAACACCATACACCACACCAATGAACACTGAAGATCAAACTCTTGATTTCACTCCAATTTCAACTATCCAGCAGACACCGATAGAATCTGTAGTTGATACTCCTCAACACACACCAATGATAACCAATGACCCGACCTTTGATTTCACCCCCATCATCACAAATAATCCATCTCTCTTCCAAACAATCCAAGATACTCCAGAAATCCCAGAAACCCAAAGAAACACACTTATTGAGACACCTCAAGAAACCCCATTAATCACAGAAGATCACACTGTTGAATTCACACCAATATCCACGACTCAAGAAACACCAATAATCACAGAAGATCAAACTCTTGAATTCACTCCCATAATCACCAAGAATCCATCTCCTTTCCAAACTATTCAAGATACTCCAGAAATCCCAGAAACACCAGGAAACACACATATTGAGACACTCCAAGACACACCATTAATCACAGAAGATCACACTGTTGAATTCACACCAATATTCACAATCCAAGACACCCCAATAATCACAGAAGATCACACTGTTGAATTTACACCAATATCCACGATTCAAGACACCCCAATAATCACAGAAGATCACACTGTTGAATTCACACCAATATTCACAATCCAAGACACACCATTAATCACAGAAGATCACACTGTTGAATTCACACCAATATTCACAATCCAAGACACACCATTAATCACAGAAGATCACACTGTTGAATTCACACCAATATTCACAATCCAAGACACCCCAATAATCACAGATGATCAAACTCTTGAATTCACTCCCATAATCACCAAGAATCCATCTCCTTTTCAAACTGTTCAAAATATTCCAGAAACACCAGGAAACACTCATATAGAGACACTCCAGGACACACCATTAATCACAAAAGATCACACAGTTGAGTTCACCCCAATATCCACAATTCAAGAGACGCCTCAAATCACCTCAGAAATCATTCAAACAACCCCAATGCAAACACCATCATATAGCATGGAATCAACACCGAACATTTCAACATTCATTGATATGACCCCAATCACTACACCAACAGAACCATCCACATCATCCACAGTCATTATTGTTGCAGGATCCACAGTCGCCGCGATATCGATTCCATCTATTGCCTTCTTTCTTTTCAAACACTTTGTTTCAGCCTCCATTGAACAACACTCTCCTTCAAGCATTGATATTCAGTAAAATTTAACTATAAAATTGTTTATGGGCTGTAATACATCGACTTCTTCATCAATCCCGACCGAAATTCGAAGACCTATTATCGAAAAAAAATCCACATGCTTGGTATATGCAATGCCAGATAGCGGTCAGAAAAAATTCATATTATCGATTAATAAGTGTTTTGAGGTTTTGAGCGGAAAAAATCACATTCCATTTGAGTTCGCGGAGGTTTCAACGAACAGGGAAGACAGATGGATGTGGATTGACGAGATTAACAATCACAAGAAGGTCATCATGGCGTTCTTTTTCGTCAACATCACATCAGAATCGCAAATACTTGTAAGCGTCAAAACACTCAACTGGCTGAAGGCACAGATCGACGGAAAAATTCCATTGTACCCAGTGGCATATTACCGAAACCAAGAGGAACTCGCAAATTTCACCAAAATGAAGGACCTGCTCGGCCAAAATGCCGAAATAAGCACATTCTCCGACGAAAACCCCTCTGACATAAGGGTCTACTCAGAGCACATTACGTCGTGCCTAGTGAGACCCATGGTGCCAAATCCTAGGATCCAGTTTACGTCGTAAACTTTATCGTCGCGGTTTTCGGTTTGGTCCGTCCTTTCGTATGGTTCGTACTTCAGTATTGGCAGATGCTCTTAAAGCTATAACTAACTCTGAACGCCGCGGCAAACGCCAAGTTCTTATTCGCCCAGCTAGCAAAGTTATCATTCAATTTCTTCGAGTTATGATGAGTCGTGGTTATATCGGTGAGTTTGAAGTCGTTGATGACCACCGCAGTGGAAAAATTGTTGTTAATCTTCTTGGCCGCCTTAACAAGTGCGTTGCTATCTGCCCAAGATTCGATGTTCAATTGAACGAACTCGAACAACTTCAATCCAAACTTTTACCATCCCGTCAGTTCGGTTTTGTTGTTCTTACAACCGATAAAGGTATTCTTGATCACGAAGAAGCTCGTAAGAAGAATGCTGGTGGTAAGGTTCTTGGCATGTTCTTCTGAGCTCAGTAAAAAGATCAAATTTGCTCAAAAACAATTTTATTTATCCGTAAATACAGAATCAAGCCATCCTTCTCTGATTGCGCACTCTAAAGAAACAAGTGATGGCTGGAAGAATTCGGGATCCATCGGCCTGACTGCGCTATACAATATATCAAGGGTAAAAAGCAGCCTGTAGTAGTGAAGGCAGCTCAAATCACCATCTCCTGTTGATAGAGAATGATTAAGCATCGATAGATACCTTTGAGCGTCCTCGAGATACGCTTTCAGTGTGAGGTTATCAGGCTGAAGAGACGATTGAACTACAAAATAGTCCATAATCATCATAAGATGTGATTTTTTCTCAAACCATGCATGTGATACAGACTCATGCGTTTGTTCAACTTTTTTCGCTGCTTTTTTCATTTCTTTCTTTCTATCTCTGCGAACAAAGCAACTAGATTGGAACATTTTGATGAATTTGTCTTTAGATATTTCTAACCTGTGCTTTGATTTTGTTACTGCAGAGCGATAAAAGTCTTCAATCTGCTTGGGTGTGAGAACGGGGATCAAAGATAGCATCAGCTCGTTGAATTTTATAATATTAATCCTCGGAACAATTCTATAAGACAATAATAGTTCATTTAGCCTTGAGATTGTATCTTTCTCATATGCATTAATACACACATTAAGAACATCATGCATGGCAATATATCTTTTCGTAGATTCTAAGTGGATTGCAGGCCTAGCAACTGAGTACTCCAAAATTTCTTGCAATAATGATTTTTGATATCTCTCTTCCCACCATGATGGAAGTATAGATTCAAGCTGATCTTGACTTAGGTAATACTCATTAAATGTCTCAAGTTGATCTCTTGTTCGTACAGTCACAGAGCATCCAATTTTAATACAATCCGCCCTGCATCGGAGATAAAAAGCGAGTTGCTCAGCATTGTATTTTTCGTTAAGGAATCCAGAGAACATTTCTGCTTCAAGGGTTCTATCAATGTGCTCATTAGCACTGATATGAATATCCCAACAAAACTGGTCTGAAACGAAATCAAGTACATATCTTTTTTTCGAAAACGCAAGGATGAATTCAGGAAAAGGTAGAAGAACAGCTCCTTCAGCAATGAGTTTTTCGTTTTCTACAGCTTTTTCATCATAAAGAGTTCTGATGTTTGTAAGGAGCCAATCAAACCTTTTAGGATTTCTCATTGAATAATCTGAGATTAACATCGAAATGAATCTTGTTTTTTCTTTGATTTTTGGTCCTTGTGTAGTATCGGCTTCTTTCTGATTGGATTTTGATAGAGTTTGAGAAACTATTGAAGATTTTGGTGTCCTAGCAACAGCTCTGTCCATAATGTCTGAAGTAAGTTTGGAAGCAAAAAGCCGTATATAATCATGATTATCAGAATGAAGCACAAATTCTCCTTTGTTTGCCATATTGATATCATCTTTCGACATTCTAAATTCAGTTTCATGCGAAACAATGATTGATTTCAATTTATAAAACTCGTCATAAGTTAAAGCTTGCAACGGACGTGCTTGCTCTTTCCCACAAAGTAATGCATGTTCCTGGCAAATTCTTTCGAATAATGTACCCGTTATCTCTTTTCGGGACTGTTCACGTTCAATTTTTTGACCACTACCAGTAGAAATAGCTTTTTTGCTAATCAGGTCGGTTTGAGTATCAATATTAAAATGTTCTGGTACTGCTTGAGCTTTTTCCAACTCAAGAGTCATGGCTTGGATCTCCCTATCAAGGATAGCTATAGATCCTTTTGCTGATTGAATTTCATAACTCGAAGATGCTAATTTAGCTTTACCAGATTCTTGTTGTTTCCTAATGCTCCTAATATTTTCAGTAAATCGAAGTGTGTCAGCAGTATATTGAGCACCAATAACGTCAAGACTTCTCAGTTGTTCATTTAACTCAGCAAGTTTCTTACTTTTCATTGATATATTTTGACCAAGTTGGTCCAAATTCCTTTTCAGATCATTTGCTTCATGAGATGACACAGAAATTGCTTTAATATATTGATCATGCTTTGAAATTAGTAAAGAAAGATCTTTTTTCATATCTTCAACTACTGAAACCAAATGATTACTATGCTTTTCATTCTCTGTTATGGACTCATGAAGCATATTCTGAGATTTTTGATTTTCTTGAATCTCTATTTGAATTTTATCAAGTTTTGATTGAAGAGTTGTCCTAATTTCAGGTATTTTCTTCTGAGATTCTTCAAAAAAGCACCTGCATTTGTTTAGCAAAACACCTTCTTCTGAGCATTCTATATAGAATTGTCGAACCAAATCGCAAAAAATCTGAGAATAAACATCACTTTCATCAATTTCTTCTGATTCTAAGAGCCTTGATAGCATTTCTGATAGTTGGACAAAATTTGATGGAGAAGGTGGCTCATTTGGAGGAAGAATTGAACCATAGAATACATTCGGAACCTCTTTCACTTTTTCTTCTTTTGAATTTAATCCAACTGAAGTTTGAGGCCGTCTAGGAGAGGCATCCAAAATAATAGGTTTGGATATTAGTTGATCCGGCTTAATTCTAGTTTTTGCACGTGGTTTGATATATAAAGAAGTTTTTTTATCTGAAAAATCAGAAAAACTGTCATCATTAATAGAAGTAGTTCGAATAATCCTTTTTGATAGTGGGTTCTTCCCAAGCAATCCAGAATCAATTAAAGGATCTTCAATATCGGATAACGAAGGTTCTTTCGAGTATCTATTCCGAAAAGTCGAGCCTAAATAATGCGTGTGTTTCATTTTCGTTACTATTTTTCGGATGAATAAAAATTCTTTTATTACCTTGTGCTTTCAGGTGGTATTAATGTAATAGGGGAAATATTTTGTTGAATCAATAAGAAGAGGGATTTACTGATATTGTGAATGGGGAATTCTTATCAATCATCATCTTATGAGAATAATATTTTGACCTGTGAACAATGTATCCTTTTCAAAATATGATGGAAGAGTTGATTATGTTTGAGAAAGCTTTTTATGAATGTGAGTCGCATGAAAACAAACCAAATGATGTTGAGCATCTTGTAAATATTTTGATTAACCTTCCTGCTATTCGCCCTTTCTCATTAGAAAAATCAGTTCAACTCTGTACTGAGTACTGCAAAAATGAAGATTTCCGTGAATTATTCGTGCAAAGAGCATTCATTTGTCCAGTTCTTCTTTTCAAACTATATCAGAATGGTTCAATCCTTTTTTCTGAAGTTTCTCAACACTTTCAAAAAGAAAATTCACTAATTTTAAAGATCTTTTTTAGGAAAGATATTGTTGGGTTCGAGTATTATAATCCAGAAAAGAGGGGACAATACGGTTTTGATGATTCCTTCATCGAGAATGATGAAAGTATTGATACTTTGATCTCTTTTGGATATTTACCAAATTCTATTGAATATTGTTTGAAATATGATGACATTGATATTTTTCAAGTAATTTATCCATGTGATGCGAGTTGTGCTAAATGGAGTCCATTTGAATGGAGCAAAAAACCAAAATCACTTGATTTTTTATCATTTTCCGGATTTTTTGGATCAATTCATTGTTTTAAGCACCTGTTATTAAGTGGATACATTGTTAAAAGTTGTGTATTCAAACATGTATACTCCAGTGGGAATTTTGAACTGATTTCTCTTTTTGGTGAGTATTTTATTGATTACACAGAGCTCTTATTTGTTGCAATAGAATTCAACCGGTTTAGTTTTGTAGTACATTCTTTTGAGAATGGAGCTAATATTAATGCGAGGAAAGATTATAATTTTTTATGTTTTTTCAGACCACCCCTTTACATTTGGCTGCTGAAAAGGGATATCTCAGTATTGTTGACTTTTTAATCAATCATGGCTCTGAGATTAATCCAAAAAATCAATATCCTTATTTTATTCAAATAATCAGACTCCATTTCATTTGGCTTGTTATAATGGTCATTGTTGTGTTGTTGAGTATCTTTTTGGAAAAGGGGTTGATATTAATCTCAAAGGCCCAAGCAATATTATTTGATATTTGATGATACTCCTCTACATTATGCTTCAAGAGAAGGCCATAAAAGAGTAGTAGAGTTTCTAATAAAGCATGGTGTTGATGTAAACCCAATTGCATTTGGATTATTTTCGGGGTTATTATAACATCTCCTCTTCATGATGCTGCCCAGTATGGACACAATAGTATTGTTCAACTGTTAATTGAAAATGGTTCGAACATTGAAGCACAGAACAGTAATATATTGTTTTCTCTTTTGGTAATACAGCAATTGAAGTAGCCATTGTATACGGCCAAATTAGTGTAATCGAATATCTTGTGAACAAAGGAGCCAAATTGAGAATTGATGAATCAGGATTATGAAATATATTTTTCCGGATTCTCTTCTTTCTATTGCTTTAGAATATGGTTATCTTCATATTGTGCAATTTCTTGTATGCCATGGTGCAGATGTAAACTCAAAGAATACAAAAGGAACAAATAGGGCACCAATTCACATTGCTGCAGAAAAAGGTGATCTTATGGTTATTGAGTATCTTTTTTCTCAAGGATCTGATATTTTTGCAAGAGATTGTTTTGTAATTTGCATTTTTATGGTCAAACTCCTCTCCATATTTCTGCAAATTTGGCAGTAACAGAATTCTTGGTTACCAGGGGAGTAGATATTAATACATTAGATTCTCAACAATCATTTTCTTTTTTTCAAGGACTCCTCTACATCAGGCAGCATCAGAATGTGATTTATCAATTGTGAAGTATCTTGTTGAAAATGGAGGAAATGTAGAAGCAAAAGACAACAAAAAAAATCAAAATCAAATAGCTGGACACCTCTCCATTTTGCTTCAAGGTATGGAAGGAAACATATCATTGAGTTTCTATTACAACAAGGAGTTAATGTTAATTCGAAGAATGAAAGTTCATAATATTTTCATTCAATGACACTCCTCTTCATTTAGCTACAAATTGTTATCATAATCTTTATGATTCTGTTGAGTTATTAATCAAGAATGGAGCATTAATAAATGAGATAAATAATCAAGATGGGTATTTAGATTTGGTAAAGTTCCTCTTCACTATGCATCAATAAGAGGTAATCATTCAATAGTGGTTTATCTCGTACACAACGGGGCTCCTCTCAACCCCAAAGATGCAGAAGTATTATTTAGTATCATGGATACACTCCTCTCCATTATTCTGCAGAAAAAGGCTTTTCCAACATTGTCGAATTCCTTGTCAGACAAGGCGCAGAAATAAACGCAGAAGATTCTAAAGTAAATTAATGGTTTGTTCTAATACTCCTCTTCACATGGCTGCTAAAAATGGACATCTCAGTATCATTGAATTTCTAGTAAACCAAGGAGTATCTATAAACTCCAAGAATATCGACGGCCAGACTGCATTGAACTATGCATCAACTGAAAGACACCAAAATATTGTCGAATTTCTGACCAGGCAAGGAGCTCAGACAAATGGCGCCATTTTTTAAATAAAACTAAGTTGATTTTACTTCAAAATAATCGTTGATTTACAATGTAAAATTTTACGGTCCATATGAATCAGAGTATTTTAGCACTTAGTGCAAAACATCAGTTTTCACAAGTGCATTTTTCGAGTCAAAGATTCTATCGAGTCAGTAATTGCTATTTTTCAGGTTTTTTTGGTCATTGTTTTTTTCTTCCTTCGAGTCTTTTTGTTTCTCAGAGTTGTTTTTCCCATTTTTTATCGAGTTGCATTCATCAAGATAGATTAACCACATACAGTGGTTTATACACTAATCGTCCATCTCAACCGGATGGCAGTCCTGTTACTGTTGTTCATTGTGAGTTTCGTAGTTGTACAGCAAATAGTGGAGGAGCCATCTTCCAAACAGCTGGTATTCTCCGTGTGTCATATTCTTCATTTTATCAATGCCGAGCAACAAATGGTTATGGTGGTGCTCTTCATTTTGATGGAGGAACTGAATCCACAATGTACAGCTGTTGCGGATTCGATTGTTCAGCTAATTCACATTGTGGCCAATTTTTGAGATTTGTGTGCCAAGAATCAATATCCTGCATCAATCATCTAAATATGAGTTCTGCTTCTGTGTGTTCGACATCAGCATATACAAATACTGGAGAAAGTACCATTCTGGCTCATGGATCTCTGACTGTTCAGAACTTTAATTCTTCTTTTAACTATGTAACAGGGTATTCTAGCGGTATTGCTCCTCATTGCAACAATCCTTATTCTATTGGATATTGCACAATTATTTCTAATATTGGATTAAACGCTCTCCGATTGATTGTAACGGAGCAATATGCAAACAATATAAATATCGTGAATAATACGAACACCAATGGGAATGAAATCATTAAAATGTCGGGAAACAGCATATTTAGCAATTGTTATATTATCCGAAATAATGGAGTCATTTTTAATTCCGAATGTACAGCCCAGCTTCACAACTGCTACATTTATGGAACAATCAATAATCCAAACGCCTCCCTTTTCAACTGTATTACCAACAACAACAATCCAAATACACAGTTTATGACTCACATTAACACATATCATTGCAAAGGAGCAACCCCTTTACCATCAAAATTGCCCAAATACTTGATTTCTAATCGAATAATTCTTTTATCAATACCAATGTTCTTCTAATCCTTTCCAACTCTGTTAACCTAGAAGGGTTTTTTCACAGGTTTTATAAGATTTGAATAAAATTTCAATGAGATCAGTATTTAACCAGATAGGGATTAATTCCACGCAATATGGGTCATACCAACTTGTTTATAGCCTCTTCATCTTATGTCAACATAATGGTCATGGTGGAGCAATTTTTTTTTCGAATTATCAATCGAATTGTTCATTTTTCTTTTGCACGTTTGATCGGTGTTCTGTTTTGAACAAACATCATGGTGGCTGTGTGGCTATAGTTGAAGTTTGTAATGTTCTGATTAAATCAGTTTGCTTTTATAGCTCTACTGGATGGAGGTGCCCTGGAATCATGGTATGGGGCGATGGTATTAATCGAGTGCAGACAGTTTTTTTCAACTTTAGTAGCGATTCGAGTCATTCATTAACGGAAATCGGATCTTGCTTCTATAGTAAGAACCAAACATATATATCTAAGTGCAATTTTTCGAATCTTGTAAGCAGTCTTTACTGTTCAGGTATTCATATTGGATGTACCACATCAGGATTTGTAGCAGAATGTGTTACTATGAAGAATCTCTCTGATTGTGGAGCAATTGGGTTTCATACATTTGGCACTCCAGAGCATAATTCCATTCAATACTTTAATTTTGTAACATGCTCATTATCATCAAATGGCTATATGATTTGGTCATCATTGACAAATACAGTAAGACTTTTTTATTGTGTCTTTATGGATAGCTCATTTAATTCTATGTATAAAAAGCAAGGTATTGGAAGTATTGAGATCAGATATAGCATTATTTCCAATAGAAACACAAGTATCAGTTATTCTGATGTTTTTTTGATTGATAGTACATTTCATAGTAATCCTACTGCTTACTATCACCAATTCATAAACACAAAAACATGCTGGGATTCCACATTCAATCAAGAAACGACTCTTTTTTTGAATATTCATTTCTCCAGAATATCTTCAATGTTTTTCATTGTTTTTTTAACAAATAATGGTTGATTGGTTGAAAATCAAAATATGTTTCACTGATTGCATTTAATCTTCATATACATTTTGAATGTTTCTTAACGAGATCTGATTGGATTTCACTTCTTTGGACTGAATTTTGTGGTTATCAATATTGTTGGTCATTAATTCATGAAAAGGTTCCTTCCATGAAATAAATGAGAACATCATGATTATTAATTTGTAATTGAATTTCAAACAAATCAGAAAGCAACAAATAGCTATACATGAGATTCAAGGTAAAAAGTATCATGGTTTTCTTGCCGATTATTCATCTCATATATAATTTGTAGATTTCTCCCAGATAGACTCCTAATTTCATTGAATTCTCTTTAAAATGATGCTTAAGCATGATTTATCATTTGTGTCTTAAATCTTTTCAACAAGTTTTGTTCCATCCTTATGTTGAAAAACATCTCTTCATAGTCCTCATTAAGAAAGAAGGTAACAACTCACTAACATCCCAACAAATTAATATCATTTTTTATTTTTTGTAAGTCAAAACAGAATATTTTGATGTTTTAAGTGATGTTTAAATAGTTTTATATTTTCATCTCCCTGATCCACAAGAGG
>Ga0074193_1002012_pt1 | contig 20717 bp, 13 predicted proteins | sample EPASupsiteHSE605_FD_64523 | JGI IMG/M metagenome (GOLD analysis project Ga0074193, IMG submission 64523) | Bioremediated contaminated groundwater from EPA Superfund site, New Mexico - Sample HSE6-05 | ecosystem: Environmental > Aquatic > Deep subsurface > Groundwater > Contaminated ... | reverse complement strand
AAGCAATGGACAAACCAAGAGTTACTGGGCCGTCTTCTCACTCACGAACTCAACTCACGGGAACACAAACGTTTGGAAAAGCATCTCAAACTGGCCTCTTTCCCTGAATATTTGCCCCTGGAATCCTTTGATCTGTCAGAGCAGCCCTCACTAAGCCAGAGACAATTCAACCAGCTAAAAGAGCTTCATTGGCTGGAGCCTGTGAAGGCCTCCATTAGGTTCTAATGTAAATGCTTGTTCCTGCCTTCGGAATCCACTCAATTGAACTGTTCGGTAATGGAATTACTTTCTAAAACGCAAAAAAGCCTTGAGTTATACAACATGATGTACCTCAAGGCTTCCGCTATATTCTATTGAAACAAGTCATCCATTTTAACTGCTGAAAATGCGTTAACTATTGAAATTGTTCTATTGACTATTATCCTGGGATGGTTTACGTATTTATCAGTTAGTGGAATTGATTTAGGCAGTTCTCCCACATCGGATAGTATTGCTATCTGGTAATCCCCCCAAGATCGAATTTCACTCATATATAATGGATCACTCATCAATTTTTGAAGTTCTGGCAAAGAATCAATTTCAGCGCCTTTAACATGACGATAAATGTGGCTTACTTTCCCAACGTGACTAATACAATTAGCAGGTACACAACTGCTATCTCCGTAAAAAAGGATATACATCATGGGAGTAACTATCCTAGATGGTGAAAAAAAATAAAGACTATACTTATTAAGTATTTCCATATACCACTTCTGTTGGGTAACAGTTACTGCCTCACGTACGTCTTTTACCGCTAGATCCCCTATTACTATTTTCTCCATTTTACTTATCCTCCCCTTCTTTTGTTCGATGTGTACGTCAAGCACTTGATTAATATACTGATTTAAGCTTGTTGAACCTGCTAGTTCCGTTAACATCTGATACTTCTCTTCAGGCATCCTTAACAGAAATTTCTTTTCCGAGTTATCCACCCCCAATCATTCAGTACGTGATATCACTCGCTGATGACCGAATAATATCATCTGCTCAATATCATGTCAAGAATACTATTCTGTACACACGATGCTCTTCTTGTTGTTGCCGATATCGCCTTTGGCACCCTCTTTGTAATGGAAATATATGAAAAGCACTTTTGAAAAAAAGCCTTGAGGCAGTACAACTTTATGCACCTCAAGGCTTTCTTCATTTATTTCCGCTTATTTTAAGGCTTTGTATGGCGGAGGCAAAAGTCTCACGTCCGGCCTTGAAGTGTTAGAAAAGGGCCTTCGAACGGCAGAATCAGGATGACGTTGAGGTCCAACCCCATTTGCGAGGGATTGCTGACCGAGCAAACTATTTTACACTATCCATTTAGACCCTTTTTTAGACCTTTTTAACAAATTCAGATTTTAAACTCATAGCTCCGATACCATCAATCTTGCAATCAATATTATGATCTCCATCAACTAAACGTATATTTCTTACCTTTGTACCTATTTTCACGCCCGATGAACTCCCTTTTACTTTAAGGTCTTTGATTACTGTTACAGTATCACCATCGTTTAAGACATTTCCATTGGCATCTTTAACAATCTTGGCAGATTCACTGCTTTCGGTTTTTGAGTCTAAAGTCCACTCATGAGCACATTCTGGGCAAATGAAATGATTTTCATCTTCGTAAGTGTATCCTGAGTTACATTTTGGGCAATTTGGAAAATCAGCCATTAATTCATTTCTCCATTCATTTTGTTGTTGCTTTCAAATCAAATTATAAATTGTTCCACGTAGAAACCGCGTAACTGATATTGGTGAAGGTCTGTATGGAATTTCATTCTAACATAAAAAAAGCCTTGAGGCGTACAACTTCATGTACCTCAAGGCTTTTGTTATGTATCTCCGCTTAATCTAGAGGGTTTAGATGGCGGAGGCGAGGCGTGCCTATCCAAACCCACGACTGCGAGAACTGTCATCTTTGGTAGCGACCCTAATGCCTACCAAGATGACAGTTCTCTGTCAGTCTTGGTTACTATTCGAAGTGCCTAGGCTGCGAAATAGCGGCCTTATCTGTCTAGCCTCCATCCGCTACGCCAAATACGTTAATGATTTCGAGTTTTGCGACCCGAGTGCTAGGTTCTTCTTTCAGTTTCTCGTTACTAACTTTGATATCATATTCACGGCTTATAGAGTGTCTTTTGGTTATCAACAATACCCATCGGTTTTAACTTTTCTGAAGTGAGATTAGGTACTATGAAATAGAAATCCATCGCAACTTTATTCGTTTGTGTTGATACTCTGCATAAGTCCTTAAGCGCTCTGAATGAAGGTGTGATGATTCTTTTATTCTAAACAAGACTTTTACTAAAAGCTTCTCGATGGGAATATCTTTGACTATTATCGGCCTTATTATCCCTATAGTCATTTCATAATACAACACCAAGTGCCTGTGTTGTACCGATGCATTAAGGTCCGCAGATCTTTAATACCATTCTGGATTACTTGCTAACGGGTACTAAAATGGAACCACCGCTCACCTGAAATGAGGCCATGTGTGGTAATTTTCTTTAACTATTCACGCACAGAATACCATTGTTATAGAAATATCGTATGAATCGTGCTCTCATTAATGAAGAACAGTGCATGTTCGGATGGATGAACTGTAACTGTTATGCAAATAGTCCGATTATAAAACGCTATCCCTGCTATAAGTGCGTTGATAATGTAAAGAGATTCCTTTCTTGACGCAAACTTTAAATATCCCAGGGACACAGCAAGAACTTCAATGTTACTTGTTGCTAATTGAGTCATAGAAACTTAGCGATTGGGTATAGTCGGAAGCTGGCTCATGTTCCGTTCCTTTATTGATACAACTGTACTAATGTTTAACTATGGATATGGACCTCGTTCGCAATGGCAAGAACGACTGATGGACAGGCATTAAGCGCTTATCCAATTGCTCTAAATATTAATATGCCGGTGCGGAAAAAACTCTTCCTGCACCGGCGTGTTCATTCCGAGAATATTTTCACCATTGTAATAAGACTACCCATAAAATTCGTTATTTTTCCATCGAGTACAGTGGAAACAATTGTGTAAATACTCGTCCAAACCGCATCATCGCCAACTGGGACGCCACAAACCACAACGGTGGAATACTTTTGCTAGCGCCTAATGCTCGATATGTAGATGAACGTAACCAACTTCAGAATTAGCGTACCCGCCATTCTGTTGCTTTTGAAACCATTTGACACCATATGCTCATAATAACGGGCTCAATTGGTAGAATACATATATTAAATTCAAACTATTTATCTCTTTTTCTTCTTTTGATTTATTACATTGAATAAACCTTTTACAATATTATAAATAACCTTTAATACTCCCTTTGCTAATTGCTCAGCATGTCTCTCCACATCCATTACTTCCTCACCCCCTTCAAATGTTATTTGTAACTACCATTATTTACATCCTAACTATACCAACTTATTATAATACGTGTTTTAAAAACTTTATAACTAAAGCCGCTTTCGCTACAGTATCACCTTGTTCAGCTGCTTTTGATACCAGTATGAATGCTTTTTCATAATCTTGAGGCCTATGTTGCCTTCTTCACATATCCACCAAATTTCTCTTGAGCTTCCGGTGGAAAATGACAAACAGTGATTTCTAGTCCCGTTTAATTACAGAATTTTTGAATTTCTGCTTTCCATAATCTCACTCATGAGCCATTGCTTCCGCCACCGTCTACGTTAATGAGAAGTTTTCCGGTTTGCGGGTATAATACTTTTCCCATGTTAATCCACCAACCACGAATGCTGCTTACTGCGAATTCAGCGGTATCATAATTTGTTCCCACATTGACAAACCCCGTATTGTTCGTTATATCATAAACGCCGTAAGGTAAGGCTTTACCAAGCTTTTTGTCTTCAAAGTCATGATCATCGACTTTAACAGGGTCACCCTCGGGATCGTACTCGCTACCATTATTCTTATAGTTTCCGACGAGCTCTTTCTTCTTGGTATCTACGTATATGACAGGCAACCCACAATCCTGAAAGATCATGACTTTTGCATTAATATATTCAAATTGCTCATTCCGATCGGGGTGATTTCCTCCTTCTATGGTTTTCTTGTTACTCTGTAAACTAAATCCCATCTCGTTAAGTAAATCGCCCACAGTTGTGCTACTCACAGGATAGCCCATCGTTGTTAATTCTTCCAATAGCTATGTGGTGCTTTTGCTTGTCCATAACAATGGAGACTCTGAATCACCTTTGGTAGCAGTAAATTACTGAGAATCTCCGAATACTTCTAATGTCATCTTGACTCTTTAATTCAAGTTGCTTTCTGGCAACTTATTTGACACAAACACAAACACCCCATAACCTATGCCCAAAGCAGTTAATCCAAATAGCCAAAAACCGACAAAAAAAGCAGCAACTACAGCCACGCCGTTAATATAGGCTTTCCGACCTTTTATCGTGGCAAGTTTGCTATTCTTTTCTTGGGAATAGTAATCAGAGACTTTCTGTTTTTCTCGTGACTCATCCCCAAATCAACTTGCGTTTTGTATTCATTAAACCGAATATTTACATTGTTCTTATCGCATCTACGATAATCCCCCACGTGGCTCGTAACGGCTTTTTCCTGTAAGTCTTTAGTGAGGGTAACCATATTCAGTTTAATTTGACTGTTAATCTCTTGCCCCTTACGCTCATAAATCCAATTAATCATTTCGTGAATGAGATTAAGCCTATCAGCCGCTTTTTACTTTCCGCATCATATTTCGCTTTGGCAGCTTCAACATCACCTTGGAAGTAAATTATTATTTCGTTGTACGCGTTTCGTCATATACATCTTTTAGCTACTCGTTCTTTTGCTCATTCGGAATATTTATTATCTTAAGAATAAATCCAAGAATATTGGTGTTATTCCTAGCACTAATCATTACGTTAGCCAAATAACTATATTCTGAACAGCACTTTTTCATCAGCGAATATGCCAAAGCATTATGAACATCATACGATTGCGCTTACCCTTTTGCGCATCTGTTCATGGAGTTTTAAGTAGTGAGTGGTTTTCAAATCTATCCAAATGAATCATTCTATGCTATTCCACATTTTTCTTTTATTTCCTTCTATAAAACAGAGATATTTAATAAAAAGCTGAATTATTTCAAGCCAATCCGACGTTCCATAAACTGTAGATAATCCTTGATGTTTCTCCATAGATCGAATATCATCAACTGTATTAGTTATACAACTAATACAACATTTTACAATTTAACGAAAATGGTAAGACTTTTATAAAGGGCTATATCTACTGAGGTATAGAACGAATTGTTTTTAGCAGTCCCTCGAAAAATAAAGGAGTAGGGGAAGGTGTAATCTGTTTCATCGAGAATTAGACAATTGTAGCGGACAACCGAAAACTTATTGAAATATACAATAAGTAGTAACAAATTCATACAAAACAACTGATGATTTTAAGACTTAGGGGGTTCAGCAAACCCTAATTAAAGGATTTAAATGGTTCCGTTTTCAAATCTGATGGCATTGACCTGAGATATGTTTGATCCTCGGGGAAATAGTTTACTAAATACTAATACTAATACTGATTTGTAATATACTCACTTTATTATGGAAGACATGGTATAATATGAATTAGTTTTGTCTCGTTTCACCCTCTCCTCCCCTCTGATTTAACAGAAACATTCATGAACTTCAGTTCACAGAGTGGGATTTATAGTTAACAAAATGTTTCTGACTTACTTTAAAATTCATTTGTATTCTAAACTTTGATGTGTAGATTTCTGTTTAGCTACAGACTTCGGGTGGGTTACATTCCTGGCAACACTTATCGCTAAGGCTTAGTAAACTCTAATGTTGATTTTACCTAAGATAATAACACAGACCCTTTTAAGCAACCCTGAATTCTGACAAACGCAACGATCTATAAGTTTCGCGCATTTGATAAAGACAGGAAGTATAAAGATGTCTCTTTAGTCTTTTAAAAGCCTTTAGAATCCAAGAAACGAACCATGCCAAGTAATTATCCAGGTACTTACTGGCAACTGGATGCGCTTAGCATAATGGGTACCACAAATAACTAAAGAGCAGGTCTTTTACGCTCAGTGAAAGTATACCACCCTTAAGCCTTGAGTTATCTGGGTTTGCAATGACGCAGTTTGAGCAAATGGTTGCATAAATGCTTCCGCTGTACAATCCGATGGAAAAATAACCAGATTTCCTAGGTTTCTCATTGCTGTGGCGAAAATGATTTAAAAACAAATACACCGATGCAGGGAGATTTCTCCCGCATCGGTGTTTCTGAAAACAATATATCAATAGTGCAACTGTACTAGATTTAAGTCCGTCCTCAGTCTGTCCGCTCCACTCCTCCTTATCCATCGTAAATGGTTAGGTAGTTGCGAAATTGAGAAACTGAAGCCTCATATTCAACGAAATCCAGTCATAGCTCAATAGACAGGCTAACCCCTCTCTTGGAAGTGAAATGTATGCTGTTCCCTAATCCCAGATTGTTTCTGTGGTTAGCACTTAATCTGAGGACTTGGTGATATCTTTAAACAACCACATGGTTGAAACCGAGATGTGCTTGGCTGTTTCGTTAGTAGTACAACCAACGAGTTGTAAAAGCCTACACTAATGGTCAGCCCATGCCAGTAAGGTTCGTAAGAAAGTTTCCCCGGGGAAATAATATCATATCTTAAATCGATTGAACCGTTGGTCACAACGACCAGGAGCTAAGGCTCCAGTTCCCTCGTACAAATATACATTGTCACCTCACTACGATAACACAATCTAAGTTTTATTTCCAGTATTTTAATAATTTAACCAACTATGGTATCTGTCAGTGAGCGCTGAAAGAAAATGGCCATAGCAATGGTATCAATTGGGGTGAGCGTTGGGTACCATTTTGGTACCCGTTAGCAGAGCGAATCCAGCTTGTAACTTTAAATCATGAGGATACCATATATGAAAAGATTTATTTCAATGCTAAAAATATTAAACTCCTTTCTATTTATTATAATTTGTTCAAAATTGATGAATAAACCTTTAATTTCGGTTCTAATAACTACGATAATCTATTTAACCCTATCCGATATTCTGCACACTATAATTCATGAATTAGGCCATTTGGTTGGTGGTATTTTTTCGGGTTATAAGTTTTTTTCTTTTCAATTTGCGAATTTCAAATTGAGAAAATATCAAAACACCGGTACGTACTCCCTTCATTTTGAAAGTGAGTTATGTGGACAGTGCGTCATGATTCCAAAATCAACCGCATGTAAAAAGTATATTTTATATAATATTGCTGGCATTTTTTTTAATTTTGCATTGTTTCTGATAGTTGGTATTTTTACAATTATTAGCTATAATAATCTTCCTACATATATTTTAGTATTTATGTACGCCTTTTTGATTATTGGAATAAATAAACTCTTATCCAACGCCATTCCACATACTAACAATTCCAAGCTAAATGATATGTCAATTATTTTAATGTTGCATGGAAGCAAACAAACACTGGCGGACTACATCCATTATCTATGCTTTTACGAAAAGATGGTCTGTAAGCTTCCATTACCTAAACAATACAATAGGCAATTTGAGGTTACAGACCACTATAATCCTGTATTCTACAACGAAATCACCAAGTTGCTCGACTCAGATTAACCTGCGATTTTAATGCTACTGTCAATCTGTTGCAGCAACCATATAAATGGACTTTCTACGTTTTTACCTTCAAAAGGAACTCCTTCTTTATTATGTCCTAAAGCACTGCATGTAAAATACTGAACCTGCTTAAATTTCCTTTCCGCTGTTCTAACAAAGTTACCAGATTCATATGCTTCCAAGAATTCCTTGCATACCTCATTTTTAGCTTGATTAAAGTCTTTGCAGACTGGATTATCCACCATATATTGCTGAGTTGCGATATCTCCGATACGTTCTTCCAGTCCAGGGATGTCACACTTATTAATGACTACTGCAAGATTACTCTTCAAAACATCCTTCGGCTTCAAATTGAACATTTTTTCAAGGTTATTCAACATAATATTCAGAATGTCGTCAAAGTCTTTTGAACTTACACCATAGGATTCGATATTAATGCTATCTTCAACCTCGGCAGCATATCTGCCAATAGTCAGAGGATCAATTAAGAAAACGAAACCATTAGCATAGCTATATGCTTTATTCCTTTGAACATCGCCACTTGAGGAAAACATTTCTCCAGAAATATCATAGATATAAATTCTTCTACCTACTTTTTCTTTAGGTAGTTTAAGCATCATCTGATAAGCAGTTAACGCATCTAATTCTGTTTTCAGTAAGCGAACACCTTTATTAAGAGATTTCATTGCATTCTGATAATCTCGTTCGTCATTTTCAGACATAAAACTTAAATTCCAATTCTGTTCTGATGCCACATTAGTTATCAATTGGTCAATTGCCATATTGATTAAACAGGTTTTACCTACAGAAGGTCCACCAATAATCGGAATTGCATACTGTCTGCTCGCAGTATCACCAGATAATGGCGAATTACATTTAGGACAATAAGCATTTAGCTTTCCACGTCCGTTTAAGAAAGTGGTTGGAATTTTAGCGTCACAAAGACAAGTTCTCTTCAAAATGCCATATTTGCCAGGAACCAGTTTTGTATGCATTCTTCCGCATGATGGGCATTCGTATGTAGGAATTAAGAAACTTTCTTGACAGGACGAATTTGGACAAGCATTTTTAATTTTGTTTATATTGATATAGATTCTGTCAATAAGCCAAACAATACCAAATCCAATATAAATAAGGCAAAAAAACATTGCCAATATTGCAACATGTATAACTGTGGTTGCTAATGCAATTAGACTACCAAATGCATAAATACTAATCGCCGCGACGGTGTGCATACCGCCGCCAATTGAGAATAAGCCAATATCCTTCGCAATCGCCCACTGATTTGCTGCATCTATAAAATTCCGGCTCCATGCACCCTTGATTGTGTTGCTCAAGTCAGTATATCCTTTTCCAAAGAAATAACTTTCTTTTCCAGGTTGTTCTTGTACCGCCATTTTATTCCCCTCCTCTAAATTTAATTCTTCTTAATTGGAGACTTTTTTTGCCTTCTATTCGTTCACATCTATCCACATTTGTGAGTCTGGCCATATTGCATACTCTTTCTCAAATGTGATTATCTTCGAACATTCCCAACATTTCAATTCATATTATGAATATATACCTTCAAGCTTATTTAAGCGTTACCCCTCTACACTTTTACGGCTACTTCAAGTAGATATGACCTCAAGATAGCGACATCGTAACTCTTTGGTAATAAGAAGCATATAAATAGTGTCGTGCCGATAAAGCCGGATGTAGACGAAAATAGAATGGGCTGCCCGACATTGTTGTAGCAAAACGTGGTCAGCCCATTCTTTCGTTGCTAAGGCTTTGCATCTCGATGTTTTGTTTAATGAGAATCGAAATCTTTACCCGAAATTCTCTCTCCCCTATTTAATTATGCAGCCTGAACATTTCGATTGCTATCAATAACATTTTCTTTGAAAGAAGCAAAATAATTCTTTAAACAATAAAAGCCACCAATGAACATTCCACCGTAAACAATGACTGCGCAGATTATCGCTATAACAACCAGTGCAATGGCTAACACTATAATCCAACCACCATCATCGTCCCTACCTGCGATACATCTTGCGTTTTTATTCATCTTTCTTCCTCCTCTTTTATAGATGTATATAAAATTTTCATTTTATATCCTTACGTTTAAACAGGCCCCCAAGCTTATCTTTTAAGCCTTCTTTTTCGTAAATACGCTCAAAAAAGTCTGTGGATTTACCCACTTTTGACCTTTTTAATACCACTAACTTTACATTAATCAATTCTTCAGGTTCATATTTTCTAAGATATTTCATAAACAATGGTTCAAACTCTGTCGCTACATCATCTGTTATTTCTTTGTCAATTAGGTATATACAAGTTAATGCTATCAATCTAGCCCAATTAAGTTCTTCCTTCTTTTCCATATTTTTCAAAATACTTGTATATTCATCATTAAAAATGCCAAAATACTTAACATGATAACTTAACTGAAAGAGCATATGAACATCTTCACTTGTCCTTATGCATTTAACAAAAGATATCAAGTATTCAGAAATATACTCTTGATAATCTTTCCTTTCAAATGCCTTTAAACTGAATTTAAAATCAGCCGATAATAATTCCTGTAAAGATGTTTTACGTGTTGAAATTGCAGTTTGCTTCTCACAATATTTAGCGAACAAAACTGCTAATATTTTTGAAACACTGCCTACACAGCCATTATTAAATGCGAAACTGGAGATTTTTTCTATCGTTTTATAATCGGTTTTGATTAATGACTTTATAGGTAAATCTTCAATAATGCCAATTATCATCTTAACGGCAGTGATTTCTTTAATCAGCTTTAGATCAATCATTTCAAAAATTTTAAATGCAGCTTTAGAACTTGGATCGCGTTCTAAATATGCTATTATTACAGCACCCAGGTCCAAATTTACATCGGCGGCAGACAAATATTTTTGCTGATAATTATAAACCCTCCAAAAAGCCTTTTCGGGATTTTCGGATTGGCGAATATACATAGAACACAAGTAAATTGCAAACTGACTTGTGTTTTTGTTAGATAACAAGGTGGTTTGTATTTCAGCAGCTATACCCTCGTCCAAAACATTCATCCATTGTCCGAATTTTGCACCGAACTCTGTCAACTGATTTTTTCCAAAGTTTTTCACAAACTTGGAGATGATGTCTGATATCAGCAAAGGGAAATTTTGAACTTCATTCAGTATTTGAATTATTATGTCAGAAACATTTTGGAAATACCTCAAATTTTTAAAAATTGTATTTAATAAGGATATTACCATCAATGAATCATTCAAGCCGTTTCTGAACTGATAATTGTTAACTATAAATTTTGCATAAAACAAATTTGTGTTTGGTGATTTATTTTCCTCCAAATACAATTTTGACTGTGCAATAACCTCAGAAGAATTAAAATAATCCAATAGCCCTTTATATTCATCCTGGTTTTTACTATGTATTAATTCAAGTAAACTAAATAATAATTTTTCATCCTTATCGTCCATAGCGAACTGATATAACATGTCTAACAATATATCATGAACAGTATAAGCCATAAAGCCAGAATATGAATACAAATATGGTATCAGTACCTTCGTCTCATCTAAGGTTAACTCCCATATCTCAGCTCGAATTTTTTCAATAATTTTAACTCCAATGTCAGAATTTACTTCATCAGGGCAATGCTTACGACCAAACTCTAACATTTTAATCAAGTTGCCATCTTTAAGAGTATATTCACTTTCTTTATACAATCGATAAAGAATATATGCTGCTTCCAAATCCATGTTTAATTCATGAAAACCCACATTGTTTAAGAACCCAGAAAACTGGTTAATATCATCCATTCCCAATGTATAACTGGAAGCCATTGCATTGGCCATTGACAAAACTTTTATACCTTCAGTCATATTTCCGCCGATAAAATCCATTACAATATGACGACTGCTTTTTGACTCTGAAGTGTAATTGAAATAGTTTGCATCTGGTCGAACACCCATACAAGCTAAGTCTAAACCTTTAGCTTTGCACTCATCAGATCGAAACTTTTCATGATTACCGACATAGGTACTGAAAGTGACTTGTTTTGCCGTATCTATTGGCAACATTTTTTGTATAGCGGCAACCCATAAAACTAGATTCTCTCTCGTATCATTCAGATAGAAGGGTATTTCCCTTTCTTTGGCTACCAATACTGCAGAAATCAGATAAGCAAATTCTTCTTCTCGCTCATAGATAAATTCCATAACCTGATCATCATTAATAACGCTCCCTGTCTCTGGAATATCAAGTGGCGGCAATGCTAGAACAGGTGAAGGCGCATTTAATTCCTCCTCGGTCATAAACGTTTTAATGTAGTCTTCTCCAAAAAATTCAACTGGGTAACTGTCTAAATCTTCAATTGGTATCACAAGCGCATAGATAATATAATTTCCGAATCTTCCTGAATAGTCCTTACCTAAATATGTTGCCTGGGCAACACAAGCCCGTCCACTCGACAACTTGAAATAGGAGAAACTATAAGGGAACTCATCCGCAATCTGATCCAATGTCGGATTAGGAACCATTTCTTTTGGTGCCACATACTGCATGACGAATTTTATATCATCACACTCAGCTTTACTGATTCCATTTGATTTTGAATAAATCATATAACCCTTTTCAGATGAGTCTCCGTTTTTCCAAGAGGTATATATGTACTGTAAGGCTATCATTTGATCACCCCTATTTTGCTTTAATAATGCCTTCCTGAAATAACACCCAAAGGAACGGATCAGCAACCCTAAAGGGCCTGAATTTGGGTATTTTATTATCAATATCCGGATTACTTCCTAATGCACTCAACCCAAAAAAAGCAAAATTTTTAAATTGCATTGAAACGGTCTGATATAGTTCAACTCCCAACCAACTTTCTACTAAACTCTGCATTTCTTCATTTGCATCATTAAAGTCCTTTTCATCGAATATACCTTTTCTAATATGAGCAGAGTCATTTTTCAGGCAACTTGCCGGATCTAAAAGCTCATCTACTGCATCTATCTTTGTAAATGCAATAGCAATTGGTATATCGATTTTTTTTGCCAAATCACTAAGCCCCGTGCCGGAGCGAATAATTTCAATCGTTCGAGATAGGATTGTATTGACATCTGTATTTTCTTCCGGCAGTCGAATTTTTCCTTCTAATTCGTCCCTTACGGTCGGCAACTGCAATGGGTCAAGTAACAGAATAATACCAGATGCATGGCTAATATACCGGTTATGTGTCTGCATCGTGGCTAATGAAGTCAAGTTCTCGCCAGCAGTGTCAAAGAAAGTCAGGGAAACTGCCTCATTAACAGGCTTTTTAAATAATCTCCCTTTCCTTTGAAATAATAGAGAATAAATCAAAGGTTCAACGTCGCCCGCATCTGAACCCCTTACACACGTCTTATGCCTATAAAGCGGATCATAAAACTCTGATTTATACCGATTTAATGTTTTGTCACCACATGCCATAAGAGAGCAGTCAAAAGAACGCCCTATATCATTTTTTAACTGATTTATAAGTACAGCTACAAAGTTACTTTTTCCTGTTTCTTTTGCACCAATAATAGCAATTGGATAATTTTTTGTTGTTGCTATACTAAATGGCAGCTCAAATCCACATTTGGGGCAACCCTTAGTTACCAAGGGCTGACCACAAACATCGCATTTAGGATTTTTACTTTTACCTTCTGGCTTAAACGGCTTTTTCTCGATAGCTCTTGAACAGCTTTTCTCTCGACTAGTATTTGTACATATGTACTCTATGTCATCAAGGTCTTGCTTTTCAAAGCATCTAGGACATAAATATTTTGCCATCTCTATACCTCATCCTTATATTTCATTTATTCCTTCATTTAAAACCTTATACCTTTTATACTGCTTATCGTTTAAGAAAAAGAGTTTTAGTTTTGTTCCGCTTCTAATATCATCCACATCAAATTCAAAAGTGTGATGTTCTTTGACTTCTGTTTCCTCAGATACAGAACAAATAATATCCCCATCGCCTCTTTTTAATGGAACAGATTTTAATTTTCCAATTATTGTGAACTGAGGAAACATAAATGTTCCAGACGATTTAATAGTTAAGTATAATGTACGTTTTTTTGACAGTAATGCTTTCTTATATTTAAAGGAATAATAAACGTCCTGTTGAGGTTCATTATTAATTATAGTCTTAATGCCCTCAGAATAAATTCTGCGACCTTCGCCTTCATAATAGGTGTAAATTGACGTATAATACACGCCTTTTACTGGATTTAAAATTAATATCCCTTCATTACTCTCATATTGCTTTTTACTACATTCGATTTTTCTGGCCAATGGATCGTCAGGACTTTCCGGATAAGTATCCATTCGGTAGAACATCGCTGTCCTTTCGATTTTCTTCGGCCATGCAAAATTCACATACAATTCTGTACCAGCAGCGTTCATATCATATGAAATATCCTTAACCGGAGGAACGCTGGACACATATGCTGCATTGTTAAGAATTACATTTGTGGCATTAATAACACCAGGAATAATGTAACACTCACCAATAAAATTTAATGTGAATTCTGCTTCAGTCAAGCTTTTAAGAGACATATCGACTTTCTTGTATGTCCCCAATAAATCATTGAGATTATATATAACGCCAACTGCATAATCAGGCTTGTTCTGTGTGTAAAATAATATTGTATCCCACTCTGACTGCTCCCATTTTGCCTGGAAAATTTCATCCTTATATAAAACGGTAAAATGCTCTAAAGGTATTGCAGGTTTTTGAGGGACTGCATTTATTAAACTACTTTCCGCTGGGTAAGAAAGCCCTGAAATAGTATGAAAGGCGCAGATTCTTAACCAATACCTTGCACCATTCTCTAGCCCCGTTATGGTAGCACCATCAAGTCGTTTACTCGAAACACTTTCAAAATCTTCCGTTGAAGTAGGCTGACTATCACCTTTATATTTCCATACTTTTACTTCTGTTACTGTATCCGGCTTATTCCATGAGAGTGTAACCAAGCCATCGCCACCAATAGATTTGATATTACTTACATTATCAACAATGACTACTGGCTCAATGACTTTGGTAGCATTTGAAGATACTCCAACTCTCAATACAAACAAACTGTAATAATAAACGATTGATTTTTCTAGGGCTGCATCTGTAAACGATAATTCTTTTCCTTTATATACAATCGTTCCATCTGTCGTATTATTTGGATAAGTATTTTCTTTTCTCACAAGGACGTATTCTAAATTTCCCGAGGACGTGCTTGCCGACCACGTAGATGTCACTACACTGGCATTTCGTTTTGCAGATAATTGAGATACAGAATCAGGAGGATACTTCTGTATCAATTGTGCAACTTCGATGCTATCACTAATCTCATCCGTCAATGCGATTAATGGATTGAACGCTTTATCGCCTTCGGCTTTACGAATTTCGCTTAATTTCTCTTCAACATTCTTTATTGCGCTGGATACTTTAGCAATAACATCATTCCCGATAACAAAGCCGTCATTTTTAGCCTGATTTATCTTTATCTCTGCAGAATAATACTTCTTATCATTTATATCCTGAGAAATAGCGGATATGATAGCACCAAACTTGTTCCTAAATTCTTTTGATGTATTCTCAACTGAAATAACATCAGGATGATTTGGCCAATATAGCTTTGCTTCCTTTATGAACTCGGCAACTTCATCCATTTTCTTTTCTAAGAGTGCCTTTTTAGCTTTGTCAATCAGTTCTACAGCTAAATCCATTTTAGATAAATCAAAGCCACATTTTACACACTTCTTTGAAGCATTGTCATTAAGTGCTTGGCAGGAAGGACATACAATTATCAACGTCTTCCCACATTTTGAACACGTTGTTGTACCTACAGAATTTTCTGTATGACATAAGCCACAGACTATTTTGTTTTCCGGAAGGGTGTAACCCTGTAACGAGCAATAATTATTAATATATATAGATGCCTCGGACACGCTGATCTTGTACTCGCTGACAGCTACATCAATCAAGCGCTCTTTCATTTTGGGCTGAATCTTTCGCTCATTACTATTCGCCATTTCATCAATAGCATCATTGACTTTTCCGTATTTCGTCAAATTAACATAATTATCATATTTTTTCTTGCTGGCTTTTTCTTTAAATACGACAACACATAAACCACATAAAGACTGCATGGCATTATCTTTTCCCGTTTTTTCACCTTTGGCCAGCAATTTCTTTTTTAAGTTTTCTGCCGCTTCTCTTAATGTTTCACAGGATGAACTGGCTGACAAACCGAGGAACTGGTATAACGTATAATCTTTATAGTCAAGCTGTTGAAAAAAGTTTTTGATGTTATTTGCCTGGCTCTTATCAATTACTTCTCCAATATCCTGTTCTTCTGAAACAGCAAACTTTTTAAATCTCTGCGTAATCATTTCAGCTGTGAAACCATAAGGTGAGAAATTTTTAAGCAGAATTTTTAAATCTTTATCCGCCAGCTCATCTCCTTTAGCCGAATAGAGTGTCAGTTTGCTGTCAAGTTCTTTCAGTTTTTCATTTTGTATCTTTTTTGCCGCGTCTGCTTCTTGCTTTCTGGAGGCTTCATTGAGCATAACATTTTTAATGTCGTCCAATTTAGCCATATATTCCGCAGCTTTAACCTTTTTTATAGGGTTAACCATATCTTTTGACCACTGCTGCTGTTTTTTAGCAGTGGCCTCATTTATCTTAGCAACGTCATTAACAATTGGGTCAAAAGATAATTCTAACAAGATAAAATAGTTATCTCTGTTCGCCACTGCATTCACCTTTTCTGCTTAATTTACGGTTGATTTGTTACTTCTCCTGATAGCATCGCTCATCTCTTCCTCAGATAATGCATCCGTTGTCTGGAACGATGTCTCGACGATTCTTCCTTGCTTTGTTTCTTTAGCTTTCAATTCCAGAAGACCTGATTCATTAAGCTTAAAAGTAACTTCAATAGCCGTATCATTCTTAACACCTGGAGGCAATTCTAGGTCAGCCTTACCGATCTCCTTACCAATAGCAGGATCAATAATATCTTCAGAGCTCAGACATTCCAATACATTAAATACAACATTTTTTTGATTATCATACCTAGGATAGAAAGTGTTAGTACCGGTCGCCGGAAGCTCTGCGTTTTTTAATATGATGTTAAATAACTTAAGCTCATCATTACCGTCATAAGCGACTGTTCCAAAACTACGGCTGGATACGTTAATAATTTTCATGTCATCGCCAGGCAAACGACCTATTTTGGGCTTAACATTTGCCTTCTCAGCAGCTTTCTGCAAGTCAACTTTACCTGTATCTATATCTTCCTTGACCTCGGCAACTGTTTTTCCTTCGTTCTTGGCGATTTCTTCTAATACGATATTATAATCACTGACTTTGGCCGCATAGATAGCCGCACCCTTGGCAACCGCTTCATCGGGATCAAACATCTTTGTTTCAATTCCGAATTCCGCCTTAACGCGACGCATGACCTGCGGCATTTTAGATGATCCGCCAACCAATAGTATTTCGGAAACATCAGACTGTTTGAAGCCTTTCTTTTCAGCTTCCTTAAACATATCTTTGGTCAGATCAATAGTTCTGGTTAGATAGTCTTCTGTTAATTCATCAAATTTTTCTCTTGACAGTTCAACTCTGACACGTTCGCCCTTATAATTTACCGCAACCGGAGCCTTTTCTTTTGCGCTCAACAGTTTCTTACCACGTTCCGCTGACAGAGACAGTTCCTGCAAGGTTTCGGCATCCTCAAGTATATTATCTGGGGTTCCATTCTCGGTCTGGTATACTTCTGCTAAATACATAAGCACCCTGTCATCCCAATCCTTGCCGCCTAAGTTGTGATCGCCGCCGGTACAGATCACACGGATTTCACCAGGTTTAATATTGATCATGGTGATATCGAATGTACCACCACCAAGGTCATAAACCAAAACCGTTTTTACTTGCGAATCATCAGTAACACCGTAAGTAATAGCTGCTGCAGTCGGCTCATTAATAATGGAAAGGACATTAAGGCCAGCGATTTTGCCTGCAGCAGCAGTTGCATCGCGTTCTGCTACGCCAAAGTATGCAGGGCAAGTGATAACCACATCTTTGATATCTTCACCGTCATCCAGTTTGCCTTCCATCTGCAAAGTATCCTTTGCATCATTGACAACCTTCTTCAAGATATAAGAAGAGATTTCTTCCGGTTTCATGTCGACACCATTGATATTCAGACTGAAACCAGGCTGTCCAATACTTCTTTTAATAAATGTAACAACCTGATCGGGATACATTTTTGCACTTTCTTTAGCTCCTGAGCCAACAGTTACATCTTTCGCAGATTCAAAATACACAACAGAAGGTGTGGTCAGATCACCTTCGGCATTTTTTAATACTACTGGTTTGTTGGTCGCATCCATATAAGCTATGCATGAATAGGTTGTCCCTAAATCAATCCCAAATACTTTTCCCATATTACTTATCTCTCCTTATTTCGATGTTTATGATTATTGGTTATCTTCTTTTTTGGCATCTGGATTGTACTTATATATCTTGATTCTTTCCGGTCTTAAGACTTTCCCATCTTTTTCGTAACCCTCAGCAGTCCTTACAGCAAGCAAATTATCTTTTGCTTTATCATCGGTATCAATTGTCTGAATGATTTTCTGACGTCTGACATCTACTTCCTTACCTTGGACAGAATAGGATTCAATACTTTGTCGATACAAAATGTCCTGTAAGTCTTCGGCAATGCCTTTCACAGATTTTAGGAGTTTTTTATAATTCTCCTCAGTTGGTTCTTTCTTTTCATACGCCTTAAATAATTTTTTCGTGCTGTCTACCAACTGAATAATATCCATCGCCATTGTGTTTACGATTTTATCCATTAAGCCGTTTTGATAATTGGTCAGCTCACGGTGCATGCTGTCAAACATCTCGTTCTTATGAGCGTCTTCCATGATTTTTTCATCGAAAGATTTCTGCAAATTTGCAACCGCTTGGCTTAATTCTGATAATTTTGCTACTAAACTTTCGCTGTCTTCTACGGCAGATTCCGACTCTTGCTCTACAACTTTTTCAGGCTCAGTAACTGGAGTAGCATTCTCCTCAACACTGTTGAGGATCTCTGTCTCGCTCACTCTTTCATCTCCCTCTGTTTTGCTCAATTCCAAGAAGAATCTTTGGTAATCTTTGGGTATATTGTTGAGTATCATTTTCAAATACTCTTCATAGCTAACTTTATCGAATGCCCCAGATTCAATAATCCCGGTCCTGACACTATCTAAAAGTTCAAATGCTTTTGCATAGTATTGTGGTGATGTATCATACTTGCCGTCTGCCCTGATATTATATACTTCATCAAACTGAGCAAAAGAATAATCATTTTCCTTACATTCATGCCTGGATATGATTCCTCCGGTTTCAATATCTGCTAAAGCCCATAAAGAAGGCCTTCCAACCTGGCCATTTTGAATATTGTCTTTTGTGAAAAAGAACAAAAATACTGCCAAAGCATAGCCAGTTTCAGTTTTTCTTAAAACAGGATGTGATACCCTATGAGGGGTTTTTACACCATCGAGTATGGTTTTTTGTATTATTTCATAGGCTGCTTTACTATGAATATACACTTTCTTGCCTCCTTATAAATTTGTCTTTATGGATTTTGAATTACTAAAGGAAGATAATCAATATCCGCAATCTTGCTCCTGACTATATATTAGGTGATTAACTATCTATACTTGATTAGCTTTTAATAACTCGGCGATATCCTTTTGTCCTCTCTCAATTGCAAATGCATACGCATCCATATTAGTCATATTTTCTCCCGTGTAACTGACACCTATATCAATACCATGATCTATTAGCAATTGGGCAATCTCTTTATGCCCACCATAAATGGCAGCAAATAATGGATTTCTATCCGGTTCACTTACATCTAGTTCAGCGCCACAATCAATTAAGTACTTTACAATTTCTTGATGACCTTCGCTTGCTGCACGATTAATTGCTGAAGCTTTAAATGTGCCTCCTTTAATATTTACATCTAAACCTGAATCAATAAGATACTTTACAATTTCAAGATTTCCATGCGATGCAGCTACGTGTAACCATGTTCCAAATGGTGTCATAAGATTTAAAATTTCTTTGTCAGTATCTATCAACTGTCGTACTTTTTCAACGTTTCCAACCTTAATTGCATTCCTAATTTCCTTTACATTATTAGTGTTATACATGGATAATTACCGCCTCCTTGCAGATTGTTCACCTAATTCCTTAAGTATTTCTACAAAATCATTATAATCTCCACCAAATTCTTCAACTTCTTTAAGATTATTAACAACATTTTGAAGTGCCTCTATTCCATGCTGCCCTTTAACTCTATTTGGTGCCCAAATTAGATTCTCTTTCCCCATAATTGGGTCGATGCCATGTCTTTGTAATATTTCCTGTCCTTCTTTAACAAGTGCTTTTTGTGCTTCACCATGTCCTTCTTTAAATAATATATGATGCGCATGTGGATCAACCATTTCATTTGGTGGATCACCAATAAGGCTTTTCAAGTGTTTATTAAAATCAATTACATTTCTATTACTTTCTTTAAAGTTTTCGCCCATTGTAGCAGATTGTTGAGTAAACAAATCACTATCATTAGATACAGCAGAATTTTTTGAAACTATGATACTTGTCGGATCTGTTACCTTATGATTGTCCGATCCAAGGTACATTTTTTCAAATTTATCTTTGGATGCAAAACTTTCCCCACCGCCGGAGTCTATAATCTTAAATCCCTCTAATTCACCATTTTCTTTATAGACTGGGCTATCAACAGTTATCCAATGGTCAGAGGGCGATTCGCCAGCAAATAAACCTGAATTTTCAACGTCACCTTGCTGATCCCAAAGTGTTGCAGAGTCAACACCTACAATTGCAACTGAATCCTTATCTTTAAGCCTTTCTGCCAGTTCATCTACACTAAGAGCATTGTCATATTCATAGACTTCTGTATGGATACCATTTTCCGGAGATGTGGATTTATCTATTAATTCAACAACGCT
>Ga0074193_1002010_pt1 | contig 20733 bp, 23 predicted proteins | sample EPASupsiteHSE605_FD_64523 | JGI IMG/M metagenome (GOLD analysis project Ga0074193, IMG submission 64523) | Bioremediated contaminated groundwater from EPA Superfund site, New Mexico - Sample HSE6-05 | ecosystem: Environmental > Aquatic > Deep subsurface > Groundwater > Contaminated ... | reverse complement strand
GCTCCGCGGCCGGATCATCGGCCGCGAGGGAAAGGCCCGCGAGCAGATCGAGCACATGACCGCGACCCGCCTCTCGATACAGGGCAAGACCGTTGCCATGATCGGCCTGCCCGAGCAGGTCAAGGACGCACGGACGGCGATCGAGATGCTGCTCCGCGGCGTGCCCCACGAGTCGGTCTTCACGTTCCTCGACCGGAAACGGAAGGAGGCCAAGGCCGATATGATCAGCTACTATTATTGAGGCGAACGCGAGACAATCCCGGGGAGCGGTTCCACTGGAGACCAATACCTTGTTTTTCACCAACAGTAGCTCGAACCAGCGGCGCCTCTCCGTCGGTCCACTGGCGGAGAAGGGGTCGGAATGAGGCTCGCTGAGCTTCCGGTCCCCCCGGCGGTCGCGGAGCGGTACGCCGCGCGCGGGATCACCGAGCTCTACCCGCCGCAGGCGGCCTGCGTCGAGGAGGGCCTGCTCGAGGGGAAGAACCTCCTCGTCTCGATCCCGACCGCGTCGGGCAAGACCCTCGTCGCCGAGCTCGCGATGCACGCGGCGATCGCGAAGGGGGGCAAGTGCCTCTACATCGTCCCCCTCCGGGCCCTCGCGGCCGAGAAGTACGCCGAGTTCTCGGCCGGGGCGAAGGTCGGGATCGCGACCGGCGACTTCGACCGGCGCGACGACTATCTGGGCAGGAACGAGATCGTGGTCGCGACCTCGGAGAAGGTCGACTCGCTCCTCCGGAACCGGACGGCCTGGCTCTCGGAGGTGACCCTCCTCGTCGTGGACGAGGTCCACCTGGTCGGCTCGCCCGACCGTGGCGCGACCCTGGAGCTCGTGATCGCGAAGCTCCGCCGCCTGAACCCGTCCGTCCAGCTGATCGGGCTCTCGGCCACGATCGGCAACCCCTCGGCCCTCGCGGAGTGGCTCGGGGCCGCGCTCGTCGCCTCGGACTGGCGGCCGGTCCGGCTCCGGCAGGGGGTCTACTTCCGGGGCGAGATCCGGTTCCACGACGGTTGCCGCGAGCTCGACGCGACCGCGTCGAAGTCGGACGACCTGAACCTCTGCCTCGACACGATCGCGGAGGGGGGGCAGTGCCTGGTCTTCGTCAACTCGCGACGGAACGCGGAGGGGTTCGCGAAGCGGGCCGCGTCGGCGATCAAATCCAAGGACCCGGCCCTCGCCGTGTACGCGAGCCGGATCGGTGACCTGGCCACGACCGAGCTCGACCGGACGCTGGGAGCCTGCGTGGCCCGGGGGGCCGCGTTCCACCACGCGGGCCTCCGGCGCGAGTACCGCGAGCTGGTCGAGGAAGGCTTCCGTGCGGGCGCGATCAAGTGCATCGCCTCGACCCCGACCCTCGCGGCCGGCCTGAACCTCCCGGCCCGCCGGGTGGTCGTGCGCGACTGCTTCCGCTTCGCCGGCGGGCAGGGCATGGTCCCGATCCCGGTCCAGGAGTACCACCAGATGGCCGGCCGGGCGGGCCGGCCCCACCTCGACCCGTACGGCGAGGCCGTCCTGATCGCGAAGTCCGAGGAGAGCGTCGACGAGCTCTTCGAGCGGTACATCGATGCCTCGCCAGAGCCGATCGCGTCGCGCTGCGGCGACCCCGGCGTGCTCTGCACGCACGTCCTCTCCCTGATCGCGACCCGGTTCGCCCGGACGGAGGAGGAGCTCGCCGCGTTCATGGCCACGACCTTCTGGGGCCACACGCACCGGGACACGGCCGCGCTCGGACCGGCGATCGAGTCGGCCCTCCTCTTCCTCCTCGATGCAGAGATGATCTCGGACCTCTCGGGCCGGTACGACCCGACGGAGTACGGAGGCCTGGTCTCGCGCCTCTATGTGGACCCGGTGACGGCCGAGGCGATCAGCCACGCCCTCCTCGAGGCCGAGGCCTTCACCGACGTCGGCCTGCTGCAGGTGCTCTCGGCGACCCCGGACATGCCCGCGCTCTACGTGAAGTCGCGGGACATGGACGGCCTGACGCGCTTTGCGTACGAGCGCGAGGACGACCTCTGGATGGAGTTCCCCTGGGAGACCCAGGAGACCTTCTACCGTGCGCTCAAAACCGCGCTTCTCCTCAACGACTACGTGGGCGAGACGACCGAGGAGGCGATCTGCGAGCGGTACGAGGTGGCGCCCGGCGACATTCACTCGGCCGTGACGAACATCTCGTGGCTGGTCCACGCGGCGACCCGCCTGGCGGGCATGTTCCGGCCCGAGTTCGAGAGGAGCGTCGCCGACCTCGAGCTCTGCGTCGCCCACGGGGTCAAGCGCGAGCTCCTGCCCCTGATCCGCCTGCGCGGGATCGGGCGAGTCCGGGCCCGCCGGCTCTTCACGAACGGCCTCGTCGACCCCGACGCAGTCCGCGCGGCCGGGCGCGACGAGGTCGCCGGGATCCTGGGCGGGGGAATCGCGGACCAGGTCTTCTCCCAGCTCGGCGGCGGAGCCGCCGTCGACGACGAGGGATCCGTGACGGGGCCGCGGCAGGCCTCGCTTCACCAGTTCGAGTGAGATCATGCAGTTCGAGATTCGGTATGCGGAGGCAACGGTCGAGGATCCGGATCGGTCCCTCGCGGCGGTCAGGGGGATCGCGGGGGAGACCGGAAGCCGGATCGTCCTCTTCGATGCGGAGAGGATGGCCGGGCGGGCCCACGTCGAGTCCGCGCTCCGGCACGCCGTGCGCTCCTTCGAGTGCGGCAACCCGATCGCCCGGAGCCTCGAGATGGAGGCCCTGCTCTATGCGGCCGGCTCCCGGCAGACCCGGATCGGCCGCACCTTCGGGCTGCACGAGGGGCGGAACCGCTGGTACGTCGCGATCTCGACGCCGGCGGAGCCGGCCTGGGAGAGGCTCGAAGCGATCGTCTCGTTCGTGCCCGAGCCGGAAGCGCTCGACCCCGCGCACCGGAGCCGGCTCTGCGTGCTCTTCGGGATCACGCCCGAGGAGCTGGGGGTCGTGGGAGAGGAGCGGCTGGTCGAGCTGGTGCTCGAGCGGGTCGCGCTCCTCGACGCGTTCCGGTGAGCCGGGTCACCGGTTCGCGTGGGTCAGGATATGCCCGATCTCGGGGATGATCAGCTGATCGAGCGCCAGCCTCGCGGCGCCGGTCGATCCGGGGATGCAGAAGACGGCGGCGCCGCTCACGAGGCCGGCCGAGGCCCGGGAGAGCATGGCGGCGGTCCCGATCTCGTCGAGGCTCCTTGTCCTGAAGACCTCCCCGAAACCGTCGATCGTCTTCTCGTACAGGGGCGCGATCGCCTCGATGGTGCAGTCGTCGTGGGTCAGGCCCGTCCCGCCCGAGAGTACGACGCAGTTCGCAGACTCGAGGGCTTCGATTGCGGCACGACGGATCGCAAGGACCGAATCCGGGACGATCGCGGTGTACGTGACCTGGTGGCCGGCCGTCACGAACCGTCCCCGTATGAGTTCTCCACTCGAATCGGTCGCCTCTGTGCGGGTCGATGAGACCGTGATCACGCCTGCTTTGACCTCGACCGGAGCTCGATGCGTCGGATCCATGGTGGATCCATGGGGCCCGATCGGTCTTGAAGGTTCCAGCCCACCGGACGGAAAGTCCGTACAGGGTTGAAATATTGGGTTTTATGTGTCCTTTTTGGGCTCTCTGTGTTCTGAGGGGGGTACCCCTTTGTTTCCACTGGAGTGCAACACCTGCAACGGCGGGTCCGATCGGCCGCCTCCGGCGGCCCGTACGCCCCCGATCGCCGTCCCGTACATCCGTCTTTCACGTACGCACCAGCTCGCGGCCGTGTCCGTTTTTCTCTTTCGGATCTGATCGGTTTTTTGTAGTACAAGAGCTATAAGTACAAAATGCTCGTATTCTAGTTGTGGAAGAAGAGGATCGTATCCTCGATTCCACTGGTTCCACAGGAAACAAAGGGGTGGGGGTCTTCCACGGGATCCCGACGATCGATCTATCTCCTTTCTGCACGAAGGATCCCGGTTGCCGCGTCGTGCATGACACCGGATCGGACCGCTGATCCCGGCCGCGGGTTACTCGTCGATCTCCAGTGGAAACCATGGGGTCCTCGACCTATTCCTTCCTGTACGGAAAGATCCGCATGAGAGAACCGCGCTCCAGGAGCTCCAATGGAAACGAAGGGGTCTCGACCTCCCCTCGCCCGCGGTGATCACCTTAATAGACTCCGAATGCTAATGTACAGCTTCCAGTGCACATGACCCAGAACACCTCTCCCGGCGAGAATCCATCGCTCGGTCTCTTCAAGAAGTATCTGACCGAGCATGCGCGGATCTTCAGGAACCGGGAGGTGCTCAGGCACTCCTATCGTCCTCAGATTTTACCGCACCGGATCCCTCAGATAGACGAAATAGCCTCGATACTTGCTCCTTCACTGCGAAACGAGACCCCGTCGAACATCCTGATTTACGGCAAGACGGGCACGGGCAAGACCGCGTGCGTCCGCTATGTCGGGACCGAGCTCGAGAAGGCCTCGAGCCAGACCTCGCTCTGCACGGTCGTGCACATCAACTGCGAGGTGATCGACACCCAGTACCGGGTGCTCGCGCAGATCGCAAAGGAGATCGAGCACCCCGAGGAGCTCTCGTCGGACAAGCTCCGGCCGCACATCCCCATGACCGGGTGGCCGACCGACCAGGTCTATCTCGAGCTCAAGAACCAGCTCGAGGCCCGCGGGGGCGTGCTCGTGATCGTCCTCGACGAGATCGACAAGCTCGTGAAGAAGAGCGGCGACGATACGCTCTACAACCTGACCAGGATCAACTCGGACCTCAAGACCTCCAAGGTCTGCATTATCGGGATCTCGAACGACCTCTCCTTCAAGGACTTCCTCGACCCCCGGGTCCTCTCGTCCCTCTCCGAGGAGGAGATCGTCTTCCCGCCGTACAACGCGCCGCAGCTCTGCGACATCCTCCAGCAGCGCGCCGAGCGGGCCTTCATGGATGAGGCCCTCGACGACGGCGTGATCCCGCTCTGCGCCGCGCTCGCGGCCCAGGAGCACGGCGACGCCCGGCGGGCGCTGGACCTGCTCCGCATCTCGGGGGAGCTCGCCGAACGCGAGTCCGCCGACGACGTGGGGGAGCGGCACGTGAAGCAGGCCCAGGCCAAGATCGAGACCGACTCGATGATCGAGTGCATCTCGACCCTGCCGACCCAGTCCAAGGTCGTGCTCTACTCGATGATCCTGCTCGAGCAGCTCGGCCAGGCGATCTTCACCTCGGGCGAGGTCTGCCGTGTCTACCAGGAGGTCGCGACCGCGCTCGACCTCGACGTGCTGACCAACCGCCGGATCACGGACCTCATCTCCGAGCTGAACATGCTGGGCGTGATCAACACCCGCGTCGTCTCCCGCGGCCGGTACGGCCGGACCAAGGAGATGTGGTTCGACGCGAACTCGGGCAAGATCCAGGAGGTCATCACCAAGGATCCGCGGTTGACGGAGCAGGGGCTCTCCCAGGTGGACAAGGGCTGGGTCAAGAAGACACTTCGGTGGTGATGGTGATTATGGACGCAACGGACACAACGCTCGTGCAGCTGCTTGAGGAGAACAGTCGAATCCCGACGGTCGAGCTGGCCGCCATGCTCACGCTTCCGGAGGCCGAGGTCGAGGAGCGGATCCGTGCCCTCCAGGCGGACGGCGTGATCCGGCGGTTCACCACGATCGTGGACCGGACCCGGACCGGTCTCTCCGAGGTCTCGGCCATCCTCGAGCTGAAGGTCTCGCCCGAGCGGGACTACGGGTACGACCGCCTGGCCGAGCGGATCGCCCGGTTCGACGAGGTCCGGTCGGTCCGGCTGATCACGGGCACCTACGACCTCCACGTCCTCGTGACCGGGCGGGACATGCAGGCGATCGCCCGCTTCGTCTCGGAGCATATCGCCCCGATGGAGCGGATCCGCGAGACCGCGACGCACATCATCATGAAGTCCTACAAGGAGAACGGCACGCTCCTCGTCGGCCGCGAGACGGGCGGCGAGCGGCAGCCGTTCTCGCTCTAGGGGGGACCATGCGCGACCCAGTCTCAGTGGCGGCCCGGGCGATCCCGCCGTCGGGGATCCGGCGGTTCTTCGACCTCGTCCAGACCATGGACGACGTGATCAGCCTGGGCGTCGGGGAACCGGACTTCTCGACCCCGTGGAAGGCGATCGACGCGTGCATGGTCGCGCTCGAGCAGGGCCAGACCTCGTACACCTCCAACCGGGGCATGCCGGCCCTCCGCGAGCGGATCACCAGCGACCTCGCGAGCGACTTCGGGCTCTGCTACGACCCCGAGAGCGAGGTGATCATCACGTCCGGAGTCTCGGAGGGTCTCGACATCGCGATCCGGGCCGTGACCGACCCGGGCGACGAGGTCCTGGTGGCCCAGCCCTCCTACGTCAGCTACGCGCCCTGCGTCACCCTCGCCGGCGGCGTCCCTGTCCCTGTGCCGTGCCTCGAGCGCGACCGGTTCCGGCTGAACCCCGACCTCCTGATGGAGGGGGTGACCTCCAGGTCGAAGGCCCTGATCATCAACTTCCCGAACAACCCGACCGGGGCCGTGATGGGGGCGTCCGACCTGAAGGCGGTCGCGGACGTGGTCGAGGACCACGACCTGGTCCTGATCTCGGACGAGGTCTACTCCGAGCTCAGCTACGAGCAGGCCCACGTCCCGTCCGCGACGATCGGCGCGCTCCGCGAGCGGACGATCACCCTGAACGGATTCTCGAAGGCCTACGCGATGACGGGCTGGCGGGTCGGGTACCTCTGCGCTCCTCCGGCGCTCGCGGACGCGGCCCTGAAGATCCACCAGTACGTGATGCTCTGCGCCCCGAGCATGGGCCAGGTCGCCGCGCTCGCGGCCCTCCGCTCGGCCCGGGCCGAGAAGGACGCGATGGTCGCGGCGTACCGGCTCCGCCGGAACCTTGAAGATCCACCAGTACGTGATGCTCTGCGCCCCGAGCATGGGCCAGGTCGCCGCGCTCGCGGCCCTCCGCTCGGCCCGGGCCGAGAAGGACGCGATGGTCGCGGCGTACCGGCTCCGCCGGAACCTCGTGGTCGAGGGGCTGAACCGGGCCGGCCTCGCATGCCACATGCCCGACGGGGCGTTCTACGCGTTCCCCTCGGTCGCCTCGACCGGCCTCTCCGACGTGGAGTTCGCCGAGCGGCTGCTGGCCGAAGAACACGTCGCGGTCGTGCCGGGCTCGGTCTTCGGCGCGGGCGGCGCAGGCCATCTGCGGTGCGCGTACGCGGTCTCGCGGGAGGACCTTGCCGAGGCCGTCCGCCGGATCGAGCGGTTCGTCTCGTCCCTCCCCGACCGGGCGGCCCCGGCGATCCGGGCCGTCCAGCCGGCCCGGTGAGTCTCCGCCCTTCCGCGGGCGGCGCGGATCGTGAGAAGAGAGGCGGACCCGCCGACGCCGACCGGGCTACTTCCGCAGGGCCAGGTCGATCGCGACGCGGAGGTCGTCGTCGTCGAACGGCTTGATGATGAAGCCGTCGGGCTTCGTGGCCTTGGCCCGCTCGAGCGTGGGGCCGTCCGAGTGGGAGGTGACATAGACCACGGGGACGCTGAACCCCTTCCGGATCATCGACGCGGTCTCGATCCCGTCGATCTCACCCCGTATATTGATGTCCATGAGGACCAGGTCGGGCCTGTGGCTGACCAGCAGCTCCATGGCCTCGGCACCCGTCGACGCCCGGCCGCTGACCGCGTACCCGAGGTTCTTCAGCCGCCAGTCCAGCACCTTCGCGATGATGTCGTCGTCCTCGACGACCAGTATGGATCCCTTCGACATATCATGCTCCGATCGCGATTCCTCGCATTCACTCTATCATCCATCGCCATCCCGTATTAAGATCGCACGAACCGGTAGGTGCCGCGCGGTGTGAAGATCTCGAACCGCGCCCCCTGCCCGTACACCCCGGTCTCGGCGATGGTGATCCGGGTGATCCCCAGGATCTCCCGGCTCAGAAAGAGGCCCATGCCCGTGTTCTTGCCCACACCCCTCTCGAAGATGTGCTGTTTGAGCCCGTCCGCGACGCCCACGCCGTCGTCCTCGCAGACGAGCGTGAGCCCCTCGTCCGAGATGAGGAGGAAGAACCGGATGGTCGTCACCCGTTCTCCGTACCGGACCGCGTTGTCGATGAGGTTGTAGAAGACCTTCTCGAGCAGGGGGTCCGCGTAGATCTCCGCGTCCTCCAGGTCCACCACGAATCCGAGACCGGACTCCTCGAACCCGGACCGGACCCGTTCGATCAGGGCGATCACGTTCTGCCACCGCGGCAGGTGGACCCCGACCTCCTGGTACTCCTTGGTGAACGCGATCTGCCGCTGGACCTGGGCCGTCAGGCGCCGGATGTCCTGGAGCAGGACCCGGCGCTCCTCGGCGGACTCGGTCGCGTTCGCCATATCCACGCACCCGAAGAGGCCCGTGATCGTGTTGAGGATGTCGTGCCGGGTGATGTTGTTCATCAGGTTCAGCTTCTTGTTCGCGAGCTCGATCGCCTCCTCGACCCGCTTCCGCTCGGAGATGTCCCGCAGCACCCCGTAGATCCCGATCGGGGTGCCGAACGAGTCGAGCCGCAGGAAGCTCTTCTCCTCGACCCAGACCGCGTTTCCCCAGCGGTCGAAGATCCTGAACGTGGCACCGAACTGTGCGGTCGTGTTGATCTCCCGGATGAGCGCGGTCGCGATCTCGGGCCGCTCCTCAGGATGGATGATGGAGAAGATCGAGGTGCCCACCAGGTCCTCCTCGAGAAAGCCGTACTGGTTGACCTGTGGCGAGACGTAGGTCACGACTCCTTTCAGGTCGGCCGAGAAGAGCACGTCGGGGCTGTTCTCCGTGAGCGCCCGGTACTTCTCCTCGTTCTCGCAGATCGCCTCCTCCAGCGCCAGCCGCTCGGAGAGGTCGAAGATGCTCCCCCGGATTCCCAGGCAGACGCCGTTCTCGACGATCGGCGCCGAGTTGACGACGGCGCGGAGCCGGACCCCGTCCCGCCGGGCCATGGTGTAGATCTCCCCCGGCGACTCGCCGCCCCCCATCACATGCTGCATGTTGCGCGCCAGGCGCTCGTGGTCCTCGGGCACGATGAAGTCCTGGATCGGGGGGTGCAGGTCCAGGTCCCCGCTCTCGAGGCCGAAGGTCTCGCCGCCCTTCCGATTGATATAGGTCAGCCTGCCGACGGCGTCGAGTTCGAAGATGGGCTGCGGCAGCAGGTCGGCGATCTCCCGGAACCGCGTCTCGCTCAGGACGAGCCGCCGCTGGGTGGTATAGATGGTCTCCAGGGTCCGGTTGATGTCATCGGCAAGCCCGGAGAGCTCGTCGCTCCCGCCGATCCGGATCCTGGTCGAGGCGTCCTCGTCGCGCACGGCGGACCTGACCTGCTCCCGGAGCCGGCCGAGCCTGGTCAGGACCAGGCGGTCGAGCGAGAAGAGGCCGACGACGCCCGAGCAGAGCCAGATGCCGAGGAGGATCAGGATGAACTGGAAGGTCGTGTTGACCCCCTGGCGGTAGATGGTCCGCGGCTCGACGAGCTCCAGGAGGAGGGCGTCCTCGCCGTAGATATCCTGCATGAGGGCGTACCCCGCGACCGTATACGCGTCGACGGCGCGCACCGCGCCGGCCTCCGGCAGAGGGGACGGGGAGCCCGGGGGGGCGAACTCTCCGGCAGGGATGAACCGGAGCGAGCGGTCGGGGTCGTTCGCGGGCGGCATCACCGCGTCCGGGTCCAGGTACGCGCCCATGATCACCACGCCCTGCGGCTCGCCGGAGAAGTCGGTCCGGACGATCGGGCGCGACGCGACGGCCATGGGCCGACCCTCGACCATCAGTACCCCGCTCGTCCCGCCCCGGGGATCGGTCGTGTCCAGGAGCGGGCTCTCCGGTGTCAGCCGGCCGGCGAGCCCTGCGGGCAGCGGCACCATGCTCCGGCTCGCCGGGTCGTACAGGCCGGAGTAGACGGCCCGGCCTCCGCGGTCGAGGATCAGGACCAGGTTCAGACGGAGGTTGTGAAAGACCGTGGTCTCGGGCATCAGGTTGGACCTGACGTAGTCCGGCCGGCTCCCGTTGACGAACTCCCAGGTATCGTCCCACGGCGCCCAGTCGCTGACCAGGGCCGAAAGCGTGGCCGACTCCTCCACGATCCGGTGCCGGGCCTGGTCCAGGTCCTGCATCACGTACTGCTGCTCGAGATCGCTGTAGCTCGCGAGCGAGATGAGGGTGACAAAGACGCTGATCACTCCGATGGCGACGATGAGCAGGAGGACCAGCACCAGGCTCGTCTTCGACTGGAGCTTCATGGATCGGGCGGTATACCAGTGATTTCCTCCGGTGCGATATAAACCGTCCCAAGGAAATGGCAGGGGCAGATCGCCGATGCCTCACCCCGCGCGCCGCCGGGGCGCTATCCGTGCCTGCGCCACCAGACCCTGGCGTACCGCGAGGGGTGGCGGAGCACGACCGCCCCCCCCTCGCCCGGCCCGGCCCTCGCCTCGAGAAAGGCCCGGAGCAGGGCGCGCTCGCGGTCGTCGTCGACACTGAAGCGCGGCGCGAAGTGCTGCATGGCCTCGTCCATCGATGCGAACCGGTAGGTCCGGTCGAACTCGAGCACCTCGGCCCGGGGCAGGAGGCCCAGCTGGACGAGGGCGAGGAAGAGCAGGTCCGCCTTCGGCCCGCTGTGGTACGGCCCGCCGTGGAGCTCGGGCCAGAGCGCCTCGGAGGCGAGCTCGTAGAAGGAGGGATCGAGGAACCAGTAGAGCGCGACCATACCCCCCGGGGCCGCGACCGCGTCCATCTTGAGGAGGGCCTCGTCGATCGCCTCCATCGTGATCGAGAACGAGGCGATCACCAGGTCGAAGGGGGGGCCGAGGTCGACGGCGGGGTCGACGTCCTCCCACCGCCTCCGCACGACCCGGACGTTATCGATCCGGTCTCGGGCGAGGTGCTCCTCGAGGACCGAGGCCATGCCCTCCGCGGGCTCGATCGCGACGACCTCGCGCACCTGCGGCGCAATCGGGAGCGCGAGCGTGCCCGGCCCGGCCCCGATGTCGAGGACACGGGCCGAGGGCGAGAGCGGAAGGCCGGCGATCGTCTCGGTCACGCGCGGGCCGTACTCGTCCCTCGAGGAGGCGTCGTACCGCCGGGCGTTCTCTTCGCGGCTCCAGAGGTGCCGGCCGTCGTCGTAGTTCCGCGAGGACCGGTGGCGCTCCTGCCGGCAACGCCAGGCCTCGACCCAGTCGACCCCCTCGCCGGGGCAGTCGCCGTCCGTCATGGCAGCCCATGGGCGCCGCGCACTCTTATGCATTCGCCTCTCTTCCGGGCCGGATGTCGGCGACCGGCTCTGTGCCCCCGATCGGGGCCTGCAGGCTGAAGGGACGGCCTCATCGGGCGTCGGGGCTCGCCGTGCCGCCCGGGGCCTCCCCTGCCCCGCGACCGGCCCGCTCGATCCACCGGTAGACCCCGAACCGGAGCGCGAGGTCCGCCGCCCGAGCCCGGGCCCCGGGCTCGGGCTCGATCACAGGCTCGTACGGTGCGGTCGCCGTGCCGTCGGCCGACCACCGCGTCCACTCCTCCACGCACCGGCGGTGGACCGCGCAGTACTGCCGCATCCCGTCCCCCGTCGCACCGTCGTTCTCCATCCCAGAGCCATGGTCGCGGAAACCATAACTATCACCCGGTCGTGTCCCCCGACTCCATCTCAACTCCAGTAGAACCACCCCGAATCTTTTTATATGTGCAGGGCCTCTACTGGTCGAGGTCCATACATGGCTGGAGAAGAGATGATACGGTTGGCCGTCACCGAACTCGAGCGGCTGATCTCCACGAAGAACGTGGTCGGCGAGCCGATCGCGATGGGCGACCGCGTGATGATCCCGATCTCGGGGTACGGCTTCGGCTTCGGCGGCGGCTCGGGGAAGGGCAACGCCGGCGAGGGCCAGGCCGGCGCCGGCGGCGAGGGCACGGGCGTGGGGGCCGCTGCAGGCGTCACCCCGATCGCGGTCGTGGTCCTGGACGGCACGGTCTGCGGCCCGACGGGCGTGCAGGTCCACCTGCTCAAGAAGAAGTCCGAGATGGCCGAGGTCGTCGGGACGCTCTCGTCCTCGCTCGTGCCCCAGGTGATCGACGCCCTCAAGTGCCCGAAGGGAACGGGGGACGTCGCCCAGTCCGCCGGGACCGACGAGGGCTGCGAGCCCACGTCGTCGAGTCAGCTCTGATCCCCGATCACCCCCACTCCCCTCTTTCCGATACATGCCGGTCCTGCTGACGCTCGCGATCATCGTCGTCGTCCTGGTCGTTCTCGTTCTGCTCTACCTGACCTTCGTGCCGATCGTCGCGACGGTCCGGTCCGGCGCCTGCGAGACCGTGGCCGAGCTCGCCTGGGGCCTCGTCGGCCTCCGCTTCCGGGTCGAAGGGGGCTGCCGCCGGCTCGAGCTCCGCCTGCTGGGCCTGCCGATCCGGCTCAGGATGCCGGGCCCGGCCGCGCCGGCCCCCGGGGCGCCCGAGGAGGCGCCGGCCGCGGCCCCCGCCCGCCGCCCCGCGAACGAGATGATCGGACGGGCCCTCGAGATTGTCGGGCTCGTGCTCCGGGCCTGGCCCGACCTCCAGCGGCTGCTGGTCGCGGTCCTGCGGGAGACCCGGCTCCGGCTCCGGCTCGACCTGGTCCTGGGGACCGGCGACGCCCCGACGACCGGGGAGACCTTCGGGGCGCTGATGGCCCTGCGGGGGGTGCTCAGCGCCCAGCCCTGGTTCGTCCTGAACGCGACCCCGGTCTTCGACGGCCCGTACTTCGACTGGCACGCGGACGGCGAGGTGCGGGTCCGCTCGCCCATCCGGGTGATGCTCCCCGCGCTCCGGCTCTTCCTGCGCCCGGAGGTCCGGGTCCTCGTGAGGAGGGCGCGGGCGTGATCGTGAAGGACGCGGTCCGGCTCGGCTCTCCCCTCGAGGTCGGCGGCCGCAGGCTGACACCCGTGGTCCGGGTCCGGTACACGGTCCCGGGCCAGGCCGGGTTCGGCGCGGTCGAGCCGCTTGGATTCGTGCTCGAGGAGGCCGGCGAGACATCCTATTACTCGTTCGATCTCCTCAGGGGCTGGGCCTGGGTCCGGGCCCGGCTGGAAGGCTGAGCTCTTCTCCCGGGCACTCTTTTCGTCCGCTCCTCGCCCGCCCATCGGGCTCGCCCCCGTCGTCCGTGCGGGGTGTGAGCGGGGTGCGGCACGTCGTGCCATGACAATACGATCTGCGTACAAACGTGCGCGCGCACATTACGAACATCGTCACAATAATAAGAAAGTATATATGCCTTGCTGAGAATGCGATTTTAGACCGATCGCAATTCTGCCCTGTTTCTAAAAGGAAAGGGTTTATAGGGGTATTTTCAACCGGAAGGGTTGCATGAAGAACAGCCTGCTTTTAAGGTCCGGCCTCATCGCGCTGGTCCTCGTCGCGGTCATCCCCGCGGCGTTCGGCGCGACGACCATCACCGGCCCGACTGTAATTTCATCGCCTGGTACCTATGTCCTCGCGAAGGACATCACGGGCGGTAAGTCACCCGCGATCCTGGTCCAGTCGTCCGGCGTCACGATCGATGGGAACGGTCACACGATCCGCGGCTCCGACGCCGCCGGCAGCTTCGGCATCCACGTCACCAAGAGCGGGAAGACGCTCACGGATGTCACGGTCAAGAACGTCCGTCTCCAGGACTGGTACGACGGCATCTACTTCAGAGGAGTGAACAACGGACGGATCGAGTCCGTCACGTCCACAGGCAACGTGCGGGCGGGCATCAGCCTCCGCGAGTCCAACAACAACGTCATCACCGGGTGCACGGTGAGCGGGAACATGCAGGGCCTCTACGTCTGGTCCAAGTGTTCGCGCAACGTGATCCAGTCCTGCACGATCTCCAACAACAAGGAGATGGGGCTCTGGCTCGCCTCCACGGGGCGCACCTCGAAGGGGATCGTCTACGACTCGACGGGCAACCGGGTCGTCGGCAACACCGTGACCGGCAACGGGCGGATGGGGCTCTACGTGGACTTCACCACCGGGAACACCCTGACCGGGAACACCGTGACCGGGAACGACGACCACGGGATCTTCCTCGACTACTCGTCCGGAAACACGATCTCGAACAACCGGGTGACGACGCACACGCAGTCGGGCATGGTCCTCTTCGACTCGGACCGCTGCACGATCAGCGGCAACACGGTCTCGAAGAACGGCGACTACGCACTCTGGGCGATCCAGAGCCAGAGCGTCAAGCTCAACTCGAACCAGTTCGGCGGGAACGCGAAGGGCACCCAGACCCTCTCGGACGGGTCGACCCGCGCGTAACCCTCGTCCCGAACCCACACCTCTCTTTTTCTGTCCGGGCCCCAGGGGGTCGCCGCGGCAGGTCGACGGCTCTCCCCGCTCTCGCGGCGATGCCGAAAAATAGGTCCCGTGCCCTTACGCCCAGCGGGGCAGAGTCGCGGTAAAGGCCGTCACCATCGCCTTCGCCCGCTCGAGCGGCATGCCGAGCTCGGCGGCGAGCAGGGGTGCGTACTGCTCGACCATCCCCTCGCGGGTAAGATCGGGGTCGACGAACGCGCCGCCGCGGTAGCAGTGGATGCAGTAGCGGACCGTCGTGGAGCCGTCGGCTTCCGTGCCGGCCTCGGCGGAGTCGAGGATCGGCATACCGCAGCTCTCGCAACTCGGGATCAGGCGGCCGCTCCAGCGGAGCAGGGGCCGGAGCTGTTGAAGCGTAAAGCCCCGCGCCCGGTCGGGCGGGATCTCGAACATTCCCGCCATGACCGCGCCTCCGCGCTCGGCCATCTGCTCGATCGTGGCCCCCGGCTCGGTGAACCTCCCCACACGGTAGCAGTACCGGCAGTAGTGCGGGCTCGGGGCCCCGTCGGCCTCCGTCCCCCGGTCCCCGGGGGCGGCGAGGGGCATGCCACAGCTCTGGCAGGTCAAGACCAGCTCAGGCATGGCCGGACCCTCCCAGGGCGGCGTTCACGAACTCGATCGGCATCAGGGTCCGGGCCGCGACCTCGTCGGGGCCGAGCCCGTCGGCCGCGAGCCGGCGCACGACCGCGTCCATGGCCTCGCCGACCTCGATCAGGTTGCCCTCGGGGTCGAGGAACCGGACCGTGCGCTGCTGCCAGGGCGCGGTCTGGAGGGGGTGGACGAACCTGACCCGCCCCTCGACTGCGCCCACGAAGGCCTCGATCGCGTCGGTCTCGAAGTAGCACTCCTGCCGCGGCCGCTCGGGCGGAGGGGAGGGGTCGCGGCCGCCGTAGACCATCGCGCGGACGTCGGCAGCCTCCCAGATCGAGATGCCGCACGAGAAGGAGACGAGCCCGCCGAGGTCGAGCGCCACTTCGAGGTCGAAGAGGTCGCGGTAGAAGTCGCGCAGGCGGGGGACGTCGTCGCTGAAGAGGACGACCGAGTTGTACCGGATCATGCTGTCGCTCCGGGGCCGGGTGAAACCCCGGTCCCACGGATCCACGTTGCGCGACCCGGGGTAAAAGTCTTCATTCCCGGGGCGAATGTGCCCGACCGGCCGGGTCGCGCCGGCTGGGCCCGGTGGGGGCCCGATATCTCCCTCGCGGCGGGGCGCAGGCTCATCTCCCGCTCGCGCCTATCCTCTCTTCATGCCGCGCACGGGCCTCCGGCTCGACCTCGAGTACCTCCGCGGCGTGGCGATCATCGCGGTGGTCCTGATCCACGCGGTCGACCCGGCCGTGATCACGGGTCGAGCCGGGGCCCTGCTCCTGCCGTACCTCGCGCTCGACGTCCTCGCCCACGTCGCGGTCCCGCTCTTCGTCGCGGTCTCGGGATACGTGCTGATGGCCCGGCACCCGCCGCCGGTCGCGGCCGGCCCCTTCGTCGCGCGCCGGCTCGGGCTGCTCCTCCCGCCGTACCTGGTCGTCTCGGCCGCAGTCCTCCTCGCCGGGGTCCTGGCCGGCGGCCCCGTGCCCTCTCCTCTCGAGGTCCTCGTCCGCCTGCTGACGGGTACGGCCGCCTTTCACCTCTGGTTCGTGCCGCTCGCAGTCGAGCTGGCCCTGCTCTACCCCTGGCTCGCACCCCCGGTCCGTCGGGCCGCGATCCGGGGGACCGTCGCCCCCTGGCTCGTCCTCCTCCTGCCCTGCTCCTCTGCCTACTTCCTCGGCAAGGCCCTGCTCTTCCTCGCGCCTCTCGACTGGGCCGTCCAGGCCGGCCTGCTCCAGGGCCTCTCGTTCGCCGGCTACCTGGTCTTCTTCGTCGCGGGCATGGCGGCAGGCGCCCGGCCGCAGGCCCTCGACGCCCTTCTCGCCCGGCTGACTCTGCCCCGGGTCCTGCCCCTCGTCCTCGTCGCGCTCCTGCTCGGCATGGCCCGGTTCCAGGCCGCGGCCGAACCGTCCCCGCTCATGCTCGGACTGGCGGCGCTCTCGTTCCTGGTCGAGCCCGCGGCCTACCTGCTCGGTGCGGGCCTCCTGGTCCGGGCCGCCCGCGACCCCCGGCTCGCCCGGCAGGCGCGCCTCCTCTCCCCGCTCGCCTGGCTCGGAGGCGCCTCGTACGGCATCTACCTGGTCCACGGCGGGCTCGTCGGACTCGTGATCGAGACCCTTGCCGACGCCGGCATCGCGATGGACTCGGTCCTCTTTCTCCCCCTCGTCGCGGGCAGCCTGCTCGCGCTCTCGGCCGCCGTCGTCGGCGTGGCCGCCCGGCTCCCCGGCGGGCGGCGGTGGTCCGGGACCGGGTTCGGACGCGGGGCCTGAACCTTCAGAGGTGGACGACCTCGAGGCCGGGGAACCTGGCCGCGAGCTCTTCCGCCAGGAGGCGGCGGTGGCAGCGCTCGGGGGTCGGCTCGGCGCAGAGGAGGCAGGCCGACTCGAACCCGGCCCGCGCGATCCCGTCCAGGACCCGGTCTCGCTCGAGCCCCGCGAGGTACTCACGCCCGTACGCGGGCCAGTCGACCGTGCCGGTCCGTCAGGAACGGAGGAGCTCCGCGTCCGGCGCGGCCGCGATCCAGTGGCGGTAGCCGATCCCGGCGGTGGCGCGGAGCAGGTATGCGAGGTCCGTTCCCTTCGCGAACCCGGCGAGCTGGGATCCGGTGCGGCGCCGGACGTCGAGGACCCGGGCGACGCCGTGGGCCCGGAGGGTCTCGAAGAACGACTCGGCGCTCCTGCGGCCGGAGCCGATCGTGTAGAGGGTCGTCACGGTCTCGTTGGGAGACGGTCTCGGGGACCTGCCCCCGCATGCCGGGACGGCACCGTGCCTCGCCGGCCGGGAAAGGAGGATGCCGCCCCGTGCCGGCGACGGTCCGGGCCCTAGCAGAGCCCGACCGTCTCCCTGAGCTCGCGGTCGAGCTGCGTCAGCCCCTCGATCCTCGCCCGGATGTGGTCGGCGATCCTGGCGATGTCGTTCCCCATCTCGCCGAGCTCCGGCTTGCTGAAGTCGGGGACGTAGTTCGGGTCGCTCTTCTTCATCAGCAGGAACGAGTCTGCGATGTACTCGATCCGCTCGAGGTCTCCGGCGAGCGCCAGGAGTCCGTCGCGTTCGCACTGCGCCCGGGCCGCGAGCGGGTGGTCGACGATCATGCCGGTCTCAGTCTCTGCCATCCTGATTCACCAGCCGGATGTAACCTCCTGCAGGCCGATAACGCTTCCGGTCCGGCCTGTGCGATCCCGCGTCCCGCCGCATGGGGAGCCGGCTCCGCGGGGCCGGGCGGGGCCCCGGATTAAAATGAAAGGGTTCATGGCCTGGGGAGGAGATCACCTCCAGTATGACGATGGCGAACCCTTCCCTGCTCCTCGTTCTGCTCGTGGCCGTCCTGGCGGTCACCGCGGCGGGGTGCCTTCGCGAGGGGACGGCCGGCGTCACGGGGATCACGGTCGAGCCCGTGAACGTGACGGCGGGGGCGGTGGTCCTCAACGTGAGCACGACGGTCCAGCACTGGTCGGGCCCGGGGGTCGGAGCCGGGACGCTCCGGGTCGAGGTCCTCGACGACGAGACCGGTCTTCGCGTCCACGAGGGGACGCGGCAGGTCGGCCCGATCGGCCCGGGCGGCACGGTCGTGGTGCCCTACGAGCTGATCCTGCCCCGCCGCGGCTCGTACCGGGTCCGTGCGAGCCTCGCCGGGTCGGGCGTGCAGCAGTCGGCCGGCGGCGAGGTGACGGTCCGCTCGCTCGAGCGGCTGCCGCCGGACGACGCCCGGACCCCGATCACCATCGCGGACATGGACTTCCTGGTCCGGGGGGTCGAGAACGGTCGGGCCCGGATCCAGGCGGAGGTCCAGCTGACGAACCAGGGGGACGGGTCGAACCCGGACCTCGCGGTCGAGATCAAGGCGCGGGAGGCCGATGCCCGGCTCCTCGCCGACCGGCAGTGGACGACCGTGGGCTCCATCCCTCCGGGGGCGACCGTGACCCGGAACGTCACCCTCTCGGTCCCGGACCAGCACAACTACGAGGTCGAGGCCGTGCTCTGGAGCGGCGACGTGATCGTCGAGCGGGGCTCGCGGTCCGTGAACCTCGCCCCGAATGCGACCGCGACCGGGGAGAGGGAGTTCGCGGTCCGGCGGATCGACACGGAGGAGTTCGTCACGGCCCGGGAGACCGGGGTGATGATGCCGGTCTCGACCCCGACCCGGAGCCCGGGGTTCGGCGTGCCGGCCTGTCTCCTCGGACTCGCGCTCATCGTCCTCGGGTGGAGGCGGCACCATGACTGATGCCGTTCCCGGCGGGACGCCGGCCGGGGCACCGCCGTCGACCCCGGGCCCGGAGGAGCGGCGCCGGGAGTCCCGGGAGTCCCTCATTGCGTTCGTGGTCACGGGCCTGGCCGGGATCGTCCTGCTCCTGGTCCTCTTCGCGACCCTGCAGCTCTACCTGGCCGTCCAGGAGGCGATACGGTACTGGGTGGCGGACCCGTACGTGCCGCTCGTCAACGGGGCGTTCTACATCGCGGTGATCGCGGGCGGGGTGTATCTCGTCCTGCGGCTGCTCCGGAAGGGCGGGTAGCCGGAGGTCGGTGTCGCCCCCTCGCGCCGGGCGGGGTCGACCTGGGTGGGGTGTCCGCTGCGGAATACCCCGGCCGGAACGGCCGGGTCGGTGTATCGACCCGTTCGCGGGCCGCTGGTGTTCTCGCCCACGATTCAACCGGCGACGTCCTGGATTCCCCGGTGAGCAGGGGACGACGATCCGACCCGCAGTTTTGCGGGCAGCCGGCGCACTGTACCTCCACCACGACCTCGTGGAGAGACGATCCGGAAGACCGCGGGTTGACGCTCGCGGCCCGAGGGTCGATTGCACGTGACGGTCTGATCGGGGGGGAATTTTCATCCGAAAAATATAAAATATTTCATGAGAGATGCCCGACCGTGCCGAACATCGCGTATTTCGAGATCCCGGCCGACAACGTCGACCGCGCGAAGCAGTTCTACCAATCCCTCCTCGGGTGGAAGATCGAACCCACCACCGCCGCAGTTAACCCCGAGATGGTCGCCGCGACGCAGTACCAGGACATCATCATGGGGGAGCCGCAGGAAGGGACCATCAACATGGGCGGGATGTACAAACGGCAGATGTCGGAGCCGATCACGAGTCATGTGATGGTCGAGAACCTCGAGGAGGTGCTCGCGAAGGTGGAGAAGCTCGGCGGTAAGATCATCACGCCGACGATGGACATGCAGTCCGTCGGCCTGGACGCGATCATCCAGGACACCGAGGGCAACACCATCGGGCTCTGGCAACCAGCGAAGAAGTAGTCCGCGCTGATTGGGCCGGAACTCTTTTTCGAGCGGTCCGAGAACCGCTCTCTTCGGTCCGCCATCTTGAGCATCTGAAGTCGGCATGGAATTCGATCCCGGTCATCCCTACCCGCACGGGAATTTATCAGGACCATAAGGGACCCCTAGTATTCCATCGGCAGTCCTGGGAGATTGCCCTGTCCCGAGGGGCCGGCCATGATTACTATCACGCTCGAGAGCACGCCCTGATCGAACGAGGGGCGCCCCCGGATGAAGGGGCCGCCCTGTGGGCGGAGGTGGGCAGCATCCCCGGCAAGAAGGGCGGGGTCTTACCCCGCTCCCTACCCGAGTCCGAGCGCCGCGAGCTTCTCCGCCGTCGGGACGCCCTGCTCGTCCCAGCCCCGCTCGCGGTAGTATTCGTCGAGGAGGGGCTCGCGGCTCCAGACCCGGCCGGCCGGCGCCCCGTACTGCAGGGGCTCGTTCAGGAGCCGGTCGGGAAGCGTGTCGTCCGCCCGGCCGAAGCCGACCTGCAGGTTGAAGAGCTTCTGCACGGTCCAGATCCGCTCGCCGATCCGCATGAACTCGTCCCCGTCGACGGGCATGCCGGTCACGGCCGAGATCATCCCCGCGTAGTCGGCCGCCGCGAGCGGCGCGAGCGAGGTGAAGAGGCAGATCCCGGCCGCATCGATCGCGGCCGTCATGTCCTGGAAGGCCTTCGTCCAGGCCGCCTTCCCGTCGTTCGTGAACGGGTCGAGCTTCTCGGGGACGCCGAGGACCTCGGGCGAGATCATGTATCCGTTGATGTGGTCCCCGCCCCGGACCCCGGTCGCGTACGCGAGCCCCATCCCCTGGAGGCCCCGGGGGTCGTACGCGGCGAGCTCCATCCTCTTGACGCTCATCGAGAGCTCGGGGTGGCCGTACTTCTCCGCGAACCGGTACGACCCGTCCGCCATCTCGTCCCCGATCCCCTCGCGGTAGCCCATCTTCCGGACCAGGTCGTGGACCGCGGCCGCGTCGCCGAACCGGATCGTCTCGGGGAGGGACGCCCTCTCCCGGAGCTCCCC
>Ga0074193_1002009_pt1 | contig 20744 bp, 18 predicted proteins | sample EPASupsiteHSE605_FD_64523 | JGI IMG/M metagenome (GOLD analysis project Ga0074193, IMG submission 64523) | Bioremediated contaminated groundwater from EPA Superfund site, New Mexico - Sample HSE6-05 | ecosystem: Environmental > Aquatic > Deep subsurface > Groundwater > Contaminated ... | reverse complement strand
GCAAACAGGCATAATTGCGTATTAACCGGAAGCGGAATAGAATATGGGGGATCTCTTGTAAGAAAAGAAGCCACAGGTTATGGCCTTATTTATATATTGGAAGAAGCTTTAAGAGCAAGGGGAGAAGTTTTGGAAGGTAAAAAGATAATAGTTTCTGGTTCAGGAAATGTGGCCATATATGCAGCTGAAAAGGCTATACATCTTGGGGCAACAGTTATTGCCATGTCCGACTCAAAAGGTTACATTTATGATGAAAATGGAATATCTATTCCATTTGTGAAACATATCAAAGAAGAAGAAAGAAAATGTATCCATGAATACTTGAATGATTTTCCGGATACCATCTATGAAGAAGGAAGTTATGGTCTTTGGAAAATAAAATGTGATATAGCTCTTCCCTGTGCTACTCAAAATGAGTTAGATGCAGATTCAGCAAGAAAACTTATAGATAATGGAGTTAAATATGTTGCAGAAGGAGCAAATAAGCCATCAACTCCTGAAGCTACTAAATTGTTCTTAAAATCTGGATTAATGTTCTTACCAGGAAAAGCAGCTAATGCAGGGGGAGTTACCACCAGTGTACTGGAAATGGCACAAAGAAGCTCAAATATGCACTGGTCATTTGATGAGGTTGATACCAGATTAAAAAGAACCATGATTGACATATATAGAAATATTGATAAAATGGCTAAAGAATATGGATTTGAAGGAAACTATGTAGTTGGAGCTAATATTGCAGGATTTCTCAAAGTTGCCAAGGCAATGATGGCTCAGGGAGTTGTTTAATAACTAGATAGGTGAAGGCTTATCCACTCCATGATTTAATTCAAGAGTGTAGGCCATACCTATAATCCATATCTTTTGAAAGTCACGGACAGTTCCAATTTTTATCCGTTTACATTTTTGATGGGTTTCCTGATGTATTTTTTCCAGTTCCCCCTGTACTCAGGGGAGATATCGGGTTCCTCAGAGAGTTTATTTTTCTTTAAAGAATGGGATTTTTTCTTTAAATTATCTTTTAGATGTCTAGTCCTATCCATAACATGGATTCATCATTTTTATTTTAATAGAAAATCAATGTTTTCATAATATTCTAGTTTTCCCCCGCATTCACATTCATCGGTGAAATCATAGGGTGATTCACCAAACTGCAGTTTATAGTATCTGTTACATTTATCACATACCAGATAACCCTTGAATGGTCTTAAATATTGGATTTTATTAACAATTGCTTCTAACTCGCTATGAAGATAATTTTTTCCATTCCATATCTTGTCCATGGACATGATTAATCCTTTAAATGATGGGGCAATCTCAAAATACGTAATTCCTCCACTTGAATATGTTCCAAACTCAAATCGGTACAGTTTAGGTATATCTCCATGTACCCCTGAATTAGTTAATCTAATACAAACACCATGTGAAAGTGTTCCCTTTTCCAAACTATATCCTCGTTTGGTCAATAATTTATCAATACGAGTAGTTACTTCTTCAACAGGCATTGAACCAAAATTAAATAAATAAGAACCACCAGTCCATTCATAGGGTACTTGAATTTTTTTTAAGGTTTCATCTGGATCTAATCCCTCTTTTTTACATTCAAGCCCTAACTTAATTTCAATGTTAGAAACCATGAAATCCCCTCAAATCTTTAATCAATGTAATTATATTTTATTTTAGATAGTCTTAAACCCCTATCAAAGGGAAAAAAATAAAATCTCTACAAAAAATTAAAAAAGAACATAAAGCTGATTTTTTTAATATTTTTAGATTCCATAAATCCAGGTAAATGAAAACTGTATTGTCCCAATCCAGTTTTTTATTATATTTCCTTCTTTTTTTCTCTTCCCTTGGAAATAGTTTGAAATACCTGTTTTTGTAAAAAGTTACGGAATGAATATAAGCATCAATGATTATATACCTAAACCTATTTACAAGATAAATCCAAGGCTTCGCCTATAATATTTTCAATTAAGTATAAACCTAATCCTCTTGTTGATATTTATACCAACAGGAAGTCGTCCAAGTTTTAATGCAGGTAAATTTTTATATCTAACTTATTTATCTGACAGAGCCTTTCATCTTGGTAAAATATTTTAATCCTGTTAGAATCTGCTAGTATCGTAAAATATGCAATTTTTGATTTATATAAAATAACATCATTAACGTTTACAGAATGTAATTAACTAATTAATTATCTATAACAATTAACAATTTGAAGATGTATAATAAAAATAACATAAAACCCAAATGTATATATATGTGTTTGATATATGTTTAATATGTGTTTCAGGTGTGTATGAAATGAGTAAACGAGTACAAGTAACATTTACGGAAAGCCAATGGGAATTAATTGAAAAACTTCGAGGGGAATTTGGAGATAAAGATGCAGATATCATTAGGTATATTGTTCTATCTTGGCTTTCTGAGAAGTCGTTTATATCTACTGCAGCAAAAAATAAAAAATAATCAATTAAAAGATCGATACTATGGTTAATGAAGAATTAGCAATATTGAATAAATTACAGAAAGGTATAAGGGTCGAAAAAGATTCTAATCTGGAGAATTTAGTTAATTATTCACCTAAATCTGATTTTCCAATCCATAGGTGGTTTAAATATCGAGAAGGATACTCTATTGATTTAATTTCATCTTTAATAGATGATAAAGACACCAAAATTTTAGATCCATTTTGTGGGTGTGGTTCTACGCTCATTGGTTCAAAAATTAAAAACCAAGATGCTATTGGGATTGATATTAATCCAATTTCAGTGTTTGTAAGCAAAGTAAAAACTGAAAATTATTCAGAAAATGATTTAAATAATATAAAAATTTATTCAAACTCTATTTTAAATTCAAACTCATTAAAAACAGTGCAAAGGCCAGCACTAAAAATATTAGATAAAGCTTTTCATCATGAAATATTGGGGCAATTATTACGTTTAAAATGGAGAATAGATCATATTGATGATGAAAAATCTCGAAATTTTATTTTTTTAGCTTTTATTTCAGTTTTAGAATCATTATCAAACACATTTAAAGAAGGAAATGGGTTAAAATATAGATTTACCAAAAGGACACCTAAAGGGTACATAAAAATTCCTTTAGAACAGTGGTATGAAACTAATCTTCCAGTTGATAAAATAGATTATGTAAATACCACACTGAAAGAAAAAATAAATTTAATGATAAATGATGTTCAAAAGTCTGATGATTCCTCTTCTGAAATTAAAGTAATTAAGGGGGACGCTCAAAAAATTTCAAAATATGTTGAAAAGGACTCAATTAATCTAACAGTCTTTTCTCCACCATATTGTAATTGTTTTGATTATTATGAAATTTTTAAATTAGAGTTATGGTTAGGTGGATTCGTTGAGAGTTATAAAGATTTAAAATGCGAACGAAAACTTGCTCTTCGATCAAATACTAACGCTGATCTTTCTCGGCCTGTAGAAAATTATGATCCATTAGAGACAATTGTTAATCTGATTAATGAACATGATATCTGGAATAAAAAAATACCTTCCTTAATTAGAGGCTATTTCACAGATATGGATAAAACCTTGCAGGAAATATTAAAAGTCACCAAAAGAAACGGTAGATGCATAATAATTGTTGGAAACTCTGCTTATGGTGGGGTATTAATACCCACGGATTTAATATTAGCCAAAATCGCAGAACTAAGAGGTTTTGAGATAGAAAAGATAGTAGTAGCTAGACATTTAACTACGAGTTCCCAACAAAAGAAGAAGTTAGAAGATGTCAAGGATTATTTACGTGAGAGTTTAGTATGTCTGAAGAAAAATTAGCAACCGATGTTATAGATATTCCTGTGAATGAAAAAATCAAGGCAGGACAATTATTCAATATCACTACAAATAATGTTTCCTATTTGACACACAACATTCACAAGTATCCTGCTAAATATATTCCAAATGTTCCTAGATGGGCAATGTCTAAATACATCAAAGATGAAGGAAAATTAGTTTTAGATCCTTTTTGCGGCTCTGGAACAACTTTAGTAGAAGCCATTTTAAATTCTCATGATAGTGTTGGAATAGACATAGATCCATTAGCTGTTTTAATCTCTAAAGTAAAAACAACTAGAATAGATTCTCAAAAATTAATTGAAATAAAAAAAGATGTTATAAATAGCATAAAAACGCCTCCAAAACAGTTATTCAGGCCAAAATTAGAAACACTTGAGCACTGGTTTAATAATGATGCTATCCATGATTTGGGATTATTAAGAAGCATTGTAGAGGAATATAAAGATGATAAAGATGTTTATGATTTTTTAATAATAACATTGTCTTCTATAATACGAAAGGTATCAAATGCAGATGATCAATCTCAAAAAACATATGTTTCTCACACCAACATGAAAAGTCCACCCTCTGTTTTGCCTTTATTCATTAAAAGATTAGATTTATATTCTAAAAGGTTAATTGAGTTATTTGAAAAAGTAAATAATGATACTAGAGTTTTAGTAAGTAGAAATGATGCTAGGGACTTAGAATTATTTTGGGAAGAAAATAATTTAAATCCTGCGGATTTAGCAGTAACATCTCCTCCTTACATAAAAGCAATAGATTATATTTATAATCAAATGGCCGAGTATTTCTGGATTGGAGACCTTTTTGGACTTGAAAATCAAAAAAAACAGAATTTGTATAAAACACAATATGTAGGTACTAAACAGGTTGGTGCCAAAATTTACAAGGACAAATTACCAAAAACGGGCATTGATGAAATTGATTCTTTAGTGTTAAAAATTAAAGAAAAAGACGTTAAGCATGCTTATATTGTGGCTAAATTTTTTGTTGATATGGAAAAAAATTTTAAAGAAGTAAAAAACGTTTTAAATGATGATTCTCATTATGTTATGGTAATAGGAAATAATTCAGTGAGTGGTTACAATGTACCCTCCCATAAATTTTTAATTCAATGCGCTGAAAAAGTGGGATTTAAATACTCTAACCATTTTGGATATAATATTCGGAACAGATATATGCGTTTCCCCCGGAAAGGCCGTGGGGGGATCATTAAAGAAGATTGGGTTATTGATTTCATAAAAGAGTAGATTTTTATAACACTTATGTACTAACTATTCTATTATGAGTAGAAATAGGAGTACAGAGATCTGGCATATTCCAAAAAGAGCTAGTATCCATCAAATCGTTGGCAGCCTTAATGTGATAAAACAATTTAATATTGATGGTAAAAATTGGCCTAGTTCTCGGAAATTATTCGACCAAAAATTAGCCATTTGGGGGTTCACTTCTAGAGGAAGAAGTTTATCAAAAAATGCTTCTGAAACTTTAGAGGCTTTATTAAAATATTTAGGGCTTTTAATTATTGAAAATGGAAAAATAAGAATTACATTAGCAGGCCATCAACTAATTAATGAACATCCTGTTATTAAACCACTAATTCCAAAAAGAAAGTTAAATGAGACAATAAAAGAGATGGGAAATATAACATCTGATGTTTTAAAACATCAGATGATGAAGCTAATTCTGACTAATCCTTCAATTTTACAATATTGCAAAAACGTGAACGTTTCCCCTTTTAGGGAAACTCTAATTTTACTTCTAAATGAGGAAATTAAATATTTAACCTCAGAAGAAATGGCAATGTTTCTTTTCCAGATGCGTGATAAATCTGAAAGAAATGATGTAAAAAATAAAATACGTGAATTTAGAAAATTAGATGAATCTGAGAAAGCAGAAATTATCGATGCTTTTAAAGAAACACCCGAAGGAAATTTAACTTTTGTTCAAGCACCTACAGCAAATTATTGGAAACAATTATGCAGAAACACGGGTCTATTTGAGGTTATTAAGGGAGATCTGCATCTAAAAGAAGCTTCTAAAGATGAAGCAGCAGAACTTTTGGAACTTTATGAAGATCGGGTGTTTGATTTTAGAGGTAAAATGTTATGGTATGAGTATTATACTGTCCCCTCAAGAGAACAGCCTATTAAAATAAAAATTTGCCCAGATATAAAAGGATATGACGAATATTTATTAATAATTTCCAATGATTCTGGTTTAATTACGGGTGGATTAATAGATAAGGATTTAAAAACAGTAATTCCAGCATTTCCAAAAGAAGAGCATGAAATAAGCATTATTGAGCTCCGAAATGGGCATTCGGTGTATTCAGCAAAGCATGTTTTCACGGCAGATGATAATTCATTGAATATTCATATAGATATAGATAAATCAGTTTATACTGAAAAACTGGGGTCTGATTTTTATGTTGACAAAATTAATCAATTAATCGACTCTAAAACTTTTGATGGTGAGTATGTCAAACAATTGACAATAATTAGTAAACACTTGAAGAGAGACCTTTTAGATAAAAGAATGGTTCCTTCTATCAGAGGGGGAAGATTAGAATATCTATTCTTTAAATTACTAGAAATATTGCAGGAAGAAGGTACAATTAGTGATCTAAATTGGAATGGCCATGTGGACAGATATGGAATCGCGCGCCCTGCTCCCGGAACACAAAAAGGCTTGCCGGACATAACTTTTAAGTGTGCTGATACGTTTTTTTTATTGGAATTGACAACAATAAGACCAAGGAGTGCACAATGGAGAGCTGAAGGTAGTTCAGTTCCTTTTCACATAAAGAATTTTGATCCAACTCATTCAAAGGAAGTTGTAGGAATATTTGCCCCGCCTATTGTTCATGAAACAATAGATCAATCCATTAAAACAGCTCTAATCCCCGAAAGATACACTATTGTCTCTCTTGAAATCAAGGAACTATTAAAAATAATAATCTCATCTGATGATTTATGTATTGAATTAAGAAAGATAATTGAAGAGCAGTACAAAGATGAAATCTAAATTATGATAATTTAAAGGGGGATAAAAAAATGGAAACAATAAATAGATCTATTAAAGAATGGAATGCGATTGTCGAGGCATTGGGCCAGGGAAAGCAGAGCATAATTATTAGAAATTATAACCCTGCCCATGAAGATTTCTTATTATATCCTACATGGAGTTATTCTCGTCGTGATGGTTACTTATCTAAATTCAAGCAAGAAAGTAGAGAATTTGTAGAAAAAAATGCACTCCCAAAAAAAGTTGGGGAAAAAACAGAGATTAAATACTGTGCTAAAGTAATTAAAGTCATTCCCACATCTATTAATAAGATAAATAAATACCATATATGGGATAATAATCATGTTAAGGAATATATTAAACAAAAAAAGGCCAAAACCTGGGTTTTAAGGGTTTATAGGCTAAAAAAACCATATATAGCTGAGAAAAATCCTGCAATGATCTATGCCAATTTAAAAAATGGAATTAATATTGAAGACGCTACTCCTGTCTTAACGGACTTAAAATTTAAAGGAATAATAGAATCATTGTAGAAAGATTCAAAGATTGATTCAATATATCTTTAATTATTAAACGGATGTGTTATGTTGATTAATATAGTCTTTAATGACGTTTTTGATTCCTTTTGAGCGTGAATGATATCCTTTTTCTTTTAAACAATTATCAAACTCATTTAATAATTCCTCTGGTAATGTGATGCTTATTCTTCTCATTTTCAAAACCTCCTTGTAATAATAGTATTATAAATATATCACTATATAATACTATTGGTTAATGAATTATTACAGCTGGTGTTTCTACAGATTCTTCAAGTTAATAATGATACAATAAAAGAAAAATTTTGCTTAATTTAATTTTTTAAGTAGTAAAATAACTCCATCTACTCAAAGCAAAGTTAACTAAGATATTTTCCCGATTTTTAATTTGTTTTTCACCCCATTCATTATATTTCCCTACTTCTTTACTCATTTTAAATTCAGATTCTTTAAAAATTGGTTTCTTTTCATCAAAACCTTTATTTGAAAGTTTAGAGTTTTCAGGAGGAGTGACTAAAGTTAAATTTCCCAATCGATTTAAATTCTCTTCATGAGACTTTTTATTAAATCGTTCTTTCCAATATATCACTTGTTTACCATCCCTAACTAACGATTGAGGGAGAACATGTTCAATAGATTTCATACCACTATCTCTTAAATAACTCCATGTGACTTGAGGAGGCTTTTTTATTGTATTCCAGCATTTATAAATTTCATATTCGTATAAAAAGTATTTAAGGCCCTTCCATTGGTAATGATTTTCACGATTCAATAGATGTTCTTTCATTTTGGAAGATGGAGAATAATATTCAATTAAATCTTCTAGATTAGTAATTAACTCTTCATAAGAAATTTTCCGAATATAAGTGTCACATGCCAGAGTATAAATCTGGTTTTGACCAGAATATGACCTCCATTCTACAAGATAATAAACTCTGAAGGCATATTTCTCACATAAATTCATTAAATATAACATTTTTTCTGGTTCATTAACAAAACGATCATAAATTGCCACTAAAAGAACCAAAATATTAGATTGGATATCCATCCGTCCAATGGTTAATAAAGTGTAAATAATTTTTTTTCTCAGATCATTATCCTTTATTTCTTGGAAAGCCAAATCATTCGTTGGTTTTAATATATCAAACAATTGGGATGATGTAACTTTAAGAGAATCAGCATATTGTCCTATTTCATAGTAACAGCGTTCATACTCTTTTTCACGCTCTAAACTTTTAAAGTAAGTTTTTAATTGTTTGTAAACATTGGCCAGTTGACTTGTTTTTCCAACTCGTTTACCGTCTTTTTTATAATCTTTAAGATCAGAATAAAAATTCAGAATAAAATTCATACGTAAAAATCTATCTTCATCATCATTTTTAGACATTTTAGACATAGATAAATTCTCTAATATTTCCTTCCAGTTATTATTTATATCAGAAACATGTTTTTCCAAACTTTGGTCATCTTCTGATATTTTTCCAGTAAGGTAAATAAGATAATTCTTCACTTTTTCCAGTGATGATAATGGTTTCCCACGATCATTCATCACCTCAAAAATAACCCCTACTTCAGCATCATCTTCCACTTTATACAATGTGAAAATAAGTGACTGAGTAAGCTTATCAATTAATTCATAAATAAATCCAAGAAAATCTTCTTCAGTTCCTCTTTTTAAATCTAAATATTCTTCAAATTGATTTTTAGCTTTAAATAAATTTTCATGAGATTTTATAGTATGTTTTACTCCATTTTTATCTTCAATTATTACATTTCTAAAATAATAATCGTTTTCTTTGTCTAATTCCAGTTTGTAAATGTTCATCCCGGTTGGTCCTCTATCTTTAAGATATATAGAGGTTATACCATCAGCAAATGCTTTACAATCTTCATTATCTATTTTTTTGAGTTCTTTTGTTATTACGTTAAGAAGAATTAGAATAGTGGTGAACCTTTGCTGTCCATCAACTATATCATATCTGGTATACTTTTTCCCTAAACCCCTTACATTGCCGTTTTCTTTTAATACAATAGTCCCTGTATAATGTCCTTTATTATTTAAAAGCTCTAAGTCTTCTATTAAATCTTGGCGATGTTGATTTTCCCAGGAATATCCCCTTTGATAATCTGGAATCTTAAAAACAGCATTGTTAAATAAATCTTGGAGTGTAGGTAGATCTTTCATTTTAAACCCCCATATTCAAACTTTCGTTTAAATTCATTGTTGAATTCTAAATTCTTCTAAAACCTTTTTTATGAAATTTCCAATATAATATTCTTCATTTTGATCATCAAGTCCTGGAGTTAAAGGAAAAGCCCCAACCGATGGAACAATAGAAGAAGTATTTTCCTCAAAAATTTTACATTCATGACCAGGATAAAGAACATAAGCTCCTAAAGTGTTCTTAATTGCATCTTTATAAGTATGCATCTTATAAATATCAGCTAATTTGTACACTCGCTTTTGTTGTTCTTCTTCTTCAAAATCATATGCATTTAACTCTCTCATTTGAATTTCAGACCTGTATTTTGCATCAAAATGAATAAATTGAATTCCATTATCAGTTTCTATATGTAAAGTATAATCAGGTTGTAGACCCAATGAATAGGAAGAATAATCTCCTTTGCTTTTCTGAAACCGTCGGTTATACAATAATTCAACTCGGATTTCTCTTCCATGTATATCAATATTAAACTTTTGCTTGGACTTAACTCCTCTTTTAAATTCAAGCTTCCACTTTTTATCGGATTTTATGTCAAAAAGGTTGTTATAATCGGGAGCTTTAGCTGATAAACTGCTTAGAATCTTAAAAAGTTTAATATAACCCCAATACTCGTAAAGTTCATATAAGCGGCGTTGGTATCCTTCTATTAATTCATAAATTTCATCTAAATGATGATAGAATGATGATTCTAACACTGTGAAATACCTTAAAATATCCCGGTATCCTTCCCTTTTTTGCAGTACCTGTGAATTTGAAGGGAAATATTCAAGTTCACCCACATCATCCAACCAGTTATCAAGTAGATAATCACGTATAATTTCTTGATATTCTCCTGTTTTATCCGCAGGGTATCCTCTAATATCATTTTTCTCCATATAGATGACCATTTTGTCAATTAGATTTTCAATAATTTCCAAAAAATACTTTACGAAACGATTTTCAGGAGTATCCAAAATATCATAGTAGCTTGTCTGGCTAATTTTATGTGGTAAATAATTATTCATGGCATCTGGCCAATTATCAGGAGTTTTATCGGTTTTAAATAAATTTGCTGAATCAGAAACCATGTTTATAATATCATTGCCCCCTATAGTCTGTGCTAAAGATATAGGAACGGTTTCTTGGGATCTGGCAAGAATCATGTGAGGGTCTCGTCTTATGTGTTCATAGGAGGTGAGAAGATTTTCAGGTCTAAATAGATACTCAAGAAAGAGAAAATCTTCATATAAACTTGTATTTAGTCGCTCTTCGATTCGGAAGGGGTCAAAGAAGGGTAAAGAAGAATTAAATAGTATGCCTGCAGCTGCTTCACAGATATCAGCAATCATGGCAGGGTAATGAGGTTCATATCCAATTTTTTTAGAACGTATCTCAAAGGGAACACTTTGAGATTTAAGCCCATCTAATTCAATATCAAAAAAGGATTTACCAACATAACTTCCAGTGTTTAAAGTTCCCCCGTAAAAACCTTTTTCATGGATAAATTGATCAAAGATTAAATTTTTAATTTCATTTGATTCATTATTTTTAAAGAGCGAAGGAAAAATTATGTTTTCATATGAGATATTAGGTTCAAAAAATAGTTTATATTTAGTTTCTTCCAGTAAAATAATATTTGCAGACTCATTGGATGGATTTACTTTGTATTGAATAGCAGTTTTGTTATTATCATCCATTGCTTCAGGAATGTTTTTAAGGATAATATTATCATTACTAGAGATAAAAGCACAATCCGAGGGGATCATAGTCTTTCGAATAGGTATTAAAGTCAAGGTACCCATATCAGTACCTTCTTCTGCTTTGAAACAGATTTTTATTTCTTGTTCCGTCATTTTAACCAGTGAACGCTACATATCGTTTCTCAGATAATCTTTTCAGCATTTTATCAAGCTTTTGAGCTGAACATGGGAAAATTATTTTATCAGATTCACCACAAAGTTCCCTTAAATTTTTAAGAACAGAGTCTAATTCCCTTTGGGAACCATGTAGTTTTGGTAACATTTTCTGTAGTATTTGAGAGTCAAAGTAACGTTCCCAATTATCCCAAACATCAGGTTGGCCTTCATATTTCCAGGAGACTATCATGAAGCGTATGATCTCGTTTATGGTACGGAAACCAAAGTCAAAATCAGCTTCTTTTAAAACATCTTGGAATTCATTGATTCTTGAAGCTAGCAAATCCCAGAGTAAATTATTCTGAGTTTGTACATTAATTAATGTGTTTTTAAGATTGTTGATGTTCTCGTCACGTAATTCAACATCAGATAATGGATTTAAAAGATAATCTATATTTCCTTTAACATTATACTTAGGGGAATTTGACATGTAATCTGCTGCTGGTTGCGTAAGGAATTCTAAAGTGTTTGCCCGATCAAGTACCTTAGGACTGAACATATATGTTGTTTCATCCACATTTACAGTTCCAATTACGAATAGGTTAGATGATAGTTTGATTTTTGAAGGAGGGGTTGTTAAATCATCATTTGAATGTAATTCTATGTCTTCATTACTTTCCATAGCTGATAAAAAATCAGAAAAGTATCTTTCAACGTGTGAAAGGTTCATTTCATCTAAAATCAAGAAGTAAGGTTCATCACCATCTTTTCTTGCTTTTAAAATAAGATTTAAGGCACTGGTTTCGTTATATTCTTCAGTGATAACATTATGAAAACCGATTATATGTCGGTTTTCTGTCCAGTTAGCACCTACTGGAACGATTTTGTATTTTTCCCCATATTTATCATCAATTTTAATTAAATATTCATTTAAATTAATCTCTGGTTTATATTTTTCTTTAATAAAGTAAATGGTCTTGAAATCATGTTTAATACTCTTTAGAAAATCGAAGAAGGGAGTATCTATTGTGCAAAACAATTTATTGTTTGTTATATGCCCCTGACCAGTCTGTATTTTTTTGTTTACAGGGTCATATGTGGCTAACGTAAAATCCTCAAAAAATCCTTTTAAATACTTTATCTCATCAGTTTTTAGAGCCCATCCTCCATGATTTTTAATTATATAATCATTAGCGGATAAATATCTAGATTTTACTTTATTTGGATTCTTTATAATTATTGGATCATCTATAGAATCCTTTTTAACTTTTTTTGAGTTTAAATATTTAGCAAAAAGTTGTGCTACTTTTGTCTTCCCAGTTCCAGAATTACCAGTTAATATGACAAAGGGTTTAACTTTTAATGATAACAGATAATTTTCAACAATCTTTGGATCGAAGAAATATCCTTCTTTACTAAGAAACTCAAAGAAATTCAAGTTTTTCAATTTATCATCCCCTAACTTAATCTTATGTATGTCAAAAACAAAATTTTTCAATTTTTCGAGAAAATCAGGTTCATTTAAACCACCAATCACAATTAACTTTCTTTTTGAATCATTATCTGCAACTTCAAGCCATTCACCATCATAATTTTCGTCAGTGAGGATGTTTCCATGTAGTTTTCCTCGGTGGAGTAAATATATTTCTCCTGAATCATCTTTTGCAAATGCTCCCGAAGTATTCTCATGAATACCAACATAGGGGATGTTAATTTCTACTGTTGTCTTAGCTGAAGTAGAAGCAGGGTTTCCTATTCCAAATATATTAAAGAAAGAGTTTGGGTTTTCTCCAGATGATGTCCAAATACCAAATTCAGATAAATACAGAATATTCTCGGATTTAGTAGAGGACGATTTAATTATTTCAGTAGCATTATTTCTAAGAATTGTTTCAAACTTCTTTTGAGCACCTAAAATGTCATTTTTGTCCCCAATAAATCTCAAATTATCTGTTGATATCAATTTGGTGTATATTTTAAAGATTTCTTTAAAATCATTTTCTATTTCCTCTTCTGGAGGTAAATTATCAAAAATGTAAAATCTGGAATATATTGAACAAGCTTCATAAAGTTGGCCAGAAATCGCTTTTTTTGCATTTAAATCCATGAAAGGAGAAAAATTAACTGGTTGTTTTACTTTAGCTCTTAAAATTTCGATATGATTAAGTGCTTTTTTAATAAAAATGTTAATATCATTTTGTGCTTTAAGTCCCATTTTAGGGCCGTTTCCAGATAAATTATCTCTCATAGCGAAAATACCATGATTTAATGATAAGTATATTCCTTTTTTATTTTCTGGAACGATATATAAAATGTAAAAATTGCTATTTGGAATATTAAAGATAATATGTGGTATGTTACGATTTGTTGAGATTTCTGATGAGTAATTATCACCTGTAACCCCTTTTAGGTGAGAAGAAAATTCGTTTAAGATGTTATTAAGTTCTTCTTCGTCAAATGGGTAATTTGATTGATTTTTCGCTATTTTTTCTATATATTGCCTAATTTTATTAGTTTTGAAAGACCCTTCCATCTCTTTAAAAACATCAGCATATTCCGGGTTTTTTTCATTGTAAGCATTTTTTATATCATTCCATTTAATTTCATCAAGTTCCACAATTGTCTGTCTATAAAAAATTTTTTTATTAAGTTCAAGCTCATCAGTTATTTTCCAGTCAATTTTTCTTAAATGCCAAAAATAGTCAAAAATGCCGGGATTTTCATGATTTGTTGGATCAATATAATTACTCGTAACAATTCCTATTCCATTTATTCTAGGATAACCAGCATTAGCAATAATAATATCTCCTTTTTTAATGTTATGTGTAAAATTCCACACCATACTTGCGGCTTGACTAGGGTCTGTTTCCTTATATTTAGGATAAAATTCAATCAATGCTTCCTTTAATTCGGCAATACTTTCAAATTCCAAATAACTACGGGAATCATGTAGCCACCCTATACCAATAAAGCCTTCGTCCCTAAATAATGGCCATAATTTATCTTGTTGTCCACTAGACACACTTCCCGGAGTTATTTGCCAAACTTTAGGAATATTGGATGTTAAATCTTTGTATAACTTTAATATTTCGTTCAAATCAGACTCTAATTCTTCTTCTGAAGGTAAATTATCAATAGTATAAGTTTTTGAACAAATATTCGCATATTCTATACGTTTATAATAGTAACTTCCACCCAAACCAGACAAATCATTAATTTCAAATCCTTCAGGGACAATCAAATTGTTTCGGAAGTTAGTGGCCTTCATTCTTAATGTTTCTTCAAGTTCTTTAGAATCTAACTTGTTTATATTGCCTATTCCCTGATTTAAAGATAAATAAAACCGTTTAGTATCCTCACTGAGAATATAAATAACATAAAATCCGGATTCAAAACCAGTAGTAATCTCTGGATCAAATATTACAATATAAGGAGAAGATGTCCATTTACCCTGACCAGAATAACTAATAATCTTATAAGTCCTCATTTTTGAGGTTAAATCCTGTAAATATTTTGGGAAATCTTTTTGAATAAGATTTACTAGCGGATGTTTAACATATTTTTCATTTTTAGCTGATTGATAATCATTGAAAATTTTTTCCATAAATTCCTTTAACATCACTAACCCCCAATATTTATGAACAATCACATATTAAATAAAGTTAAGGTTATCATCATAATAAATATCTTGGGGGATACAATGGCAAAAATTGAAGAGATGCTTAACAAAGTTTTTGATGAATTATCGGTTAATTTAAAAAATGATACAATTCATTGTCAGGGAAAAAATGGGGTGAATACGCTTGTACTCTTCGATGAACCTGAATTGATCCCTGGAGAAAAGGCAAGATATAAAATTGGAAATCTGACAATGTTAGTTTTAAGAGATAATGTGCCTTTTTTGTCAGTCGAAGTTATTCCTACCGCACCTACACCTCCCAAAACCATTGCAGGATTGTTCCCGGTGCATATGGTAACTCGTTCAATAGTCATAAACCGTCAAGGCAGTAATAATCTTAAATATGATTTAGATGAACTTGAAAATAAATTGTTGTTGCTCATCGTAGTTCCAGATCAATCTGAAACTGTTAAAGAGGCTCAATTTGTTGATTTGGATGAGAAATTTAGGGGAGTAATAAACTTAAGAAGTGAATATTCAAATGTTAAGGATTTTGCGATTGCACCGCTTAGGAAAATGATCCCTGTTTTAAATGATCTTCTTAAAAAGAATTCCATGGAGTAACCCTCATCAATATAATTGGTGGAGTAATATGTACAATCTACGAGACAAAAATGTAGGAATGCGTTTAGATCACTTCTTCGCCACTTGTAATCTTAAAAGTAACATTAAATCAGCTTATACCCGCCCAGATATAATGGGATCTGACCATTGCCTTATTGGAGTTGAAATCCAACTTTAGGTAGGACAAATACTCTCCTTTATGAATTCATTTTTTTTAAAAACAGAAGGAGCTTACGTTCTTTATCCTGTGATGATGACTGTAAGATCTTTAGAGTGAATGAAAATGAGCCTATACCTTCTGTAGGTACATTTCCCCTTACACCTGGTAAAAATGGAATTGAAGAGAAAAATTAACTTCTTTTATAAAAGCCGTTCTTAAAAATATTATTAACCAAAAATATCCTGATTTAATTAATTTTTCATAAGATTTCCATAAGAAATCTCGAGAATCTTTTGCTTGTGAATCAAAAAATATTTATTACTAAATATTATGCTTAACGAAAGAAATATTTATTACTTAATAATTTAATAATAATTATGTAACAGATAATAAAGGGGGAGTGTTATGAGAATCAGTATGTCACTACCAGATGAGATTATAAAAGACTTGGATGAAGTGTTAAAGAAAGAAGGATATCATTCACGATCCAATGGGATTGCAGACGTCTTAAAAGAATATGTTATCAATCATCAAAATGAATAATAACTATTTGTTTCCGGATGCTATAAAAAAAGGATAACCAACCAGAAACCAAGTTTTTTCGTTTTAATTTTTTTAATTTGCTTGCTGTTTGCTTGCTGTTTTCTTCTTGTATTCATTCTTGCCCTTTTTAATTGACCGAATACTCCCGGCACCACCATCATTCAATCAGTAGTGGTAAAAAAATAATCATTAAACATTAATTTAAATCTTCACTACCAAAACAAAGATTTATTAGCAATTTTTTATGGTGAATGTAATAATTGGTACCTTAATCTGCATATCTGTACATACCTTATTTATATTAGGAAAGTCTTATTATGTAGTATGAAACTCTTACAATTAAAAGATGATATAAACAATGGAAAGAACTTAATGTTCTATAAAAAAGATGTTTATGATTGTTTTAAATTATTGAAGAGTGAATACTTATGTATTTATTACAATGAACCATTACCAATTAAGATGCGATTAGTAGACGCTATGAACATCCTATGTGGATACAGTAAGGCACAATTAAATCGTTTAAGTATACCCGAACTCACGAAATTCTTGGTGGAAGAGTTGAAGTCAAAAACATTGATAATACTCTTCAACCATTTTGAGCAACTAACAGAGAGATCTGTACAAACATACAAGTATCTTAACAGCATGGAAAATGTACATCTCATTTGCAGTTTCAATGTAGTTAAAAACTTTAAACCAGAAGTATATCTCTTCTTCAAAACTTTTAAACTGGTCAATATAGAAGATTACAAATTTGAAAATAGCAAAGATGAAATTAACATCACTTACGCGGTTTATGCTATTTTAAGTATATACTGTTTTTTTATTTACCTGAAAACCTCATTTTCCTGTAACATAGCTTCATTATTACTTGGAGGAGCCTGGTTTGGATTCTTAATATTCAGGACCTTAATGTATACCGGAGGACGATCATGAGAGAATACACACACATTGCAGGTGCCATCCTACTATTTCTAACATTCGCTTATTTAACCAATATTAACAACCTGATAATTGGAATATTTTTTGCAGCATGGATATCAGTATTCCCTGACCTAATAGACAAATTAGCAAGAAAACACAGGGGCATAGGTCATTCCATAATTTGGTTGATTCCTTTTAGTTTTATAGGTATATTCAATTTAACAATTGCAGCAGCAATGGTAATAGGCTTCATTTCTCATATCTTTCTTGATCTCATGACCATCCATGGTTGCCCATTATTGTATCCCCTAATTAAAAGCGATTTTGTCTGTTTTAATAGAAGAAAAAGAATAAAAACAGGAACATATCAGGAAAAGGCCGCATTCATATTTATATTATTCCTTTTAATCCCTGTTATACTGTTCACAATAAATATCGGATCCAATTGGGGACTTACTGAAGACCAGAATATGGTGTTCGCAAGTAATAATGATGCTAAAAACATTACTGAAGATAATGATGCTATTAAAAACAATTATAATCTCAACTTTCAGCTTAATGATGGAAGTAACAAAAAAATAACAGTTCAAAAAGTTAGCGAAAATGAAACAACGATTATAGTTAATGATATTTGATAAAAGTATGGAGATAAGTCTATAATTTTACCTGAAGGTACCCAGCATTAATATTCTATGAAGAACTTATACCAATGTATTTTTTTCAGTCAGAATTGAACCTGAAATTACAAGCATCTCCTACAAAACAATAAAGAACATGAAATGTTATTCATTTTTATATTCTGATTCGCTTTATTATTTAGATTTAGACAAAAATTAAGAAAATAAAACCTGCCTATCATCTTCATGTTCAATAACTTCCATTTTTATCTCCTTTGATTCAGTTTTCATCTTGCCTAAAAAATTGATAATCTTCTGGTATCTTTCGGGACTCATTCCCCCTTTCCTGATGAAAACTAAAAATATCTTTTTCCTAACTTCTTCAGCTTCTTCGAGCTTGAAAATATCGAATTCAATAGTTTCACGCTGACATTTCCCGGTTATATATTTAAATTCAATGGCAATATCCACATATTTCTTATCTTTCTGGTCTAAATTAGTGTCAACGTTTTTACTGGACAATCTTTCAAACCGATCACTCAGACTTTTAAATTCAGAATAAAAATCTTCACCTAGAATGGCAAAGTTATAATGACCTCTCCTGGAACGTTTAGGAACATTTTCACCTCGGGGTGGAAATGAATGTTTTCCCCTGATATATCTATCAGAATCTTCTTTATCAGTAAAAAATCGTCTTCGAGTCGGATATTCGGCTCGCACCAAATTTTCTAATTGAGATAACTTACAGAAAAATACATGATGCAGATCATGTTCATTAAAAAAACAATTCCTATTCTTTCGAAAATCTTCTTTCAATTCTCGAGTTGCATTTTGAACTATTTCTTCTGAATTCAAACTCTCATCCCCATATTTTATTTATCTTTAGTTTAATGATTTATCTTTAGTATTTTTATATAATGTGTTAAACAATATCATTAAGAAGAAACAATGTTTTCTATCAACTTAATACTTCCAGTAATCTTGAACTATAAAATTAGGATGTCTCAAATGTTTAAATCACCCTCACAAGCCACCAGTATATGCATCACAACCCTGTTTTTGGGGTTGGTTTTATTTTTTTCTCTAAGTGCGGTTTCTGCCGCGGATGGATCCACTTTATACGTGAATGGCGGCACTGGAAGTGATTCAAGTAACGGGACTGAATGGGCCTATGCTAAACAAACCATTCAAAACACCCTGGACTCAGCACCAGATAACAGCGTAGTGAACGTGGCCAGCGGTACTTACACCGAAAACCTTAAAATAACCAGGAATGTCACCCTGGTTGGTGCCGGAAGCTCAACCACCAATATCGATGGAAACAATAAGGGTAGCTGTATCCAGATCAGCCCCGGGGTAACAGTAGAAATCACTGGATTCAATATTGTCCGTGGCAATGCCCATTCTGGTGGAGGGATCAATAACCAGGGCACTTTAACCCTGAAAGACTCGGTGGTCGCAGGTAACCATGGCCAGCTTGGTGGGGGAATCTGTAACTATGGCCCCGCGTCTGTTTTAACCTTGAAAAATACAAAAGTTATCTTTAACAGGGCCTATCACGGGAGTGGAATTGCCAACCACCGGGGGACCATGTTCCTGGAAGATTCTAGAATAGAAGAAAATGATAAAGCCCAGTTCCAGGGCACACAGATCTTCACCACCGGCACAGTGTATGCTAATAACACGGTTATTGGAGGTAAAATATACTACAGCGACGGTACAACACGTGAATCTGGTAATTACGCTGCATTTGGTGATGTTTTTGGTTATATCAACAATCAATTCGGAGGAGGAGAATCCTCAGACACAGAAGATCCCAATCAAGCAGTAGCAGAGGCTGCATCCACCGAAAAAATAGCTAGCACCACCAATTCAAAGGAGAAACTTGTAGGGATGCAGGAAACCGGGACCCCACTGAATTATCTCATCCTGGCATTTTTAATGATAATATGCGTGTTTAGTTTAAAAAGCGTTAAACAGAATTTAAAGATATCCTAATTTTTTTACATGGTAAGTCATTACCACCACGAAAAAATAGTCTTTTCTGAGTACCATATATAAAAAAGTTACTCAACTTTAAGAGTGAGTACTTATAAAGAATTGCTCAAGTTTTAGAGTAAATATCCGGAAGGTAAAATTTAATGTTATTTTACTAAGAATTAATTTTGACTAAAATTATGATGAATTTAAATCACCAGTGATAACTTTCTTTCTCTACTACTTTTTCTCCTTTAAAACCCCGCCGTAGGGGATTTCCCAGTCGCATCTTACACCCTTTACCAACCTTGATGTGAGACTGATTGATATACTACTAAAAACCCCTATGACATATGACGCCTGCTGATTTAGAGGCAGTCATTATTTGATTCTTTTCCCGATATAAAACACATACCCATAATATTCTTTGTATTTATGATATAACTCTGCCTCATATCGCTGATAGGCTATAAATTCTTCTGCGGATTTATTGCCCTTATACTTTTCCAGTAAAGATTCCTGCATTTGGGGATGCTGAACTTCATAATAATATGTCCAACAAGTTTCGGGGACAACAAAGGTAGCAATGGGAAGATAACCTGCTTTTTGCATTTGATCCACCTTGTTGGATATTGTGTCTATTTCGGGATAGGCTTCTTGCCAAAAGTCCTGAATTTCGGTGGGTCGCTCTTCGGTAAACCAGGTATTTTCTGTAACTGCGATATATCCTCCTGTTTTAAGAAATTTTCGCCAATCTCTTAATCCACGTTCAAATCCAATGTTATAAATCGCACCTTCCGACCAAATCAAGTCCAATTCTC
>Ga0074193_1002008_pt1 | contig 20772 bp, 21 predicted proteins | sample EPASupsiteHSE605_FD_64523 | JGI IMG/M metagenome (GOLD analysis project Ga0074193, IMG submission 64523) | Bioremediated contaminated groundwater from EPA Superfund site, New Mexico - Sample HSE6-05 | ecosystem: Environmental > Aquatic > Deep subsurface > Groundwater > Contaminated ... | reverse complement strand
ATTTTCCCACGGTTTAATATCAAGTCTGTTGTTTTGAATTGGTTCAGTATTTCTAGTGGATTGGCAGAAGGGAAGCGAAAAAGGCAAAGGCAGCTAAGTTTTTTAAGTTAGCGCGTATGCCCCCCGGACCCCTGAAAGGGAAAAGGGGTGGCCCGGCATCGCCGTGGATGCCCCTTCGGTTTTACGGTCATGCAACGCCGGGGCGGCAAGCGGCGCAACCCGCCTTCCGGCTTCCCGCCCGGGAGGGGGCCGGGGCAGCGCCCCGTATCCGCCGCCTCAGGCCGGCTGGCTCCGGTTGGAGCGGCTGAGCACCAGGGCCAGGGCCGTGGTCAGCTTGACGATTTCGACGTTGTTTTTGCGCACCACCCGGGCCAGACGCCGGGCCAGGGCGGCGATCAGCCGGACGCCGATGTCGGGCCGGGCGGCCAGCAGGGCGAAAAACCGATCGCGGTCGATGCGCAGGAACCGGCAGTCCGACAGGCACACCACCGAGGCCGAGCGGATGTCGTGGTCGAGCAGGGCCATCTCGCCGAAAAAAGGGCTTTGGGCGTCGCTGAGTTCGGCCAGGGTCTTGCCGCCGCTTTCGGCCTCGAGGGCCGGCACGGCCACGCCTTTGAGCAGCATGGACTTCTGGACCCGGACCCTGCCCGCCGCCAGCAGGAACATGTCGTCGCCCGGATCGCCCTCGGTGATGACGTTTTGCCCGGCGGCCATGGCCACGGTCTCGAAATAGGGATGCACGACGGCCAGTTCCTCGGGCGAAAGCCCGGTGAACAGTTCGGCCCTGGCCCAGGAATCGTCGGTCATGCCGCGCCTCCCGCGTCCTGCCGGCCGGCAGCGGCGGCCCCGGCCCCGGACGCCTCGGCCGGCCGCGGCACGGGCAGGACCACCAGCCCGTCAAAGGCGTCCAGGTCGACCGCATCGCCGGGATTGACGAGAACAGCCGGCCCCTGCCCTCCAAGGCGTCCTTCCTGGCCGTAGGCGGCGAACAGTTCGAGGATGAACTGGTCCAGGGCGGAGTCGGCGTCGAGCAGATCCTTGATGGCGACGTCGCGGCGCAGACGGAAGACCGCCACCGGCAGTTCGCCGCCGCCGGCCATGGACCGGGCCACGAGTTCGGACCAGCGCAGGGTTTTCTCCTCGCGGGTCATGGTCCGGGCGGCCATGCCCCGGTGGCCGGAACCGCCGAGCAGGCGCTCCATGAAGTGCCACAGGGCCGGATGTTCGCCCATGGCCCCCAGCGCCCGGCCGGCCAGTTCGCCGCGAATGAGCGTCACGTCCACGCCGGCCCGGTTGAGGTGCTTGCGGTTGGTCTCGAGCAGCGCCTCGGCGTACAGCCGGGTTTTGGGGGCGAGCCCCCGGAAGGTCAGGGCGGCCAGCAGGTTTTGCTGGTCGGCCTCCGCCGGGGCAAGGCCCTCCTGGGACAGGATGTAGGCGGCCCGGGCGGTTCCGGGCGAGGCCCGGCCGAGCACGGTTTCCTGGGCCGGGTTGCCCCGGCAGAAGGCGAAGCGGTCGCCCAATCCCAGATCGGCCGCCGTTTCGGCAAAGGCTTCGGGCGTCATGGGCGCGACCAGGACCACGGCCGGCCCCCGGGAGGGCGGGGCGGCTTCGGCCAGGGCCTTGATCAGTCCCGGGGCGTGGGCGTTGAAACCGAGCACGAGGCTGTGGCCGGAGGTTTTCACAGGCAGTAACCCCTGCTGTTTGCGATTGCGGCGCTCGATCAGGGCCGAGGCCAGATTGCCCGTCAGGGCGGCCATGATGCCGATGCCCGTGCCCATGATGCACATGCCGATGATGCGGCCGGGCACGGTGGCCGGCACGATGTCCCCGTAGCCGACGGTGGACAGGGTGACCATGGCCCACCACAGGGCGTCGAACAGGGTGCGGTCGGGATTGTCCCGCAGCTCGAGGAAATAGAAGCCCACGGTGGCCACGGCCAGGATGGCGGCGACCAAAAGCAGCGTGGTGGCGAAGGTGGAGGCGAACAGGCGTCGCCAGAGGGCGGCAGGCAGGCTCATGGCCGGTTCCGGGTGTTTTGGGCGGGGCGCGACCGCCATCCAAATCCAAAGCGCAATGCCCTGTCGTATCAGCGGTCTTCCGTATAATGCCGACAGTGGCGTTCGTAAAGCGGGCGCTAGCCGCCCGGCCGCGCCAGTTCCATGTGGAGCAGGGGAAAGGGCCTTCCCTGGCCGTCCATGGGCGAACGCCCGACGACCCGGAAACCCAGATGTCGGTAGAAATCCAGGGCTTGCTGGTTCTGCTCGTTGACGTCGAGGCGGCTGGCGGCCATGGCGGTCACGGCGTGCTCAAGGAGCGTCCGGCCGACGTCCCGGCCTCGATGTTCCGGCGCGACGAAGAGCATTTCGACCTTGTTGCCGGACACGCCGGCAAATCCCAGGATCTGTCCCCGGGCGTCGCGGCAGGCGCAAAGCGTCACCGCCGCCAGATAGGTCCGGCGGATGGCCTCCCGCAGGCCGGCAATGTCGTTTTCGGACAGAAAATCGTGGGTGGCCCGGACAGAGGCCTCCCACAGGGCCGCCAGGGCGTCGAATTCGTCTTCCCGTACAGGTGTTATGTCGTACACGGCAGTACACTCCTGGGTGCGGTCCGCCGCGCCGGCGGAGGAGCCTTTGGGAGGAGAGGGACTCCGGCCGGGGGAGCGGCGGCCTCTCCTCCGGCCGGCTGGCGGCCGGCCCTAGTTGATGCCGACCTGCCTGGCCACGTCGAGCACCTTGCTGCCGGGCTTTTTGGCGCAGGTATCCATCAGGGCCTCGGAGAACTTCTCCAGGGGCTTCCACTTGAGGGTGGTGTCGCCGGAAACGCCGCTTAAATAGCCGTCGAGCCACAGCAGGATCATGCCGGCGGATTCGCTGTCCGCCTCGGCGATCTCCAGGACGAATTCCTTGCAGGTGATGGCCCCGAAGTCGATGTTCTCGGATTGTTGTTGCTTTTTGGCCAGGGCCGGGGCGGCGGTGGCCAGGACGAGCACAAGGCACGACAGCAGACAGCGGGAAAAACGGTTCATGAAGGCTCCTGTGATGGTTGGCGCGCGGTCCGCCGGCCAGGAGTCAAGGGCCGGCGGCGTGAGACAAGGCCGTCGCGATTCGCCGGAAAACTATGATAGTTCGGGGCGCTGTGCCAGCAAAATCCGGGGCGCTGCCCGCCACGTCGGGGAGACGCGGCCGTTTGGCGTCGGTCAATGGACCGGGGGCCCCGTCAGCCTGCCTCGGGCAGGCGGACGACGGCCCCGGGCAGATGGGCCTGGATGATCCTGGCCGCCCGCCTGGGACCGTTTAAGGCATGCAGGTTGTCCAGGCAGTAACGCGCCCAGGACTCCAGCAACATGGTCAGGTGGGCCGGGCGGAAGACGTGGCCCGCGTCGGGATGCAGTTCCTTGAGATTGGTGCGGACAAATTTGGCGAAGGTTTCGAGTTTCGTTTCCTCGCCGAGCACATGCAGGATGTGGACGAGGTAGGCCGTGAGATACTGCAGGACGTGGGATTCCTCGAAATATTCGGCCAGCCGCGCCCGCTCGAACGTCGAATCCGTGGTGCAATACTTATAGATGCTTTGCAGCAACTTGCGGTTGGTGACGTCGTATTTTTCGGAACCGATGACGTAAAATCGCATGGCCCGCAGCACGGGGGCGCACAGGCCCCGTGGAAAGCACTCGGTGTTGTCCATGGCGCAGCTCTCGATGCCGCAATAACGTTCCACGGGGAGGAGCAGGCCGCGCCCGAAGGCGTCGAGCAGTTGCGGCACGGCATCGGGGCATTCGTCGCCGTTCTCCCGGCAGGCGGCCAACGACTCTTCCTGGTAGGCCCGGCAGTACAGCTCGACCATGTCCATGTTGAGCCGGCGTACCCGGGGGACCATATCGTCCCGGAAGGACAGGGCGCAGCCGTGCATGCCTTCGGTCGGCTGGGGCGTCAGTTCGCCCACGGCGCGGGAGGCGTGGACGGCAAAGGCGTTGCCGAGGGTTTCCAGGAAACCCATGGCAATGGTTTCGGCTTTCGGGCCGGGCAGGAATCCCAGGTCGGGGTCTTGCGAGGCTTCGGCGATGACGGCCTGCATCACGCCGGAGAGCCGTCCGATGTAGTGGCGGTCCATGCGCTGGGCTACGAGGCCCTGGAAGGCTTCCACCGCCACCCGGAGATGTTCGGGATCGGCGGCCCCGATGGCGGCCCCGGCGCTGGTCAGGGCCCGCCCGAGATAGAGCCGGTAGCGTTTGCCGGCGGTTTCGACAAAGGAATGTTTGCGCTTTTCGATGCGCTCCAGCAGTTCCTCCCGGGGGGGCTGCCGGCCGGCCGGACTGCTGGCGCGTTGTTTAGGGGCATTGCCGACCGGAACGGAATCGGACTGGTACATCTGGACGCCTCGCAACCGTGCCGGCGAACCGGAACGGAAATGCCCGTCCGGCCCCGGGACAAACGATTTTCCCGGATGGTCCTGCCGCAGCGTTGCGTTCTGATGACCGGCCGGCGACAATCGGTTGCCCCGGGGCGGGGGGCGGCCCTAAAACAGGCTGTACTGGCGGATCTTGCGGTACAGCGTCTTGCGGCAGATGCCCAGGGCCTCGGCCGCCAGGGAGCGGTTGTTGTCGTAGAAGTTGAGCACCTTGGCGATGTGCTCCTTCTCCTTGGCCTCGAGCGTCAGGATCTCCTCCTCGGTCCGGGCCGGTTCCAGGAATTCGCGGGGCAGGGCGTGTTCGGTGATGAGGTTGTTTTCCGACAGGATGATGGAACGCTCCATGACGTTGCGCAGTTCCCGGACATTGCCCGGCCAGTCGTAGCTGGTCAGGCACTTCATGGCCCGGTCGGAAATGCGGAACGAACCCTGGCCGGCCGTCAGGCGCGACAGGAAAAATTCCACCAGAAGCGGAATGTCCTCGCGCCGCTCCCGCAACGACGGCATCTCGATGTTGAAAACGTTGATGCGGTGGAACAGCGCCTCGTGGAAGCGGCCCTCGGCCACTTCCCTGACCAGTTCCCGGTTGGTGGCGAACAGCAGCCGGATGTCCACCCGGCGCTCTTCCTTTTCGCCCACCCGGCGGTAGGTCTTGTTCTCGAGCACGCGCAACAGCGCCGCCTGGACCTCGATGGGCAGCTCGCCGATCTCGTCGAGAAACAGCGTGCCCTTGTTGGCAAAGGCCATGAAGCCTTCGCTGTTGTCCACCGCCCCGGTGAACGAGCCGCGCAGATGCCCGAACAGTTCGCTGCGGGCCAGCTCCTTTTGCAGCGTGGCGCAGTTTTTGATGAAAAACGGCTTGTCCGCCCGGCCGGACAGCGTCTGGATGAGATGGGCGGCCACTTCCTTGCCGGCCCCGGATTCGCCGGTAATCAGCACCGGCACCTCGGTCGGGGCCACTTTCTCGATGAGATAGCGGACCTGCCGGATGGCCGGCGAATTGCCGATGAGCTTGACCGGCGGGTTCTGGCCCTGGAAATGGCGCAGCCGGCGGTTTTCCCGGCGCAGGAAGGTGCGCTGGTAGGCGCGTTCGATAAGCAGTTCCAACTCGGCCAGATTGAACGGCTTGGTCACATAGTCGAAGGCCCCGAGCTTCATGGCCTCCACGGCGGTATCAATGGCCCCGTGCCCGGTGATGAGGATGGTTTCCAGATCTTCCTGGCGCTGCCGCAGCTCCACCATCAGGTCGATGCCGTTGGCGTCGGGCAGGCGGATGTCGAGCACCGCCACCTCGTATTCGTTTTTGGCCAGCAGCTCCCGGGCCTCCTTGGCCGAGGCGGCCACGTGGACGGTCCGGGCCGGGGTGGCCAGCTCCTTGAGCAGGAGCTTGCCGATGGAGGGCTCGTCGTCGACCACCAGGACGCAGTAAGGACTATTCACTGGGGTGCCCGCTGTCCAAGGGAAGTTTCACGGTGAAATGCGTGCCGAGGTCCACTTCGCTGGACACCTCGATGGTGCCGTGGTGTTCGCGCACGATGCTGTAGCAGGTGGAAAGGCCGATGCCGAGGCCCTGGCCCACGGGTTTGGTGGTGAAAAAGGGGTTGAAAAGCTTGTCCATGTTCTCCGACGGGATGCCCCGGCCGGTGTCTTCCACGGACAGATTCACGGTGTTGTCGTTTTCAGGGTGGGTGGTGATGGTGATGTCGCCTTCGCCTTCTATGGCGTCCATGGAATTGACCAGGAGGTTTAGGAGCACCTGCTTGAGCTGGGCCTCGTCGCCGGGGATGGTGGGCAGGCCCTGGTGCAGGTTGACGGTGAGGCGAAGTCCGGCGGCGGCCCGCTCGTCGAGACGGCTTTTCAGGATGTTGAGCGTGTCCGTCGCCACCTCGTTGAGCGACACCGGCGAAAAGGCCAGGGTATGGGGCCGGGAAAAGGACAGCATGGTGCGCACGATGTCGCGGCAGCGCCGGCATTCCATGAGGATGGTTTCGGTGTATTCGGCCACGTCGCCGTACAGCGGCTCGTCCACGGCCTCGCGGATGACCGGCAGGCGGCGGCGGATGCCCTCGGCCAGCCCGTAGACGGCCGTCAGCGGATTGTTGATCTCATGGGCCACGCCGGCGGCCAGCATGCCGATGGTGGCCATCTTTTCGGCCTGATAGTACTTGGCCTGGTATTCCTTCTCCATGGTGACGTCGCGCTTGAAAATGAGAATGCGCGATTCCGGGCTGTCGGGATTGTGGATGGGCGAGGCCACCATCTCGAACTGCCGGGTGACGCCCCGGATCTTGAAGGCGCCCATGCAGCGGCACACGGCGTTGGACTGAAACGACCGATGGGCCGGGCATTCCGGGCAGGGATGGTGGCCGGCGCGAAACAGCCGGTAGCAATGCTGCCCTTCGGGCCGGGGGATGTCGAACAGTTCGTGAAAGACGTGGTTGACGGAAATGATGCGCAGATCCTTGGACAGCACCATCATGATGTCGGTGATGCCGTCGAGGATGGCGGCGATCTCCTGGCGGCGCAGTTCCGATTCCTGGTGGGCCTCCTGGAGTTCCTCCACCTTCTGGCGCAGTTCCTGGTAGAAATCGAGCTTGCTGTGCTCGATGCCGATCAGGTCTTCCAGGGTGGTGGGCTGCGCAGCGGCTTCGGGGGCGTTCTGGGGCGGCGGCAGCGCGGTGCGCAGCCGCGACGGGGTCATGTAGGGTTCCCGGCCGTCGCGGGCAATGTCCAGGGTGAGGCGTCGCCAGGGCAGGGTGCGCCGCGGCCCGGGCACAAGCCTGTCCAGGCGCAGCGGTTCGGCTGTGGCGGGCGTCGCGTCCGGCGCGGATTCGTCGCGCGGTGGGGATTGCCTGGACATGATGCCGTCCATGGAGGAAGCCGTTATGAGAGCAGCAGGCAGGCTGCCTGTTCGCCCCGGGCGGCGGGCCGCGACAGGATGCAGCGGTCCGGGCCGGACGGTTCGATGGCGGCGATGACGCCGAGGTCCAGGAAATCCTGGAGCGCGGAGACGGCGCGCACCCGGAAGGCGGCCATGGGTTGCCGGGCCAGGCCGCTTAAGCGGCGAAGCGCCCGGTAGTCCAGGCGCAGCGAGGCCGGCCCCTGGAGCAGCAGCCCGGCCAGCCAACGCCGAAAGCCGTCGGACCCGAGCGGCGCGCGCAGGGCGAGCAGGCGCTCGACGCGGCCCGCGTCGCCAAAGGCCGCAAGAATGCGCTGGTTGACGTCCACGGCGCAGATGCCGCTGTCGCTGTCGCACAGCAGGGTGTTGAACAGACGGGCCTGCATGCGGATGCCGCCGCCATGCTCCCGGATGTCGATGCGGGCGGCGGCCAGCCGCCACAGCGAGCCTTCCAGGCGCAGGGCGTCGAACCGGCGTCCCCTGGGGCGGATCAGCCGCAGCAGGTCGCGCAGGGCGAACCGGGCCGAGCCCTTGGCCGGGGTCGGGGTGCGAAAGGCCAGCAGCAGGCAGCCGAGCAGGGTGTCCAGATCGTCCTGGTCCAGCGGATCGCCGGAGAAGCGGATTTCCGTTCCGGGCCAGCAGGTCGCCAGGGGGACGGCCTCCTGGCGCTGCCTGGGGCCGGCGCGGCGGGCGGCAAACAGATCCGAGGCCAGAACGAGGCCCAGCAGGCGGCCGGCGAAATCCTGTTCCAGGACGTCGGCGGGGCCGGGGTTCGTGGCGCTGTCCAAGGGACTGGAAAGGGCCATGGCGTCAAAGCCGATCTCGTCGTGGTACATCTTCGCTCCCCCTGCTTTGGCCCGTGGGCCCGTCCGGTCCCGGGGGACCGGACGGACGGGGCGAGGGCGCGGCCCCGGGCGGAGCCGCGCCGGGTCAACGACGCTTATTTGTGCCGCAGCTTCACGAGCATCCCGCGAAGCTGGCGCAGGTGGCCGCGCTCTTCGTCGAGGCACTGCCTGACGATGCCCGCCTCGGCAGCGGGAAGCAGGTCCATCATCTCCCGGAAATAGAGGATGGTGTCTTTTTCGAACCGGCTGGCCAGTTCGATGGCCGCGATGGCGTCGGCCGCGTCGGCCAGATCCTGCTCCGGGGCTCCGCCGCAGAAAAGCGCGTGGGAGTCGAGCAGGGCCTGGACATAGTCCATGTATTCCTCTTCATCGCTGCCGGCCGGGATCTGGATCTGGCCGATGCGCCCGGCCATGGCCTCGAAGATGGTCTGGTGGCGGGCTTCCTCGCCGGCGAAGAACTCCAGGAAGCGTTTGACGTCCGGGTTCGTCGCGGCGGCGGCCGCCTTGCTGTAGACGTTGCGGCCGCGGCGCTCGATCTCGATGGCCGTGCCGACGATGTCGCTGGCGCTGAAAAAGCGTGCCATAACTGTCTCCCGTTTAAAAGCTTTCGGGGCGTCGCGGGAATGGGAGCGCTTCCGGCGGCCGGGGGGCATCATGCCCCCCGGACTCCCTCGCGCCGGCCTGCCTTTCCCTTCCGGGGGGCCGGGGGGATGCCCCCCCCGGCGCAGAGGTCCTGGAGAGGCCGCGCCTCTCCAGGACGCCGGCGGCATCCCGGCCGTGTGCCTCGTTCACGCGATCGTCCTTCCGGCCTACAGCTCGTTGGGCAGGGCCTTGAGCTGGGCGTAGGTGTACACCGGGCCGTCCACGCAGACGTAGCTCGAACCGATGTTGCAGCGGCCGCAGATGCCGATGCCGCATTTCATGCGTTTTTCCAGGGTGGTCACGATCTGCTCGTCCTCGAAGCCGAGTTTCTTCAGGGCTTCCAGGGTGAACTTGATCATGATCGGCGGGCCGCAGGTGATGGCCACGCAGTTTTTGGCCGCCGGGGCCATTTCCAGCAGCACGTTGGGGATAAGGCCCACCCGGTGCTCCCAGCCTTCGGCCTCGCGGTCGATGGTCAGCGTGGTTTCGACGTCCTTGCGGGACAGCCACTCGGGCAGCTCGGCGGAAAAGGCCATGTCCAGCGGCGAGCGCGCGCCGTAGAGCAGGCGGATCTTCCCGTAGTCGGCCCGGTTGTCGAGCATGTACAGGAACAGGGTGCGCAGCGGGGCCATGCCGATGCCGCCGCCGACAAACACGATGTCCTTGCCCTTCATGGCCTCGTAGGGAAACGCGTTGCCAAGGGGGGCGCGCACGCCGACCTTGTCGCCGGCGTTGAGGCCATGGAGCATGGTGGTCACTTCGCCGGCCCGCATGACCGAGAACTGGAGGTAGTCCATGCGGGTGGGGGGGGAGTTGATGACAAAGGTGGATTCGCCGATGCCCGGGGCCGAGAGCTGACCCACCTGGCCGGGCTCGAATTTGAACGCGGCCATCTTGGCTTCGTCGTCGAAACGCACCCGGAAGGTCTTGATGTTGTGGGTCTCCTGGACGGTTTCCAGGATGGTGGCCACTTCCGGCAGATAGGGATTTTTCGGATCGGTCATTGCGGCACCTCTAGCCCTTGGCCCTGGCCACGGCGTTTTGCACGATCTCGCGGATGTCCACGGAGACCGGGCAGCTCTTGACGCACCGGCCGCAGCCGCAACAGGCGATCAACCCCTCGTGCAGGGTCGGATAGTAGCTGAACTTGTGGCCCACCCGGTTTTTCAGGCGATGGGCCTTGGTCGGACGCGGGTTGTGGCCGGAGGCCTCCAGGGTGAACTGGAAGTGCATGCAGGCGTCCCAGGACCGCAGGCGGCGGCCGGTGTTGCCCACGCCCTCGTCGGTGATGGAGAAGCAGTAGCAGGTCGGGCACAGGTAGGTGCAGGCCCCGCAGCTGATGCACTTGTCGGACTGGTCGCGCCAGAAGTCCATGTCGTCAAAGGCGGCGAGCAGGGCCGCCGGGGCGTCGGCGATGTCCGGGGCCTCGCCCAGGGCCGCCCGGCTGGCGGCCTTGACGTCCTCGGCCTCCTGGACCTTGGCCGCGCCGTCGGCAAAGTACGGGCCTTCAAGCAGGGCCGCGCCCTTGTCGCTGACCGCTTCGGCCAGATAGCCGCCGGCAACCGGGGTGAGCAGGACATCGGAACCGGCCGTGTCGGCCGGGCCCGAGCCCACCCAGTGGCAGAAGCAGGTGTTTTCGACGGCGGCGCAGGCCATGGTGACGAAGGCCGTGGCTTCGCGGGCGGCGATGTAATAGGGGTCCGGGAACTTCTTGCCCACGTAGACGGGGTCGAAGATCAGGAAGCCGCGCGCGCCGCAGGGTTTGGCCCCGAAGACCACGGTCGGTTCGGCCTCGACTTTGGGGGTCAGGGCCAGGGTCGTCTTGCCCGGGTCTTCGGCGTCCTTGCCGTAGGCGTAGCTGAACAGTTCCTGGGAGGCCGGGAAGACGGCGGCCTTGGGCGGGGCGGTGGCGTCGCTGCCGAAGACCGGCTTTCTGGCCGGATCGTAAGGCCGAAACACCACGCCGCCGCCTTCCTCGACGGGAACGAGCACCCGGCGGGTTCCCGCCAGGGCCTTGATCCATTCCGGAAGCTTCTCGCTTGCGATGAATTTGACAGCGGCCATTACCAGCCTCGCTCTTTGATGTTGTCTTCCTCGACCTTGAACTGCAGCAGCGGCGGGATCGCAACGGGATCAACGCCGGCCTGATAGTCGAACAGGTCGTGGATGGTGCTGTTTAAGTGCTTTTTGAGCGCCAGGACCGGGATATCCATGGGGCAGGCCCGCTGGCATTCGCCGCACTCCGTGCAGCGTCCGGCCAGGTGCATGGCATGGACGACCTGGAACATCAGCTTTTCCGTCACCGAGTCTTCCTGGGACAACCAGTGGGGCTCGCGGCTCTGGGCGATGCAGTGGTCGCGGCACACGCACATGGGGCAGGCGTTGCGGCAGGCGTAGCAGCGGATACAGCGGTCCATGTGGTAGCGCCAGAAGGCCATGCGTTCGGGCACGCTCATGGCGTCAAGGGCGGCCATGTCGGCGTTGCCGGCCGGGCTGGCCGGGGCCGGGGCGATCGGATCGCCCACGTAGGCGTCGGCCAGCACGGCGTTGGGGAACTGGCAGTGCAGGCACTTGTCGGCGGCCACGTCGGCAAAGGGCATGGTCACGGCCTTGCCGGCGGCGGTGACGGAAACCGTCTTGCCGTCGGCGGCCACGGCCTCGACCTTGCCGGCGGCGGTGACGGAAACCGTCTTGCCGTCGGCGGCCACGGCCTCGACCTTGCCGGCGGTCAGGCCGGCGTCGGCCAATTTGGCCTTGATCTTGGAGAGGTCGACCACGCCGTCGCAGGGCATGCCGAAGATGACCACGCCATCGCGGTCGATGAGTTTTTCCTGGAGCAGCTCGACCACCGAACGGGAGTCGCAGCCTTTGACCACGATGCCGATCTTCTTGCCGCGAAAGCTCGGCAGGTAGACGGCGGGGTTGTGGACGTTGAGCGCCCCCCACTCGAGCTTGTCCACGTCGGCCTCGCTGCGCATGAACAGCGGGGTGTTGTGCAGGGGGTCGTAGCCCTTTTGCCAGCCGATGACGCACTCGAGGCCCGGCAGGGCCTCCTTGATGCGCGCTTTAAGATCCTCAAGCCGCGACACGGTTGCCTCCTTGGCTAAGCGCCCCGGCGACCTTGGCCAGAAGCTCCGGGGACACGCTGTCAAAGCGCGGCGCCGGACCCAGGGCGTGAATCTGTTCGGTGAAAACCGTCACCACTTTCTGCCAGCGCTGGCCTTCGGAAGCCGAAACCCAGGTGTAGTCGAACCGGGCCGGATCGATGCCGAGGATGGGCAGAAAGCGCTTGAGGACCTCCAGGCGGCGGCGGGCATAGAAGTTGCCCTCGGCGTAGTGGCAGTCGCGCGGGTGGCAGCCGGAAACCAGCACGCCGTCGGCCCCGCTGATCAGCGTTTTGAGAATGAACAGGGGATCGATGCGTCCCGAGCAGGGCACGCGGATGATCCGCAGGTCGGTGGGCTGGGTGAACCGTCCAACGCCTGCCGTGTCCGCGCCGCCGTAGGAGCACCAGTTGCACAGAAATCCGACGATTCGCAGTTCCTTGCCGGTCAGGACTGGCATAAGGCGTTGACCTCCGCGAGGATTTGGTTGTCCGTGAAGTGCGACAGCTGGATGGCGCCCTGGGGGCAGGTCGAGGTGCAGATGCCGCAGCCCTGGCAGACGGTCTCGATGACCTCGGCCTTTTTCTGGCCCCGGAATTCGACTTCCTTGATGGCCTGGAAGGGGCAGGTCATGATGCACTTGCCGCACCCGACGCAGCGCTTGATGTCCACGCGCGAGATCTGCGGATCGCTTTCGAGCTGGTCCTTGGAGAACAGCGCCAGCACCTTGGCGGCGGCGGCGCTGCCCTGGCCGACGGACTGGGGGATGTCCTTGGGACCCTGGCAGGAACCGGCCAGATAGACGCCGGCGGTGTTGGTCTCCACGGGCTTGAGCTTGGGATGGCTCTCCATGAAGAAGCCGTACCTGTCGTAGGAGATGCGCAGCTTCTCGGCCAGCTGGGGAGCGCCCACGGCCGCCTCCGCGCCTGCGGCCAGGACCACGAGATCGGCTTCGACCTCGACCTGGGTGCCGGCCAGGGTGTCGGCCCCGCGCACGATCATTTTGTCGCCCTTGGGGTAGACCATGGCCACGCGGCCCCGGATATAGCGCGCCCCGTACTCCTCCATGGCCCGGCGGGTGAACTCGTCGTACATTTTGCCGGGGGAGCGGATGTCCATGTAGAACACGTAGGACTGGGAATCGGGGATGTGGTCCTTGGTCAGGATGGCCTGCTTGGCCGTGTACATGCAGCAAAAGCCCGAGCAGTAGGGACGGTCCAGCGACTTGTCCCGGGAACCCACGCACTGGATGAAGACGACGTTTTTGGGCTCCTTGCCGTCGGAGGGCCGCTTGACGTGGCCGCCGGTGGGACCGGAGGCGGACAGCAGGCGCTCGTAGGCCAGCGAGGTGATGACGTCGGGGTACCGGCCTGCGCCGTACTCGGGGATTTTGCGGATGTCGAAGAGGTCGTAGCCCGTGGCGGCGACGATGGCGCCCACGTCCTCGGTGACGATCTCATCGGCCATGTCGTAGCGAATGGCCCCGGTGGGGCAGACCTTGGCGCACACGCCGCACTTGCCCTTGACGAACTGGCGGCAGGTGGTGGGGTCGATGACCGCTTTTTTGGGGATCGCCTGGGGGAAGGGGATATTGATGGACGTGGTCGGTCCGATCTTCTCGTTGAATTTGTCCGGGTTTTTCTTGCTCGGACATTTCTCCATGCAGGCCCCGCAGCCGGTGCACAGGGTCCAGTCCACGTAGGTGGCGCGTTTTTTGACCTTCACCTGGAAGTTGCCCACGTAGCCGCCGATGGAATCCACCTCGGAGTAGGCGTGCAGGGTGATCTTGTCGTGCTGGGCCACGTCGACCATCTTGGGGCCGAGGATGCAGCTCGAACAGTCGACCGTGGGGAAGGTCTTGTCGAGCTTGGCCATCTTGCCGCCGATGGTGGATTCGCGCTCGACGAGCACGACCTCGAGGCCGCCGTCGGCGCAGTCGAGGGCCGCCTGGATGCCGGCCACGCCGCCGCCGATGATCATGACGCGTTTGTTGATGGAGAACTTGCTGGGGGAAAGGGGCGCGTCGCGCCGCAGCTTCTCCACCGCGATGCGCACGAGGTCCACGGATTTGTTGGTGTTGGCCTCACGGTCCTTGCCGATCCAGGAGACATGTTCGCGGATGTTGGCCATTTCGAACATGAAGCGGTTGAGCCCCGCCCGCTCCACGGCCCGCCGGAAGGTGGGCTCGTGCATGCGCGGGGTGCAGGAGGCCACCACCACGCCGGTGAGGTGTTTTTCCTTGATGGCCTGGATGATGCCGTCCTGACCGGGCTCCGAGCAGGCGTACATGGTGTCCGTGGCGTAGACGACCTCTGGGAAATCCAGGGATGTCCTGGCCACGACAGCGGTGTCCACCGTGCCTTCGATGTTGCTGCCGCAGTGGCAGACGAAAACGCCGATTCGCATTGCCTGTGCTCCCTCGCCTGTTATTGCGCGCCCGTCAGCGCCTTGGAAAGGACGGGTCTCGGATCGACGTTGAGTTTGTCAAACCCGATGTCCGCATCCGCAATGTTCAGGGCCACGCCCATGAGCTGGGTGAAGTAGGGCACCGGAATCCGGTAGCTGGCGCCCAGGGCGCGGTTGACCTGTCCCTGCCGCAGGTCCAGGTTCATCTGGCAAAGCGGGCAGGCTACGGCGACCATGTCCGCGCCGGCAAGGGTGGCGGCCTCCAGAAGCTTCCCGGCCAGCCGGGCCACGATGTCGCCCCGGGGGATGCCGTAGGAGGCGCCGCAACACTCGACCTTGAGCGGAAAGGGCACGATCTCGGCCCCCATGGCGGCCAGCACGTTGTCCATGGCCATGGGGTTCTCGCAGTCGTCAAAGGCCATGAGCTCGGGCGGCCGGTTCATGATGCAGCCGTAGTAGCAGGCGACCTTGAGGCCGGCCAGGGGCGTGCGCACGGCCGCCTTGAGGGCGTCGAGGCCCACGGTCTCGACCAGGGCCTGGAGCACGGACTGGGCGTTGACGCCGCCGCTGTAGGGCTCGTCGAGGAGCCTGTTGGCCTTTTCGGCAAAGGCCGCCTTTTCCATGCGGTGGTTGGCGGTGCGCAGGTTGGTCAGGCAGCTCGGGCAGGGGGTGACGGCGAGCTTCATGCCCATGTCGGCCACGAGCTGGAGGTTTCTGGCGGACAGGGCGGCGGAGAGGGTGTGGTCCGTGGTGTGGGCCGGGGTGGAGCCGCAGCAGCTCCAGTCCGGCACGTCGACCAGGGACAGGCCGACCTTGGCGCACACGGCCCGGGTCGAGGCGTCGTACTCCTTGGAGGTCCCCAGGCCCGAACAGCCCGGGTAGTAGGCAATGGCTTCGCTCATGAGTTCGACTCCCTCTCAAATCGCTCGAAGATCCGGGCGACATGCTCCTTGCCCTGGATGTCGTGGGCCTTCAGGGCAAGCTTGCCCTTGGGGAAGATCTTGGGCGCAAGGTCCATGTCGGTCCAGAAACGCCCGGTCTTGGCCACGTACTCCACGGTCAGCCCGAGTTCGAAGACCCGGCCGTGGGCCCGCACCGAGTTGAGGAAGGCGTCCCAGAAGGTCTTGACCTGGGGCACGGCGGCCAGGCCTTCCCGGCGGGCCATGTGGCGCAGCACGTCCATGATGCAGGCCACGTCGATGTTGTTGGGGCAGCGGGTCGTGCAGGACTCGCAGGTGGCGCACAGCCAGATGGACTTGCTCGAAAGCACGGTCTTTTTCTGGCCGGCCTGGACGAGACGCATGATCTGACTGACGGGAATGTCGTAGGCGAAGGTGTACGGACAGCCGGCCGTGCAGTTGCCGCATTGGTAGCACAGGCTGACGTTCTGACCGGACTCCTCCTCCACCCTGTGAACGAAATCCTCGTCGCAGTCGCGGGTGAAATTGATGATGTTCATACGGTCCTATCCGGTTGACGTGAAAGGTGACGACACTATCGAGAGCGGATCGTCCAGCCGCCCAGACCCCCAGCCGGGCACGACGACCGCAGTCCGGGGTGGATAGCACGGCGGTGGGTGGTTTGCCACCCCGGACCGGGCGTCGGGCCTGGAGGAAATTCGTCAGTGATTTCGAGATAGTGCCCGGAAATCACTTTTTTCGGCGACAAGACTTTGTACCGATGTGGAACAAAGTCGTAAAAAATGGGCGGCAGCATGCCGCATTTTAGGTCTGTCCGGACGCCTTTTCGGCCTGAGAATGCGTCCGTTGCCTCTCTGTCTCCGTGACCAGACCGCCGCTGCGGCCAGGGGGCGTCGACGCTTTTGTCAATCCTCCCTGACGGAGAGGAAAAACCGTCCGCACGGCGACAACGCAAGGACTGCGGGCGGCAGGCGTCGCCGATCGGGGAGTCTGCCACCCCCCCGGCCGACGCGCATATCAAAGGGGGGGCCCGAAGGCCCCCCGTCCCTGGTCAGCGGTCCCCTCGCTTACAGGGCAGCAGTGTAAATGTCGGTCACGTCCTTGTCGGTCGGGCAGCGCGGGTTGGTGAAGCCGCAGGCGTCCTTCTGGGCGTTTCCGGTCATGGTCGGGATGTCGGAAGCCTTGACTTCCTTGCCGTACTTCTTGCCGAGGTCGACCAGGCCGGCCGGGATGCCGACGTCGGCGGACAGCTGGCGGATGGCCTTGAGCGCCAGTTCGGCGGCGTCGCGGGGGGCCATGCCGGAGATGTTCTCGCCCATGATCTCGGCCATGGCGGCGAACTTCTCAACCTTGGCGATCAGGTTGAACTTCTCGACGTGGGGCAGCAGGATGGCGTTGCACTCGCCGTGGGGCAGGTCGTAGAAGCCGCCCAACTGGTGAGCCATGGCGTGGACGTGGCCCAGGGAGGCGTTGTTGAAGGCCATGCCGGCCAGGTATTCGGCGAAGCACATGCCTTCGCGGGCTTCCATGTCCTGGCCGTTGGCCACGGCCTTGCGCAGGTACTTGAAGATCAGTTTGATGGCTTCAATGGCGCAGGCGTCGGTCATCGGGTTGGCGATGGTGGACACGAAGGCTTCCACGGCGTGGGTCAGGGCGTCCATGCCGGTGGCGGCGGTCAGCGCCGGGGGCATGCCGACCATCAGGACCGGGTCGTCGATGGCGATGTGCGGGGTGACGCGCCAGTCGACAATGGCCATCTTCACGTGGCGGGACAGGTCGGTGATGATGCAGAAGCGGGTCATCTCCGAAGCGGTGCCGGCCGTGGTGTTGACGGCGAGGTAGGGCATGAAGGGCTTGTTGGACTTGTCCACGCCTTCGAAGTCATGGATCTTGCCGCCGTTGGAGATGCAAAGGCCGATGCCCTTGCCGCAGTCGTGGGAGGAGCCGCCGCCCAGGGTGATAAGGCTGTCGCAGCCTTCCTTCTTGTAGACTTCCACGCCGTCGTGGACGTTCTTGTCGGTGGGGTTGGGGATGGTCTCGTCATAGACATGGTACTTCATGCCGGCGGCGTCGAGCAGATCGGTGATCTGCTTGCAGATGCCGACTTTGACCACGCCTTTGTCGGTGACGATCAGCGGTTTGGAGCCGCCCAGGGCCTTGATCTTCTCGGGAATGGCCTTGGCCGCGCCGATACCGATGAGGGTCACGCTGGGAATGAAGAAACCGTAGACTTGCTCGCGAACTGCCATGGTGCCAACCTCACTTGGGTTAAGGTTATGGTTTTGCGAACGGACCCCAAACCTGATTTCCTGTGGTTTGTGCGGAAACGTTGCCCCTAATAGAGCAATTCCCGGGCCATTTTTCCATTCCTGTTATTTCAATATGTTGGAGCAGGCGGAAGATTCTTGTCGGGGCACTCTGGCCGGAGTCGGGCCGCCTGCGTCGCCGGCCGCCGCCGGCGGACAGCGGGTCAACGGGTCAAAAACGGCCCAATTCCTGGGTTGGCGCGCCATGGACAAGTTGTCCCACGTCTGACCCTTGATTGGGTAAAAATGTTACAGCCGCCGCCAATGGGACGAGTTGTCCCGGCCCTGGCTTTGCCGTGTAAAATAATCCCATACAATGACAGGTGCTTAGAATTTATTGCCCAAAGCCGCCCGCCCGGGGAAAAACAACCCGGCCGGTTTTCTCCGGGACAGGCCGGCCCGCCGCCCTGCCGCACACGGCCGGCCGGACCCGGGCCGACGAAAAAGGCTTTCGAGTAAATATGCCATGAAATCAAGTTGTTATGGTTTCACGCGGCGATGGGCCGACCGAATGAACCGGTTTCGACGATTTATTTTCACCCAAGGGGTTCAAGATTACCGATTTGAAAGGTATAGAGGCACTCCGAATGCCTTCTTCCGAAGGTGAACATTCAAGGAGGTCCCGATGAAAAGAACCCTCGCCAACCTGACGGTCGTTGTCGCTCTGGCCGCCCTGCCCCTGGCCGGTTGCGGCCAAAACGACGCCGACAAGGCCAAGACCGCGACCCCGGCGCCGGCCGCATCCGCGCCGGCCGCGCCCGATGCCGCGGCCGCCAAAGCCCAGACGGACAAGCTGCAGGCTGACGCCGCAACCCGACTGGCGGACATGGACAAGAAGATCGAGGCGTTGCAGCAAAAGGCCGCAACCCTGACCGATCAGGCCAAAGCCGACGCCCAAAAGGCCCTCGACAACCTCAAGACCCTGCGCGACGCGGCTGCCGCCAAACTGGCCGAACTCAAATCCGCCGGCCAGGATGCGGCCAAGGACATCAGGGCCGCCCTCGACGCGGCCCTGGACAAACTGGCCAAGGCCTACGACGACGCGAAGAAAGGCATTGAAAAGTAGGATATGCTCATAATGGCGCCTCCGGCGGCCGGGAGGGGATCATCCCCTCCCGGACCTTCCCGGCCTGTAACCGGACCGACACGGTCTTTCGGTAGGAGAGGCGAATCGGAAAAATCAGGAGGCGACCATGCGGGTACTGTTCATATGCGTGCACAACAGCGCCAGGAGCCAGATGGCCGAGGCCTATCTGAAGCGGTTTTGCGGCGAGGCGGCCACCGTGGAGAGCGCCGGCCTCGAACCCACCCGGATCAACCCGCTGGTCGTGGCGGTCATGGCCGAGGAAGGCATCGACCTGTCCGGCAAGGCGACCCGGAAGGTCTTTGACCTTTTCAAGGAAGGGCGGCTGTATGATTATGTCGTGACGGTGTGCGAGGAGTCCCTGGAGGAACACTGTCCGGTCTTCCCGGGCGTGACCCACCGGCTGCACCTGCCCTTCCCCGATCCGGCCGGCGTCGCCGGCACGCCGCAGGAGCAACTGGCCGCCGTGCGGGCCATCCGCGACCGCATCAAGGAAGCCATGGTTCCCCTGGCCGGGGAGATTGTGTCCGGCCGGGGCCGGCTGGCCGGCGATAGTTGGGCCGGCAAGGAGCAAGACGCTTGAGCGCGAAGAAAAACATCCTGTTTCTGTGCACCGGCAACTCCTGTCGCAGCCAGATGGCCGAGGGATTCGCCCGGGTGTTGAAGAGCGACGTGCTAAACGCCTATTCGGCCGGCGTGGAAAAGCACGGGCTCAACCTCCGGGCCGTGGCCGTCATGGCCGAGGCCGGGGTGGACATCGCCGGCCAGACGTCCAAGCTCGTGGACGAATTGCCGGACGTGCCCTTCGATTACGTGGTGACGCTTTGCGGCAGCGCCCACGACATGTGCCCCTTTTTCCCGGGGCCGGTCAAAAAGGTCCACGTCGGCTTCGAGGACCCGCCGGCCCTGGCCGCCAATGCCGCCACGGAGGAAGAGGCCCTGTCCCACTACCGCGCGGTGCGCGACGCCATCCGCGATTTCGTGGCCGGCCTGCCGGAAAATCTGGAGCAGACGGGAAAATAACGGGAGACAGAGGCAAGGAAGCCTCCGGGGTCCGGGGGATGCTCCCCCCGGCCCCCGGGACGGGCAGGCGGGGACCGGCTCATGCCCAATGTAAAACACAACGCCAGTTGTGTTTTAAAAACATATAGCTATATCAATATGACATGTCTCATGTCATTTCCGGTTTTGAAGTAGAACTGGAATCAGGCGACGGGCCGGGCGATCTCGCGAACGCCCTCCGGGCCGGCCGCCACGGCCAGGGCGGCCAGACCGATAAACAGCCCGTGTCCGGCCACGCCGGCCCGGGTGTCCAGGGCCACGGCCAGGGCGGCCGGATCGGCCAGCGGACCAAAGGCGCAGTCGCACACGACATTGCCCCGCTCGGTGCGCATGGGGTCGCCGTCGGAGCGCAGCCGCAGCTTCGGCCTGCCCCCGATTTCCGCCAGAAAGCGCAGTTCCGAGGCCAACGCAAAGGGCGTCACCTCCACCGGCAGCGGATGGCGCGTGCCCAGGCGCGGCGACAGCTTGCCGGCATCGGCCACCAGGATGAGCCGCCCGGCCGCCTGGGCCACGATCTTCTCATACAGCAGCGCCCCGCCGCCGCCCTTGATGCAGTCCAGGTTCGGGGCGATCTCGTCCGCCCCGTCAATGGCCACGTCCAGCACCGGCCAATCGTCGAGGCAGGCCACGGGCAGGCCCTGGCGGCGCAACGCCTCGGCCATGCAATGGGTCGCCGGCACGAAGACCGTGCCCGACAGTTCGCCCCGCCGCACCCGTTCGGCCAGATGCGGCGCCACGGCCACGGCCGTCGAACCATGCCCCAGGCCCACGGCCATGCCCGCCGCCACCAGTCCGGCGGCATGGGCGGCGGCAGCCTGCTTGAAGCCGGCGACAGCCTCTGCGGTGAACTCGGTTTTTTCGTTCATGGTCCACCCATACCACGTTTTACGGCCATGGGAAGCCCCCGGCGGCGGGGAACGAAAGGAAAGGATGCCTCCGGCGGCCGGGGGGAATCATTCCCCCCGGACCCCATACGCGCTAACTTAAAAAACTTAGCTGCCTTTGCCTTTTTCGCTTCCCTTCTGCCAATCCACTAGAAATACTGAACCAATTCAAAACAACAGACTTGATATTAAACCGTGGGAAAATCGCTCTTA
>Ga0074193_1002005_pt1 | contig 20794 bp, 11 predicted proteins | sample EPASupsiteHSE605_FD_64523 | JGI IMG/M metagenome (GOLD analysis project Ga0074193, IMG submission 64523) | Bioremediated contaminated groundwater from EPA Superfund site, New Mexico - Sample HSE6-05 | ecosystem: Environmental > Aquatic > Deep subsurface > Groundwater > Contaminated ... | reverse complement strand
AGCTTTAGACCCTGCCTTGATGCTTGTTCTTGGGCAAAATCTCCTATCATACTGCACAGTTTGTCAAGATCAGGGTCCTTGAAGCTCCTGAGGGTCAGCCTGAGAAATCCCTCACCGGGCGTGACTCCGTAATTCACCTCGCCAACCTCTATGTTCACAACGGTTGTCAGGATAAAATCGGAGAAGATATTCTTGAGGCTATTCAATCTCTTTACCTCCTGAACCGTTGATATTATGGCATCTGTTGGCGATTTTGCCTGCTCCGGAAATGCAGCATGAGAGGGGGCCCCGGTAAACTTAAGTTCCATACCGGTTGAGCCGGCAGCGTATGTTCCATTATGAATTACAATGCTGTTAAGAGGATAGTTGGGATTGTTGTGCAAGGCATAGGCAAAATCAAATTTAAGCCCCAGCTTCTCGATTTCCTTTACCATTAGTACGGCACCCTCCCCTATCTCCTCTGCCGGTTGAAAAAGCAGATAGACCTTTCCGTTGAAATTCCTGTCGGAGCCAAGTTTCATTGCAAGGCCCAGCAGTATTGTCATATGGCCGTCATGCCCGCAAAGATGCTCACAGCCACTGTCGGTTTTTATGGCATCCATCTCACATCTGAACATTTTTGAAGGACCGGGTTTGCTGCCTGTGTACTCGGCAATTATTCCATTTCCGCCCACTCCTTTATATATCTTATCGGGAGTTGTCCTTTCCAGATATTTAAGCAGGATCTTTGCTGTACCCACCTCTTTGTGAGAATACTCAGGACAGGCATTAAGCTCTTTTCTGATATTTACCAGTTCTTGTGAATTTGAGTTGACAGACATAACATTAAGAGTAATTAACAGAAGCAGTTTGCATGAAAGAAGCGTTTTCATCATGTCGTATTTTAATCAAAAATAGAAAATTAATTTGTGTGATTGTTATATTAAGTCCAATTTTGCCGCCCGTAATAGATAAATAAGATTTTATGAACAGAAAATTAAAAAGACGAGCTCCCATCTGCTTCAAAAGATGGAAACGGACTCCATGGGCGGCGTTTGCCTCCATGGGCAAAACAATCAAAATCGGAGTGCTTTGTGTAACCTACTCTCTACTGGTTATGAAGAGTCAGCCACTTATGGCTCAGGGGGAGACAAAGAGTGGGAACGATACAATAAGGACCCTGGAAGAGTTGGTTATAGATGCGGGGCACCCCACACCTTTTCAGCCACTTGTACGCGTAGTTGCGGTTATTCAGCAAAAAGAGATTGAGCGGGCGGCTGTTCAGAATCTTACGGATCTATTACGATATATACAGGGGACGGACCTCAGGAGCCGGGGAAGCGAAGGGGTTCAGGCAGACATAAACATTCTTGGAGGGACATTCGACCAGACAATGGTCATGATAAACGGGATAAACTTCACGGACCCGCAAACAGGGCACCACTCCCTCAACATTCCGGTGGAACTGTCCCAAATTGAGCGAATTGAAATTCTTCAGGGACCGGGTGCATGGTCCAACGGCTCGGTTGCATATTCGGGTGCAATAAATATAATTACAAAAAATCCCTCTAAAACAGGAGTGAACGTCTCTCTTCTGGGGGGTAGTTTTGGCTACTTTAAAGGTAGTGCCAATATAGGTTTCAGGAAGATCACGGCAGACAGGTCGTGGCAGATAAGTGGTCAGGCAGGTGGGGGTCACAACCGTTCCGATGGTTTTGCCGACAATACGGACTTTGGCATTACTAATATCTTCTCAAATGTAAACATCACAAACAGAAGGGGTCACTCTTTTGCACTGCAGGCAGGTTTCCAAAGCAAGGATTTTGGCGCCAACAGCTTCTATACAATTGCCTACCCTGAACAGTTTGAGGCCACCAGACTTTTCCTTTCTTCTATTCAATATCAGTATATGAGTGGTCACTGGCAGATTAAGGCATCGGTCTACCAGAGAAGGCACTTCGACCGTTTTGAGCTTTTCAGATATGAGGCTCCTGCATGGTATAAAGGGCACAACTACCATCAGAACGATATTCTGGGGTTCAATGCACAGGCTGCATATCGCTGGGGCAAGGGAGGCACCTCCATTATTGGTGCCGACTACAGGATTGAGCATATTTTCAGTACAGTTCTGGGTGACGATATGACTTCCGGCAAACCGGCTCCTTTTGAAGACGGAATTGAATACACAAAGGCAAAGGGTAGAGAGATACCATGTCTCTATTTAAAGCATCTGATTCAGCTTGAAAAATGGCGCTTTACCGCTGGATTTATGCTGAGTGACACATACAATTCTGCAGGTAGCAGTTACGGAGCAAGAATTTATGCAGGCCTCGCTGCTGCATATCAGATTAACCCATATCTGGAGGCAAATGGATGGATTAACAACAGCTACCGGAATCCGACGTTTACCGACCTCTACTACAAAAGTCCTACTCAAACAGGAAATATGGATCTGAAACCGGAAGAGGCCATTGCTGCACAGATTGGCCTTAAACTGACAAAATCAAATTTCCGGGCTTCGTTATCTACCTTTTACAGATATGGATACAGAATAATTGACTGGACAAGGGCTTCGGGTTCGGACCAGTGGCAGGCTGGGAATATTACAGACATCCGCTCTGCGGGGTTTGAATTGAATGCTGCATATATATGGAAAACCAGCTGGATTAATCAGATGGGAGTATCATACGCATATCTGAATGTTGCCAAAGAGACCGATAACCTGCATTCATTGTATGCAACAGATTATCTGAGGCACAAGGCCTCTCTTTTTATTGACCACGACATATTTTCTAAGTTGTCGGCCAGGTGGGATATTTCGTTTCAGAAGAGGGACGGAACATATCTGGGAGCAGAAAGCAGAGAGGTTCCGTACAAGAGTTTTGCACTAGTAGATATAAAGCTACTCTGGAGCGAAAGGTGGTACCAGGTGTTTGTTGAGGCTACAAACCTTCTTAATACAGATTATCTGTACATAGGAAACCTGCCTCAACCCGGAAGGTGGATTAAGGCAGGTGTTGGGATAGGCTTGTGACCAAGTCATTTGAGGGAAGTATCAGAATATTAGCATGTTAACAAAAACTCAAAAATGCCTAATTGTCACAATTTCAAATACTTCCCTTAAATGACTTGGTCAGGTCATCGGTCAGGTTACCCAATCTTCATCATACGGGGGCCGGCTCCGTTTTCCCTTAGCTTCTGTGCGGCGGCTTTTGCCTCTTCCGCCCCTTTAGTATCGCCGTATGATTCGAGAAGCATAGCCTTGATCAAATAGTAAGGTAGTTTATCGGACGGATCTTTTGCCGCTTCTATCACGAAGTCTACCAGTTCTTTTGCCTTTTTCTGCAGCTGTTTATCATCGCGGCCAACCAGTTTGCTGAGGTAGGTCATAACATAGATGGATTTAAGCTGTTGCATTCCGGGATTGTCTTGCTCCACAGCAGCACGAACTGTTTCAATCATCTTGTCATATTCACGGTGTTGAGCATACCCCGCCGTCTGCAACTGGAGAAGGCAGAACGGGGCCAATCCGTCATTTAATCCAGAAAGGAGGGAGACAAGCTCTTCGTAACGCTTCTGGTCAAAGTTCCCGACAGGTTCAGGCTCCTTGTTCCTGAATCTGTTCACGGCTATCATAAGAGTTGAGCCGAGCTTATTACCAACCCGATCCTTACCCACCACCTGTTCAAATGCTTCACGTTTGGCGAATACCCTACGGGAAGGCTCTGCCAGAGGATCAATCACATTCGACTCGAACAGCTTCCAGTTTGGTTCCATCATCATCTGCTCATCGGTAAGGCCGGTGAGATATTTAACCGTAACATTGTTGATCTCATCACTCATACTTGCCCTGCGTAGAACGCTCACGTATTCGCTCAAAGTCTGAGCATTCTTCTCGCCAGCCTCGTAGCGATCCTTAATACCCTTCATGTTGGCTGCTGGATCGGTCGCAATCCTACCCTGTTCCATCAAATATTCCACACTTCCTGCACCTGCCACGCGGTGGATTACCATCTGTGTTGACGGGTCTATGAATAACAGAGTGGGAAAAGCCGACACGTCATACTTGTCCTTCAGCATGACACCCTCTCCTTTTTCCATGTCGTACTTGGCGTTGACGAAATGCTCGTTGAAATAATCTGCTATTTTGTCATTCGTGAACACATTTTTATCCAGTGCCTTACAAGGTCCGCACCATGTCGTATAGCAATCCATAAATATTATCTTGCGGGCCTCTTTTGCCTTGTCGACTACTTTCTGCCAAGAGTCGTTTTCATTGAACGTGATCTTTCGGTTCTGGCCCATGGCGCTCGTTGACAGGGCAAACCCTGCTATCAGCAAGATGAAATAGAATGTTTTTATTTTTTTCATTATCGTTTTTTTCATTGATTTCTTGTTACATTGCTAACACCCATTTCCATGCCATATCCTTTACCTTACCAAAACCGGTATAGCTCCTGTCTGCAGTGTTGTTTATAGCGCCGTTCGTGGCATCCATAACCATCTGATGAACTGTTCCTTTCTGTGTCGATTCGTTCCATGTGGCCACATAAACGATTTTGTTATTGTTTAGCAACATTCCGGCGTTGACAAGAAGGGTGTAGTAATACTTTTGTATCCTCACACAGGTAACTGTTTCGCCAGCCGGGGCCTCCCATACTTTTGTTGCAGGATTGCCCGACCCAGGTCGGAAAAGGTATACTCCGTTTCCGGCACTGTAATAAAATACCGTTCCCAGCGTACCTGCAGAAACCGATGAGGCATTAGCGATGTCAGGGCAATTGCTCATGTTATAATTACCTTTTGCGATATTCGTAGATGCGATATTCGTAGAGTAAAGATCAGAAACAAGCAGTGCATAGGTGTTGCCATTTTTCATAAGCGAATATTCGTAGTTACTGTATCCGAAGTCTGAAGCCACCATTTGCATTCCCGTATTATTGATATCGAAGGGTGCATTAGCCACCTGTGTAGAAAATTTATCCAACTTCACTCCCGATGTTGCCACACCGAGGAAACGAGTATTGGTTTGGTCATATACTAAAGCATCGAAAGATAATAGGTAATCGGGTACCCAGGGAGCTAGCTTTCCATATGTTCCGGTATAGGCATCCTGATATTTGTTAAGGTTCCTGTTCCCGCCAACATATCTGTGAACTTTGTCATTGTTGATCATTACTTCCCCACCTGCACTTCCGCCTGATCCTCCCGATCTCCAGAATGTAAGATTTTTACCGCCACCAGGCATCGTCCAGAACAGCTCCTCAAAATCGTAAAGTTTCGTAAAGGTAAGGTTTACTACCGCTGCGTCATGCTCCGATGCTACTATAATGTCACCTCCCCCTGCAAAGCCGATACCTCCTACGGAATGTTTGAACGATACCGGTTTTCCGCTCAGTCTCTCACCGTTGGAAGATGAATAGGCGTCGAGAAAAAGTTTCTCCGTACCCTCTGCATAACCCTTTTTAATCCTGTTGTTAGCTATAAGACCTAAATCTGTGTCTCCGTTGCGTTCGTACAGGATCATCCAGCCATCGGTAATTGATTCTTCTATAGTTACAGCGAACTTCATATATGTTTCGACCAGAGTTTCCCGGTGTTTTGCCACTAGCATTAGTGTCCAGGTTCCCGCAGGTTGCACTATAGGGACATTGAGCTTGATAGTCTTTGCCAGAGTGTCAAGACGATAGACAATGCCTGCCCCTGTGCCAACTATTCCGATGGTCCAGTAGTAATCGACTGGTACATTTGATGTCTCGGTGACGCGTGTACCATTAAAGTACACAACAGGTTCAAGTGTAAGTTTTTCATAACGCGACAAAGAATAGTGGCTTAGCATATCCAAGTTCGCGGTATCTATAACCACTTTGTCCAGTTCTCTATAGTCGTAGTTTCCCAGGTCTTTGAAACAAGAGGATAGTGTCGCAATGACTCCCAGCAGCATACCGAGCCTCGCTATGCGATTAATAAGGCTCCGGGTAAATAATCGTTTATTGTTCTGTATGTTTTTCATCGTGTTTTATCTGTTAGGGAATTCTACAATGTTTCCAAATTCGTCCTTAAGGGGTACTGTATTTGTCTCGTTGTACTTTGCAAGTGCCGCCCTGCACTGTCTGTTCATATACTGAGCCTGAGAACTCGTCAGGACATTATCAGGAGTTCCTGCCGGCAGAGAGGTACTGTAATATATCCTGAAATTTGACTTACCCGTTACATTGATTACAAATGAATACTTGACGTCACTGTATGCTCCAAAATAATATGTCAGCGCCCTGTAAAGTGAAGTAACCTCTGCGTCCCAGTTGTCGGGCTTGCCGACCGCGTTCTTTAAAATTACGGTTACACGGTTTAGATTCTCGGCTCCATCAACAAATTCGTCGTTGGCTTTCATTTTGAAAACAATAGAGCCCTCCTTGTCCTTGAAGCCATTGAAATTGGCAGGCTTCTTGAAATAAATCGGGAACTGCACTATGTACTTCCCGGCAGGAATCATATATTTTCCTAACACGAACTCCACCTTGTTTATGTCGCCTTCCACAGCTTCAAGTGTAAACGGACGGTCATAATCTACCACTTTCCCCGAGAGCCTGGCGTTGAACATCACCGAGTCCATGTCTTTCTGATAGGCAAAATTATATGTGGTTTGTGCCAGTACCGCGCCAGTGGCGGTGCCGAACCATATGTTGAGTGCTGAGTGGGTAGTATCGAAATACATCCTTTCGTTCTTTGTGCAACTGTTCATGCTGACCATGAACAGGCAAATCACAATTGCTATTAATATCTTTTTCATCATCTTTCTGGTTTAACGGTTATCCTCCCTTTGAGCTGCCTGTGTTTCCGATTTTGGCAGAGGGAACGTATATGCTTTAAGTCCAATAAGATCGGCTGCAGAATCGTAAATGCTCCCCATATTTTGACGCTTATAAAACAGGAATAACTGGCCTTCGCCCAGAAAATCCTTCCTGAACTCCGTAGTGAGGAAATTGATAAAATTTACAGGTTGTGAAGCTGTATTTAGGCCGCGTGCATGTCTTACATCGTTTATCGGCGTCATATAATCATCAGTGGTGTAGTAGCATGATTCGGCAACTATGTAGTACATCTCCGACAATTTAAGCATTGTCATTTTATTCCTGTAGTATGAATCTTCTAAGTTGGGTGTATAGAGTTTGCGGAGGTATCTAGAATTGGAATTGGCTCCGGTACCGTTCTCAAAGAGGTACATATACCGGTAGTCGTCCTGACGCTCGTCACCGTAGTATATAGCTAGCCTTTCTGAATAGACAGGGAGGACTCCACTTCCTGAACTAGACGAAAAATAGTTGGTTGCGATTGTACTAAGGGACTGCACATCTATTGCCCACAATTGTTCTGTCGCGCCTGCCGGATCGTTCATGGCAATCATGTCGTTTTGGGAGACCCACGTGAAAACTCCCGAGTTTATTACCTCTCTTGCACAAAGTTTGGCGTTTATGTAATCTTTTTTATACAGATAAGCCCTTGCTTGTAATCCCTTTACAGCATAATAGTTGAGATGACGTTGCCTGTTCATAAGGTAGCCGTTGTCATCGAGCTCAGTTATTACCTTCCTGGTGTATATTGGATCTGATTTTAGTAGTTCCACGGCATCATTGAGGTCTTCGAGCACTTTGTCAATTACCTGTGAAACCTTGAGTTGCGGAGACTGTACCGGGGCATAGGTCTTGACATACGGAATTGCAGGCTGGCTGCTATTGACGGTCCAGCTCACACCAAAGTATCTGAGTAGCTCGAAATGGCAGAATGCTCTCACAGCCAAGGCTTCACCCTTAATTATATTATAATTCACCTCGGTTAGAATGGATTTTTTACTGTCAATTACTTCGAGTATTACATTGGCATTTGTAATGGTATTGTACAACCCCTTCCAGATAGCCTCTATTCTGTTCTCTGTTGCCGAAACAGTATAGTCATAGCTCTCCTCGCCAGCATAACCACCTGTTACAGTGGTGTAGTAGCTCCATTCGCGTGCCAGAACACCCGCCATTCCGAACCTCAGTTCCTTTGTATAAAGCGGTTCAGTAACCAGTAGGGAATAAACCCCGGAGAGTGCCTCCTTGAAACCGGATTCCGTAGAGAACAGCTCTGCGTCTTTAACCTGCGATTTAGGCTTTACATCGAGCCAGTCCGAGCAGGAATACAAACTTCCAATTGTAATAAATACTACCAGTGCTAACAATATTTTATTTTTCATAAGTGTCATATTAATCGGTTAAAATGTTGCTGTAAGCGAGAATGAGAACGAACGGGCGAATGGGTAACTGAGCCCACGCTCCGCTTCAACAGTTGATATTCTGAAAACATCGTTCATATAGAACATGAGCTTGAGCCTGTCTAGCTTGTATTTCTGGATGTTCAGGTGCTTAAAGTCGTATGAGAGACTCAGAGAAGCAAGTGTCACTTCGTTCTGCTTCTCTACGAAACGAGTCGTTGGTCGCGTCGAGGTTTGACTGGTAGAGATACGGCGGTAAGCTACCATATCACCAGGGTTATGCCATGTGGAGCTGAGCACGCGTTTGTCGACGTTGTATGCAACATCTACATTCTCTACACGGTTTACAAGAGTGGAGTTGTAATAGTCGCCACCCAAGGTATATCTAAACGACAGCGCAAGGCCGAAACCCTTATACTCCGATGTAAATCCTATGTTGCCATTTATTTTTGGGGAGGCATCGCCCGCCACAATCTGATCGAGAGGATCCCATGTATAGGTAGTGGTCCCGTCCTTCTTCATATAAAGTTCCTGGCCTGTTATCGGATCTATACCCAGCGACTTTACCGCCCATATCACACTCAGTGACTGGCCCTCTTTGTACAATGTCAGCGGTGAGGTTCCCACATTGTCTATCTGTTCTTCATTTGAGTTTGTAAGTGCACTTGATATCTTTTTTAGTTTATTTACATTGTGCGCAGCAGAAGCATTAATTGAGAAGAAAGCATCCTTATCGGGATTACGGTACACCATATAGCTGGCAGTTAAATCGAACCCCTTGTTCTCGACCTCGCCTAGGTTCTCCTTGTATGAGGTGAATCCTGTCGACGAAGGCAATGTGTAGTCTATCAACATATTATTGGTAGTGTTGACATAAGCGTCGAAACGAATGTTGAGCCTTTTGAACATGCCCAGGTCTATACCTCCGTTTATATCGTGTGTCTGCTGCCATTGCAAGTTGTTATTGACAAGGGCCATAAGGTATGAACCTGATATATTGTCATATAGCCTGTCTGTGAAGAACTGATAAGTTCTCATCGCCTGGAACGGGTTAAAGTTCTGGTTGCCAGTATAACCTGTCGATCCCCTTAACTTAAGAAGGTTTATCACTTTGCTTCTTAGAAGGAATTTTTCACGGTGGATATTCCATCCCAGACCCACTGACCAGAATGTCCCCCAGCGATTGTTGGCTCCAAACATCGACGAAGCATTCGTACGTAGGCTCAGATCGGCGAGGTAGCGGTCGTTATAAGAGTAGTTGACCGCTCCTATGATGCCTAATTCGCGAGTAATCGATTCTGAACCGGAAGGTCTGCCGTTCTCCTGATACTGCCTGGCGAAAGTTATGTCGTCTACTCGGTTATTGAGAAAACCCTGTGCTGTCATACCATGCGAGATGTTAGACGTGGTAGCGAGGTTCCATCCTAAATTGGCAAGAATCATGTGGGACCCGAATACACCGGTATAATTAGAGGTAATGGACGCACTCACAGATTTGGATTCGCCGTCGGTGATGGAGTAGGAACCTCGTTTGAAGTAATCTTCGCCCGTCAAGTCGTTGAAGCGAGTATGGTCGCCGGGATAGAAGTCTTCGCGCGAGTCATTGTTATAGGTAAATCCGAAACGACCGACGATCTTGAGGTTCTTGATAGCCTGCCACTCTGCATATAAGTTATCCGTTATCTCGGCATATTTTGAGAAGTTCTTTGTGCCCACTGCTGCATTGTATAGCGGGTTAGCATAGTTTGTCGTCGTGCCACTAAACGCTGGGGGCGAATATGAGCCCAGAAACCTTTTTAGGTTGCCGTTCTCGTCATATTCGGTCCAGTAAGGGTTCAGTCTCGAATAATCGCTGAAACTACCATAGGGTGAATCGTCTGCCCTGTTGAACGCCACGTTAAGCATGTTTCTGAATATAATGTCTTTATACCTGTATGAAAGGTTAATGGAGCCGGAAACTGTTTCCCTGTCCGATCCTTTCATAACGCCAGCCACATTGTTAGATGCAAAGTCAATGCTGTACCTCATTGCCGGGTCCCCACCTTCCAGGTGCATTGAATGTTTCTGTCCTATGCCCACACGAAGGGGTTTAGAAAGCCAATAAGTGTTCACTCCCCTTTCGACTTCACTAAGCAGGGCGTTGTATTGCTCCCTCATGAATTGTTGCTGTTCTATGGATGTTCGGGTAAAGCGTCCAGCGCCCAGTTCTATCTGCAACTTCTCGGTCGCATTGGCGAGGTTGTATGAGGTGAGGTCGGGGGCGTTTATGTTTATGTCTCCGGTATATGTGGCTTTCAGTTTTCCCATTTTGGGCAGTATGGTTTCAACCACCACTACTCCGTTTGCTGCTTTCGAACCGTAAATAGCTTTTGCGGCAGCATCTTTAAGGATGGTCACCCATGCTACCCTGTTCATATCCAGGTCGAATATCTGGGTAGCTGTGGCTTGGAAACCGTCAAGTATAAACAGCGGTTGGTTAGGGTTTCCCTCATAATCACCCTTAAGGCTTGATGTTCCCCTGATTCGCATGTCGGGCATACGGTTGGGGTCAGATCCAAACTCGACACTCTCCTGGACAATGAAGGATGGATCGAGGTTCTTGAGACTGGCTATAATATTCTGGTTGCCGTAAAGCTTGAGATTTTCGTTAGTAAACGTCAAGGCACTACCTGTAAAACTCTCCTTGCGGCGTTCGAACATTCCGGTTACAACAACTTCTGATACTTCAGCTTCTGCTTCTTCCAGAATTATATTCAGATCCTTTTCTCCCTTCATTCTTATTTCAAGATTCTTTCTGCCTACACATGAATAACAGATTGTAGCATTTAATGGTGTTTCTATTTCATAAAAACCTTTGGAATCGGTTGCAACACCCTTAGTTGTCCCTTTTATCACAACTGTTGCTTCCTCAATTGGTTTGCCTAAAACATCCGTCACATACCCCTTAAGAATATGCTTTGCTGGCTGTTGTGGCTGTCGCTGACTCTCCCCTTTGGGTTGAACCACTATAACATCACCTTGAACCGAATGGGTGAAACCTGTTCCGGCAAGGCAAGCCTCCACACATTTTACGGGGCTTACATCTTTTAGATTTACAGTTATGAGTTTTGTCTCCTTTGAGACTTCCTCTACTTTGTATAAAACCTGATTTCCGGTTTTGCTGTTAATCTCATCGAGTGCCTGCGTGAGTCTGGCATCCTTTAGATTTATGGAGACCAGCTTCTGGGTTGTCTGCCCGTAGCCGGGAATCCACGTAAAAGCAGCAATTAGTAAAACCACTCCAAGTACAATAGAATAAAGTTTTTTCATAATTTGTTTGATATTGTATTTTTAAACTAATTAGTTCTGTTTTTTATGGATATGCACTTATCCTTGTCGTTCATTATAAATCCTGGACCTCCGGCCAAAGTGATAGAACTTAGTATTGTCCCAAGGTCTGAATACTTATTGAACCTGCCACTGAAGGTATTAGCTCTTGTGTCGGAATCACTGTATTTAAAATCATAGCCATACCATCTCTCAAGAACCTTAAGCATCTCTCCTAAATCCTGATTGTTGAACATAAAGAAGCCTGTTCTCCATGCGGTATTGAAGTCTGTATTTACACTGTGTGTTTCAATTCCATTATTGGAACGCTGACAAACTGATTCCATGCCGGGACTAAGTACTACTTTGTTACCCCCACTCCCGACAGAGATCTTACCCTCTACAAGTGTTGTGTATACGATCTCTTCATCGGGGTAAGCCTTTATGTTGAATGTTGTTCCCAAAACCTGGACAGACTGATTGAGACTATGTACGATAAAAGGTCTTTTTGTATCGGGAGAGACTTCGAAATAGGCTTCTCCGGTAAGGTTCACTATTCGTTCGTTCCCCTTGAAATTTACCGGAAACTCTATCTCACTCAATGAGTTCAGCCAAACCTTTGTGCCATCGCTTAATGTAAACGAGTACTCTCCTCCTACCTCTGTAATGATTTTATTCTTCTCCTCAACCTGATTTCCATCCAGTAATTCGTCTTTTGCCTTATATATTAGTCCATGTGTATCCTTAAGAATGAGTGCTGACATAGCGTTAATGCTGTCCGGAACCTGTTTGTCCAGATTTATAACATTTCCGGAAGCCATTACAAGTCTCACTTTGGATACAGATTCTGAAAGCAACTCCTCCTTTGAGTTATTATCACTCCCCATCCATAGCAACCCGCCGACGGCCAAAACAATACACCCGGCAGCATAGGACAAAACCTTAAGTGCCCTTTCTCTCGATTTCCTTTTCAAAAGTTTTTGAGCTATCTCTTTGCATATAAACTCAAAATCTGTAGTCTCTGCTATTGTCTCCTCTCTTCTCAATCTTTTAAGGAGCGATTCTCCATTTATAATGTTCTTATAAGTTTGTCGGTTCTCCTCATTCTCGTCGAGCCATGAAAGCAGTCTTTCACGCTCATTCTCAGATGCTTTATTTAGCCATATCTTAACAATGATCTCGGCTAGCTGTCGTGCGTAATTGTAGTTCATGATGTCTGTTTAATGTAAAGACACCACAGAAGGGTAAAGTGGATGAAAGAAAAAAAAGATTATTTATCATTCATTTTATTTATAATTTCGCAAATCTATAATACCACTTTTCCTATAAAAAATTTTGACATATTCATCAGAGAGCATTATGCCTCTATTTGTGCGGTAGCAGAAAGATTTGTCAAATCGTCTGATATTGCTCAGGATATTGCTCAGGAGGTAATAATAAAGTTCTGGGAGAACCCGGACCGCGACAAAATTACCTCTGTTAGTGATTTTTTGTTTATTATGACAAGAAATGCATCTCTTAATTATATAAGAGGGAAAAAAAGGGAGGAGAAACGATATGATTTTATTCTTTCTGAATCGGATAAAGAGCTGGAGATATTCAACATGCTGGTAGAAGAGGAGCATAATCAGCTTCTAATAAGCGCTATAGACAAACTCCCCAAATCCAATGCCCGTATAATAAGATATGCATTGTCGGGGTACAACAACAAAGAGATTGCAGCGCTGCTTGGTATCTCAATAAACACAGTCAAGTCAATTAAATATTCCGAGATACGTAAACTAAGGCAATATTTTGAAACGCTATTCTGACCTAGTCATAGGCTAAAACAGTGATTACACTACCGGTAAAACAGCCTCAGGTTTTCGTAGAAAACTGGAAAGCTGTTTTACCGGTAGTGTAATCACTTGAAATACTCTGAAATTTACCCTATTTTTGTTAGATTATAATCGCACAAACGACAATTATAAAAGCTAAATATATGAAAAGTAAATTTTTATCAGGTATGTTAATTTCAACTGCTATTGTCTCTGCCTCTATGAGCGGATGCTCTCAGGAAAAGCAGGCCGAAGAGCTTATCACTAAGAGTACTATTACTGCTACTGAAGGACGTCTTACTCCTGAAGTCATGCACAACCTGGGCAAGTTAAGTGACCCGCAGGTATCTCCGGACGGAAAAAAGATTCTTTACGGTGTTGGATATACAAGTATAGACCTCAACAAAAACAACCGTGAACTTTTTGTGATGAACCTCGACGGTTCTGACAATACCCAGCTTACAAAGAGTCCAAAGAGCGAAAACAACGCAAGGTGGATAAATGGAGGCGAACAGATTGCATATCTCATGGGTGGACAGATCTGGGTTATGAAAAAGGATGGTTCCGAACCAAAACAGATAAGCAAGTACGAAAAGGACATTGCAGAGTTCACTCTATCGCCTAAAGGCGACAAAATACTGTTCGTCAGCACAATCAAGTCAATTAAAAAACCGAACGACCTCTATCTCGACCTCGATAAAGCTACCGGACGAGTTATTGATAATCTTATGTATCGTCACTGGGATACCTTCGTGGAGGAGATCCCACACCCATTTATTGCTGATTTCGACGGTAACTCAATTTCCAATATAGTCGACATTCTTGACGGAGAACCCTATGAGTGCCCTACCCTACCTTTTGGTGGTATCGATCAGCTTAGCTGGAGCCCGGACGGTGAGAATATCCTTTACTCTTCGCGCAAGCTGACAAGTGTTAAATATGCATTCTCTACAAACACAGACATATACCTGTACAGCTTGCCATTTAAGAAAGCAGAAAACATTACAGAGGGGATGATGGGTTATGATACCGATCCACTTTTCTCTCCTGACGGAAAGATGATTGCATGGATTAGCATGGAGAGGGACGGTTATGAGGCAGATAAAAAAAGGCTTTTCGTTATGGACCTGCAAAGCCGGCAGAAGAGGGAACTAACTACCGATTACGGATATAACGTAGAGACAATAACATGGTTGGCAGATGGTTCAGGATTGTACTTCACCTCTTGTGTAAAAGCCCTTACCGGAGTATATCATGTAAATATTGCAGATAAGGCAATCCGTCAGGTTACCAGTGGGCAGTACGACTTTGACGGTGTTCAGCTGGCCGGGGACAAACTTATTGGAACATACAAGAGTATGTCCATGCCAAATGAGATTGTTTCTATTAACAGTACCGACGGTTCATATTCGCAAATCTCCTTCGAGAACAAATTTATTCTTGACCAGGTTAAAATGGGCAGGGTTCAGGAGAGGTGGATAAAGACTGTGGACAATAAGGATATGCATATGTGGGTGGTCTATCCGCCAAACTTCGACTCAACAAAGGTCTATCCTGCATTACTTTTCTGCAATGGTGGCCCTCAGGGGACACTGAGCCAGAGCTGGTCGTACAGATGGAACTTCCAGCTAATGGCTGCAAACGATTACATTGTAATTCTTCCAAACAGAAGAGGAACAACTGCATTTGGTCAGGAGTGGTGCGAGCAGATTTCTGGTGACTACATGGGACTTAACATGCAGGATTACATTTCGTCTGTAAAGGAGCTTAAGAAGGAAAAATATGTTGGAAAGGTTGGTGCAGTTGGTGCAAGCTACGGTGGCTACTCTGTTTACTACCTGGCAGGTATACATAATGGCCTTTTCTCTGCATTCATAGCCCACGCCGGTATATTCAACCAGGAGCAGATGTATATGATGACAGAGGAGCTCTGGTTCCCTCATTGGGACAATGGTGGTGCCCCTTGGGACGACAATCCTGTTGCAAAAAGGCATTACGCAAACTCTCCTCACAAGCTTGTGAAAAACTGGAAAACCCCAATTTTGGTAACACATGGAGAACTTGACTATCGCGTTCCTGTTGAACAGGGAATGGCTGCTTTCAATGCTGCCCAGATGATGGGTGTACCATCGAAAATGGTGCTTTTCCCCGATGAGAACCACTGGATACTCAAGCCTCAGAACAGCATTCTGTGGAACAGAATATTCTATACATGGCTCGATAAATGGCTCAAATAGAACCCAAAATAGCAAGAAAAATCATTGTAATACCAGAAGAAATGTTTATTGTAAATTTGAATAAAAAGTGTTAAATTGATTACTATTAAGAGGATCTCCTTTATATAATATATTTAATGAACTATCCGTAATTACAATTATCTTACTAGATGTAATCGCATTTTCCGTACAGATTTTGAAATTATTATCTAATATTATAGGATATTTTTTTAAATCTGAGAATATAATAAATTCTAATAGATTATTTTTTTTTGAATTTACAACAAACAGCGGTTTTATTTTTTTATGAGCGTCTAGAAATGATATCCACCATTTTAGTTCAAACATACAAACGCCACAATCTACATCAATAAAAAGAAAAACATATTTTTCATTATCTTGGAGATGTTGGCTTAAAAACGATTCTTGACTATTCTTTTCTATAAGGGTGTATAATATTGTATTCTGAGATATGTGAAATTTATTACACCCAAAGAGGACTAAAATAAATATAAAGCAAATAACACAACATTTAAGAAGTTTCATCACCTACTCTCTGTGTCAAAATATGAAAGTGCTTGTTCTCCTTCTTTAGATGTCGAGTAGAGAAAAATTCTTCCATTTTCCCTGTCAAGACCAAAACGTTCTATTCTACCACCCTCTATTTCAAAACATTTTACTGGCATACCCTGCCAGTCAAATATATATATATAGTCAGCCATGAAAGAATTATTATTGTTTAAATCCTTTATTTTAGATCCTGAGTAGAGTGTATAAATGTATTCATCAGTAGTTTGAATACTCCACATACCCACTTTACACTCGTCATCAGCAATACCGACGCTGCCCTTTTCTGTTGATAATATTGGAGAATCAATGCCTTTCTGCTTATATAGAATTATCGAATCTCCCAGTATGTTAAAAATTTGCATGATAGCCCCAGCCGAGGTTGTTACAACAAATTTCGATTTATCTGGTTTTATACTCACCCTTTGATAATTTAAAAAAAATTTACGCACAGCATTTGTATCTACATTTTTGGATAACCTTGGAAAATCGTTATATTTTGATACAATCTTACCTTTATTATTAAGTAGTAAAAAACGTTCCTTACTAAAAGTTGAAGCCAAGAATCTGTCGCCAATTGGTTCTGCAAACATTAGAGAAACATCAAATTTAACTTCTTCTTCTGACATCATTTCATTAAGTATCTTTGGAAAATTGTATTTTCGAATTAATCTCATTCCTGGCGAGTAAACATATATAGACTTATCAATAGAAGTTACATGAAAACCCATTTGTATAAACTCACCCGGACCATTTCCTATCTGAAGCAACTGTTTTATAGATGAACCATCTTTTTTGTTAAAAACATGTATTACATATTGTTTGTCGTACGCACTGACAATAAGCATGCTATCAATAATTATCATACTGCGAAACGCCCCCAATGGTTTATCAAAATTTAATTTTGTTGGCTTTACTTTTATTCTCTCAATAAAGTTGGGGTGTTTAAACTCAAGAAATGTTGATTCACTTCTACAAGAATTTAGTAGAGATATTAGTATACATAACGGAACCAGTTGCTTAAATTTATTAATCATAATGACATTTTGATGTTGATGATAATATAATACGTTAAATTACTAAGTAATTATGGGAAGGGAAGGTCACTCCCCTTCCCATTTTTTAAGTTCACTATTCCTGCGAAAATCCGCAGTAAGGACAACGAGTGATAGTGGCAACTCCTGTTCTACCTTCTGCAAATACTAGATTACCACATGCTGGGCATTCTGTCATACAGTCATTGTCTGACCCTTTACATGTTCCCCAATGTGTGTCTTCACAACGTCCTGCTGAAGATAATCCCAATAATAAGCCCGAAAATAGGATTAAGAAAATTACTTTTTTTTTCATAAAAAAATTAATGATTAGTAAATAATTATTGAACGATAGATACTTGTTTGATTATTAAATCAAAACGATTTAAAGGTATATATAATTCATAGAAAATCAAAATACAATTTGAATTTTAAATAAATCTTACAATTCACACGCCTACTGACATATACAATAATAAATACACTTTACAGATATGGTATTTCAAAAATAACATTATTGACTAATTATATATTTACACTTTGTTGTATAAAAAAATTATGTAAATTTTTATTATAAATTATTGGTTAGATTTTCATAGATTTAAAGGTTTTATATGTTCAATAGTGGTGGCTATTAGAAATAATGTTCAATCTCCGTTCAATTTATTATCCTTTGCTGTATGAAATTTTTGCAACTCTCACTTTTCTCAACACTAAATTATATGATCTTCGTATCTTTGTATAATTGATCGGTGCGTTTTTTATTTAATGCCTTATGCTTAAGCTCTGTACATGAAGGCGCATCAAATATTATTAAAATTAGAATAAAACAATTTAAGGATGAAAAAAATCATTTTTACAATTTTAATTTTGTGGCTATCTACTTGTATTTTTGGTCAGAAGAAGCCTCTTGACCACAGCGTTTACGACGGCTGGAAAAATGTAGGCGGGTTTAATATGACCGAAGATGCGAAATTCACTCTTTTTTATATTAATTCTCAGGAAGGTGACTCAAAAATCGTTGCTCTTAACCTACTGACCGAAGAACAAAATATAATTCCAAGAGGCTCTGCTCTCAAACTAACATACGATGGCAAGTTCTCTGTATTTACAATCAAACCAAAATTTGAAGAGAGCAAGACAGCAAAACTCAAGAAGGTTAAACCGGACAAAATGCCTAAGGACTCATTGGGCATCTATAACCTTTACACAAAGGAGCTTAAGAAGTACCCATACCTAAAATCATTCAAGATTGGGAAGTATGGTACAGATTTCATGGTTTTCCAGACAAATCCTCCTGCTGATACCTCAAAATCCAAAAAACCTGTAAAGAAAGATAAGGACGAAGGTTCCGATCTTATGCTTTATCAGTTTTCGACCGGTAAAATTGACACTATCAAATATGTGTCGGACTTCGATTTCAGCAAAGGCGGGGACTCTCTTTTCTTTGTCAGAAGGCCAAATTCCAAAGACTCTCTTTTCAAGAATGGTCTTTACCTTTACACTCCTAAAAACAAGGTTCTAAAGACTATTTATTCATTTAACGCCAAGCAGAGCGTAAGGCTGCCACTTGTGAGTGCAGACAACAAAAACCTTGCTTTTTATGCAAAGCTCGACACTGCAAAGGCTTCGGCAAAGAATGTATCCATTATGCACTATAAGGATGGCAATGAAACAGCAAAGGTGGTTATTGACAAGAATATCCCTGGACTTCCCGAGAACTTACAGGTTACTGAAAACAGGTCCATGCAGTTTAACAAGGAGGGGAACAGGTTGTTTTTTGGCATATCAAAGGTTTTCCGCGAAAAGGACACCTCTATAGTTGAATCTGAGGTTGCAAGATTGGATATCTGGCATTATCAGGAGCCATATATTCAACCTTATCAGCTGATAAATGCGCAAAGAGAGCTGAAGAAATCTTATGTGTGCAAAATTGAACTTGATGGAGAGCCATCACTGGTACAACTGGGGAAGGAAAATTATGAGCAGGTTCAGGTTCCCGCTGAGTGGTCAAGCAATTGGGCATACAGTGCATCGGATAAGAACTATGAACTGGAGTCGCAATGGTCCGCCAATCCACATACAGATCTTTACATTATTTCAGTAAAGGACGGGAGCAGCAAACTTTTACTGAAGGATGTATATATCAGTAATATAAGCGCTTCTCCCGATGCTAAGTTCCTTGTTTGGTTTAACAATGTTGACCAGCAATGGTACTCTTACGAGATTGCCACTGAGCAAATCAGGAACCTGACCAAAGATATAAAGGTTTCATTTGCAAACGAAATTCATGACACTCCGGAAATGGCCCCTTCGTATGGTCATGGAGGATGGGCAGAGGGTGACAAAGCTATATATATTCATGACAGATATGATATCTGGCAGATTGATCCTAAGGGAGAGGTTCCTGCAGTCAATCTTACAGAGGGACTGGGAAGAAAGGAGAATAAGATGTTCAGGATAGTAAGGCTTGACGATGTACTGCTTCCTCCGGGAACTCCGGGTGTCAAACTGGATCCTATCAAACCAAAAGAGACAATTTATTTCTCTGTTTTTGACAACGTTACAAAAAATAACGGATTCTATTTCAAGGAGATGGGTAAGAAAAAACCTGTAATGAAGCAGTGGATACTTGAGCCATACAACATTATGTATCTGAACAGAGCTAAGAGCGGTTCTGTAATTACTTATGTAAAGCACAACTTCACCACATCGCCCGATGTATGGATAACTAAGGACAACTTCAAGACTCAGACGAAAATCACTGATATAAATCCACAACAGAAAGACTATATCTGGGGAACAAATGAGTTGGTGAAATGGAAATCGGCCACAGGTCTGGATATGGAGGGAATTCTGCATAAACCTGAAAACTTCGACCCATCAAAGAAATATCCGATGATTGTCTACTTCTACGAAAGGGTTTCACATCTGCTTAATTACTACAGGGCGCCGGCCCCGAGCCAGTCAACTATAAACATTACGTTTTTCACCAGTAACGGATACCTTGTTTTCACTCCTGACATTGCTTATCAGATAGGACATCCCGGCAAGAGTGCGCTTGACTGCATTGTTCCCGGTGTTGAGATGTTATGCAAGAATTCATGGGTAGACAAAGATAACATTGCCATTCAGGGTCAGAGCTGGGGCGGTTATCAGGTTGCCTATATGATAACTCAGCCTCAGGTATTCAAATGGAAAGCTGCCGGCGCAGGTGCCCCGGTTGCCAACATGACAAGTGCCTATGGTGGAATAAGATGGGGTACCGGCGTTGCACGTCAGTTCCAGTATGAGCATACTCAGAGCAGGATTGGCAAGACTCTTTGGGAGGGTCTGGATCTTTATATTGAGAACTCGCCGTTGTTCCATGCCGACAAAATCGAGACTCCTGTTCTTATTATGTCTAACGATGCAGATGAGGCAGTTCCATGGTATCAGGGAATTGAATACTTCACTGCTCTCAAGAGACTTGGGAAACCTGCATGGTTGCTTCAGTACAATAAAGAATCACACAACCTTAGCGGCAGGGTTAATGCAAAGGACCTGAGTGTAAGACTTTCTCAGTTCTTTGACCACTTCCTTAAGGGCGCACCAATGCCTGTATGGATGAAGAGCGGTGTTCCA
>Ga0074193_1002004_pt1 | contig 20797 bp, 18 predicted proteins | sample EPASupsiteHSE605_FD_64523 | JGI IMG/M metagenome (GOLD analysis project Ga0074193, IMG submission 64523) | Bioremediated contaminated groundwater from EPA Superfund site, New Mexico - Sample HSE6-05 | ecosystem: Environmental > Aquatic > Deep subsurface > Groundwater > Contaminated ... | reverse complement strand
CTTCGTAAGGGCCAAAGAATTCGTTTACGTCTTTGATGAGCTTCTGGTTGATGAGCATCAGAGGGATGTTCACCGGACAGACGCGCTCACATTCGCCGCATTCTATACAGCGTCCTGCCATATGGGAAGCTTTGACGATATGATACATCATATTATCCGTAGCATTGTTCTCTCTTCCAACCCACTGAGGCTTCATTTCATCGAAGATACATGTGCGGCAGTTACAGGCTACGCATACCTGCCGGCAGGCATAACAACGGATGCAGGTAGACAGGGTATCCTCGAAGAACTTGTAGCGTTCATCAGCAGTCATGTTCTCGATAGCTTTGATTTTAGCAAAGCGTTCTCCCTGCAGCTTGGCAGCCTGTTCCGATCCAACCAGCTCGTCATAGATAACGGGATTAGGCTGAATGCAGTCCTGACACTTTTTAGCCAAACCTTCTTCTTCCGTTTTCTTATTGAATCCAGACTTATTTCTGCCTGCGACCAGCGGGTCTTTCATGCCGGAACAGGAAACACCAACGATATACAAACGTTCTCTTTTGATTTGCAGGTCTTCCAGAAGTCTGACGATCCCGCGGGAATCGCAGCCTTTAACAACAATACCGATCTTCTCATGCCCATCTCTGAATTTCAGGAGAGCATTGGCAAGGTTGTGAATGCTATATTCATTGAATATGATGTTTTTTACATCATCTATGCTTCTGGCAAAGTAGGGTTTGACCTGATAGTCTTCCCCCTGTTTTTCCCAGGCCAGGAATACATCTGCCTTACCCTCATTAAAGAGCCGGGTCGCAATTTCTTGAATTTTATTTGTTATTTCTTTCATCGCGCATCCCTCAGCTTTCTATTGGGTCCAAGCTTCTTAACATCAGAGACCAGTTTTTTCATAGTTTCGCCAAATTTAATACCTTCGGCCCCTGAAATCCACGACGTCTGATATCTTTCCGGTTCTACACCAAGATATTCTACCAGGTTTTTCATAACTGTCTGACGACGGCGCTGATAGTAATTGCCACTACCATAGTGGCAGTCACCAGGGTGTCAGCCGGATAGCAGAACACCGTCTGCCCCCCGGTTAAATGCTCTTAGTACAAACATGGGATCCATACGCCCTGAACAGGGAGTCCTGATAATCCGAACATCGGCCGGATATTCAAGGTGGTTAAGGCCTGCAAGATCAGCCGCTGCATAAGAACACCAGTTACAAGCAAACACGATGATCTTGGGTTCCCAAGTCGTCTGTGTATCTATAGACATAATGCGTCCACCTCCGATACAAGTTGTTCATCGGTAAAGCCCCGCAGGTTCAACGCTGCCGTCCTGCAAGCAGGAACGCAGGCGCCGCAGCCCTGACAAAGACTACCGTTTACTTCAGCTACCTGGCGGGTAAATGGACCATGACCGTGACCGCCGCGTTCATTAATTTCCTTTAATGAAATCGCAGTATACGGGCAAATCGGTACACATAAACCACAACCAGAACATTTTACAGTATCAACCGCTGAGACCATGGCTTCTGTAGCTAGTTCTTGCTTGGAGAACAGGCCACATACCTTAACGGCTGCGCCGCTTGCCTGGGCAACGGTATCTGGAATATCCTTCGGTCCTTGACAGGTCCCAGCCAGATACACACCGGCAGCAAAGGTTTCAACTGGCTGCAGCTTCGGATGTGCTTCCTGGAAGAAGCCATCTTTATCAACTGAGAAGCCAATGGTTTTCGCCAGTTCTACCGCTCCGGCAGATGGTACCATGGCAGTTGCTAGGACGACCAAATCCGCTTCCACTTCTATCGGTCTGCCCAAAAGGGTATCCTCTGATTTGAGTATAAGCTTATCCCCACGGGGATAAATTTTACTGACGCGGCCTCTAATATATTTAGCTCCGGCATTTAGTGACCGCTGATAAAACTCTTCATAGCCTTTTCCGGCGGTACGAACGTCCATATAGAAGACATAAGCTTCACTGTCTTCAATCTTGGTTTTTACCTGATAAGCATGCTTGGCAGTATACATACAGCAAGCTCTGGAACAATAGCTCTTACCCTTCGTATCGTCTCGTGACCCAACACATTTAATAAACGCAACGTTCTTAGGCTCTTTACCATCTGAAGGGCGCTGAATCTTTCCGCCTGTGGGGCCGCCGGCTGATACCAGTCTCTCAAACTCAAGACCACTTATGACATCCGGATACTTGTTATAGCCATATTCGCCATAGGCAGTCTGCCAGTCAAATTGATCATAGCCTGTTGCCATAACAATGGCGCCGACTTCTATCTCTTCAAAAGCCACCTGGTCTTTGAAATTAATAGCCTTGGTCGGACACACCTTTTCACAAACACCGCATTTATCCTTGGTAAGCTTCAAACAGTTTTTGTCATCGATATAGGGCTTACCCGGAACAGCCTGGGCAAACAGTTTATGAATGGCTGTTCTTTTGCCCATGCCAAAATCAAATTCATCCGGCAGCTTTTTGGTTGGACATTTATCAATGCATGTTCCACAGCCGGTACATGCAGCCCAATCCACATATTTGGCCTTTTTCTTTACGGTAACTTTGAAGTTGCCGATATAACCGCTTACCTTGTATACCTCTGCAAATGTCATTAACTCAATGTTAGGGTGCTGCGCCGCAGCAACCATCTTGGGGGTGCCTATTCAGGCTGCGCAGTCCATGGTAGGAAAGGTCTTATCCAACTGAGTCATTTTCCCACCGATTGAGGCTTCTCTTTCCAGCAGTATAACTTGGTGACCCGCCTCGGCAATATCGAGTGCGGCCTGCATACCGGCTATACCACCACCGATAACCATTGCTTTCTTGGTGATTGGAATGGTTGAAATCTGCAGCGGTTTATTGCGCAGTACTTTCGAAACACCCATTCTTACCAGGTCCTGTGCCTTAAGAGTTGCTTCTTCCTTGTCATGGTGGACCCAGGAATCCTGCTCGCGAATATTGATCATTTCAAACATATATCCGTTCAGTCCGCCGCCTTCAACCGCTTTGCGGAAGGTTTTTTCATGCATACGCGGTGAACAGGAGGCTACCACTACCTGCTCCAGCTTTTGTTCCTGGATTGCATTACGGATTAATTCCTGACCCGGGTCTGAACACATATATTTGTAATTAGTAGCATATACAACGCCGGGTAATGTTTTTGCGTATTCAGCTACTCGCTGGGTATCAACTGTAGCAGCGATGTTGGTTCCGCATTCGCATACAAATACGCCTACTCGTTTTCTCATCTTTTTCTTCTCCCTCCCTTTGCAACTAGGTTAGGCATTAATTGCCTACTGCTTTTCTCGTTTTTTTAATTCACCGGTTACAAATGCCTCAGCTGCTTTAGCAGCTTTATCTTTATCTGTTACCAAGAGCTCAGCTAATTTGGCAATCTTCTTCTCATCTCCAGTTATGACCTCCGCCAGTACACCGGCCCTTTCTGGATCTTCTATCAGCTTTAAAACCATCTTCCCTGGGTTTTTAGTAAACGCGGTTATCATTGCATCGACTTTTTTCTTAACCACATCATCTTCCTGCCCGCCTGCTGCGGCCTGTGAAGGAGCTTCGTCGGCAGAGGATGACGTAGTCATCTCAGGCTCCGGATCAGCCTTCAGGTTCTCGATATATTTAACTGCTTCTACAAAGTGCCTGTCGGTTCCCACAGTTTTGGGGGAATCACCGCAGGCAATAGCCAGAAGCTCCGTTATATAGTAGATCGGTATATTAAATTTCTCATTAAATTTCTTCTCTGTACCCTTTTGACGCATATCCAGGTTCATCATACAAAGCGGGCAGGCTGTAACTATGCATTCAGCTCCAGCTTCTTTAGCATTGCGCAGTACATCATAGATCATCTTAGTGCCTACATCAGGCCGGGATGTAGCCAGGGCTGCCCCGCAGCATTCGGTCTTAAAAGGCCACTCTACGGTTTTCGCACCTAATGCCTGAACAACTATGTCCATACTCTGCGGATCTTCAGCATCATCCCAACCGGTGTGTTCAGTAGGTCTAACCAGTAAGCATCCATAATAGCAGGCGGCCTTCATTCCCTTAAGCGGGCGAACCACCTTTGACTTAATACTTCCGATCCCAACTTTATTCGCAAGCAGATCCGGTATTGAGAGGGTATCATGGCTTGCTGAATATTCCATTTCAATTACTTCTTCAATCTTCTGCCGCAGCTCGTTATCATGGCGTACGGCATGCTCCGTACTGCGAAAACGATTATAGCAGGCTGCGCACGGGGCTAATACATCCAAACCAGTCTTCTCGGCAATCGCCAGGTTTCTAGCCGGAAGTGCCAGGGACAGTAGTTTATTGGTATTGTGTCCCGATGTAGCACCACAGCAGTTCCAATCCTCTATCTCTTCCAGTTCAATTCCCAATATGGCGGCAGTCCGTTTGGTCGAAAGACCATATTCCACCCCACTGCTATCCAGGGAACAACCAGGGTAATAGGCCAGCTTCACTCTATTCAACCCCCTTTTCCTGGGCTTTTTCGAAAATCTTCTTAATGGCATCCCGGCCCTTTATCTTTTCGGGCAATATGCCAACTTTACCCCTTAAAAACATTGGCAAACCCAGTTCCGCATCCTTTAAAAACTGACCGGTAGCAGTATTGTATTGCACCAGCAATCCTGCTTCGTAGGTTCTTCCAAACATTTTAACCCCGTTTAGAAATGCCTTATTAAAAGCAGCTACTTTCTTATCTGTAACCTTATTTTGCCGCAGTGCTTCCCTCCTGACCGCATCCATCAAGGACGCAATGTCCACACCACGAGGACAACGTGAAGAACAGGTCTCACAGCTGGCACATATCCATACACTCTCAGTACTTAAGGCCTCGTCTACTAAGCCCAACTGTAATAAACGGATAACCTGCCGCGGCGGGTAATCCATAGCAAATGCTGCCGGACAGCCTGCAGTACATTTACCGCATTGATAACATAAATTAATGTTGGTGCCTGCTTCTTTCTCTAATCTAGAAATTAAAGCCTTCTGGCTGTCGCTGGATGGAGATAATTTAACAGCATTCCCCAACTTTCTCGCCCCTTTCCCCTAAGAACTATAATCTGCAACGACAATATTTTGTCGAGCTTTAATCCCAAAAAATTTTTGTTATTATAGCACACTGCAAACCCCATAATAAGAGAATTCGACATTTTTTGCAATGTATTCAATTGCCAAAATTCAGACTTCATTCTTTAGGCTGTAAATTCTTTTAATTATAAGTCATATATGACTCATATTTGTGTTAATAATATGTTAATATATTAAAAAAAGAGGAGAAAAATGCTAACACATTTTACTCCTCTTTTTTTTAAAGATAGTTTAGTCTCTAAGTGTAGCAATAATTCTCAGCGGATTAATAAGAAGATCAAGACCATCCAAAATATTATTCACAACAATGTCAGCGTTCTGTAATGCTTGTAATGAACAACCTTCACTACCTATGACAGCTATTGACAGGGCAGCATATTCCAGAACTAGACGATCATTATAACCATTTCCGATTACTATTGTTTCCTCAACCCCAATAGTATTGAGAAAATTCATCTTATCCTTTCCACCGTGCTCACTTCCAACTCTAAAAATGGGTATTCCCAGCTTTTCTGCTGCATTTGCTCCACAGCCAAGAGTGTCGGAGGTTAGCAGATATATCTGCAGTTTGTCCTTCAGTATATCTATCTTTGATTCAATACCTGGGATAAGCATGCCGTCAAGTGTTAATGTGCCATTTAAATCAAGTACTAAATTTGTCAATTTATAGCTCATTTCTCTGCCGGGCAAATTAAAGTCAATCACAATTAATACTCTCCTTTTATAAATGCTAAAATTAAATTCCAATTTGTTCTAGAATAATGTTATTAAATCTGTACAAACTATACTTAGAAACAGCAACGGTAGCGACACTCGATTTAAGTCCCCGACAGGGATAAATCTTAGAATGAGTAGCTACAATTTCCTAAACGAAATTAACCGTTATTGTTTCTACAAAGATCCGTTGGCGGAAATTACATCACTACTGTTTATTCGGTTGACGATGTTAATGATGCCAACGGATTAACTATTTTCTGATAATTTGCGAGCCGGCAGGTAATAATAAACTGCCATAACAGGAACCATCATAAATAATAAATAATAATATAACGGTTTATCCAAAATAGTCCAGACTGGAATTATCGAAATCAATGGAAGAATTGGAGTCTGCCATAATTCCAGTATGAAAATAAAATAGTACGCAAAATCAGTTAATTGGTCTAACCCCAATATAACCGATACGGATAGTATAAAACCGGGTAATTGCCACAACATAGCAACGAGAGCCTGTTTTTTATGATTAAGAAGCATTCGCGAGCTGCTCTTCCCTTCTTCCCATAAAAGAATTAAATATAAGACTGATAAAACAATATCCAAGCCCGGAAAATACATCCCCATCCAAATTGCCAGAAAAGCAGTTATATGTAATAAATAAATCCTAAATAGGGCTCTTAATATTTTAATTCCCCTTTTCATAAAGCTTTGTTACTAAAGAACTGGTACTAAAACTCTCCGGGGCTATCCATAAATCATTAATGGGGTCAAGGTTGATCCCTTGTATTTGATAAGCCTGCCAGATAATTTTACTGCAATTCCAATATCTTTCCCCCGCTTTAAAAGCTGCCGGATAAAACATTTCCCCCTGATGGGCAAGTGCAAATTCTACAGCTCGGTTTTTAATTTCGCTGGGTGCTTCCACTCTGAGCAGGCATACTTCGGAATAATTCAAATAATGACTTAAATCTTGGAGACTTAAACCATAATCAACATAACCTTCAAGTACCTTGTTATTCCCCACATACAATCCTGCATGTGAAAAGCGGCCATAAGCACAATTAGGCCAGCCACCCAGAACAATATCACCAGGTTCCAAATCAGTAAAGGAAATTTGGTCATTAGAAGCACTGCCATATCCTGATCCTATTTCGCCTTTAATAAAGCTATTGGCATAAGTATATATAACTGAATCCTGAGATCCTGATATAAGCTGCAGGTTGTCCACCCCGATCAATGTCAGCAGAACGATAAATATTACCGGGAATAATAGCATCCTACAGCTTCTATTTATAACGATATTACGTAAAAAATTAAAAACATCCACCACTATCAAACCTCCGCGGAAAGCATAAGAACGAAATGCTTATCTCTCTTTCTATGCCCAATAAATACTATGGCTAAATTGTAATCTATAGGTCTAAAATTAGTATAGCAAATAAAATTATGATGAAAGTTGTTTAAAAAATATTTGCCGCTGTGCAGAAGGAGATCGGCCGATGAAAAGACATAGCAATTTTCTATTAATTACTCTTTTAGTGATTATACTTGGCACCCTGGCAGGCTGCAAATTAAATGCAGCCAATCCGCCCGTACCTAATCCAAATCCCCCCAAGATTTCTGAACCCGTACAGGAGGAGCCTAAGACAACACCTCCTGCTGCTAGCAACCCAGTCGAAGAACCTGCCCCGGTACAACAAAAATCTTTTTCATGGTGGTTCACTAGAAATCAGCAGCATCAAGTTCCTTCTATTAATAATGATACTGCTCAACTATTAGCTCAAAACAACGCATTTTATGCCCTTCCCAATAACAATAAAAAAATATATTTGACCTTTGATAATGGCTATGAATTAGGGTATACCTCAAAGATACTAGATATACTCAGCCGCAAACAGGTCAAGGCTGCATTTTTCATTACCGGCCAATTCATTCAAACACAGCCTGATCTTGTCAAAAGAATGCAGTCATCGGGACACCTGGTATGTAATCATACCTTGAACCACCCTGATCTGGGCAGTATTTCCCAGGAAAACTTTAATCAAGAAATTAAATCTCTGGAGCAAAAATATACGTCATTGACCGGCGGACAATTGGCTCCATATCTTAGGCCCCCAATGGGCAATTACACAGCCTCATCTCTTAAATGGGCAAAAGATCTGGGCTATAATACGGTTTTTTGGAGTATCGCCTTTCAAGACTGGGATCCAAATAAGCAGCCAGGTGCATCATATTCTCATGATCATGTGTTAGCCAATATCCATCCCGGCGCAGTTATTTTGCTGCATGCTGTTTCCCAGAGTGATACCGAGGCTCTGGAACAAATTATCACCGACCTGCAGGCTCAGGGTTATATATTCAGCAACTTTAATGATAGGTGATAATATAATAGTGGATAGTGGATAGTGGATAGTTGATAGCGGATAGTGCATAGGGTATAGTGGATAGTTAGATGGTAACCGGGGATGGGTTTAGAAATTATGCGAGTAATTTTTAGAAAATTGTATTGTCATCAGTCTTTAAATGAAGGTGAATACGGCAGACTTATGCAGTATGTCGACGAGCTGCTTGCCGTTTCACCTGAGTCTTATATGCTCTTTTATGATCGATTTGCTGCTATTTTATATCTGGATTATCATACTTATCTGCCCCGATTTGCTTATGGAATTGATGATGTATATAATTACCTTCTTAACAATCCTTCCTTAATTAATGAATTAAAAACCAAACCCCTTTCTATAGATCAATTTCCATCTTATATGCACGAATATCTTGCATACGCTTACCCTAATAATATTGATGCCTCCTCCATACTGCCCCAGTTGGAATTCATGAAACCCAATAATACTGAAAGCTTTGATTTGCCGGAACCCCGCCGGAAAACTTTAATCTGCAAATATGAGGAGGCCAATCCATTTAAAGAAATTGGTCTAAAGACCCATTTTGATAGAATTGGCCATTATTCCTTTGTAAGCCGCCTGCAGAGTGTTCGCTACTTGAGAAATAATAAGGCGAATGAAGATAAAATCGAAGTGGTTTCCGGCGACTGCCTGGGAGGTATTTTTACTAATAAGGAGAAATCAATATATTACTATATATTTCTAACGGAAAATGATAATGCAAAAGCATTGAATGCCTGCCGAGTACTGAATCAGGCCCTTTACGGAAATTATGCTGAGGAATGAACAAATGCAAACAATAATAAAAAAATTTAATGATTCATTAGGTCAGGAAAACTTATTCAATTTCTGGCAGAATGAACTCATATTGCGGCATCAAATCAGAACAACGGTCACAGAATGTGAAGGGGTCATTATAGAGAACACGGAAGAATTCAATTTTATCAAACGTTCTCTATATTATAGTGATAATAAAGACGAATTTTTCAAAATACTATACCGTAATATGAACAGTCTAATAGTAATTAACTGTGTGCTTGAAGCCTCGCCTGGTCTGGCCACCGAATTTCTGCAGTTTCTTGCTTATTACATTTATAGTCAAAAGCCGCCGGCCAAGGACTTACAATTTCTTATAAACATGTATCGTAAAGAACTCCAATCCGAGTTCACTGCAGTTATCAACACCATGGATGATACGTTGTGCGCTTATCTGATGGCCCGTACTACTAATAGTGAGCTGCGGGAACTTTTAAAGTCCAGGCAGGTTCAAATAGCCAAAGAAAGTACGCATCAGCACTACGGTCTTGTTGATTCACACCGCCCAAATGGTGAATATCCTACCGTCTATGGAGACAAAATACAGCTGTTGGCTGATGCAATAAAGGCCTTTAAGACCAGTCAGTCCTATGATCTAGCCTCACCACTTAACAATGAATCTATAGAAGCTCTCCTGGATGGCGCTGATCTGCTCTTTAGAGCTGGATTACTTGCCGATTGCCTGGCTGTACTGGCAGACATTGTCAGGCATCAAGGCGGAGATGGGGAAGCTTTGATCCTTCGCAGTGAGGACCCTTACAATAAACAAATAAACCAGTTACTTCGTAAGGCTCTGCCCTTTTATTGTCTTCTGGTCAAACCGACGGATCCTCACAGGTATGCCCTGGAACTATACAGAAGCCTATTTCCCGGATTTAGCCCCGACCCTGCTTCTCTTTTATATCTGGATATCCAAACCATTGCAGCAGCTAGTCTACAGGGTTACCGCCAGTACGCACGCTATGAAATCGCCCAAAAAGCGGGTAGGGTCTTAAGCTGTCGACCCAATGACCTGCCGGCGTCATTCTTACATAAATCCATCGGGAACTTAAAAATTGAGGACATTAAAGCGCTGGAAATTGCCGTTGCGCAAAGAATGCCAAGCATGCCGCACGAATCCTATATAATCATGGAAATACTGCGTTTATGGCATAAAGAAAAAAGGATTGAGTTTGACAGGACATTATCCATTAAGCTTCTTCGTTATTATCTGCAGTTTTTTAACTGGATTCCATGTGCTCTTTTTATGAATGAGATGTTATTACAGCAGCTGGGTCCGCTGGCAGATGAGGAAACAAGGAATGCTGGTGAAAGAGTTGTTTCCTTAATGCAGGAATTCTCAGTTGAGAATTTATCAATTGATAATTTGGGACAAAAATTTACAGATCCTAAGAATCATAAACTGCAAATGCAGCTGCTTCTGAGTAAATATATGGGGGTGTTTTAATGCTTGATCCCATAACAGATGCCAAAGTATATATAAATCATTTAGACGAATTTATGCAGCGATTAAAAAACGAATTAGATTCACTAAGCAGGGAGAGGCTCATCCCCGCTTCAGGGCAGACCTCACCAGACGAATACCTCCTGGAATTAAACTCGTTTTATTATGAAAGCTTTCATCGACGGTTTTTCCCCAGTTATAAGCAAATAATTGAGGAGGAAATCCGCGAACTTCATCATATTGGTACCCAGGAGGAAACCCTCAAAAAAGATCTTAGTATGAGTTTCAAACAGCACGCCCGTTTGTTTAACCAGGTTAAAAGCATATCCGCGCTTTTAAAGAGTAAGCGTCAGGAAATGGAGCCGCTTTTGACTGCATCCCTAAAGGGTAATGACGTGAGAAGTGTTGATTTACTCTTTATTCTAAAAGAACTTGCTAATAGTTGGAATTCCTTCTTAACTGTGCTGCGAAATGTGAAATTTCTAATGGAAGATAAAAAACTGCTTAGTGCCCTAAATGAATATCCCGTCCATGCCTTGATTAGTAATTTCATTTATAGATGGGAGCCTGAAAATTCAAAAGCGCTCCGAGAACTAAACCGCTTGATGGCAGGATGGCAGCTGGCTGTCCAAAAGTTGATAAAGCTTCAAGAAACTCAGACTTCTAAAGAATCATATGGGGTTGTTTTATATGACCTGGAGGAAATAGACAACAGCTGGGATAATCGAAAAGTACCTGCCGCCTTGCGCACCTGGTACAAACAGTATGTACAAAAAACCTTCCATCTTTATCTGGATGGAATGAACCTTTATAAAGACAAAAACGACCGCAGGCGCTCTGTGCAGGCTGCCGGACAATTTGAGAATTGGCTGAGTTCATTACTGTATATTATGGAACAAAGCTTATTGTATAAGTCCCGCGGCTGGGGTGACTTGATTAGCAAGGCCGATCTGCTGAACGGAATAGATGATGATTACCTCAAAGAGCTAATTAATTACAGTGCACGAATTCTCCAAACTCTTGAAGAATTGATCAACAGTCTCTCCGGCTCTACTCAGGCAAATTACAAGAATCACAGTCAGCGAGCCGGTCAGATATTAACGGAAAACTACCAATATCTCAAGCTGCAAAGGGATAATAATATTTGCTCCCGGGCAATCCTGCTGGAACCAGAATTAGAACGATTAATAAATCAGATAACTCTGCTCGAAAGCCGTTTAGAGCTGCTGGATGATAAAGAGGAGTTTTCTGTTCAAGTCAGCCAGCAATATCAGTTAATTGTTGATTCACTTGATTCTTCCCTGGACTTATTAATTGCTATCCGGGAAGAGTTGGAGCAGACAATGGCTCCCCGAAATATAAAGCGAAATTTTCAGAATATAGACATTAAGATTGATCATATAGCTATTGCCGAGGGGGCCTTATTCCCCTCCGACTATTACTCTCTAATGGAGAAAATGGGCATAGAAACTCAGGAGGCAGCTGTTCCGGAGGGTCAGGTTTTGTATGAAGAAGGGGACATTTTTATTATCCACATCGACGAGTTAGAAGAAGCAGAAATTCCAAAGATTATAATTGCTAAGAAAGGTTAGTTATATGCACGTAGCCATAGATTTGGGAGAAACTCATACCCATCTGGCTTGCTGGGAAAAGGGAAAATTATTGCCAGATGCCTGCATAAGGGTAAGAATTCCCGGGATAGCAAGGTCTAACCCTAGCTGCGGAATATACCCATGGGAGCATGAGATTCTGCGCGATTACTTTTCTCGTTTATACCGTGAATACTTATTACCCAGCCGAATGATAGTAGAGTCAGCGACTGTTTCCGTGCCGGAAATCTTTGATCTAAATACCCGCAGGATACTCCTCAATGTTTTAGAAGAGACATTAGGTCTTTTGGAGGTAAATGTTATTCCTCATTCCATTGCATTGATCGCTGGATATCAGATGTGCAGCCCTAATCTCTCCTTGACTGGGGATGCAATGATCATAGAAGTGCAGGAATCATCACTTGATTTTGCTTTTGTAAATATCACAGCAGCCGCAGGTATTACTCTGGAAAAGCAATTCTCAGGTGACTTGTCCACGGCCCAGGAATATGCAGAACAGAATGGCTTTTATTCTATAGAAGGATGGAGTTTAAACCATCTGCTTATTATAGGAGATAATTTTAATGTTCCAGAAATAGATGCTTTCATTAACTCGCTGCCTGCCAACATAAATACTATCTATATAGATGATCCATTTACTGCTGCCGAAGGCTTATCCGGGAGATCTATAGAGAATAACTCTGTTACGATTGACCGAGTAAACATCATATATCCTTATGATTTCTACCTGGAGAAATATGACCAGGATCTTGCAGCAGCTAGTCTCGTAAGGATACCTTTTGATACTGCCAACCTTGAGCTTGACTGTACTGGCAGTTATAGACTGTTGAGTCTTGATACTGCCGCTATTTGTAACCTGGCTTCTAAAGACAACCAGGTTACTTGCCGCATATACGAATTGAAGAAAGGCTATGAGAATGACCGGGAACCAGTATCAGAACATAACCTCGTTCTGGAGATAGACAACTCTGTAGATGACCTGCCAGGAAGACTAGAAATTTGGCTGGATATGGCTGATGCGTCTCTCCGTCTTGATTTGAAACCGGATAAAATAGATACAGCATCATTTTCATCCGAGGACTTCTGGACTCGTCTCACGACTTGCCAAAAAGAACTCTATGATCAAATTAGGACCAAAAACTATAACGAGAGATTATTGACGGATTGGAAAACACATCTATTATCCTCTGACCATGCATCTCCCGACCTGACCAATCGGGCCGAAACCACTCTATTTCACCTCTATGCATTACTGCAGCTCTGGTATGGGAAATAATACCTGCAGGCTTAATTACTTCAAAAATCTCCTTTAAATAAAGGGTTTTGCTTAATTGTGTCGAATTTCACAAATGTTTCCCATTTTTACTATAAGAGAGGAGGATGATAATTAGTTCAAGACTGGTCTTTAAATAAAAATATTTTTTAGAATTATTTGTTAGGAGGCAGTTTATGGAAAAGCAATTAATATCAGTTAATATCAACGATACAACTGCAAATGCAGGATGCCTGGGTTTAATGGGTTTTGGCATGACCACAGTACTACTTAATCTTCACAATGCAGGATTTTTTAAGTTGAATGTTATGATTCTGGCCATGGGTATTTTTATGGGGGGATTGGCTCAAATCATTGCCGGAATTATGGAATTTAAGAAAAACAATACATTCGGTACTACAGCATTCACCTCTTACGGACTCTTTTGGCTTTCACTTGTTGTTATCTGGTTGTTCCCCGAAAAGATGGGCGAGGCTGGAGCCCCAGATGGTACATCTATGGCTGCCTATTTCTTTATGTGGGGATTATTTACCTTAGTTATGTTCTTTGGAACACTTAAGGCTAACAAAGCTTTGCAATTTGTATTTGCTACCCTGGCCATTCTCTTCTTTTTACTTACCGCTGTAAAAGCAGGATATACAGGTCTTGCTACAATTACTGGATACGAGGGAATTATCTGCGGCTTTTCCGCTATTTATACTGCGCTGGCCCAGGTTCTAAATGAGATGTATGGCAGAGTTGTGTGGCCAATAGGACCTGTAGGTGGAAGTCATCACTAATAAATATCCTCTTGCTAAGACAAAAAGCAGGCACCTTTTGGAAGGTACCTGCTTTTTGTATTTCCGGGAATGAACGTAAACTAATCGAAACTAATTATGGTTTATATATTATTAGCTGCTTTCAACCAATAATCATAAATAATACTTTGTCCATAGGTCGTTCCGGGGACCGCCCACCGTGCGTTAAGTCCCAGCCACGCCGGAGCAATACCTCGGCTTACTAACGAATAACGCGGGTCAATCAATGTTTGGCCAGAAGGCAATGATTGGTTGTTGGCATAGGCATAAAGGTGCTGGATATGAGCTTCGACTCCTGCTGCTGGCGATACAAAGATTGCTCCATGAATCCCTGCTTCAAAACGCACCATGTTTGGATCAGCCCCATTAAATGATTCCTGTCCGGTTAACGGGCTGCCAGTAGCCCACAGACCACAATAATTATTCTGCCATGGCTGTACACTGCCTGTAAATTGCCAATACCCCGTCTCCTTGGCTGCCTGACAAAAAGCTATGTCTCCCCGAATACCATATTTCGCACCAATTTGTATATAAAGATCTGCTAAATCAGGTATAGGTGTAAACTGGAGACCTCTTGATGCCATATTGGCACTTATTCTCGGAGTCTCATCAGTAATCCACTTTCTCAACTGGGCTGCAGTTAAGTAGGAATTCCCCATAATCGTGAGGTTTCCAGAGTTTATAACTTCCCCGTTAGGAAGTGCTACTGTCTGTGGATACTTGCTTAACTGTTCACGATAAGTTCTAAATATGCCCAACTGATCCGCAGTAAACGCGGAAGCATCATAATTTAATAATTGCTCCGAATTAATTACTGTACCAGTCATTAATTTTAGATTGGTCTGATATCGGGCCAGATCTATCAACAATTGATTGTCCGCCGATATCGTCTTGGAGTTAATTACCACCGTGTTAGATGCTTGAATCCAGTTTACATCACAGCCCAGGGCTTCACCCACAGCCCGCAAGGGTATCATGGTGCGCTGCGGATATTGGCTGGTAACATATGGTCTGCCGTAATCCGTAGGGATAACTAAAACTTGCCCGTCTATTACGATCTGATTCTCCCCTGGCTTACTCGTAGGTAAAGTGGGAGTTGATGTAGTCCTCCAATTTATAACAACCTGTCCAGTTGCCGATTTCCACTCAACCTTGGCGCCTAAATTCTCACTAATAACTCGAAGCGGCACGTAAGTTCTATCAGCAATAACTACCGGGTTAGTATCAGAAGGTACCTGACTCCCGTTAATGATTATTTTTATTACTCCAGCTGCTTCTGCCGTGGCTTGTCCTCCTAATGTCCAGCCCACTGCAGCAATCACAGCTAATATCATCAGGAAGCTTATGTATTTAACCCTAGTCATAATCCGACCCCTCTCATTAATCAAAACTTCTATCTTAAACCCCTATATTATCTCAAAATATGACTAAACAATATAGAGTAGTCCCCACCTTTTAATTACAAATCATGATAATTTAACAGTTTTTACATATTTTTACAACTCAAAATCTAAAAATATATTCTTTTTCACTCATACGCCAATTTGACTGGATTCTTTCAGCAGTTGTTACAAATTCATAATAATAATAGGCAAAATACCTTAATCTAAAATTTCACCTAATTTATGACGATATTCGCTAAGTATTTTGCAAAAATAATTTTCCGCAAATCCATAAGAAGACAAATTTTTCGGCATAAATGTTATATGCTATTCATATAAATTAAGATTATTGGTTAATTTTGGGTTTTTATGAAAGGAAGTGTTATTATGTTCATAGTTAAGAATAAAGAGTTTTCTTCCTGTCAATCCCTTTTCACTTCACTTATTATCATAATAGCATTGGCTGCTGCCCTTTTTAAAGTATTATCGGAGTGGGGCAGCTTCGGCAACCACCTTAATGTGTCAGAATTAGCTGCAACAACAATTACGCTTTCAGCTGTAATGCTGATATTAAATTGCTTTCTATTTCGTCATTATCTAATTCCATCATCACAATTGAGTGCCCAAGGCTTGGCCCTCTCTGACCTGCATTATGATTACTTTCGTTTTATTTCTGATAAATCAAAACCTTTAAATATATGGCAGAAGCAGTTTCGATATAAGAAACTGCCGACTTCAAAGCAGCATGAATTCCAAACCTGCCTGTTAGACAATATTGATAAAAGTATTGTAGTGTTAAATCGGTTTAATGAGATTATTTACTGTAATCAGTCTGCAAGGCTTTTATTTGATATCAGCGTTAATGAAGCAGGGTTTTATAACAAAGGTAAATTTCCATTTGGCCAAAATAAACTGGATAGAATTAAGGATTATATCTCCTCCGGCCAGGCGTGGAATGAAGAACAGTCGATTATGGTGGATGGGATGGAGAAAACTACGATACATCAACTTCATTCCCTTAATAGAAATGAAGGCTCAGATGAGATGATAGTTGTTTCATATGATATTACTGATTTTGTAAGAGCTCGCCAAACTGCTGAGAAAGCCAATACTGCTAAAAGTCATTTTCTGGCTAACATAACTCATGAACTTCGAACTCCGATGATAGGTATCTTGGGTTCCGTAGACCTACTGGAGCACGCTCATTTAAATCAGCAGCAGCTTGCCAGTGTGGACACTATCAGAGAATGTGGGGAACGACTTCTAGGTATAATTGACGATATGCTTGAGGTATCAAAAATAGAGGGTGGTCTTCTCGAGCTGAGTCCCTCAATCAATAATCTACGTGATATTCTAAGAAAGACTACCTCTATAATCGAACCAAACCTCCGAAATAAGGGCCTTTTGCTTGAATTAGATATTGACGATAACCTTCCCGGTTCAGTGGTACTTGATCAGATCAAACTACGGCAGATAATTACTAACTTATTATCAAATGCGGTTAAATTCACATCCCGGGGTGGTATTAAAATTAAGGCCAGTATGGAAACTACATCTTCCTCCGATAATTGGCTTCTCATAACTATAGCTGATACTGGTATTGGTATTTCCCCCAATATGCTGGAAAGCATTTTCAACTACTTTACGCAGGCGGATGCATCGAACTCCCGCAACTTCGGAGGAATTGGGCTGGGCCTCTATATATGTAAAAGGCTGGTTGACTTAATGGCAGGAGATATTTGGGTAAAAAGTCAGGAAGGCGTTGGTTCTACCTTTGGCTTTAGAATTCCTTTAGAAGTCAGCTTTGATAAACAGTATAAAACTATCTTTGCTGACTCCCCGGATCTGCCTGCGGAAGACGAGTTCTCCTCAGGATTTGTACCGATATCAGTATTGCTGGTTGAAGACAATGAATTAAATCAAAAACTGGTAGCCCAAATGTTGCTTAACTATGGCTTTGAAGTTATAACTGCTGCTAACGGACTGGAATGCTTAAATATCTTACAGTATAAAAATATTGATATTGTCTTAATGGATATGCAAATGCCAATTATGGACGGTTATGAGGCTACCCGCCTCATCAGGGAAAATAAAAACTGGGCGCAGCTTCCCATTATTGCTATCACTGCTAACTCCATGAGTATTGATCGCGACAAATGTCTGGCCTGTGGTTGTTCGTCATACCTGGCCAAACCTTTTAAATCGGAAGCTCTGGTACGTGAAATCAAAACCTACCTTAAAAATCAGTTTATAAAAGAAAAGAATGCTGATCCCCTCTCCCAACAGCTAATCGCTGATCTCCTGCCAGAGTTTATGGAGATGCTGGGAGAAATTCTAATTGATTTAGAGGAAGCAATAGATTTAAAAGACCTCGATAGTATAAAAAGTATAAGCCACAGTTTGAAAGGTACGGCAGGAATGTATGGTTTTATGCAGATATCTGAACTGGCTGCCTACATTGAAAAAGCCACTAATGATAAGAATTATCAAAGAATGTTCCTATTATATCAACAGATTGTATCACTTGCTCAGCAGTTCACTAACCAGTCTAAGTCAAAAGTCGTAATATAAAATAAAATGCGAAAGAGGACGGTCAAATCGACCGTCCTCCTGCTTCCGATAAGTCAGACCGAGTAAAAAAGTTCAAGAGCAAGGCATTAATGATAGCCAGTGATTGAGGCGGTATAAGGTATGGCGACACACCCCTTCAGGGGGAATGTCCCCGTATGAAGTACGTTGATTGAACTGACTATCGTTAATAACGCAGCTATTGGGCTTTTTTAACGGTCTAAGCTGTTCTTAGCGCAAGCCGCTCACGTTCTTAATAATTTCACTGATCTGAGCCCATTTGTTCATAGTATAAAGGTGTACGCCTGGAACATGGTTATCGAGTAAATCTTCAATCTGCTGGCTTGCGTATTCTATCCCGGCCTTTTCCATCTCTGCAGGTTCGTTTTCGTATCTGTCTACCAATTTTAATAATTTGGCCGGAATTGAGGCTCCGCCCAGATAAATCATTCTCTTTATCTGTTTGGCATTTAAGACTGGCATTATTCCTGGAATAATAGGAATATATATTCCTACCCGTTCACATCTTTCTACGAAGTCATAGTAGATCCGATTATCAAAAAATAACTGAGTTATTAGTATATCTACCCCGGCATCGACTTTTTGCTTAAGATTCACGATATCTTCGCTCAGCCTTCTGCTTTCCGGGTGACCTTCAGGGTAGGCAGCAGCAGCTATACCAAAATTACATTTGTTCCTGGCATCCCGTATAAGCTCCACTGCATAGTGATAATCCTGACTACCGGGATCAAAATTAGCGTCATCAGCAGGAAGGTCTCCCCGCAGGGCCATTATATTGTCTATACCTTCTGCTATAAGGCTATCAAGTATGGTATCTACTTCCGCACGGCTATGTCCCACGCAGGTTAAGTGAGCTAATGATTCCATACCATATTGTTTCTTGATCCGCGAGGCAATTTCAACCGTTCTAGCCCGGTTGGATCCCCCTGCTCCATAAGTTACACTGATAAAACTTGGTTCTAGTTTAGTCAGCTTATCCAGAGTGTCAAATATTGATTCCAACGGATAATTTATTCCGGGAGGAAATATTTCCAGCGATAATACAGGGTTATTCCCCTGATAGAATTCCTTTATCTTCATCTCTTCCTCCCCATTGCTGCATATATTAGTTAATCATTACAGGTTCTTAATCAACTCATCGGCAAACTGAGAACATCTGACCTCGGTGGCGCCGTCCATAAGGCGGGCAAAATCATAGGTTACCACTTTGCTGGCGATGGTGTTTTCAATAGAGGCAATTATTAAGTCAGCTGCTTCATTCCACTTCAAGTGCTGCAGCATCATAACTCCAGATAGAATTACCGATGAAGGATTAACCTTATCTAATCCTGCATATTTAGGTGCTGTTCCATGAGTGGCTTCAAATATGGCGTGCCCGGTTAAATAATTTATATTAGCTCCGGGTGCAATGCCGATGCCCCCTACCTGGGCTGCCAGAGCATCTGACATATAGTCACCATTTAAGTTAAGAGTCGCTACTACCTCAAACTCTGCCGGACGAGTAAGAATTTGCTGTAAGAATATATCTGCAATAGCATCTTTAATAATGATCTTACCGGCTTTTTCTGCTTCCGACTGTGCTTTATCAGCCGCTGCAGCCCCTTCTTTGTCCTTTATGAGATCGTATTGGTTCCAGGTAAATACCTGATCCTCATATTCCTGTTCGGCTACTTCGTAACCCCATTGTTTAAAGGCACCTTCGGTATATTTCATGATATTGCCCTTATGTACCAGGGTGACGCTCTTTCTGCCTTCAGCTATAGCATAGTTAATGGCCGCCCGCACTAAACGTTTTGTGCCTTCCTCTGATACAGGTTTTATTCCTATTCCTGAACTGCCAGGGAAGCGTATCTTGGTTACACCTAACTCCTCCTGCAGGAATTTAATAAGCTTTTTCGCTTCATCTGATCCCTCCGGGTACTCAATACCGGCATAAATGTCTTCAGTATTTTCTCGGAATATTACCATATTAACATCCTCAGGATGTTTAACCGGTGAAGGTACACCTTTAAAATACTGCACCGGGCGCAGGCAGGTGTATAGATCAAGGCTCTGTCTCAGTGCTACATTTAAAGAACGGATGCCGCCCCCTATGGGAGTGGTTAAAGGCCCTTTAATTGCTATAAAATATTCGTTAATTACATCCAAGGTTGCCTGGGGAAGCCATTCCCCGGTCAAATTGAAAGCTTTTTCTCCCGCCAGGACTTCTTTCCATACAATGGATTTTTGTCCCGAATAAGCTTTGTCTACCGCAGCATCAATCACCCGGGAAGCCGCTGCCCAGATGTCCGGCCCAGTTCCATCCCCGATAATAAAGGGAATAATAGGACGATCGGGTACATTCAAAACCCCATCTTTTACAACTATTTTTTCTCCTTGAATCGCAGACAAATCAAAAAACCTCCTTAATTAATAAATATAATAAGAATACACATAGATATGGATCCCACCCGGTTTATAAATCCCTAAAGATTATTTATTAACTCATCCGCAAACCGAGAACATTCAACCTCTGTAGCCCCGTCCATTAAGCGGGCAAAATCAAATGTAACCATTTTGCTGGATATGGTTTTTTCCATAGCAGCTATAATTAAGTCAGCCGCTGGGCACCAGCCCAGGTAACGCAGCATCATCTCGCCAGATAAGACTAATGAAGACGGATTCACCTTATCTAAG
>Ga0074193_1002003_pt1 | contig 20808 bp, 19 predicted proteins | sample EPASupsiteHSE605_FD_64523 | JGI IMG/M metagenome (GOLD analysis project Ga0074193, IMG submission 64523) | Bioremediated contaminated groundwater from EPA Superfund site, New Mexico - Sample HSE6-05 | ecosystem: Environmental > Aquatic > Deep subsurface > Groundwater > Contaminated ... | reverse complement strand
GAAAATCTGCACGACCCATTTCTGATGAAGGATATGGACAAGGCTGTAGACCGGCTGGTCATCGCCATCGGAAACAAAGAATCCATCCTGCTTTACGGCGATTACGATGTGGACGGCACCACCGCTGTGGCTACTTTATACAAGTTTCTGAAACGTTTTGGCTTGCCGCTCGATTACTATATTCCGGACCGCTTTACCGAAGGGTACGGCATTTCGTTGAAAGGTGTGGACTATGCCGCCGAAAACAAACAATCGCTCATTATTGCGGTTGACTGCGGTATCAAAGATTCTGAAAAAATCCGCTATGCAAGCGAAAAAGGAATCGATTGCATCATCTGCGACCACCACCGTCCGGGCGACGATATTCCGGAAGCAGTTGCTGTGCTTGACCCCAAACAAAAAGACTGCAATTATCCGTTCGAAGAATTATCGGGTGCCGGTGTTGGGTTCAAACTGATGCAGGGACTTGCACAACGGTTGAAAATCCCTTTCGATGAGTTGAAGCCATTATTCGATTTGGTAACACTCAGCATTGCTGCCGACATAGTTCCGGTAATCGGCGAAAACAGAATACTGTCCTTTTACGGGTTGAAGATGATCAACACCAACCCCAGTGCAGGTATCGAAGCCATTCTGCGAACGGCAGGAATCAAACGCCGGCCCGACAGCTACTATAAAACCGATTATTCGTTCACGAAAAAAATCACCATTTCCGACCTGGTGTTTATTGTCGGTCCGCGCGTAAACGCTGCAGGCCGTATTCAGAGCGGAAAGAACTCAGTCGATTTACTCGTCAGCGAAAACGAAACCGAGGCCGACCGCATTGCCACACAAATTGACGGATTAAATATTGAACGCAAAAGTCTCGACTCCAATGCCACCAGCGAAGCTCTTTCAACAATTGCAGAATCGCTTGATGATAAAGGACGTCGTTCCACTGTACTTTTCAATCCCGCATGGCAAAAAGGAATTTTAGGTATCGTGGCCTCGCGCCTGACCGAATATTATTACAAGCCAACCATCGTTTTTACCCGCGCCAACGACGAAGGCGTCATCACCGGAAGTGCTCGCTCAATCAAGGATTTCGATATATACGAAGCTATTGAAACATGCAGCGACTTACTCATTCACTGGGGTGGTCACACCTATGCAGCCGGCCTGTCGCTGAAAGAATCGGATTTTGAAGAATTCCGCAAACGCTTCGATGAATATGCACAGTCGAAAATTACCGATGATATGATGATTCCGGTCATTGAAATCGACTCCTATCTTGATTTTAACGAAGTCACCAAGAAATTTTATCAGGTCCTCAAACAATTTGCACCTTTCGGCCCCGGGAACATGAATCCGGTTTTTCAGACCAACCGCGTATATGACAACGGATTTTCAAAACTGGTTGGCAATAATCATATCAAGCTGATGGTCACCCAAAGCCACTACAAAGGAGTTGGATTGCCAGGCATCGCATTTCAGCTGGGCGAATATTTCACACAGATCGAAAGTCAGAAACCTTTTGACATTGTGTATGCACTCGAAGAAAACGAGTGGAACGGCAATACTACGCTTCAGCTGAATATCAAAGACATCCGGATCGAAAAAGAAAAAGAAGAATCTCAGGAACAATGAGCAGAATATTAAGCGGAATCCGCCCGACAGGTAACCTGCATCTGGGCAATTATTTCGGCGCTGTCAAAAATTTTGTGCGCCTGCAGGAAGAAAATGAATGTTTTTTCTTCATTGCCGACTATCACAGTCTGACCACACATCCGACTCCGGAAAACCTGAACAACAATGTTCGTCAGGTACTTGCCGAATTTGTGGCCTGTGGTCTTGATCCGGAAAAAGCGACACTCTACATTCAGAGCGACGTTCCGGAAACAATCGAACTGTATTTGTTTCTGAACATGAATGCCTATCTGGGTGAACTGGAACGCGTGACATCGTTCAAGGATAAAGTGCGCAAGCAACCCAACAATGTCAATGCGGGACTGCTCACCTACCCAACCCTGATGGCAGCTGATATCCTGATTCATCATGCTGATAAAGTTCCGGTAGGAAAAGATCAGGAGCAGCATCTTGAAATGACACGCACTTTCGCCAACCGCTTCAATCGTTTGTATAAAACCGAATATTTCAAAGAACCCGAAGCATTTAATTTCGGTGCTGAACTGGTAAAGGTTCCGGGCCTTGATGGCAGCGGTAAAATGGGAAAATCGGAGGGTGAAGGCAATGCCATTTTTCTGATCGATGACGAAAAAACCATTTCGAAAAAAATCATGAAAGCGGTGACCGATACCGGCCCGACAGAGCCCAATCAGACACCGCCGCAGGCCATTCAAAATTTGTTTTCGCTCATGGATATTGTTTCAGCCGAAGATACTGCAAAGTTTTTCCGCGAGTCGTATGCCAATTGTTCAATCCGCTATGGAGACCTGAAAAAACAACTTGCGGTAGATATGAATATTTTTATTGCGCCTATTCGCGAACGCATCCTGAGTGTGGCTTCCGATGCGGCATTTCTGTCGAAAGTGGCAGCTACCGGTCGCGAAAAAGCGCGTGCCAGCGCATCAAAAACGGTCAGAGAAATTCGCGACATCATTGGCTTCAAAACCTTGTAAATTATGAAACCGGCAAAAGCATTTTATCCGTTTGCGGCATGGCTCATCCGGCTCTCTATGCTGCTTTTCACGTATGTATTCTTCTTCGAAACCATACGTGCATTCGATTATAAAAGTGTTGACTTCTATATTGCATCGGCCTTTGCATTGTTTTCGGTGCTTGTTTTTGTTGGTGGCTTTATGTCAAAACCTGGAATGACTGTGGTCAGTGCCTTTGTTTTGTGCGGATTGTCGGTCTACGAACTGATCATCAACTTTAACGACAAACCGGATGCAACCTCGGTTGTTTACATGCTGGGCATTTCAGCGATGTTGGTTCTTTTTTCTGTGGGTAATAAAAAATAATCTGTGAGCAGCAAGAACCAACTTACCGCCAAACCTCCTGAACGCGCCATCCTGGTCGGACTCATTACCTATGAGCAGCCCGAAGCAAAAGCGCTTGAATACTTAGCTGAGCTCGATTTTCTGGCGCGCACTTCCGAAGCTGTTGTTGTAAAACATTTTACCCAGCGCCTCGAAAAGCCCGATGGACGCACGTTTGTAGGCAAAGGCAAATTGGACGAAATTGCTTACTACGTCGAAGAACATGCCATCGACATTATTATTTTCGACGATGAACTCACGCCTACACAACTCCGCAACATCGAAGAGGTAGTTCAATGTAAAATACTGGATCGCACAAATCTGATTCTCGACATCTTTGCATTTCGCGCCAGGACTGCCTATGCACGCACTCAGGTAGAACTTGCACAATACGAATATCTGCTGCCCCGCCTTACACGCATGTGGACACACCTTTCGAAACAGCGCGGTGGCATTGGGATGAAAGGCCCCGGTGAAAAAGAAATTGAAACCGACCGCCGCATCATCCGCAAACGTATTTCGTTGCTGAAAGATGAACTGAAAGACATCGACAAACAAAAACAGACACAACGAAAACAGCGCGAGAAGCTGATCCGCGTGTCGCTGGTTGGTTATACCAATGTTGGTAAAAGTACGCTGATGAATGTACTTTCGAAATCCGAAGTGTTTGCTGAAAATAAATTATTTGCCACGCTCGATACAACCGTGCGTAAAGTCACGTACAATTATCTCGCATTTCTGCTGAGCGACACGGTTGGATTTATCCGCAAATTGCCGCATCATCTGGTTGAGTCTTTTAAATCAACTCTAGATGAAATCCGCGAAAGCGATCTGCTGCTGCACATTGTCGATGTATCGCATCCGAATTACGAAGAGCAGATGGAAACAGTGAGCAGGACATTGCTTGAAATTGGTGCCGGTGATAAACCGGTTGTAATTGTCTTCAACAAAATTGACTTATACAAACACGAAGAAAATTTCCTTGAAGAAGAAACGGACAAAACGCCGCAGCAACTGCTCGAAGAGAGCATTGTAGGCCGCATTCATGTGCCAGCGATTTTTATTTCCGCAAAAAAGGGAACCAACATTGATAAGTTGAAAGAGCTTGTTTTTGAACAGGTCAAGGAGCTGCACTCCCGAAAATATCCGGGCACTGTACCGTTTTATTGATCAGCTGGAGCATCGGATTTTTTCCTTGTTCCAAAGCAATAGCCGACCTTACAGCCGAGATATAATTTCTTTAAATCGTTACGCTCATATTCGACAAATTTCTCGAAATGCCCATCTATAAAAGTCCGGTTGCATTCACCAAAACCAACTCCGGTACCCAGATAAACATCTACTGTTACTGGCTTCCATAAAAAGAAAGTTCGTCCGAATACAATTCCAAACTCATACTCATCTTCTGTAACGCCAGCCCGGTAGTCATAATCCTCCGACATATCAGAATCGTAATAAGTAATCTGTGAAAAATTTGCATGCGAGTACCTGAACATCGGTGAAAAATACCACGCATTCGGAGCCTTTTTATACATTTCCGCATAGAATCTGGGCGCTAACCCTAAAAGATATCCCGAGGAATGATAGTAACTTCCATATAAAGGGAAACTGTTATTTGCGGTCCATGAATATCTTAAGTACATCAGTTCGAGCGAAACTGAAACCGGCCCGGCAATACGTTTTTCAAGATGAAGATTTGGATTCCCTATTATATTGTGCGCTACATTGGTATGAAGCAAGGCAACGTACTCCTGCCCAAAGACTGGAGTGCCCATAAACAAACCCATTAAGATAATAAACACGTTCTTCATACAACAAATTTAATCTGAATATTCTAATATTATCAATTTCAATAACCATAGGAGCCGAGCAGTTTCATTTCAAGCTCCACATCTTCGGTGGTACGCATGCACATGGATGTGAAAAAATACGGAATGTTTTTATCGGTCGGAAAAATCCCCCGCTTCCATGAAATATCAACGGCATACAGCACATACGAATGATCCATTTCAAAATGAAAATCGCAATTGCTGCGCATCGGCCCGACAATAATCTGCATGGTGTCCTGCACATAGTCAGCTTTTATTTTCCGGTCGATGCGGAAAGTATACACCGTATAGTGTACTGTATCGCTGAAAAATTTCTGTTGCCGCAATTTCTGAATGCTGTCGCGCACATCAGGCGACATCACTGTGATTTTTTCTTCAATGCTGATGACCGTTCCCAGAACCACCGTCTGAGCTTCGTTATAGGCAACCGGGACAGACTGCATGCCGCAATCGCAGGCAGTAAGCGAATTTGAAGATATTAATGAAATCAAAACAACTCCAAAAAAAACTATATGAAATTTCATAGGGCAAAATTGTACATCAAATGGATGCAAAGAGTTTCCGAATTCATACGATTCTAATTCTTCAATCGAAATCCCAGAACAATTTGTGCTGATAAACCGCTTGCAGCAGCTTTCCCGACTAAAGGTAATCCATCTGTTTTCCGATGCCAGCCATACTTCGAAATATCAAACAAATATTCACTTCTGAATGCCAGCGATATTGTTCCAAAAAGAACACGCGGTTCAACAATCACTTTTGGCGAGAAAAAAGGATTTGTGTATTTTCCCGATGCTGATGCATAAGTATCATCCTGTCTGTTTAATGCCAGCCGGCCAACGCTGAAGCCAGCTCCGGCAAGTAAATCGAAATGCTGAGCCTGACTGAAAATATCTTTGCAACATGCTGCGCCTATCTGATAGCCCGATGAAATAAAAGACAGACTGTCGTTGAAAGAAATTTTTTCCGGCAGGTAATATTGAACTGAAAAAAGCGCATCCGATGTCCATTGAGAACCAGCCTGAAGATTGCCTTTATAGGTAATGCCAACACTCGTTACCCGGCTGTCAATACGGCTTCCATAGCTTGACTCAAGACTTTGATTCAATTGACTGAAGTCACAATTCACCATACCGGCGCTACAATCAAGAGAGCTATGCTCTGATGTAAATTCCTGAATAAATCTTGCTCCACCTTTAGTGTTTGATAAACTATTTATTGTATCCTGCCCTACAAGGCATGAATGAAAAAAAACCGATAATACAAATAATGAAAATATTTTTCTCATGGCAAAAACACTGCGTTATCAAAATGCAAGTCAATGGCAACTTCTGAAAACACGAAAACAAACCCTACTCCATCATCCGCCCTACAGGTCCATCTTCAGAAATAATATCCGACAGGTCGCTGTAAGGAATTGATACCGTAATGCTGCCCACCGCATACGCAGCAACTTCGTAAATGTTGTAATGAAATGTGATTTCAGATTCCGACAGCATGAAATTTTGAGTGACCGGAACCACCTCGACAAAAAATCCGTTGTCAGCTAATGAAGCATCATCGGCTAACTCAAACTCCGCGCGGATTTCTCGGTTAATAGCAGCTTCGAGTGTTTGTTCGTAATTAATAGAAAAAATATCTTCGAGCGACAATAGTTTGCCAGCTTCAAAATCATATACATAATTACTGGCGCCGTAGTTTCCATGCGCGCCTCCGGTATAATCATATCCGGCTGAAATCAGTCCCATCAGATTGTTTTTCTGAAATAAGACTGTTAGCGCATCATAGACTTCCCAGTTGGAGAATACATCGCTGACTTCGGCTTCACCACTTTCGTACATCGATGTGTAATCCTGAATATACTGAATATCAAAAATCTTTATAACATCATCTGGATACACTATGTCCACAGTGGTTTGATCAAATATGGAAAGAACGGCTGTACAAAAACGGAGTGAATCATCAGTCGGAATGCCGGGTGCAGGCACCGGATACACATGATCGATGACCATCTGCACCGAATCTTTTCCTTCCTCCGCATTATAATATATGCTGCGCACTGCGTTGAAACATTCGTAATTAACCGGAATATATTTCGATGACGGACAGGCAGGCAATGCCAATGAAATCGGCTCCTGACCAGCCTTTTCATATAATTTCAAACGAAGAATTGTTTCATTGCGTAAATCAATTTCCATTTTTTCGAACATCTCCGATTGGCCGGTAAGCAGCAACTCCGCATCGGGACTGATTTCAACAGCAACAACCGTCTGCATTTTACTTTTTAAATCGGTAAAAGACAATTCGGCACTGGTATCGCTCGAACGCGACCAGACAGCTTCGGCAACACCTGTCAACCCATAGTAACGAAGCGATCCGCAGGGCATATGCGTTTTGTACACGGTTTGCGACATTGCAGTACATGACAGAATCAGACACACCCAAACAATTGACATGCTTTTCATAATGCATTGTAATTACGTTCACCAAAAATAAAGGTGCCAACCCGCACCAGGGTGCTGCCCTCTTCAATGGCTATGCCGTAGTCGTGGCTCATGCCCATACTGATCTCGCAAAACGAATCACAGCCCGCAAACACAGTGGCTTTCAACCGATCGGAAATGGACTTTAATAAACGATATTCTGTTCGAGTAATGTCAGCATCATCGCTGAAGCTGCCCATACCCATAACGCCACAGAAACGTACATTCGGAAATAATCTGTATTGACCATCGCTGAGAAAAGGAAAAGTTTCATCGGGCTCAAAGCCAAATTTAGAGCCATCGGACGCGATAGAGATTTCCAGCAGCACATCAATCACGCGATTATTTTTTCGCGCTTCCTTATCAATTTCCTTCAGTAACTTTTCGCTATCGACGCTCTGAATGCAGGTTACAAACGGAGCAACATATTTTACTTTGTTGGTTTGCAAATGACCAATCAAATGCCATTCAATGTCGGCCGGCAACACTGGCTGCTTTGAGCAAAGTTCCTGTACATAATTTTCGCCGAAAATACGTTGCCCGGCATCGTAAGCTTCGCGCAATGCCTCAGCCGGCTTGGTCTTGCTTACCGCCACCAGCCGCACCTGCGGCGGAAGCTGTGCAACAATCTGTTGAATATTTTCTGCAATACTCATAATATTGCAAATGTAATAAGAAACATGACAGATTGAAAAATTATTGCAGGATTCGAATCAGACTTTACCGCAGGCACCCAACAATTTGGCGTCAGACCAACACAAATTTTGCGAATGGGACTGGACACGAAATTCCGCCAAAGGGCGGACAGGCTGTTGGGTGCTTCGACCTCTCACTCCCCGACGATTCCAGGTCAGCATGCTTTAATGTCAACCGATCATTGCTGACGCTAAAATGTCGGGGAATCGCGCCGCGGCGTAGCGGTGGATTCGGGGACAAAGAAAGTGGACGTGCTTCGAAGGCTTTCGATGAGATCCCGGCACCGCTTGAACTCTGAACAGCGAACCTGTCTGCAACAGGCAGGCAAGGAAGTGAGAATGATGAAGGTTCTTTAGTTCACACTTACTTCTTACTTCAAAATTCCTTGTTCTTTATTCCGTGTTCATGTTTTGTGTCTTAGTGCCTTCGTGGCAAAAATCTAAAATCTAAAATTTTTATCCTGAGCTTGTCGAAGGACTCAATCAATATTCTAAAATCATTACCTTTGGGTCAGCAAAAATCTTTAAAACAAAATAGAATGAATCACGACATCCAAAATCTCGAACCAAAAGAAGTATGGACATACTTTCATGAACTGACGCAGATTCCACGCCCTTCGAAACACGAAGATAAAGTGCGCGAATACATGGTGAATTTCGGCAAATCGCTCGGACTCGAAACCATCGTCGATAAAGTCGGCAATGTGATTATCCGCAAACCGGCCACCCCGGGTATGGAAAACCGCCAGGGCATTGTGCTGCAGGGCCATATCGACATGGTACCACAAAAAAACAGTGACAAGGAATTCGATTTCACCAAAGATCCGATCGAAGCATACATCGACGGTGAATGGGTTACCGCCAACGGAACCACACTGGGCGCCGACAACGGAATGGGAGTTGCTGCCGCAATGGCTGTTCTGGCTTCGAAAACCATCAAGCACGGACCTATTGAAGCACTGATGACCATTGACGAAGAAACCGGTATGACCGGCGCTTTCGGACTCGAAGCTGGTGTGCTGAAAGCCGACATTCTCATCAACCTCGACAGCGAAGACGAAGGCGAAATGTACGTTGGTTGCGCCGGCGGACTCGATGCCAACATCAATATGAAATATACCACCATTCCTGTTCCTGCAGGGCACAAAGCATACAAGCTCAGCCTCACCGGACTGAAAGGCGGACACAGCGGTATGGAAATTATTCTGGGCCGCGGCAACGCCAATAAAATCATGAACCGCTTTATCAAGCACGCTGTTGAAGAACACGGATTAATGGTCGCTTCGATTCACGGTGGCTCGCTCCGCAACGCCATCCCGCGCGAATCGTTTGCCGTTGTTACCGTTCCTGCTGATAAAGCCAGCGAAATGGTTGAATGTGTAAAGAAAATGGAAGCCATTTTCCGCAGCGAATTATCGGCTACCGAGCCTGACATGAAATTTGTTGCCACCGAAGAGCCCATGCCGGCTGCAGTGATTGACCCACAGATCATCTGGAAACTTACACGCGCTATTTACGGTTGCCCGAACGGCGTTATGCGCATGAGCGATGCTATGCCCGGACTCGTTGAAACATCGAACAACCTGGCCAGCGTGGACACTGAAAACGGAACCATCATCATCAAAAATCTGTTGCGCAGTTCGGTCGATTCAGCCAAAGACGCGCTCGGACACGCCGTTTCAGGTGTATTTGAATTAGCCGGTGCCGAGGTCGTTCTCGAAGGTGCCTATCCCGGATGGAAACCCAATATGGACAGCGCCATTCTGAAAAGCTGCCGCGAAATGTATCAGGGTATGTACGGCAATATTCCCGAAATCAAAGCCATCCATGCCGGCCTCGAATGCGGTCTGCTCGGCGCTGTATATCCCAACTGGGACATGATTTCATTCGGCCCGACCATTCGCTACCCGCACAGCCCGGATGAAAAAGTAAACATCGCTTCGGTGAAAAAATTCTTCGACTTTTTGGTAAAAGTGCTGGAGAACGCTCCTGCTAAATAAGTAGAAAGTTCGTAAAGTTGAAAGTTCGTAAAGTTGAATCGCGATAGCTATCGCGATCATAAAGGCTTGTTGAACTTTTGACTTGAGAAAATAAACATGGCGCTGGTTGCAAAACCGCGCCATGTTTATTTTTTATGAGTGTTCAGTGATGATGCGGGTTTGTTCAGTTGAATCTTAACCCGCCTCTCGCATAAGCTTCACAAATTTCATTCGCTGATTTCATGGGGTAAAGTTAGGGAAATTTCGGTTGGAATTGATGCAATTTAAGGATTGGATTAGAAATTAAAAAACCAATGTCCCTGATAAAAAAATATTGAGTGCAAAATACACGATTTCAACAAGAATTATAAAAGAAAAAATTCTCGCTCTAAATTTTAAAGAAGAACCGCAAAAAGATGGAATCAACAAAACTATAAAAAACAACCTTTTTGCGTTTCCAGAAAAGTAATACCCCAGCTTATACAACACAAAATAAAGCAGATAGGCTATTACAGACAGTAAAATTGGCAACAAAATAGGTGTCAGTGTTTTCAACTTCATTTTAATGATTTAATCCGTTTAAAAAGTTTTGATAACAATAATATGGTATTGTTGGAGCCCCATCTATTGGAGAGTCATACCAGTCTAAAAAGGAATTATCGGAAGCTAAAAATAAAGCAGCTCTGGTTAGTGCCCCTGGCGAAGATACATTTATGGCATAAATCCCTTCATTATTTCCATAGCTGTTATACCGATCGTTTGTTATACCACCCATGATAAGATTTGCCTCGTAGCATACAGAAAAGCTAAATGTCATAGTGCCCAAATATGTAAATTTTAGCCCGATAAGACCACCTGTAGTTACAATTCCAAAATCAATCATTTCATCTAAATTAAAAATATCCGTAGCTTCTTTTATCTCTATCATTTTCCTTGTCTTTGAATCTGCAATATGTAAAGCTTTATAATAATTGAAATCAATGGTAATGTAATTAAACTCTCCCTTTATATGATTGAAAGGATTATCCCCGGCACCACTACTATTGCTCTCACAATCCCCACCAGCCGGCGCAGCCCCACCGCCTCCACCACTAGTTCCAAACGGATCAATTCCTCCCAATCCCAACAACATCAGCATCAAACTTCCGGTTTGGTTGCCGCTGCCAACCTGGGCTTTCATTTCCTGCCAGGCTCTTTCTGAGGCCATCGACATTCTGCGGCTCACGCCTTTAACATCCGGTGCAAAGTTCAGAGTAACACCGCCTGTGATAACGTTTCCGCTTGGGTCGGTATATTTCAGCGGGTTGTTCAACACATAACTGTACTTATTATAATTCTGCGCATTGGCAGGATCCTGCAACACCGGATCGGGGCTCAGGAAGCGGCCTGTAACGGGGTCATATACCCTTCCGTTCATATTAATGAGCGCATATTTATCAAGGTGTTCATGACCGGTAAAGCCGTGGCGGGTGTTGGTGGCCGTGGGCACACTGGTGTAGGTCCAGTTGTTTGGGTTGCGGCGGCGGCCCCATGCATCGTAACTGAACTCCTCAATCAGCGTACGGGTAGTGTCATACAAAGCCATCACACTGCCCAGATGATCCTTGGCAACATATTGCATTGTTTTAGTGGTTCCAATTTGCTTCATAATGGCTACAAATCCATCGGGGGTGTAAATGTAGTGATATTTATAATTTTTGCAAATATAAATCTTATACAAATTGATTCGCCATCTAATATAACCATTGATTAACTTATGTCGATTTCAAGATCTCTTCATTTCAAAGCACATTCAGAGAAAAATACTGCTCAAATTTTATTGTACCTTTGCACATCGAAAAAATGGCCATGGAAAAGAAATTAAACAGCATAGAAGAAGTGCTCCCGGACCTGAAAGCAGGCAAAGTGATTATTGTGGTGGATGATGAAGACCGGGAGAATGAAGGCGATTTTGTAACAGCCGGTGAAACCATCACTGCCGAGACAGTAAATTTCATGGCGCGCTACGGCCGCGGCCTCATTTGCGCACCGCTCACCATGGAACGCGCTGCTGAACTCAAGCTCGACCTGATGGTAAAAGAGAATACGTCGCTGCACGAAACTCCTTTCACGGTATCCATCGACTTGCTGCGCGACGGCTGTACAACCGGTATTTCGGCGCTCGACCGCGCCAAAACCATTGCCGCCATGGCCAACGAAAAATATCTGCCCGAAGATTTTGGCAGACCAGGACATATCTTTCCGCTGCGCGCACGTCCGGGCGGCGTTCTTGAACGGGCCGGTCACACCGAAGCCTGCGTGGATATGTGCAAACTCGCAGGCATGAAGCCGGTTGCAGCGCTTGTCGAAATCATGAACGAAGACGGCACCATGGCTCGCCTGCCGCAATTGTACGAGATTGCAGAAAAATTCGATCTGAAAATAACTTCGGTAAAAGCACTGATTGAATACCGGCTCAAAACCGAATGTCTGGTGCGCATGGAAGAAGCCGTGAATCTGCCTACCGAATACGGCGATTTCAAACTGGTGGCATTCACACAGCTTACCAACAATCTGCCGCATCTGGCACTGGTAAAAGGCGACATTACCACACCCGAGCCGGTGCTTATCCGCGTGCATTCATCGTGCGTGACCGGCGATATTTTTGGCAGCCACAAATGCGATTGCGGCCCGCAGCTGCACCGCTCGATGCAGATGGTTGAAAAAGAAGGAAGAGGATTAATATTATATATGAATCAGGAAGGCCGTGGTATTGGCCTCATCAATAAACTTAAAGCATATCATTTACAGGAACTCGGCCGCGACACTGTTGAAGCCAATCTCGAACTGGGCTTCAAGGGCGATGAACGCGACTACGGCATTGGCGCACAGATTCTGCGCATGCTCGGCATCACCAAAATGAAACTCATTACCAACAATCCGGTAAAACGCATCGGCCTTGAAAGCTACGGCCTCGAAATCACCGAAACCATTCCGCTTATCGTCGAACCCAACGAATATAACCAGTTTTATCTGGAGACGAAGCGAAATAAGATGGGGCATAAGCTCAAGTGATTTATGATTTTTGATCGGTGATTTTTGATTTTTGATCGGAGGGGAGAAGTGAGTTTTTTGATTTTTGATCGGTGATTTTTGATTTTTGATCGGAGGTGTGATTTAAGATTTGGGGTTTTTGAAGGGAAAAATGGAATTTTTGAAGTTTGAATTTTTCGATTGATTATTTTTGAACTGCGAATTTTAGATATTGAACCGTTTTAAGGTTTTGATTTTGAAGTTTGTTGACTAGCGCATTGAGACCTCAAATCATTAAGTTCTTAATATTAAAAACCTTGCTTTATGAAAGAAAAGAAGTATGAAATTGAAAATGAAGTAATCAGATATGCGGAAGAATCATCAATGCGATATCACCTGGAAGAACGCCTTGTGAGCCATTCTGTATCTGTCATTGAGTTTTGCAAAGACTTTCCGGCAGGAAAGATTGGGGATTATTTTACAGATCAACTTACACGGGCAACCGTATCTGCAGCGTTAAATTATGGGGAAGCTCAAGCCGCTGAATCGTTAAAAGACTTCGTTCATAAACTAAAAATCTCTTTAAAAGAACTTCGTGAAGCCTTGGTTTGCCTGAAAATCGTTAATCGGTCATCGATTTTTTCTAAAGTTAAAAATGGTCATGAAATTTTTCAGGAAACAAATGAATTAGTTTCAATCTTTGTTTCCAGTGTAAAAACTTCGCAAGCCAGAATAAATGCTGAAACCAACAAACCTGACAGACTAAAATAGTACAAAAAGAATGTTCTTCTTTCAACATTCATCTTTCGATCGAAAATCAAAAATAATCTTGTTCCGTTGGTAACACGTAGTGTTTTTAAATCAAACTACTTAAATCACCATTCCATATATCATCCTTAACTCTCCGTTCATAAATCAAAAATCCTTGTTCTTAAATAATGAACAAAACATCAGCATTCCATAATTCCGCATTCACATTCCGATCAAAAATCTAAAATCAAAAATCCTTGTTCTTAAATCAGTACCCTTTCTTCCGATAATACTCCTGATGGTAGTCTTCCGCAGCATTATACAGCGAAACCGGCTCAACAACCGTTGTAATTTTTTTACCGGCGTATTTCGGCAGCTGCTGCAGTTCTTCGATTAGTTTGATAGCGGTTTCATGTTGTTCTTCGTCGAAGTAAAAAATGCCCGAGCGGTATTGTTCGCCAATATCAGGTCCCTGGCGGTTGAGCTGCGTGGCATCGTGTGTGAGAAAGAAAAAACGCAGCAAATCTTCCGTAGATAAAATCGAATCATTGTAGGTAACCAGAACGCCTTCGGCATGTCCGGTAGCTCCTGAACAAACCTGCTGATACGTTGCTTCGGGAACCTCACCATTGGCATAAACAGCTTTCGTTGAAAGTACACCATCAACATTGCTGAGCTTATATTGTACCGACCAGAAACAGCCGGCTGCAAGAATAATTGTTTTCATAATACAAAAATACAATACGGGTGCTTCGTTTTTGCATGAGTTCAGTCATCAACAGCTGCTATATATCACAGTGTCAGATGGACAAACTGTAACAATAAAATTGGATTTACTGTAATAATTTAGTATCTTGCATCATATTATTAATAGATATGAAGTGCTTTTCGGTGTATATATTGTTGATTTTTGCCTTTACAAGCGGGTATTCGCAAAACGCCGGATACAGGATTAAATTGGTGAACAGGCAAAATCCGGAGCGTATACGCTATGTAAATGAAGGTCAACGCATGAAAATTTTCAATACAGATTCAACTGCCATTACTGGCCGGATCATTATTCCTACAGACAGCACGCTTCAAATAGATTCAACCGTGATTGCCATTGATCAGCTTTACAGAATCAAAAGCAACAGTGCCGGATTATCGATGGCGAAAGTAGCTTCTGGTGTTGTATTTGTCATCGGTGTTTTGATGGTAGTAAACAGTATGATTCTGACCTACACAATTTTCCGAAGCGATGATGTCTATCAAGTAATTTTGCTTCCTGTTGTCTTCATTTATGGCAGTGGCGGAACAGTAGCCACTTTATTGAGCGGATCGGCATTGTTTTTAAACGGAAATAATTACGATTTGCGCAATAAATGGGATATGAGTATTGTTCCGGTTTCAAAAACGTCGGAATAACAGTTCAAGATTACCTTTGTATACAGAATGGAATTGATTCGTTACTGTGTACAGCCCGAATCAGATAAAAGCCAGATGCAAATCTGTTCACCGGTATGCTGACTGAAGAAGCCGACACTTCGTATGAATCGACAATTTGCCCGTTCACATCAAAAATTTGCAGGACTTCCGGAAACTGTACAACAGGAAACTCAACAGTAATATAATCTGATGACGGATTCGGATACAGCGACATTTCCAGAATGGGCTTTGCCGGCTCGGGAGAAGCGTCAGATGAAGCATTCAGATAAACAAAGTGCGTCTGACTTCCGCGACCATCAAACAAACAGCGCAGAACAAGAACAAACAATTGATTGCCTGAATTCTGCAGCGCATATGGAACATGATCAAAATGCAACGTGTCGCCATGCTGGGTCACAATCCAGTCAACATACACGATATTCCCGACAGTTGTTGTATTCTGAATCCAGGCTGTATCTACCGGCGAATACGGATCAATCGCACAAGTGTCAACGAATGCAAGCAAAGTATCAACATAAGCACCCGGTTGGGTTTGCATAAAGTTGTGCTCGTAATACAAACATTCCAGTTGCTGATTGTAGAAAAATGTTCTGATATCGCCTATTCTCCTTTTTAGCATAGTAACATTTACCGTATTATCAGTTCCGTTTATTTCATCATCAAATACGTATGCAAAATCAAGACACACACTCTGACCGGCACCCAGAGAATCGAACTTGACAACCCCTACACCTCGTCTATCATACGGAAGGTTCCCGGACGACATATCCGACCATTGCGTTGAATCAATGGGATCACCCGGAAACATATAATTCACCGGGATGGTTCCGCTATAGCCATTTCCACCATACGTCATGGGTGAACCATCTCTGAACAACCCGTTCATTACATTCCAGTAATGAGTGGCTGTTTCGGGATCAACACAATAAGAAGGCAGTGTGCCTATGTTGTTATAAGCCGAAAATGATTGCATTTTATGACTTAGAAAAGTCAATCCCATGGCGGGCAATACATCAGAATACGCATGTTCGTTTTGTGAAGTTACTGAATCGCAACCCGAACTGTTGTAAATAAAATACGAGTCGAGCAAAGTGTCGCATCCTGCAAAATCATTATACGCGTAACCGATATCAATGTCCGAAAAAACGGCCAGTTTCAGCTGATGATAATCATTTTGCGAACGGTTGATGATGGTATAATGCAGAAATATGGTATTGTCCGTATTACTGATTCCAGTAACAGACGATGAATCGCGCATAACATAAGCCATTCCATGAACTTCAATACCCAACGCTTCACCTCCGGATTCTGAATGCGGTGCAGCCGCATCGTTGTAAATAAAATAAATGGCCTGTTCGCCTCTGATAACAGGATATTCACCCTGGGTGGGTTCGTAATAACCGTTCTGATTAATGTCGGCAAATGGAGCCAGTATCGGCGCCTCATCATATAAAGAGTTTCCATTCCCCGGCCATGACATGATGGCTTCAGGTGCCACATATCCACTCTGATTCCAATGCGTAGCATGAAAGTCAATTTCGGCCTTGCTTACTTTCCAAACCCGCGCATGATCGGGGTTTTCAGATGGCTCATCGCTATTCACTCTGAGAGTTCCCGGAAAAAAATCAAAACCAACCTGCGAATATCTTTGTGCCGCCAGATGCAATTGATTATTCTGATCCAGTCCGGCCATCCAGGGCATGGCAATGTACATGGGCGATTTACCGGAACCAGCCGGAGCCTCAAAAACAGGCCCATACAACGCCGAAGTAAAATTAAACAAGGATCCGTTTGCCATAATCGGCGCCCTTAACCTGTATAAATCCAGATATTGGTATTCATTTTTCAATGTCGCAAAATACTGATCCGTAGTAATCAAAAAACCATCCGAAAAGCCAATGAACAATTGCGGAGAATCGGAGAGAATACTATGCCATTTCAGGCCTGGTAGATAAAAGCCGCTTGAGGGAAAATACAATTGAGCAGGCATTGCATTGGCAGCTATTATTACATAGTCTGGTGAAAAAACGCAATACTCGTTACCCATTTTTATCAAATCAAAGACATCGTCTTTCGGCGTAGGTAATAAGTTTATAGTACTTCCACTACTCAGCGCCGAATCACAAATGAATGAAGCTCCGTTGTACCGGTAAATCAAGTTGTCATCACACGTAAATATTTCACCGGAACCTGTTTCCGATAAAAACGCAAACTGACCATAGTTGATGCTTGAAAAACCAGAACCATTATAAAGACAAATGGAATCGTTTATAAGGAAAAACGTCTGTCCGCCAGATTGTAGAATATCTTTCACTCCGGGAAATATTGGACCGGTAGCAAAAGAAAAACCGGTAAACTGCGTACCGTTCATCAACCAGATGGAATCATTGTTCCCAAGCCAGATTCCGTTTGCAGGATCAAACTCAATGTGTTTTAATTCATAAGGCAACACCGAATTTACCACATTCCATGATTGAAGAAGCGAAGTACCATTGCTGCCCATCTTCATCAACCCGGCATTTGTTGTGGCCAGCCAGACAAATCCACTGTTGTCGGTGGTCATGTCGCTGACACCATGAATTGCAGCAGGCAATACAACTGCAACATTGCCCTGGCTGTACCGGAACAAACCATTGTCGGAACCAATTAATAAATTATTGTTCGGTAGTTTCAGAAAACAATTCACTTTCCCGATTTGAATGCCGGATGCTTCGGTGAAATAGGTCTGCGCAAATGAAACATAAGCGGAAGACAATAAGAGAACAAGTATAATTTTCTTCATATATAACAATTTATCCTCCGAAATTATAGTCAGGTCTGATAAAAGTCAATAACAAATCAGTTTTCGGTTGGCGGATCATGCATCTGTAAATGCAAAGAAGCCGCTTTGCAGCGGCTTCTTTTGTTATTGAGAGTTACAGGCGATTTTACTTGTTTCCCCGCACCGGAGTTCCGGTATTGGTTTCGGGTTCTTTTGCCGGCTTTGCATCGGGTTTAGCTTCCGGAACATCGGCTGTGGACTGAGCTTCGGTAGCAGTTGTGTCAACAGTTTCTGTCTTCACTTCGGTGCTGTCGGTTTTCTTTTCTTCTTTCTTGCCATCGCCACATGAAACAAGGAAGAACATGGCAGCAAATGCTGCGGTTAACATGAGACTTTTCATGATTTTTTGGTTTTTGGGTTATTGGTAATTGAATAACGCCACGAAATTTTGCGATATTGTATTTTTTGAAAAATAAATTTTTCCGTCCCCCTGCCCCTCGAAGGGTTTGGCCCTCATCGAGGGGTGAAGGGGTAAAAAACAAAAAGCCGCTTTATCAGCGGCTTTTGTTTGTTGTCCTGTTAGGGGTCGAACCTAAACTCTTCTGATCCAGAATCAGACGTGTTGCCAGTTACACCACAGGACAGTTTCGATGTGCAAAAATACAAATATTTTTATTCGCACATCATTTTTATAAAATTATTTTTTTTCAGCATTCATGAGGCCTTGCAGATATTTTTCTTTTTCTTTCATCACCTTAATATCTGTTTTGGCATTTTCGATTTTATCCTTGAACTCTTTCAACAGAATATCAGCGTTTTTCGAATTGGCAAAAAAGCTCAGGTTGTTTTCCCACAACTGAACATCCTGTTCGAGTTTTGAAATATTGAAGCGAAGTTTTTTAACTTCATTCCACATTTTATCGCGGCCGTCGCTCGATTTCGAAACCGACTCCATACGCTCTTTGTAGCGCGTGTTCTCGGATTCAAAGCGGCTGATTTTCAGTTTTTCGAGAACCTGATCAATTTTCTTCTGCCACTCCTGCTGAATTTCATCTTTCTTTTCAATCGGAACACGGCCTGTATCAAACCAGCGACGCTGGAATTCATGAATCACATTGATGTTATCCTTATTGTCTTCGGCAAACTGATACTCATCGAGTTCACGGATTAAATCCATTTTCTTCTGAAGATTTTCAGCTTCAACCGTTGACAGGTTTTCGAAATAACCTTTTTTCTTATTGAAGAAATCGTCGCAGGCTGTCCTGAAGCGCTTCCAGATTACATCGGATTTGATTTTCGGAACCGGTCCTATTTTCTTCCACTCGTTCTGCAGACGGATCAGATCGTTGGTTGTTTTTTTCCAGTCACTGCTTTCTTTCAGCGATTCAGCTTCAAGGCAGATATTGAGTTTTTTATTGTAATTCTCATTCAGCTCGCTGCGGATGGCATTGAAATATTCTTTGCGTGCCGCATAAAAAGCATCGAGAATGCCTTTGAAATCGGCCCAGACCTGATCGTTGTTTTCTTTCGGAGCGGGACCAATGGTTCTCCACAATCCGAAAAGTTCATTCATTTCTTTGGTGGCGGCATTCCATTCCTTCATGGTGTTCACCTCGGCCGAAGCAATGTTGCGGGCTTTGTCAACCAGCGCCTGTTTGGCTTCGAGATTGGCCTCGAACTTTTTATTCAGGTTGTCGTAATGCTGAATTCTGATTTCGCGGATTTTTTCCGATGCATTGCGGAAGCGATCCCAGATCTGATCTTTCACATCGCTGGGCACCGGGCCGGTCTCTTTCCATTTAAGATGCAGTTCCTGCAGCTTTTTGAATGATTCGTGCAGCGATTTTTCGATGATAAGTTCTTCGGCTTTTTCGCAGAGTTCGACTTTGATTTCGAGATTCTTTTTCATGTCAAGATCGCGCAACTCGCGGTTGAGTTTGACCTTGTCGAGGAACATCTGCACATGGTGATTGTAGTTGAGCCACAAATCGTTGCTCTTGTCTTTTGACACCATACCTATTTCGCGCCATTTTTCCTGAATTTTGCGAAATTCATCAAAAGTGTTTTTCAGAGGTTCACCTTCTTCTATCAGTTTTTTCAGGTCATCGAGAAGGACAAGTTTCTTTTCGAAATTATCTTCCTGCTGTTTCTGAATATGATCGAAATGCTCTTTACGTTTATCCTGATAGATGCCCCAGATGACATTAAATTCGCTGGATTTCTTTTCCAGTGCTTCTTTGTGTGCCTCGGCCTCAACATCTTCTTCGCCAAGTTCAGCAAGCTTCTGTTTTTCGATTTCCAGCTGAGCATGATGCAGTTCACGCAGTTTTTTAAAAGAAGGACCGACTGCGGTAATATCATCGTTTTGCTTGATAATATTTAAGGCTTCCTCTTTAATTTCATCAAGAGAATAATTGTCCCATTTACTGAAATCAATTGACTGAATGTCGGCTTCGTGCTCCTCTTCATGAGACACTTCAACAACATCTTCCAGCACATAGGTGCTTTCACCCTGAGCAAATGCAGTTTCCGCATGATTTACTTCCGAAGGGGTTACATCCTGCTTCAAAGCTTCAGGTTCAATGGCTGAAGGTTCCTGATTTACAGCCGCGTTTTCTTTATTTTCTTCCATCTCGTTCAAATTCAAAATCACATATAAGGTGCAAAAATAATAAACTTACTGAATTGGAGACATTACTTCTCACAATTCTGTGTTTATTGAAGCGCCTTGGGGTTAAAAAGTGTATATCCAAAGTAAAAGGAAAGCATCCAGGGCTCCTGATACTTATCGTAATAGCTCAGTGTCAGGGCTATTGGTCCAACCGGACTGTGAAACACCAGCGCCGATGATGCAATGAAATAACGGCTGCCCAGTTCAGGCCCGTACATA